>Ga0136633_1001273_pt1 | contig 18779 bp, 15 predicted proteins | sample AntDrymeUQ832206_2_FD_105494 | JGI IMG/M metagenome (GOLD analysis project Ga0136633, IMG submission 105494) | Polar desert sand microbial communities from Dry Valleys, Antarctica - metaG UQ83 (22.06) | ecosystem: Environmental > Terrestrial > Soil > Desert | place: Antarctica: Dry Valley...
CCGTCGAAGGTCATGCCCTCTTCGAGGGCGTTCTCCAGCTCGGCCGGCGTGATGTCGTAGACCTTGGGCCGGCCCAGCACGTCGGTGAACCACATCTGCACCGTGCGGACGTTTCGCTCCTCGACGGTCCGAAGCACATAGTCCTGTTGGCGTTCCACCCCGCCATTGTCGCACCCGAGCTGGCACGACCGTCCAGGGGCGCACCGGCCCTTCACATTGTGTTCACATACGGGCCGCAGACGGGAAACAGGGTGCCGCCTAGGGTGCCTCGGACGAAGTGTCGATACGAGGAGGCGAGCGTGCAGCCGCGAAGCGCAGACGATGTTCTGAAGCTGGTCAAGGACGAGAAGGTCGAGTTCATCGACTACCGCTTCTGTGACCTGCCCGGGCTGATGCAGCACGTTTCCGTGCCGGCCCACGTGATGGAGGCGAGCGTCTTCACCGAGGGTCACGGCTTCGACGGGTCGTCCGTACGCGGGTTCCAGCAGATCCAGGAGTCGGACATGATCCTGATCCCCGACCCCAACACGGCCTACCTGGACCCCTTCCGGGCCCGCAAGACCCTCAACATCAACTGCTTCGTGCACGACCCCATCACCGCTGAGCACTACAGCCGCGACCCCCGGTTCGTGGCCCGCAAGGCCGAGGAGTACCTCGCCTCGAGCGGTGTGGCCGACGCCGCCTACTTCGGTCCTGAGCCCGAGTTCTTCCTCTTCGACGACGTGCGCTTCTCCTACAGCGGCAACCAGTCGATGCACATGGTCGACTCGGTCGAAGGGTCGTGGAACACCGGACGCGACGAGGGCCCGAACCTCGGCTACAAGCCGCGGACCAAGGAGGGGTACTTCCCGGTCCCGCCCATGGACCACTTCCAGGACCTCCGCTCGGAGATCGCGGCCACCCTCATGAGCATCGGCGTCGACGTGGAGCTGCACCACCACGAGGTGGCCTCCGGCGGCCAGGCCGAGGTGGGCATGAAGTTCGACACCCTGCTGTCGATGGCCGACAAGCTGATGGCGTTCAAGTACGTGGTCAAGAACGTGGCCCAGAGCTTCGGCAAGTCCGCCACGTTCATGCCCAAGCCTCTGTTCGAGGACAACGGCTCGGGCATGCACACGCACCAGTCCGTGTGGAAGGGCGGGGAGCCGCTCTTCTACTCCGAGACGGGCTACGCCGGTCTTTCCGACATCGGTCGCTGGTACATCGGCGGCCTGCTCAAGCACGCCCCCGCGGTGCTCGCCTTCACCAACCCGACCACCAACTCGTACAAGCGGCTCGTGCCCGGCTACGAGGCACCGGTCAACCTGGTCTACAGCCAGCGCAACCGCTCGGCCTCGTGCCGAATCCCCCTGGCCCAGAAGAGCCCGAAGGCCAAGCGCGTCGAGTTCCGCTGCCCCGACGCCAGCTCGAACCCCTACCTCGCTTTTGCAGCCATGCTCCTAGCGGGCGTCGACGGGATCATGAACCGCATCGAGCCGCCGGCCCCCGTGGACAAGGACCTCTACGACCTCCCGCCCGAGGAGCTGGCCATGGTCCCCCAGGTGCCGGCCAGCCTCGACGCCGCCCTCGAGGCCCTCGAGACCGACGGCGACTTCCTCCGAGCCGGCGGCGTCTTCACCGACGACATCATCGACACCCACATCGCCTATAAGCGCGACCGCGAGATCGACGCTCTCCGCCTACGCCCCCACCCCTACGAGTTCGCCCTCTACTACGACATCTGAGGTGCGATGCCGCTGAACTGGGCAAACGTGGGTCAGGAGGGAGTTGGCGCAGGCGAGCACCTCGTGCTGGGCGCAGGCCGCTGTCTACGGCGACGACCGCGGTTGACCGGGAGGAGCGATCGGCGCTCCAGGTATTCCTACTCAAGGTAGGATACTTCGCATGGCTGTGTCAAAGGTGTCGCTCAGCATCGAGGTAGACGTGCTCGCCGAGGCCCGTCAGCGTGCCGGTCGCCGTGAGCTGTCGTCGTACGTGACCGACGCGCTGCGTCGCCAACTCCAGTACGACCGCATCGGCGAGCTGCTCGCCGAGATGGAAGCCGAGTCGGGCCCGATCCCCGAAGACCTGATGGAGGAGGCCCGACAGCTATGGCGAGGTCCCGCCGCCGCACCCAAGCCCCGCCGCCGCAGCGCCTGACCCTCGACAGCGGCGCCGTCATCGCCCTGTCCCGCAATGACCAGCGGGCCCGGGCGACGCTGGCGGCGGCCTGGGAGGCCGGCGTCGAGGTGGCCATCCCGTCGGTCGTCGTCGCAGAGACCGTGAGGGGTTCCGCCAAGGACGCGTCGGTCAATCGGGTAATCAAGTCCGTGGGGGAGGTGACCGCCGCCGACGAGGACACCGGCCGCGTGGCTGGGGCACTGCTCGGGGCGGCACATTCGACATCGACAGTCGACGCATTGGTGGTCGCCTCGGCCATCGAGCTCGGCGGTGGCGTCGTGCTCACCGGCGATCCCGATGATCTTGAGCCGCTTGCCGACGGCCATCCCGAGGTAGTGATCACTGCGCTCTAGTCGTTCACGGCTCGGCCAGCACACCACTCTCGTCGTCGAACCACACGGGTCTGCACGGGATCTCCACATCGCCCACGGGACTCCTTCATCCGGGGCAGGGCAAACTTCTCGGGTGGCCACCATCGTCGTCGTGGAGGACGATGCCGACATCGCCGCTGCGGTGTCAGCGCGGCTGCGGTCCGAGGGACTGACGGTGGAGGTGGCGGGGGACGGGCCGTCAGCCGTTGAGCTCATCGAGAGGGTGCGACCTGACGTGGTCGTCCTCGACCTCCTGCTCCCGGGGTTCGACGGGCTCGAGGTGTGCAGGCGCATCCAGCGCGACCGGCCGGTGCCGGTGATCATGCTGACCGCCCGCGATTCGGAGACGGACATGATCGTCGGCCTCGAGATCGGCGCCGACGACTACCTCACCAAGCCGTTCAGCCCTCGAGAGCTCGTTGCTCGGGTGCGGGCGCTCCTGCGTCGAGCTGAGCGCGCCACCCCGCCGGCCACTCGCCTGCGCCTCGGTGGCGTCGAGATCGAACCCGCGGCCAGGCGCGCCTGGTTGGACGGCCATCCCGTACACCTCACGCCTACCGAGCTCGACCTCCTCGTGTGCCTCGCCGGGCGGGCGGGGGCGGTCCGGACCCGAGAACAGCTGCTGCAGGAGGTCTGGGGCTACCGCGACGGGAGCGGGGCACGGACCGTCGACAGCCACATCCGCTCGTTGCGCCGCAAGCTTGGCGACGATGTGGTTCGCACGGTGCACGGCGTGGGCTACGCGGTCGACCTCCAAGGTGGCGCCGCGTGAGGCCCCTGGATCGGGTTCGCTCCATCAAGGTGAAGCTCGGCATCGTCATCGTCGGCAGTGTCTTCGCCACGACGCTGGCGATCTTCTACGGATGGCGGACGACCCGCCTGCCACTCGAGTTCAGGATCCTGGTCGTCGCCTCGGTCGCCCTCGTGGTCATCCAGGTGCTGGCCCACGGGATGATCATGCCGTTGCGGCAGATGGTGGCCGCGGCGAGGGCGATGGCTGCGGGCGACTACAGCCGCCCCGTCACGGCGACCAGCCGCGACGAGGTTGGCGAGCTCGCGCGTGCCTTCACCACGATGGCCTCACAGCTGGCCGAGGTGGATCGCCAGAGGAGAGACCTGATCGCGAACGTGAGCCACGAGCTGCGAACGCCCATCAGTGGCCTGCGGGCCCGGCTCGAGAACCTGGTCGACGGGGTCGAGGAGCCTGATCCCGAGACTCTGGCCATGATGCTGCGGTCGGTCGAGCGTCTCGGCCGTCTCGTCGCCCAGCTCCTTGACCTGTCCAGGCTCGAGTCGGGAGTCGCACCGCTTGCGCCACGCACCTTCGGCCTGGCGGGCGTGCTCGAAGACGCCGCGCAGGAGGCCAGGCAGGCGATACGGGGGGCAGGCGCCGATGTCACCCTGGACGTCGCCGTCCCCTCGGACCTCGTGGCCGACGGCGACCCCGAGCGCATCCACCAGGTGGTCGCCAACCTCTTGGAGAACGCGGTGCGCCACGCGCCGGCGGGCTCGGTCGTCCGCGCTCTGGCCCACCCAGCCGAACGCCCGGGTGGCGTGGTGATAGAGGTCGTCGACGCGGGGCCCGGCATCCCGGAGGCGGACCGTGAGCGGGTCTTCGAGCGCTTCTACCGGACCGATGAAGCTCGGGCCTCGAGCGACGGGGGGTCGGGCCTGGGCCTGGCCATCGCCCGTTGGATCGTGGACTTGCACGGAGGTTCGATCCACCCATTGGCGAACCAGCCCACGGGCTGTCGCATGCGCGTTGAGCTTCCCAGCTCCGGGCCCTGAACGCCTACAAGGAGACACATGTCAACGAGCCCTCTGCTCGCCGAGCCCGTTCAGAACCCCGGTGCGGCCGGGCCTCCGCGCCAGCTGGTGGGGCAGGTCGACCTCAGGACGAGACGGACCGCCGACGGCTCGGTGCTCGTGACCGCGGCGGTCGGGGCGGTCGCCTTTGACGCCGCCGCCCGCGCCGGCGTCGCTTCGCTGGGGATGGCGGCGGGGATCATGGTGGTCGTGGGGGCTGTGGTGGCCACGCGACGGATCGCCAGCCCGCAAGCTATCGCCGTGCTCGTCCTCGCTCCTGTGGTCGGGGCGTTCTTGGCCCTGCGGTCGAGCCCGTGGGTCGTCGGACCTGATGTCCTGGCCGTCGCCGGGCTCCTGGGCCTGGCCGCGTCTCTCGGTGGGGGCGGGTCCCTCATGGACCTTTCCGTGCCGCGGGCCGTGGGGCGGGTGTTCGTCACGGGCGCTCATCTGCTCCTGGCTCCGGGATACGCGCTCGGCGCTCTAGCAGGTCGCCGGGCCCCGAGGTCGTGGGCGCCAGCGATCCGGGGCCTCGGGCTGGCCGCGCCCGTCGTCGTGGTGACCGGCCTTCTGCTGCGGTCAGCCGACGCCGTCTTCGCTTCCTTCTTCCGGATCCCGACAGACGTCGGGGATCTGGCCGCGCACGGTCTCCTCCTCCTGACCGGGGCGTGGCTGGTCACCGGCCTTCTTCGGGGAGCAGATGCGGTCCAGGAGGAGCCCGCGCCGGCTCGCCGACCCGGGCTCGGTCACACCGAGGCCAGGTTCGTCCTCGGTGGGCTGGTCGCCGTGCTCGGGGGATTTGCCGTCGCCCAGGTCGTGGCCACCACAGTGTTCGGGGACCGCGTTCTGCGCGACGCCGGCCTCACCTTCGCCGACCACGCCAGATCCGGCTTCTTCCAGCTCCTCGCCGTCGCCGCCCTCACGTTGGTGGTGCTGCTCAGCGTGAGGGCATGCGCGGAGCACGACTCTGCCCTGGCCTCACTCGGCGTCGCTGCGGTTGCTCTCACCCTCGTCGTCGTGGGCGTGGCCCTGCACCGCCTCGGCGCATACCGTGACGCCTACGGTCTCACGATGCTCCGGTTGGCGAGCACGGCGTTCGCCTGGTGGATAGGCGCAGTGTTCCTCGTTGTGGGGGCCCGGCTCGCCGGCGCGGGGCGGGGCCGCCACTGGCTCCTCGGCGTGGCCGGCGGGATGGCGCTCGCCGCCCTGCTCATCTGGAACCTGGCCAATCCCGAGGCCATCGTCGTCCGCCATGACATCGAACGCGCGGCAGCGGGCAAGCCGGTCGATCTCACCTACCTGGCCGGCCTCTCGGACGATGCGGTGCCCTCCTTGGTCGAGGGGCTGAGCCGCCTCGACCCCAACACCGCGAGCGCAGCCAGGGCCGCGCTGTGCGCGGGTTCGCCCGCCACGATGCTCGAGCCAGGCCCTTCGCCGTTCGCGATCGATGCCCGTGCAGCCCGCCGACGCCCCTCGGGTGCGCTGGGGTGGAACGCGGGCAAGGTGCGCGCCGGCGCTGCCATCAGGGACCTGTGCGCATCGGGCTCGGCCTGATGACCCTGGTCTGCTGCGCCGTACGGGTCGGCCAGGCTCAGCCGAAGCCGACGTAGCCGTAGGTGCTGCAGAGGCCAGCTGCGTCGATGGCCACGAAGGCCAGGACGATGGACAGGACTATGAGCCGTCGCCGTCGGCTGCCCGTGCCCACGCCGGCGGTGGCGGTGGGCATGTACCAGCCCGGCAGCAGCTGGGCGCCGGGCTCGCCGAACGACACAGGTTGAGCGTCGTCGGGCAGCGGTGCGTCAGGGTCGGCCGCCAAGGCCAGGGCCTCGAGCTCGTCGTCTCCGATCGTCTCGGCGCCGACGTCGGTATCGATCGCCTCAACCGTCTCCACGACGGCGAGCCTACGCCCGGCCGGTCGGCTTGCGGGCGCGGACAGGGGGTGTGCGGAGCGACCGGTCGGCCGCCGCGAACGACCTGGGGCGGGTGGGGATTTGTGCTCCCGATGTGGGTGACGGTCGAATGGGCGCGTGGCGGCTCTGATCGAGGTGCGTGGGCTCATCAAGGAGTACCGGCGGGGCGAGGAGGGAGTGCGGGCGCTCGACGCCGTCGACCTCGACATCGGGCTCGGGGAGTTCGTGTCGATCATGGGGCCGAGCGGGTCGGGCAAGAGCACCCTCCTTCATCTTCTCGGCGGGCTCGACTCCCCGTCGGCCGGGAGCGTCACCATCGAGGGAAACGACCTGGCCCAGATGGGCGACGAGGGGCTCACGGAGTTCCGCCGACGCCGCCTCGGTTTCGTGTTCCAGTTCTTCAACCTGCTCCCGACGCTCTCAGCCTGGGAGAACGTGGCCCTCCCGCTCCTCCTCGACGGCGGTCGCCTGCGCAACCTCCGCGGCGGCGCCGTGGCCCTCCTCGAGCGGGTCGGTCTCGGGCATCGGGTCGACCATCGCCCGGGTGAGCTGTCGGGCGGACAGCTCCAACGCGTCGCAATCGCCCGCGCCCTGATGGCGGATCCCGTGCTGCTCCTGGCCGACGAGCCCACAGGGAACCTCGATTCCGAGTCCGGCGCCGAGGTGCTCCAGCTCCTCCGCGACTGCACCCGCGACGAGCAGCGCACGCTCGTGATGGTGACCCACGATGCCGGCGCCGCAGCCGTGGGGGACCGCACGGTGCGCCTCGTCGACGGCCGCGTGGCCTGAGGCCGGGACGATGGGCGGGTTCGCTGCGCTCCACCTCCGCCGCTTCGGTGAGCACCCGGGCCGCACGGTCATGTCCCTCGCGGGGGTGGCCGTCGGCAGCATGCTCGTGGTCACGATGCTCGGGCTCTTCGGGTCCCTCACCGGGTCCGTCCGCAACGTGGCGGACCTGGCGGGCGGCGCCGACCTCGAGCTGACGGGCAGCACCGACGCCGGCCTGGACGCCTCTCTGGCCGACGAGGTGCGGGCCTTCCCTGGCGTGCGCAGCGTCGTAGCCGTGGTCCGGGCGCCCGTGGCCGTCAACGGGCAGACGGTGCTGCTCGTCGCTGCGAACGGAGGATCCGAGGCCCAGCTCGGCGGCATCGGGGCGGACTGCCTCGAGGGCACAGGGCCCGCGGGGGGACCACCGCCGTCTGCACCGGTCGCCATCGGGGGCCGCCTGAGCCGAGCTCTAGGAGCCAGGGCAGGCAGCACGGTCACGGTGTTCGCAGGGGGCAGGCGGACCCCAGCGTCTGTCATCGGGGTGCTGAGCTGTGGGGCGGCCACCCAGCTGAACGACGGGATGTTCGTGGCCACGACCCTGCCGATAGCGGACGCCCTGACCGGTCGGGGCGGCCGTGTCGACTCGCTCTTCGTGACCGCCGACCCGGCGACGGGCCCCGCGGCGCTGGAGGCCGGCCTGCGGGGATCGGTGGGCGGACAGGCCGTCGTCGCTTCCCCAGAGCTCAGAGTGGAGCTGGCCGAGAAGGGGCTTCGCCCGCTCCAGCAGGGCCTCCTCACGGCCATCTCGCTGGCTTTCGTCGTAGCCGGCTTCCTCGTCTACAACACCATGAGCATGGTGGCGCTGGAGAGGCGGCGCGAGCTCGCCACGCTGCGGGCCCTGGGTGGTCGTCGCGGCCCGCTCCTTCGAAGCTTCCTCGGCGAGGCGGCCATCCTCGGCCTGGTCGGCTCGGCCCTCGGAGCGGTGATCGGGGTGGTGACGGCGCGCGCCTCAGTGGGCAAGGTTCCGACGATCGTCCTCGACTACCTGGGCGTCCGCCCGACCTTCATCCTCCCGCCGCTCGCCGTGCCCACGGGCATGGCGGTGGCCACGCTGGCGACATTGGGTGCGGCCTTCTTCCCGGCCCGGGCCGCGGTGCGGGTGGCACCGGTCGAGGCCATGAGGCCCGACGGCGTGCTGGAGACCGCAGGCGGCGAGGGCCGCACCCGTCCGGCCGTGGTCGCGATCGGCGCCGCCATCTTCCTCGGTGGCAACCTCGTGACGGTGCTCGGTCACGGTGACGTCGTGATGGTCGGCTTCGGGGCGATCACACTGGGGGCAGTCATCGCCACGGCGGGGATCACAGGTCGTCTGGCCCAGGGCGTGGGCCGCCTGGCTGCCCGCTTCGGACCCACCGGCCGGCTCGCAGCTGCCGGGATCGAGCGCTCCCCGCGGCGCATCTGGTCCACGACGCTCGCCGTCACCATCGCGGTAGGCGTGGTCGTGGCGCTCGGTGGCATCGTCCGCAACCAGGAGCAGAGCTTCGGCAGTGACTTCGCCTCCCTGGCCGACACCGACCTGTGGGTGCAGACGAGTCCGCCCACGACGGTGCCGGTGCAGCCGCTGCTCCCGCTCGAGTGGGCCGCGGAGATCGCCGCGCTCCCCGGGGTCAGGGGCGTCAGCCGCAACCAGGCCGCCTACATGACCCTGGGCGACGAGCAGCTCCTCATGGAGGGCCTCGAGCCCGGGACCAACGTTCCCTTCTTCCGCTTGCCCGGCGACACCGGTGTCCGGGCCGCCGCGGGTGACGGAATGATCGCCAGCAAGGCGTGGGCAGATCGCCACGGTCTCGGCGTCGGCGACACGGTGACCCTGACGACTCCCACGGGCCCACACGACGAGAGGCTGAGCGCCCTGGTCGACCTGCCCGTCATCGTCCAGGGCCAGCTCGGCATCGACTACCGGCGCTTCACCGAATGGTTTGGGCGGGCGGCCCTGACTGGCATCGAGGTCCGCCTGCAGCCCGGGGCCGACCCTGTGGTCGTGCGGCAAGCGATCAGGAACATCGTCTCCGATGCCCCGATTCCGGTGAACGTGTTCACCGGCGCCGAGGTCTTCGACGGCAGCCTGCAGTCGCTGCGCCAGAGCCTGGCCATCTTCAACGCCATGGTCTGGGTGGTGGTCGCCGCCACCGGCCTCGCCATCCTCAACACCATGGCCATCTCGGTGGTCGAGCGCCGACGCGAGCTCGGCATCCTCCGGGCCGTCGGCACGAGTAGCCGGACGATACGGCGCATGGTCATCGCCGAGGCCGCTTCCATCACCGCGGTCGGAGCGATCCTGGGTGCTGGCCTCGGGCTCATACAGCACCGGGTCGCCATCCAGGCCATGGCGGGCCTGGTGGGCTTCACCGTCGACTACGGGTTCGTCGTCTTCCCGCTCCTCACCGCGGGCCTGGCCGCGGTCGTCATGACGATGACGGGCTCCCTGGGCCCAGCCATCCGCGCCGGTCGGGTCAACGTGGTTGAGGCCATCGGCTACGAGTGACCGGGTCCCGGGCCTGTGCTACGAACCCGGCATGGCCATAGGGACACCGCTCTCGCCTTCCGCCACCCGCGTCCTGCTGCTCGGCTCGGGGGAGCTCGGCAAGGAGGTCGCCATCGAGCTGCAGCGGCTCGGGTGCGAGGTGATCGCGTGCGACCGCTACGCCGATGCGCCCGCCATGCAGGTGGCTCACCGCGCTCACGTCTTCTCGATGCTCGACGGCGCCGAGCTTCGCCGGGTCATAGAGCTCGAGCGACCGCACCTCGTCGTGCCGGAGATTGAGGCCATCGCCACGGCGACGCTCATCGAGCTCGAGGCCGAGGGCGTTCACATCGTGCCCACGGCGCGCGCCGCGAACCTGACGATGAACCGCGAAGGCATCCGCCGGTTCGCAGCCGAGGAGCTCCACCTCCCCACTTCGCCCTATCGCTTCGTGGGCACGGCAGCCGAGATGCGCGACGCGGTGGCTGATCTCGGCCTGCCCGTGGTGGTGAAACCGATCATGTCCTCGAGCGGCAAGGGCCAGAGCGTGGTGCGCTCGGTCGACGACATCGACGGGGCCTGGAACGCAGCCCAGGCCGGCGGGCGAGCGGGGGGCGGGCGATGCATCGTCGAGGGCTTCGTCGGCTTCGACTACGAGATCACCGTGCTCACGGTTGCGGCGGTCAACGGCGTCCAGTGCTGTCCCCCCATCGGCCACATCCAGGTTGACGGCGACTACCGCGAGTCCTGGCAGCCCGCAGTCATGTCGGTGGCGGCGTGGGAGAAGGCGCAGAGCGTCGCCCGAAGGGTGGTCGTGGGGCTCGGCGGCCACGGCATCTTCGGCGTCGAGCTGTTCGTGGCCGGGGACGATGTCATCTTCAGCGAGGTGAGCCCGCGACCCCACGACACCGGGCTCGTCACTTTGGGGAGCCAGGACATGAGCGAGTTCGCGCTGCACGCCCGAGCCATCCTCGGGCTGCCGGTCCCGTCGGTGCGGCTCGTGCGACCGGCGGCGTCCGTCCCCCTCCTCGGGTCCGGCACTGGCATCCCCCGGTTCGAGGGCCTGGAGCAGGCGCTGGAGGAGCCTGGTACCCAGGTTCGCCTCTTTGGGAAGCCCGTCTGTGAGGGCAAGCGCAGGCTCGCCGTCTGCGTGGCCACGGCCGAGGACGTGGAGTCGGCCCGGGCCGCAGCCGCTCGCATGGCCGGCTTGGTCCGGGTCGACCTCGATTGTGCGGAGTTGGGCTAAGGCCTACCATCGGACAGGCGCGGGGCCATGCCCGCGTGAGACCAATATGGGGGGACCCCTGTGCCGCTTCACATCACGCCTGAGCGCATCTCCGAGGCCGAGGAGGGCCGGGTCCGGGCCCACGAGCGGGACCTCGCTCACACCGTCGAGAGGCTCTCGGACCTGGGCGTCGACACGCAGTCCGTGATCAGCGCCGTCGCCACGTTCTCCGTCGCGGCCCCGTCGTGGGCCGTGGGCACGGGCGGCACACGCTTCGGCCGCTTCCCCCGCGGCGGCGAGCCCCGTACCACCGAGGAGAAGATCGACGACGTCGCCGCCCTGAACGCGCTCACCGGCGCCAACCGAACGGTCAGCCTCCACGTCCCGTGGGACGATCCCGCCGACCCCGCGGCGCTGCGGTCGCACGCCGAGTCGCTCGGGATCGGGTTCGACGCCATGAACTCGAACACGTTCCAGGACAACTCCAGCACCACGGGCAACGGCGAGATCAGCTACAAGTTCGGAAGCCTCAGCCACCCCGATCCCGACGCCCGCAAGCGCGCTCTCGAGCACAACCTCGCCGTCATCGACCTGGGTGTGGCCCTCGGGAGCACGGCGCTCACGGTGTGGCTCGCCGACGGCTCCAACCACCCCGGCCAGTCCAGCTTCCGGCGCCAGTTCGACCGCACGGCGGAGGGTCTCGCTCAGATCCATGACCATCTGCCCGCCGACTGGCTCATGTTCACCGAGCACAAGCCCTACGAGCCCGCCTTCTACTCCAGCGTCAACGCCGACTGGGGCACCTCTCTCCTGCTGGCTCAAGCAGCCGGCGAGAGGGCGCGCTGCCTCGTCGACCTGGGACACCACCTGCCGAACACGAACATCGAGCAGGTCGTGAGCCGCCTGGCCATGACCGGTCGGCTCGGTGGCTTCCACTTCAACGACTCCAAGTACGGCGACGACGACCTCACCGTCGGGTCCATCCGCCCGTACCAGCTCTTCCTGATCATCTTGGAGCTGCTGGAGCACGGGGGCGGCTCCCTGCCCGACCTGGCCTACATGATCGATGCCTCGCACAACCTCAAGGACCCGCTCGAGGACCTGATCCAGTCCACTGACCAGATCCAGCAAAGCCTGGCTCTGGCGTTGCTGGTCGACCGGGAGGAGCTCACCGCGGCGCAGGAGGCCTGCGACCCCGCGGCCGCGGCCGAGGTCCTTCAGCGGGCCTTCCGCTCAGACGTTCGGCCCCTCGTGGCCGAGGCCCGCCGGCGCAACGGCGCCGCCCTCGATCCTCTGTCGGCTTTCCGGCGCATCGGTTACCGCCAGCACGCGCTCGAGGAGCGGGGGAGCGGCGGCATCGCCACCGGCCTATGAGCGTTGTGGTGGCTGTCGACCTCGGCGCCACCTCCGCCCGCGTGGGGCGGGTTGACCTGTCCCGTCAGCCCGTCGACGTCGAGGTCGTGCACCGCTACCCGCACCAGGCCGTCGTGGGCTCGGACGGGTCGCTCCGCTGGGACTGGGACCGCATCGTCGCTGAGGTCGAGGTGGGCATCAGGCTCGCCGTCGAGCGCGGTCCCGTCGCCTCGATCGGGATAGACACGTGGGGAGTCGACTACGGCCTCGTGGACGGTGAGGGCAGGCTGCTCAGCGCCCCCCACTCGTACCGGTCGCACCGCACCGATGGCTACGGCGCTGTGGTCGACCGCGTCGGGGCACGTCGGCTTTACGAGATTGCCGGCGTGCAGCTCCAGCCCTTCAACACCATCTTCCAGCTCGCCGCGCACGACCGGGAGGAGCTGGCGGCCGCCGCGCACCTGCTCTTCCTCCCTGATCTGCTGGTCCACCACCTCACCGGCTCGATCGGCGCAGAGCGAACCATCGCGGGCACGAGCGGCCTGCTCGACCTCGCCACCGAGACGTGGTCGGACGAGCTGGTCGACGCGTGTGGAGTGCCTCGCCGGCTGCTGCCCGACGTGGTCCGCGCTGGTAGCAGGGCAGGCACGTGGGAGGGCGTTCCGGTGCACCTGGTGGGGAGCCACGACACGGCCTCGGCCGTCGTGGCCATGGGCGCGAGACCAGGCCCGGGCACCGCCTTCGTGGCCTCCGGCACGTGGCTGCTCGTGGGGCGCGAACAGGACACGCCCGACCTCTCAGAAGAGGCCCAGTCCGTGAACCTCACCAACGAGCTGGGTGCCCTGGGCGGCGTCCGACTGCTCAAGAACGTCGGCGGCTTCTGGCTGCTCAACGAGTGCCGCCGGCACTGGGGTGACCTCACCACTGAGTCGCTCCTCGACGAGGCTGCAGCCTGGACCGGTGACGCGCCAGCCGTGGACGCCACCGACGCCCGCTTCTTCGCTCCCGCCGACATGGCCGCAGAGCTGCGGGATGCCGCGGGTCTGGCCGGCGACGCACCCAGGGGGCAAATCGCTCGCGTGGCCGTCGAGTCCATGGCCGCCACCACGGCCTCCGTCCTCGAGCGCCTCGGTGACGTGAAGGAGCTGGCGCTCTTCGGTGGGGGGGCCGGTGCCTCGCTCCTCGTCGACCGGCTGGCCGAGAGGACAGGCCTACCCGTGCGCTGCGGACCTGTGGAGGCGACGGCCCTCGGCAACGCGCTCGTCCAGGGGATCGGCCTGGGCCTGCTGTCCGACCTGACCGAAGCCCGGGCCTGCCTCGACGACGCCGACGCAGCATGACGACCGCCGCCCTCTTCGTGACGTGCGTGCTCGATGTAGCCGCGCCCGACGTGGGCTTCGACGTCGTCTCCGTCCTCGAGGCATCCGGCCATGAGGTGTGCGTGCCCACGGGCCAGACGTGCTGCGGGCAACCGGCCTGGAACTCGGGCTACGTCAACGAGGCGGCCAAGGTGGCCAAGACCTCGCTCGATGCGATGGCCGGAAGCGACGCCGACGTTGTGGTCGTGCCAGCGGGTTCGTGCACCACGATGATGCGGCTCTACTGGCCTCAGCTCTTCGCCCTGGCCGGCGACGAGCCCTCAGCGGCGCGAGCACGGGAGCTCGCCCCGAGGATCCGGGAGCTCACGGAGGTGTTGGCCGATGCGACCACGGCCGCGACGCCGCCCACTCAGGCGCAGACCTCCCCCGTCGCCTACCACCACTCGTGCCACATGCTCCGCGAGCTGCACCTCCACGACGCCCCGCTCGCCGCGCTGGAGGCAGCGGGCTGTCCCGTTGTGGAGTGGCCGGACGCCGAGCGCTGCTGCGGCTTCGGCGGCGCCTTCAGCGTGAAGCTGCCCGAGACCTCCGTGGCCATGGCCGACGAGAAGCTCGCGAGCCTGCCGACCGAGGCGACCGCGCTGGTCGGCGCCGACCTGTCGTGCCTCATGCACCTCCGGGCCCGAGCCGAGCGCCAGGGACTCGAAATGCCCGTGCGCCACATAGCCGAGGTCCTGGCCGAGCGGCAGGGTGGGAGCGCCCGGTCGTGAGCCCGCACATGCCACCCGACACGCTGCGCGACAGGACCGCCGTGGCCGTGGCCGACCCAGTCCTCAAGAGCAACCTGCGTAACGCGGTCGACCGCTTCTCGACGGCTCGCGAGCGCGGCCTCGGCGAGCTCGTTGACCCGGACGGCTTGCGCCATGCGGCCCGAGCCATGCGTGGGCACATCATCGGTGACTGGGCCCCCACCTTGGAGCGCTTGGCTGACAAGCTCCTCGCCAACGGCGCGCACGTGTGCTGGGCCACCGACGCCGACGAGGCGAACGCCTACATCCGAGACGTGGCCCGACGTATCGGCGCCACCTCGGTCGTGAAGTCCAAGTCGATGGCCACCGAGGAGATCGGCCTCAACGATGTGCTCGCGGCCGACGGGCGCAAGGTCACCGAGACCGACCTCGGCGAGTGGATCATCCAGCTCGCGGGGGAACACCCGAGCCACATCATCGTGCCCGCCGTCCACCGGAACCGGCACCAGATCGCCGACACGTTCCAAGCCGAGGCCGGCATGGTGGAGCGCCGGACAGAGCCAGAGGAGCTCACGGCCTTCGCCCGTACGGCGCTCCGGGAGCGCTTCCTCGAGGCTGACCTCGGCATCTCGGGGGCCAACCTCGGCGTGGCCGACACGGGCAGCATCGTCCTCGTCACCAACGAGGGCAACGGACGCCTCGTGACGTCGCTGCCCAAGGTCCACATCGCCGTGCTCGGGGCCGAGCGGATCGTGCAGACGTGGGACCAGGCCGACCTTCTTCTGGCCCTGCTCGCCCGGTCGGCGACGGGGCAGCGGCTCACCACCTACACCTCCGTCGTCACCGGGCCCCGGCGGGCGGGTGAGGCCGACGGGCCCGACGAGCTGCACGTCGTCATCCTCGACAACGGCCGCACGGGCCTGGCCGGAACCGAGTTCGCGGAGATGCTGAACTGCATCCGCTGCGGCGCCTGCCTGAACGTGTGCCCCGTGTACCGGCAGGCTGGAGGACACGCCTACGGGTGGGTCTACCCGGGCCCGATGGGCGCCGTGCTCACACCGCTGTTGGCCGCGAAGGAAGCTGAGGGCGGGGGTCCTGCGGAGCTCGCCGGTGCCTCGACGTTGTGCGGCGCCTGCATGGAGGCGTGCCCCGTGGAGATCCCGCTCCAGGACCTGCTCCTGGCTCTGCGCCGCAAGAAGGCCACCGAGGGTGGGGCCAGGGGCGAGCACGCCATCTGGCGGGCCTGGTCGGAGGCGTGGTCGAGACCGGCCCTCTACCGGGCCGGCAACAAGGCCGCGGTGCGGATGCGACGCCTGGCTCCGGTGGCGGCCAAGCTGGGCCTGGCCAAGCGGTGGACCGCCGGCCGCGAGCTCCCCGCTCTCGGGGAGCGCACGTTCACTGAGCGCTGGGCCTCCGGTGAGCGCTGAGCGCGAGCACGGTTCGCGCCAACGATTCCTGGCCGGCATCGGTGCGGGGGCGTCGACCCTGCCGCTCGTACCCGGTCCTCATCCGCCGCCACCGCCCACGCCGTCGGCGCCGCCGGTCCGGTACAAGAACGTGCCCGCCGACCGCGGCGCGGCGGCGCTGACCGAAGCCTTCGTCATCAGCGCGATCGAGGCCGGGGCGAGCGTCGTCACCCTCGACGAGCTGCCGGCTCTGGTGGGCATGCACTCACTCGTGACTGGTGTGGTCTCGGCGGAGACCGAAGCTGTGACCCTGGCCTCGATCCTTCGTGAAGCCGGCGTCGCCGTGGGGCACTACGAGCGGGCTGCAGCCGCGGCGGCCGACGTGGGCATCACGTCGTGCGTCGCTGCTATCGCGGCGACGGGCAGCGTCGTCGTCGACTCGTGGGTGGCGGGGAGTCGGGCCGTGAGCCTGCTTCCCCGGGTCCACCTCTGCGCCGTCCCCGCGGCGGCGATCGTGGCCACGCCGGGCGACTTCCTCCGGAGCGGTCGTCCCCTGCCCTCCAACCTGGTGCTGATTAGCGGCCCGAGCCGTACGGGCGACATCGAGCAGATACTCACGACCGGGGTGCATGGCCCGACGGCCGTGGTGCTCGTGATCGTCTGACGGTCCTGGCTCAGGCACCGAGCGTCGACGTGGCCCCGGGCGGACGCCGGTAGAAGACCCTCTCGACGATCGCCCGGGCCCGGCGGGTGCGCTTGCGGTACTGGTCGCGCAGGCCTGCGCTCGTGGTGTCGAGGCTGCGGGCCAGCCGGGTGAGCTGGTCGGCCTGCGTCGGGAGGGCGTCGCCGGGAGATCCCTTGATCAGGAACCACCTGTTCCTCGTGGCCTCGCAGAAGCGCCACGTCTCGGAGAGCACATCCGCGTCCGCGGCGTCCAGGGCTCCAGCAACCACGAGGTCAGCAAGAGCGGGGATGGTCGACGCGCCCTTCACGCCGTGGAGCAGCTGCAGCAGCTGGGTCGTCCACTCGACGTCGGCCAGCGATCCCCGGCCCAGCTTCAGGTGGAAGTCGCGGTCCTCGCCGGCCGGGATCCGTACCCGCTCGATGCGGGCCTTCATGCGGCGGATCTCGCGGGCCTCATCTGCTGTGAACGGCCGCTGCCACACCCAGGGGTCGACTGTCGCAGACCAAAGGTCCCCTACGGCGCGGTCGCCGGCCGCGGGCCGGGCTCGGACGAGAGCCTGGCGCTCCCACGTCTGGGCCCAGGAGTCGAGGTACTGCTGGAGCCCGCTGATCGACGTGGCCAGCCGGCCCTGCTTGCCTTCGGGCCGCAGGTTCAAGTCGACGTCCCACACCCGGTGGGCCGGGGTGGTGCCGCGCATTAGGTGCAGGAACCGCTCCGCCGCGGCCTCCGCCTCGGCCTGGCCGCCGGGCCCGTGCTCGTCGTGGAAGAGCACGACGTCGAGGTCGCTGGCGAAGCCGAGCTCGGCCCCTCCGAGCCTGCCCATGGCTATGACCACCATGGGCACGCCCGGGGCCGCAGCTTCCAGCCCGGCCTCGAGCACGGCATCGGCCAGGTCGGTCATGGCCCGGCCCACGGTCGCCGGCTCCACCAGGCCGATGAGGTTGGCCGACGCGATGCGCCACATCTCGGCCTGGCGCAGGCGTTGGAGGGCGGCGACCCGCTCAGCCCGGTCGCGGATGCCGAGCGCAGCGCGGGCTCGGGAGACGAGGACCTCCTGGCTCGCGGGCATGAGGAGGTTGTCATCGGCGAGCGAGCCGATCAGCTCGGGCTGGCGCTCGGCGGTCTGTGTCAACAACCGGGATGTGCCAATGACGGTGCACAGGCGGCGAGCGGCCTCGGGGCTCTCCCGGAAGGTCTCCGCCAGGCGGGCCGACCGGTGCGAGCCGGTGGACAGGTGCCGGAGTCCGAGCAGGCCGAGGTCAGGGTCGGGAGTGTCGGAGAGCCACTCCAAGAGGGCGGGGAGGAGGGCGCCGAGCAGGCGACTGCCCCGACTGAGCCCACGGGTGAGCTCCTGAACGGCCACGCGTGTGCGCTCGGCGTCGGTGAAACCGAGGGCGATGAGTCGTTCATGGGCCGCCGGCGCGGTGAGCGGACCGCCGTGTCCGGTGAACGCCTCAAGCAGCGGGCGGAAGAACAGACGCTCGTGGATGGAGCGGGCCACGGATCGGTGACGCACGAGATCGCCATCGAGGCGGCTCAGGGCCGTCGTCCGCTCGTCGTCTCTGTAGCCCATGGTTCGTGCGAGATGGGACATGGCTGCGGTGGTCGGAGGCAGGGCGTGAACCTGCTGTTCGTCGACGAGCTGAAGCCGGTGCTCGACGAGGCGGAGGAAGCCATAGGCCTCACCGAGCGCGTCTGCGTCAGCGGAGGCCACGTAGCCGGCCCCGCTGAGCTCGGCCAGAGCATCAAGTGTGGCCGGGGCCCTGAGGCCCGAGTCGCTACGACCATGGACGAGCTGAAGGAGCTGCACCGAGAACTCGATGTCGCGTATCCCACCCCGCCCCCGCTTGAGCTCGCGAGCGGTAAGCCCCTGCCTGGCCACCTCCTGCTCAGCCCGCGCCTTCATGGCCCGGAGGCTGCGCAGCTCCTCGGCCCCGAACGGGCGACTCCAGACCCGGGCCCCGGCGGCGGCGGCGAAGGCCCGCTGAAGCCCCGGTGGTCCGCAGACCGGGCGCGCCTTGATCAGGGCCTGGAACTCCCAGGTCTCGGCCCAGCGCTCCCAGTACGCCTCGAACGAGTCCAAGGATCGTACGAGCGGACCGTCTTTGCCCTCCGGACGCAGATCGGCGTCGATCCGGAAGCAGCGTCCGGCCATGCCGACGAACCCTCGGGCGTCTCCCTCTCCGACGAAGAGCACGTCGACGTCGGACGCGTAGTTGAGCTCACGGGCCCCCGCCTTGCCCATGGCGATCACCGCCACGCCTGCCATGCGCGGCCCGACGGCCGCCGCGGCGATGGTGAGCACGTCGTCGGCCAGGGCGCTCAAGAGCCCGCACGTGGTCGGGAGGCCGTCCAGGCCAGCCAGGTCGCGAGCAGCGATGCGGAGGATCTCCAAGTGCTTCCACCTCGTCAGCGCGCGCCCGGAATCCTCGCCCTCTGGCCCGGGTGGACTCGGCCTCATGTCGAGGCGGGCGAGGACGTCCAGCGCTTCCGGGTCGGTCAGCAG
>Ga0136633_1001274_pt1 | contig 18776 bp, 23 predicted proteins | sample AntDrymeUQ832206_2_FD_105494 | JGI IMG/M metagenome (GOLD analysis project Ga0136633, IMG submission 105494) | Polar desert sand microbial communities from Dry Valleys, Antarctica - metaG UQ83 (22.06) | ecosystem: Environmental > Terrestrial > Soil > Desert | place: Antarctica: Dry Valley...
CGACCGCCATCGCACCGCGCCTGCCCTCACCCGCGCTAACGAAGAAGGACAGACATGACCACGATGACACCTGCACGCCCGCTCGTCACTGGCGGCGTCGATACCCACCGCGACGAACACGTCTGCGCTGGCCTGGATCACAACGGCGGGCTGCTCGGCACAGCGAGTTTCCCGACCACCGCGGCTGGCTACGCCGCATTGCTCGCGTGGCTGCTTGGTCTAGGGGATCTCGTCGCCGTCGGGGTGGAAGGGACCGGTAGTTACGGCGCCGCCCTAGCCCGGCACCTCACGTCCCGCGGGGTGAAGGTGCTGGAGGTCAGCCGACCGAACCGGCAGGTCCGGCGACGCTATGGCAAGTCCGATGTCGTCGATGCGATCGCTGCTGGCCGGGCGGTGCTGTCCGGCGAAGCGACCGCGACGCCCAAGGCCCACGACGGCCCGGTCGAGGCCCTTAGAGCGCTGAAGTCCTTGCAGCGCAGTGCGAACAAGGCCCGCACCCAAGCCCTCAACCAGCTGCAGGCCGTCCTGGTGACCGCCCCCGAGGACCTTCGCGCGCGCCTTCGCGAGCTGCCCCGACGTGAACTCCTGGCCACCTGCGCCGCTTTCCGGATCCGCGCGGACGACGACAGTCTCGCCGCGATCACGCGCCTGACCCTGCGCGAGCTGGCAGCCCGCATCGCGTTCCTGGACGCCCAGCTCAAGAGCACCGTCGCCCGGCTCCGCCGGATCACCACAGAGCTCGCGCCCGACATGGTCGTCAAGGTTGGCGTCGGTCCGGACACCGCCAGCACACTGCTGCTTACCGCCGGCGACAACCCCGACCGGCTGCACAGCGAACGGGCCTTCGCCAGCCTCCTGGGCAGCTCACCGGTTGCCGCGAACAGCGGACAGACCCAGAACCGGTACCGCCTCAACCGAGGTGGTGACCGACAGGCCAACGCCGCCCTGTGGCGCATCGCGATGGTCCGTCTCAGGCACGACCAGGCCACTCGCGACTACATGGCCAAACGACAAGCAGAAGGCAAGACCAAGAGCGAAGCCATCCGCTGCCTCAAGCGCTACATCGCCCGCGAGATCTACAACTCGCTCCCGAAATCAGCCCTCACTTGACAGTAGGAGCATCACCTACCCTCCGGTCGGCGGCCAGGGGCCCACCGCAGGACCCGTTGCGACGCTCAGGCGACCGGTCGTCGGCGGTCGTGCTTGTCGCGGTACATCTCCGTGTCCGCCGCGCGCAGGAGTTCGGGTGCCGAGCTCGGGTGACCGGCCAAAGTAGCCCCGATGCTTGCGCTGACCTGCACGTTGCGGCCGCGCAGCAGATGGGGCTCGTCGAGTGTTGCTCGGATCCGGGCGACCAGCCTCGAGAGCCCGTCAGCCGTGAAGTCAGGAGCGACGATGGCGAACTCGTCTCCGCCGAGGCGCGCAAGGGTGTCGTGTTCCCTGATCACGCTAGTGAGTCGGGCCGCTACAACCTGCAATACCTCGTCACCGGTGTGGTGGCCGAACGTGTCATTGATCGGCTTGAAGTCGTCCAGGTCCAGGAAGACGAGCCCGACGTGCTGGCTCCGGTGGCTCAGGGCGATCTCCAACCGTTCCATGAACAGATCGCGGTTAGCCAGGTCGGTGAGCGGGTCGTGGGACGCGCGACGCTCGAGGTCGAGCTCGGCAAGCTTCTGCCGGGTGATGTTGACGTGTGACACGACAGCGCCGGGAGACTGGCCATCTAGCGGGGTCATGCGCACATTGAACCAACGCTTGCTCGCAGGGGAAGCACAGGGGTAGTCCAACGACGCCTCCACTGTGCCGCCGTCCAGCACGTCACGCAGGGCTGCAGTGACCCGGACCGCGTCCCCGCATCCCTGCGCTGATGCGCGTCCGCAGACCTCTAGGTAGTTGGTCCTAAGACCAGTTGAGCTGGGGTCTGCGCCGTTGTCGCGGCCAAAATCGAGCCACGCCCTGTTGACCATGATGATGGTGCCTGCGCAATCGAGCACGGCGGTGGCATCGGGCAAGGCGTCCAGCAGGCTCTGCGGAGTCACGCCAAGTTCTGAGCGTGGGTACGGCACGGCGGGCACCTCTGAACTGACCATGTCGCTCCTCCGCGCAAGCCGCTGAGAAGACTGTCCCACAACTCTTCCTTGGTGACTGCCCGAACCTCAAATCCCCCGACCGGAGATCGGTAGTACCCACCGGGAGGTTCTGTTGGCCGTTGACAACCATTCGCGACCCCGAATAGCGCCGCCTCCTCGCGGTTATCAGGACCGCTGACCCTGGACAGCGCGGTCTGGGCATGGGGGCTCTGGGCGAGGAGGGTTGGCTGCCCGCCTGGAGGCTGTGATGTCCGACTTCGTGCTGGTTCCCCGATCCTCCGGTCCCAGCGTCACCGACTACGCTCTGGCGAGCTTCCTGGCCGGGTACAGCGGTGCCACGCTGCGGGCCTACAAGCAGGACCTGCTGGCGTTCCTGCGCTGGTGCGCCGTCCGCCAGGTTGAGCCGCTGCAGGTCCAACGTCCACATCTGGAGCTGTATCTGCGCTGGATGGAGCAGGAGCAGTTGGCACCGGCAACCATCGGGCGCCGGTTCGGCACGGTTGCCGGGTTCTTCAAGTACGCCGTGCTCGACGGCCACCTGCACGACAACCCCGCCTTGGCCGTGGGGCGACCACGGGTCAGCCGGGAAGGCCAGCGCCGCACGGTGCTCCACCCACTGGAGTACGCCGGGCTCGGCAAGTACGTGTAGGTGTTAGCCCACCCTAAGAAGTCGGAGCCCGAGACGGGCTGGAGCCAGGCAGCTCCGATCGGCCACCCTGGCGGCGCCTCTCAGTGCTAGGCAACTGAGCGAGGTCTGAATCTCCAGCGACGATCATGGTTGTCGAAGCAACTGTGTCCGACTCCCAAGGTCACTCCTCTATCAGTCGAGCCGAGTCAGCTCCTCCTTGTAACGCCCCGCGTTCCACGCGTACAGCTCCACCGCGGGCGTGAACGTGCCGTCCGGGACGGCGTCCAGCCGCATCTTGGCCGGAATCCCCAGGGCCATCGCCTTCGCGGGCACCTCCACGTTGTTGCTGACCACTGCGCCGGCGCCGACCAAGCCGCCGCTGCGCACGACCGCGTCGTGCAGGACGATCGAACCTGAGCCGACCAGCGAGTCGTCCTCGATCGTGCAGCCCTCGAGGTGCGCGAGGTGGCCCACGACGCACCGGCTGCCGATGGTGGTCGGCTTGTCGTGGGTGGCGTGCACGACGGTGCCGTCCTGGATCGACGTGCGCTCCCCCACGGTGATCGTGCCGTAGTCCCCGCGCAACACCGCGCTCGGCCAGACACTGCTGAACGCACCGATCCGCACATCACCGATCACCGTCGCGTCCGGGTGCACGTAAGCGTCCGCATGGATCTCGGGCACGCGGTCACCAAGGGCGTAGATCGCCACGGTCCATCTCCTTCTTCAGCAGTACTCCGACTGTCACGATGGAAGCTCAGGGCTGCCAGTGGGGGTGACGCTTCTCGAGGAAGGCTGCCACGCCCTCCTGCGCGTCCGGGTGCTGGCTCGCCTCTGCCATGACCTGCACGGCATGGGCGTAGGCCTCCTGCTGGCTCATCGCAAGCTGCTCGTGGAGCACGGCTTTGCCCCGCGACTTGCTGTGCCGGCTGCCTCTGGTGGCTGCGGTGAGCAGGTCGAGGGTGGCCCGGTCGAGCTCGTCAGTCGGTACCACCCGGTTGACCATCCCCCAGTCGAGGGCAGTGGCGGCATCAATGACATCACCGGTCAGCGCAATCTCCATCGCCCGCTTGCGGCCGACGTCGCGGGCGATGGCGACCATCGGTGTGTGGCAGAACCAGCCGCCCTTGCCACCAGGGGCGGCGAACCCAGCACCGTCTGCAGCTACCGCGAGATCGCAGCTGGCCACCAGCTGTGCACCGGCCGCCGTCGCCAGGGCATGCACCTTCGCGACGACTACCTGCGGGACGCGACCGATCAGCTGCATGAGGTCGGCGCAGGTGCTGACGAGCAGCGCGACCTCCTCGAGTGACTTGCCGCCCACGTCACGGAAGTCGTGGCCGGCGCTGAACACCGGGCCGTTGGCAGCCAGCACGACGCCCGTGGCATCGGTGGTCGCGATCTGCTCGAAGGCCCTGGCCAGCTCCTGGATCAGCTGCAGTGACAGGGCGTTGCGCTGTTGCGGCCGGTTGAGGGTGATGGTCACGTGCGCGCCGGCGTGGTCGACCAGCAGGTGCTCGAAGGACATGGCCCGACGCTATCCCCGGCTCTGGCCCTGTCGCACCGGCCCGCTGCCGCTCCCCAGGGGGTAGCCCTCAGCGATGGCGCGCGCGGTGAGCTCCTTGGCCAGCCGGGCGGCCTGCGGAACGTCGTGGCCCAGCGCGAGGTAGCCCGCCAAGGCCGACGCGAGAGTGCAGCCGCTCCCGTGGGTGTGGGCAGTCGCCACGCGAGTGCCGACGAACTCGATGGCCTCGGTGCCGTCGTACAGCAGGTCAGTGGGGGGGCCGTCGAGGTGCCCGCCGGTGAGCAGGACCCATCGTGGGCCAAGGGCCTGGACCCGCTTCGCGCCCTCGATCAGGTCGTCCGCGCCGCGCACCTCGAACCCGGTCAGTGCCTCGACCTCGGCGAGGTTGGGAGTCACCACGGTGGCCAGCGGCAACAGCGCAGATCTCAGCAAGACCAGCGCATCTGGGTCGAGGAGCGGCTGCCCGGTGCTGGCGACACCGACCGGGTCGACGACCAGGGGGAGGCCGGCGACCGCGTCGACCACCGCATGCACGGCGGCTGAGGTGCCGAGCATGCCGGTCTTGACGACGTCCGCGCCGATGTCGTCGATGACCGCCTTCAGCTGGGCGGCGATGACGGTCGCCGGCACCGGATGCACGGCGTGGACGGCAACGGTGTCCTGAGCAGTCACCGCCGTGATGACCGTGCTGACGTGCAGGCCGAGCGCGTGCAGGGTCTTGAGGTCGGCCTGGATGCCGGCGCCGGCACCGGAGTCGGAGCCCCCGATCACGAGCACGCGCTTCACGAGAAGTGCTGCCAGCCATCGGGAGGCGCAGCGCCGTCAACGACGACCCCTTCGCCCGTGACCACCCTGCCGATGACGCGACAGGCCGCTGGGGGCGTGGTGATCGTCGCCACCAGTGCGTGGTCCTCACCACCGGTGAGCACGTCGTGCAGATCCACGGCGTCATCGTGCAGGGCCGCGCTGTCCAGCTCGATCCGCACGCCGCTGGCCCGCGCGATGCGGTCCAGGTCCGTCGCGAGGCCGTCGCTGACGTCGCACATGGCACTGGCCCCCGCCGCTGCCAGGACAGGGCCCATCCCATAGGGCGGCGCCGGCCGGCGGTGCGCCTCCACGAAGGGGCCGTCGGTCACCCCCCGCTGCAGCAGGCGAAGACCCGCCGCGGACCAGCCGAGCCGGCCGGCCAGCACGACCAGGTCTCCCGGCCTGGCACCCGCACGCGTCACGGGCTCACCGGGAAGGACGCCCAGCGCAGTGACCGAGACGACCACCTGCTCCGCGCGGACGGTGTCGCCGCCGACGATGACCGCACCGACGACCGCAGCCTCGTCCCGCAGGCCGTCGGCGAGCTGCAGCACCCAGTCCAGTGCCAGGTCAGGGGGAGCCGCCAAGCCGATCAGGAGCGCGGTCGCCGTGCCCCCCATGGCCGCGACGTCGGCGAGGTTGGCGGCGGCAGCCTTGCGCCCGACGTCGTAGCCACTGGACCAGTCGCGGCGAAAGTGCACGCCCTCGACCAGCAGGTCCTTGGTCGCGACGACCCGCCCGTCCGGGAAGGAGAGCACGGCCGCGTCGTCACCGGGGCCGAGGACGACGGAGTCCGCGGTGGGCAGCCGGGAGGTCACCGCCGCGATGAGCCCGAGTTCACCGAGGTCCCGTGCGGTAGGTTCCGACACGCCCACCAGCCTTCCAGAAAGAGGATTCCCCCGTGGTCCAGGCCTACATCTTGATCCAGACCGAGGTCGGCAAGGCCGCGCTAGTCGCTGCAGCGATCGCCGAGCTCGCGGGTGTGTCTAGTGCCGAGGACGTGACCGGGCCCTACGACGTGATCGTGCGGGCCGAGGCCAAGAACGTCGACGAGCTCGGCAAGCTGGTCGTGGCCAGCATCCAGGGCGTCGATGGCATCACGCGCACCCTCACATGCCCCGTCGTCCACCTGTAGCCCTCACCCTCACCGCCCTCCTGCTAGCCGCCTGCTCCTCAGGCGGCCCGGTCACCGTGCGTCCGGGGAGTGGTGAGCTGATCCTGCCCGACACCTGCAGCGAGCTGCACGGGCACCTGCCCGAGCGGCTGCCCCAAGACCTGGAGCGCCGGGGCACCGAACCGGCATCGACCACTACGGCCGCGTGGGGCGACCCTGCGATCACCCTGCGATGCGGCGTTCCGCCGGGATCGGCGCGTGACGAGCCGTACGAGTTCAACGGGGTCAGCTGGCGGCTGCACGACACCGGGGACGCCCGCCGCTGGACGACAACCGGCCTGCGGGTCAACGTCGAGGTGCTCGTGCCTGACCACTACAGCAGTCAGGCCGAGATCCTCGGCAGTCTCTCGAAGGTGCTACTGGCGGATCTAGGTCGCTAGCGCCTGGGTGAGGTCGGCGATGAGGTCCTCGGCGTCCTCGAGGCCGATGCTCAGCCGGACCGCCCCCTGCTCGATGCCGGCCTCGCGCAGCGCGGCCGGGGTTAGCGACTTGTGCGTCGTCGTGGTGACGTGCACCGCCTTGCTGACCGTGCCGCCCAGGGAGGTGGCCAACCGGATCAACCGCAGCCGGTCGACCAGTTGCATGCCGGCAGCCCGATCGGCTGTGGTCACGGTGACGATCGCGCCGTAGCGCCCCGGCTCGAACAGCGTGGTGGCGAGCTGGTGACTGCGGTGCGTGGGCAGGCTCGGGTGGTCGACCCGGGTGATCGCCGGGTGGCTCTGCATGGCTGCCGCCACCGCGTTGGCGGTCTCGCACTGGCGGGCCATCCGCAACGGCAGTGTCTGCAGTCCCCTGAGCAGGAGCGCAGCCTCGTCCGGGGCCAGCGCGCCGCCCAGGTCGAGGCGCACGGCGCGGACCTTCGCGACGAGCTCTGTGCCGCCCACGACGACGCCGCCGGTCGCATCGCTGTGGCCGCCGAAGTACTTGGTGGCCGAGTGCACGACGAGGTCGGCCCCGTGCTCGATCGGTCGGCAGACGGCGGGGCTCGCGAAGGTGGAGTCCACCACCAGCGGGATGCCCGGCTGCTTCAGGGCCCGGAGGTCGACGACCGTCATCGTGGGGTTGGCGAGGGTCTCGGCCCAGACGACGGTCGTTGCGGGCCGCCGGGCCGCAGCGACCTCGTTGGGGTCGGTCATGTCGACGAAGCTGGTCTCGACCCCGAAGCGGGCCAGCTGCTGGGTCAGAAGGGCCCAGGTGCCGCCGTACACCTCCCTGGGGGCGATGACGTGGGAACCGCTGCTGCACAAGGCCATCAGCGTGCTGGAGATGGCAGCCATGCCACTGGCGAACGGCTGACCGGACTGGGCGCCCTCCAGGACCGCGACCGTGTCGGCGAAGGCCTGCGCTGTCGGGTTGTCGGTGCGGCTGTAGGACCAGCCGAGTTGGGTGCCGTCGAACACGTCTGCCATCTGCTGGGCGTTGTCGAAGACGAAGGTGGCGGTGCGGTAGATCGGCGGCACCAGGGGCTGCTGCCCCACTCGCCGAGGCTCCGGCCCGTGCACCGCCCGGGTGCCCTCCCCTGTCACTCGCTGCGGGTCTCGCGACGCATGAGGCTCTTGACCATCTCCACGGGCGTCATCCCCTCGTGGCACAGCTGCACGACGTGCTCGGTGATGGGCATGTCCACGTCGTGCTTCTGGGCGAGCGCGAGGATGGAGCGGCAGCTCTTGACGCCCTCGGCGGTCTGCTGCTTCTGAGCGAGGATCTCCTCAATGGTCTCGCCGCGGCCGAGCTTCTCGCCGAAGGTGCGGTTGCGTGACAGCGGCGACATGCAGGTGGCGACGAGGTCGCCGAGGCCGGCCAGGCCGGAGAAGGTGAGCGGATCGGCGCCGAGGGCGGTGCCGAGCCGGGCCGTCTCTGCCAGCCCGCGGGTGATGAGAGAGGCCTTGGTGTTGTCGCCGAAGCCCATGCCGTCGGCCATCCCGACGGCCAGCGCGATGACGTTCTTGACGGCACCACCGAGCTCACACCCGATGACGTCGCTGTTGGTGTAGGGGCGGAAGTACGGCGTGCGGCAGGCGGTCTGCAGTCGCTCGGCCGCCGCGCCGTCGGTGCAGGCCACCACCGTGGCGGCGGGCTGGCCACTCGCGATCTCCTTGGCCAGGTTGGGGCCGGTGACCACGGCGACCCGGTCCATGGGCACGTCGGCGACCTCGCAGATGACCTCGCTCATCCGCTTGGTGGTGTCGAGCTCGACGCCCTTCATCAGGCTGACCAGGAGGCTGCGCTCGTCCAGGGCCGCGGCGACGTCGGTGAGGTTGGCCCGCAGGCTCTGCGAGGGCACGGCGAGGACCACGAAGTCGGCGCCTGAAACGGCCTCGCGTGCGTCGGACGTGGCACGCAGGTTGCCTGGCAGGGTGATGCCTGGCAGGTAGTTCGGGTTCTCGTGCGTGTCGTTGATCGCCCGCACGAGCTCCTCACGGCGCGCCCAGAGCAGGACGTCGGTGCCGGCGTCGGCGAGCACCTTCCCGAAAGCAGTGCCCCAGGAACCGGTGCCCAGCACGGCTGCTCGCGTCATGCGGTCTTCTCTCGATCGGACTCGGGCACGTGGATGACGGAGGGGGCGGTCTCCCCGCGGAGCTCTTCGACCATCTCGCGCAGCCTGGCCATGATGACGGCGGTGGCGTCGTGCAGCACCTCCGAGCTGAGCTCCTGGCCTCGCCAGGGACTCAGGTCGATCTCCGGGCCGGCGACGACATCGATGCGGTGGCGCGGGAGCAGGTGCAGGCCCGGCGTGCGGTAGGAGTCGAGGATCGCCTGCGCGCCCCACTGCGCCACGGGGATGACTGGCGCGCCGGACAGCAGCGCCAGCCGCGCCACACCCGTGCGCGCCGCCATCGGCCACTTTCCCGGGTCGCGGCTCACGGTGCCCTCTGGATAGATGACGACTAGTTCACCGCGCTGCAGGGCGAGCACCGCATCCCTGAGGGCGGCGGAGGCATCGGCTGTGTTGCGGTGCACCGGGATCTGCCCGGCGCCGCGCACGGTGCGGCCCACCAACCCGTTGCCCTTGAAGAGGCTGGCCTTCGCGAGGAACTTCGGCATCCGCTTGGTGCTGAACATGATGGCGTCGGCGAGGGTCAGTGGGTCGGCGTGGGAGATGTGGTTGCTGGCCAGGATCGCGCCGCCCTCCTTGGGGACGTGCTCGAAGCCGCGCCAGCGCCGCTTGGTCAGCAACAGCAGCGGGGGCTTGAGGATCACCACGGCGAGCCGGTACCAGAAGCCGATCCTGCCCAGCCGCACGCTGCCTCCCCTTCTGCTTCACCGTGGATCCTGCCGTGAGTCTTGCCGCACGGCCGCCTCGTGTCGAGGAGCCTGCCAGACTCCTGCTTCGTGGCGGCTTCGTGGGGCGTGGTGGTGCCCGTGAAGAGGCTGGCCCTGGCCAAGACCAGACTCAGCACGTACGGCGACAGCCGGCGTCGCGAACTCGCTCTCGCCTTCGCCGCCGACGTGGTGACAGCGGCACTCGAGGTTGCCGTCGTCCTGGTCGTGACCGACGACGAGGAGGCCGCCTTCTTGGTATCCGCCCTCGGCGCGCGCGTGGCCGCTGATGACCCGGACGCAGGTCTCAACCCGGCGCTGAGTCACGGTGCAGACCTGCTGCGGACGTTGGTGGACGGCGTCGCCACGCTGTCGGCGGATCTGCCGGCCATGCGGCCGGAGCACCTGGCCGAGGTGCTCGCGCTGGTGGGCCCTGGACGGCGCGGCTTCGTGTCCGACGTCCGTGGCACCGGGACAACGCTGCTCGCCGCCGGGGCGGGTGCGGAGCTGCTGCCGGGTTTCGGTGCCGGGTCGCGGATCGGGCACCTGGCTTCGGGGGCTGTGGAGCTGGCGGCGGCGGCGGGGCTACGGCAGGACGTGGACACCCCCGATGACCTGCGTGCCGCGCTGCAGCTGGGAGTCGGGCCCCGCACTGCGGCGGCAGCGGTGGGTCTGTCGTGAGCTCCGTCCAGGCAACCGTGAAGGAGTGGGTTCCCGGGACGGGCGGGTCCGCGTTCCTGGATGACGGCACGGTCTTGGTCCTGCCGGCAGAGTGCCTGCAGGACAGTGCTTTCCGGTTCCTGCGACTGGGTCAGCGGGTGCGGCTCGAGCTGACGGACGGCCTCGTCGTGGCGGTCGCGCTGCCGACCTGAGACACCGCGAAGGCCCCGACTCAGGGAGCCGGGGCCTTCGGGTGATGCGGAGCTGCTAGCGCTTCGCTGCCTTCTTGGCAGGAGCCTTCTTCGCAGGCGCCTTCTTCTTGGCAGGAGCCTTCTTCGCAGGCGCCTTCTTCTTGGCAGGAGCCTTCTTAGCCGGCGCCTTCTTGGCAGGCGCCTTCTTCTTGGCAGGAGCCTTCTTAGCCGGGGCCTTCTTCGCAGGGGCCTTCTTCGCAGGAGCCTTCTTAGCCGGCGCCTTCTTGGCAGGAGCCTTCTTCGCAGGAGCCTTCTTCGCAGGAGCCTTCTTAGCCGGCGCCTTCTTGGCAGGAGCCTTCTTAGCCGGTGCCTTCTTGGCAGCGGCCTTCTTAGCGGGAGCAGCCTTCTTGGCAGCCATAACGGTTCCTCCAACGGACTTGGCGACGGTGGGAGCGAGCTTCTTGGCGCCAGAGACGACGTCCTTGAAGCCTTGACCTGCACGGAACTTCGGCACCGAGGTCGCCTTGAGCTTGACCGGGGCACCTGTTGCGGGGTTACGGGCCATCCGGGCAGCCCGGTCGACCTTTTCGAAGACGCCGAAGCCCGCGATAGCGACCTTCTCGCCCTTGGCCACAGCCGACGTGACTGCGTCGACCACGGCCTCGACGGCAGCTGTTGCCGTCCGCTTGTCGCCGATGCGGGCAGCGATGGCCTCGATCAGCTCGGCCTTGTTCACAGCAATTACCTCCAAGGACTGACGAGGCGCTCTGCCCCTTGCATGCGAAGGTAGGCGCACAGTGCGCCCACGTCGATGACCGCGCACGCTCTGTTTCCTTGTGTCGCAGCACTTGTCGCCGAGCTCGTCAAGTTGAACGAGGCTCGCACGGCCGCCGCGATGATGGTGATGAGCGTCTGTCGGCGTCAGCGGACGCTTGAGAAGCCCTGCTGCACAAGGGTTTTCGAGCGTCTGTCTCGCAGCGGCTCGCCAGGTGGCCAACTGCGGGGACAGCGGACTGTGGCGTCAGCGTGCTGTCGCGGCGGGCTTCCAAGCCGGTCGAGATTTTTCGAACGTGTCGATGTCTTGGTCGTGTCGCAAGGTCAGTCCGATGTCGTCGAGGCCTTCCATCAGTCGCCATCGGGTGAAGTCGTCGAGGTGGAAGGACGCCGTGATCGCACCCGCTCGCACCTCTCGGCTCTCAAGGTCGACGGTCACTTGCGTCGACGGATCGGACTCGACGAGGTCCATCAGCTGGGCCACCAGGTCAGCGGGCAGCTGCACCGGCAGCAGTCCGCCCTTGAGGCTGTTGCCCCGGAAGATGTCGGCGAACCGGGAGCTGATGACCCCGCGGAAGCCGAAGTCGGTCAGGGCCCAGACCGCGTGCTCCCGCGACGAGCCGGTGCCGAAGTTCTCGCCGGCGACGAGAACCGTGGCCCCGAGGCGTTCGGGCTGGTTGAGGACGAACGACGGGTCCTCGCGCCACTCGCTGAACAGACCGGCACCGAAGCCTGAGCGCTCGACCCGCTTCAGCCAGTCGCTGGGGATGATCTGATCGGTGTCGACGTCGCTGCGCCGCAGGGGCACGGCGGTGCCGGTGTGGGTGCGGAACGGCTCCATCACTTCTCCAGGTCACGGGGGGAGGCGAGACGACCGACGACGGCCGTCGCGGCCGCGACCTGCGGTGAGACGAGGTGGGTGCGCCCGCCACGGCCCTGCCGGCCCTCGAAGTTGCGATTGCTGGTGGAGGCGCTGCGCTCCCCCGGCGACAGGGTGTCGGGGTTCATGCCCAGGCACATCGAACAACCGGCGTTGCGCCACTCGGCACCAGCGGCCGTGAAGACATCGTCGAGTCCCTCAGCTTCCGCCTGCAGCTTGACCAGCATCGAGCCGGGGACCACGAGCATCCGCACGCCGGCGGCGACGCGGCGTCCCTTGAGGATGGCCGCCGCCGCGCGTAGGTCTTCCATCCGTCCGTTCGTGCAGGAGCCCAAGAAGACGGTGTCGACGGCGATGTCACGCAAGGGTGTGCCTGGCGTGAGGCCCATGTAGGCGAGGGCTCGTTCGGCCGCGTCTCGGGCGTTGCCCGCCGGTAGATCCGCCGGGTCCGGCACGAGCTGCGACAGGGGTGCGCCTTGAGCCGGGTTGGTGCCCCAGGTGACGAAGGGGGCCACCGCGGTGGCGTCGAGGAAGACCTCCTCGTCGAAGACCGCGTCGTCGTCGGTGCGCAGGTCTTCCCAGGCCGCGACCGCTGCCTCCCAGTGCTCGGGCGCGTGCGGACGGCCTTTGAGGTAGTCGTAGGTCGTTTGATCGGGCGCGATCAGGCCGGCTCGCGCCCCCCACTCGATGCTCATGTTGCAGACCGTCATGCGGCCTTCCATCGACAGGGCGCGGATGGCCTGGCCGCGGTACTCCACGACGTAGCCCTGGCCGCCGCCAGTGCCGACCTGCGCGATCAGCGCGAGGACGAGGTCCTTGGCGGTGGATCCCGCCGGCAGCGCGCCCTGCACAGTGACCGCCATCGTCTTGGGGAGCGGTAGGGGGAGGGTCTGGGTGGCGAGCACGTGCTCGACCTCACTGGTGCCGATGCCGAAGGCGAGCGCCCCGAAGGCGCCGTGCGTGCTGGTGTGGCTGTCGCCGCAGACGATGGTCATGCCTGGCTGGGTGATGCCGAGCTGCGGTCCGATGACGTGCACGATCCCCTGGCCGGCGTCGCCCATGGGGTGCAGCCGGATGCCGAAGTCGGCGCAGTTCTTGCGCAGCGTCTCGATCTGGATCCGGCTCACCGGATCAGCGATCGGGCCGGGCAGCAGGTCGGTGGGGACGTTGTGGTCCTCGGTGGCGAGGGTGAGGTCAGGTCGACGCACCGCACGACCCGCCAGGCGAAGGCCGTCAAAGGCCTGCGGGCTGGTGACCTCGTGCACGAGGTGGAGGTCGATGTAGAGCAGATCAGGCTCGCCATCGGCCCGCCGGACGACGTGCTCGTCCCACACCTTCTCTGCCAATGTGCGAGCCACGCCGGCTCCTTCCTTGCATCCCAGATATTGGGATGAGAGTATCGATATGTGAAACAGACTAGCGGAGTGGGCGTCCTGGACAAAGCGGTTCTCGTGCTCGATGCGGTGGCGGCCGGAGCGGACTCGCTGGCGACGATCACCGAGCACACCGGGCTGTCCCGTGCCACCGCGCACCGGCTGGCCGTGGCCCTTGAGGTGCATCGGCTCCTCGGCCGCGATGCCGGCGGTTCCTGGCTGCTCGGCTCGCGGCTCGGCGCCGGTCCCGTGGAGGACCTGCTCACGAAAGCTAGGCCCGTGCTGGCCCGGCTGCGCGACCTGACCGGCGAGAGCGCGCAGCTGTACCGGCGTCGGGGCGACCTGCGGATCTGCGTTGCCGCCGCCGACCTCGGCAGCGGCTTGCGGGACACCGTGCCCGTCGGTGCCGAGCTTCCCATGACAGCCGGCTCGGCCGCCCAGGTGCTGCTGGCCTGGGAGCCCGGCCCGCTGCCCGCCGGGGCCGCGTTCACGGCCCGGACCCTTTCCGACGTACGACGAAGGGGGTGGGCGCACTCGGTGGGTGAGCGGCAGGCGGGGGTGGCGTCGGTGTCGGCGCCGGTGTTCGGCTCCGATGGGTCGGTCGTGGGGGCCATCGGGGTGTCCGGACCGATCGAGCGGCTGGGTCGTCAGCCAGGGGCCAAGCACGCGGCAGCCGTGGTTGCGGCAGCCCGGGAGCTCTCCGCCTGATGCGCGAGGTGCGTTCGACTGACGAGCTGGCTGCCTGCGCGCAGATCGCGGGTGTTGCCCGCCCCTTCCAGCACTTCAATTCCACCCGGTTCGAGCGCCTGCTCGAAACCGGCAAGGTCCGCCTGTGGCTGGACCCGCTCGAGCGCGGGTTCGTCTCCTCGGGCGGAACGGGACCCGAGTTCCGGGTCCTTCGGCTGGACGTCGACCCGGAGCACCGCCGAGTGGGGATTGGCGGGGCCCTCTTCGAGCACGCCTTCGGCGAGGTGCCCGCCGGACATTGGGTGCGCGCCACGACTGCGGCCCATGAAGCCGGGGCGGCGGCGTTCGCGTCCGCTATAGGCCTGCACCGCGACCCTGCTCATGACCAGGGCGACTGCGCCTACGCCTGCGAGCTGAAGTCGTTCGAGGCGACTGCCACCCCGCCGCCCGGGATCAGGCTCCTACCTCTTGGTGACGTCGGGCATCCCCGACTCAACGCTCTGATGCTCGCTGCGAGTGAGGCTCTCCCCTACAGCCATGCGCTGCACGACGAAGACGACCCCCTCCTGCTCGGAGCCGACCCGGCGCTCAGTCTCATCGCGGTCGAGGGGGATGAACCCGTGGCTCTGACGCTGGTGCGGATGGAGGGACCTCTTCCCCACGTGCTGGTGACGTTCGTGCAGCCGGCAGGGCGTCGGCGTGGGGTGGCACGGGCTCTCAAGGAGGCTTCGCTGACAGCTATGGAGGTTGCGGGCCACCGCCGGGTCATCACCGACTGCCTGGCCGACAACCTGCCGACCCGCCGGCTGAACGAGTCGCTGGGCTTCTTCGAGACCACCCTGATCGCGTGGACGAGCGCGACCTAGTAAAGCTGTGGATGGCACGCGGGGATGGTGGACGAGCAGGCCAGACGGTCGTAGCTCGCCGCGAGTCTCGCCACATGACCACCAAAGCTTGTGCTGTCCCTCACTGCGACACTTTCGTCCTACGCCCGGGACCACTGCTCGCGCCACTACCGCCAGCTGCTCCGGACCGGGCAGATCCGTCCCGATTCGGTGCCAAAGCAGTGTGCGGTAGAGACATGTGACCGCAAGGCAGTCACCCGCGGTTGGTGCCACGGCCACTACATCCGCTGGAATCGAGGCGGGGACGTGCGACCCGACGTACCCCTCGTGCGTGAGGTCGTGGACGTCTGCACGATAGAAGGCTGTGAGCGTGGCGCAACGTCACGCATGTACTGCAGGACGCACTACAACCGCCTCAAACTCTACGGTGATCCGCTTGCTGGCGGCCCGATACGACTGATCACCGGCAGCGGTTCCCTCAGCCACGGCTATTGGTGGATGCCCGTCCCTCCAGCCGATGCACATCTTGTCCCACTCGGACGCACCCAGGAGTTCGAGCATCGCCTCGTCATGGCCCGGGCCCTCCAGCGATCGCTGACCGACGACGAGTCCGTGCACCACAAGAATGGCGACAGGCTCGACAACCGCATCGAGAACCTAGAGCTCTGGAGCCGCTTCCAGCCGAACGGTCAACGAGTCATCGACAAGCTCGCGTGGGCCCGCGACCTGCTCGCGTTCTATGAGGGCTTCGATGACGAAAGGCCCACCGCAGAGCGGTAGGCCTTTCGTCTCTCGGAGTGGTCCGAGTGGTACCCGCGATGGGATTTGAACCCACGTTAACGCCGTGAGAGGGCGCCGTCCTAGGCCGCTAAACGACGCGGGCGTGATCTGTGTTCGGTTGTCCTGCTCGGCTAAGACTACCAAGCATTGCTGGGGTACCTGGACTCGAACCAAGACTAACGGAACCAGAAACCGTCGGGCTGCCAATTACCCCATACCCCAAGGCGTGCGGCGATGAGTCTACCGGAAGCGGAGCCCGGGCTGCGGGCTCAGGAAGCCGGGGCGGAGCGTAGCCGCTGCAGCACCAGGTCCTTGCCCAACAGGGCCATCGACTCCGGCAGCGGCGGCGCGATCGTGGACCCGCAGACGGCTGCGCGGACGGGTGCGTAGGCCTTGCCGCGCTTCATCCCCAACCCGTCGATCAGCGCCCCGTCGAGGGCGGCCTGCACGGTCTCGGTGGTCCACTCCCCGAGTGCCTCCAGCGCGTCGGCAGCTGCCCCGAGCACGACCGCCGCGCCCTCGCCGAGTGACTTCTCGACGGCAGCTGGCTCGACAGCGAACTCCGTGGTGAACAAGAAGCGCAGCAGGTCGACGACCTCGGACAGGATCGCCATCCGGGTCTGGACGAGAGGGATGGCACCGGCCAGCAGGGCCGAGTGGGCCGGCGATCCGTCGTACACGCCGGCATCTCGCAGGAACGGGATGCAGCGGGTGGCGAGGTCGTCGGGAGCCAGCTCGCGGAGGTAGTGGCCGTTGAGCCAGCTGAGCTTCTCGAGGTCGAAGACCGGGCCAGCCGGGTTGATGCGCGACCAGTCGAAGCTCTCGCTCAACTCAGCGAAGGTGAAGATCTCCTGCTCCGACGGAAGCGAGTAGCCGAGCAGGCCGAGGAAGTTGACCAGGGCCTCGGGTAGGTAGCCCTGCTCCATGAACCAAGTCAGCCGCGCGGCCGGGTTCTTGCGCTTAGAGATCTTGCTCTTGTCGACGTTGCGCAGCAGCGGCGTGTGCGCGAAAGCCGGCGCCTCCCAGCCCAGCCAGTCGAACAGCAGCAGCTGCTTGGGCGTCGAGGAGATCCACTCCTCACCGCGCACCGCGTGCGTGATCCCCATCAGGTGGTCGTCCACCACAACGGCGAAGTGGTAGGTCGGGAACCCGTCAGCCTTGAGGATCACTTGGTCGTCGGGGGAAGGCGCGCTGATCTCACCGCGGATCAGGTCGGTGAAGCGCAGTGGCGGATCGTCGGGGATGAGCATCCGCACGACCCGCTTGTCACTGCACCCGGGGAACAGCCCGCGCTCCTGGTAGGTCTTGCCGAGGCACAGCCGGTCATAGCCGGTCGGCACCTTCCGCTTCTGCTGGTCCTCGCGCATCTCCTGCAGCCGCGCGGGCGTGCACCAGCAGTAGTAAGCCCGGCCATCGTCGAGCAGCTTCTGCACATGGGGGGCATAGGTCTCAAGACGTTCGCTCTGCCGGTACGGCGCAAAGGGACCGCCGATGTCGGGGCCCTCATCCCAGTCGAGGCCGAGCCAGTGCAGCGTTTCGTAGATCTGCTGCTCGCTGTCCTCGCGAAACCGCGCGCGGTCGGTGTCCTCGAGCCGCAGCACGAACTGCCCGCCCTGCTGCCTGACGAAGGCGAGGCAGAACAGCGAGACATAGGCAGTGCCGACATGGGGATCGCCGGTCGGACTGGGCGCGACGCGCAACCTGACCGTCATGCTCGAGACCCTCCCGCTGTCACGACCGGGTTGGTCAGCGGGCCGATGCCCTCAACGAGCACGGTCACCGCGTTGCCCGGGTTGAGCGGTCCGACTCCCGCCGGGGTGCCAGTCAGGATCACGTCACCGGGCAGCAGCGTCATGAACGCCGTGACCCACTCGATGATCGCCGGGACGTCGTGCAGCAAGAGGCTGGTGCGGCCGTCCTGGCGCACCTCGCCGTCGACCGCGCACTGCACCGCGAGGTCGGCCACGTCGAGCTCGGTCTCGATCCACGGTCCGAGTGGGCAGAACGAGTCGTGCGACTTGCCCCTCGTCCACTGCCCGTCTGCCTTCTGGTGGTCCCGCGCCGTCACGTCGTTGCCGCAGGTGTAGCCCAGGATGACGTCGAACGCCCGCTCCCGCGGCACCTCTCGGCACAGCCGCCCGATGACGATGCCCAGTTCGGCCTCGTGGTCGACGTGCTGGCTGTCGCGGGGCAGCACGATCGGGTCACCTGGACCCACCACCGACGTCGAGGGCTTGAGGAAGACGACGGGGGTCTGCGGTGCGGGCCCACCCATCTCTTCGATGTGCGCGGCGTAGTTCTTGCCGATGCAGACGACCTTGCTCGGCAAGACGGGTGAGAGGAGCCGCACAGCGGTGACGGGGTGCCGCTCCCCGGTGAGGCTGATAGGGGCGAAGGGATGGCCGACCATCGTCGCGACGACCAGGTCAGCTGGGTCGCTGCCGGAACCCTCGATGACGCCGAACGACACGGCGCCGTTGATCGAGTAGCGAGCAATGCGCACGGGTGCTGACCTTCCTGAGACGGATCGTCCGAGGCTACCGGCGGCTGTCCACAGATCTGCCGTGAGCACTCCATCAGCGCTTCGAGCCTGCGAATCTGGTTGGCGTGGCGGCGATCGACGTTAGTATGATAAACGGTATGACACGTGCGAAGATCGCCGTCAGCCTCCCCGCTCAGCAGGTGGCCGCGGTCAAGAGAATGGTCCAGGAAGGCAAGGCCGCCAGCGTGAGCGGCTACGTCGAAAAGGCCCTCGCGGCGCACCTCGAGGACGATGACCTGAACGCCTGGCTGGAGCGGCGGCTTTTGGCCTCGGGTGGTCCGATGACTGACGAGGAGCGGGCCTGGGCGGACGCCGCTCTCGGCCATTGACCCGCACCACGCTGGACGCGGGAGCTCTCATCGCGTTCGAACGCGGCGACCGGCGGATGGACAAGCTCGTCACCCGTGCCATGGAGCGAGGCGACCAGTTCATCGTGCCCGCGGGTGTCCTCGCTCAGGTCTGGCGGGACGGTCGCAAGCAGGCCGAGCTGGCGCGACTGCTGAGCTCGCCGCTGGTCGAGCTGGTCCCGCTGGATCCGCACGCGGCCCGGCTCGCCGGC
>Ga0136633_1001275_pt1 | contig 18774 bp, 16 predicted proteins | sample AntDrymeUQ832206_2_FD_105494 | JGI IMG/M metagenome (GOLD analysis project Ga0136633, IMG submission 105494) | Polar desert sand microbial communities from Dry Valleys, Antarctica - metaG UQ83 (22.06) | ecosystem: Environmental > Terrestrial > Soil > Desert | place: Antarctica: Dry Valley...
GGCTGATCACCCCAAAGAGGCCGGTGATGAGCGGACCGAGTCCGAGCGGGAGTGGGACCTTTTCGTCTCACTGCTGACCGGTGGGGTCGAGGCCGGCTCGTGGCAGGCCGCGATCATCGTGCCATTCAGCACCATGAACGGGGCTGATCTGGAGCTCGCCGACATCCCCGGTCTGGGGCCGGTGCTGCCGCCGACCGCGCGGGATCTGCTCGAGCACACCGAGACGTTCAGCCAGGTGTCGGTTGATGAGGACGGAATCGTCATCGCCGTGAGTGACCCGACGCCCGGCCCACGTCCAGCACCGCAGCCCGACACCACGCCCGCCCCCGAGCCGGCCCCGTCCGCGTTCACCGCTCAGCCGCACCCGCGACCTTCGGCCGATCGTGAGCGGTTCAGGGATGAGCAGTGGTGGTCGGCGATGCGGCTGCTGATGAGCACCCCACCGCCAGAGCGGTTGCTGCCCGAGCAGCTGAGTTCGGCGGCCTACGGCACACCGGGCCGGTTGCGCCGGTATCTCCAGGCACGCGACCGGCACTGCGTCTTCCCCGGCTGCCACCGCAGGATCACCGATGTGGACCATCGCATCCCCTGGCCGCTTGGCCCAACAGCGGCCTGGAACCTTGAGCTTCTTTGTCGCCACCATCACCGCGCGAAACAGGCGGTGTTCACCGTCGAGCTCACGGATGACGGCGCCTACCTGTGGATCAGCCGTGGTGGCTGGCAGTTCCTGCGACATCGCCAGGGCTACTGACCTGCTTCAGCAGCCCGCCCAACCCCAGCAAGTACCTGAGACACCCGGAAGCCCACGGCAACCGGGACTCAGGCATGACCTGCGACGAGCAGTCCTTCTGGCATGAGTGGCTCGTCAGCCGTGCGCGAGCGCCTCAAGGGCTGGTGCGTACTCGTCGGGATGGGGAAGCTTTGCAATCTCTGCGGCGACGCATTGGGCGGCCGTCGAGAACGCGGCGTCAGTGAGCATGCGTTCGATTGCCCCGGAGATCGCAACGGCATCACGCTGATCCGACACCCCGTATGGAGATCATCGATCCAAGGGCCCGCGTTCCAACAGGTGCGAGAGGTGCTCGGCCACCCGCTGCCGGTTCTCGTGCTCGCCTGTCCAGGTGTGCCAGGCCAGGTGGGTGGCTCCGATGTGGAGCTCATAGCAGTGATGCCGTTGAGCGGCGTTGGTCAGTGCGCCAGCCTCAGCAACGACGGAGGGTTCGCGGGTGATCCGGCCCCATGAATCGGCCGCAGCAATTCCTGGGTGAAAGCTCTCGCCCCAGAAGGTGCACCAGGCGACGTCGTACAGGAAGTCGCCGCGTAGTGAGCACTTCCAGGAAAAGACGGCGGTGACGGCAGAGGCGTCCGGTGTGATGAGGACGTTCTGGTGAAGCAGGTCTCCGTGGACAAGGTCGCTGCGCTGGGGGCAGGCATCAGTGAGCTCGGTGATGCGTCGCTCACACGCAGTGAAGAGCCGGTCGAGGGTGGTGTCTTCGGCGAGCTTCGGCCGCCACCCGCTGACCCGGTGGGACGGGTCGTCCACCAGGCTGCCGAGCAGCCAGTCCCGCCACGACATGCTGGGCTCACCCGGCGCGGCGGGCACCGATAGCAGCGCCACGAGGAGTCGGCTCAGGGTTTCGCCGCCGGGTGTCGCCAGGGCCGGGTCGAGGTCTTCGAGGAAGCTGCCGTGGTGTCGTTCCGAGAGGGCGTAGCTCGCACCGAAGGCATCGCCGATCTCGAGTACGACGGGAACAGGGAGGTCCGGCCGGCTAAAAGCCATCGCTGCTTGATCGGCCTCGAAGCCCTCCCGCATGCTGCCGATCCGCAGGACCAGCTCGCGGTCGTCGGCGACGTAGCTGTAGGCCGACGACCAGAAGCCCCCGCGCAGGGGATTGACCTCGGTGACGCGGGCGCCGTGCCTGTCCTTCAGGAAGGCCTCGATGTCGCTGAGGGGCGGCTTGTCCACTCGGTGATCGTCGCAGCCTTGGCAACCGATTTGGCCTCGAGCGGAAGGGTCAGCGGTTGAGGAACGACCAGCAGGCGGCCTTCATGTCGTCCAAGACGCCGGGCGCCTGGCGCGCGGAAGGCAGGATCTCGACGCTCCCGCCCAGTTTCTCAGCCCACGTCTGCGCGACGGCAGCGGGATGCCCGCGGTCGCCCCGCATCCCGAGCGCCAGGATCTCGACATCGGCAGGAGCAGCGCCCGTCCCGTCCAGCAGCTGGCGGTACCTGCCCACGGCCTCACCGGCAGGCGGTACGACGAGCACCACGCGACGGAAGGGATGTGGGTGCTCGGCCAGCACGGCCAGCACGGCGACGGCCCCGCGCGACATGCCGATCGCCTGGGTGGCCCCGACCTGGGCGGCTACCGCAAGGACCTCATCTGCGTCGCGGTCGGCACCACGCCGAGGGGCAGGACCGGGCAGCCAGGGCTCGACGCGGGTGTACTCGAAGCAGCAGCGCGTGCCGCGTAAGCCCTCGCCCCAGCCACGGGAGGTCTCCAGGTTGCCGAGACCGAAGCCTCCGCTGGCGATCACCGTCACGGGACGACCGCGCCCGTCCGCGACTACCGAACCGTCGACTGCCATGCCCGCAAGCTAGCCGCGGTCAGAGGTCGCCGACGGAGCGGCGCAGGTCTTCCAACACCGAGACGAGAGCCTCGACGCCCCCGGGGGAAAGGCCAGGGCTGGTGAAGACCTCGGCGTTCAACGCCTCCGTGGCCTTCAACGCAAGCCGTCGCCCGTCATCGGTGATTGAGACCAAGGTGCCGCGGCCGTCCGTGGGGTGGGGGAGTCGTTCGACCAGCTCGGCCAACGCCAGCCGGTCGACCGCGTTGGTGACGCTCGTCGGGTGAACCTGCAGCCGCAACGACGCCTTCTTGAGGGGCAGCGACCCGCGACTGCTGAACATCAGCAGCATCAGCAGCTCGTAGCGGGAGAAGGTCAGACCAAAGGGCTTGAGCACCTCGTCCACCTGGGCCTGGTAGATCTGCTGGGCCCGCATGACTGAGGTGACCGCCGCCATTCCTGGGGCGGCGTCGACCCAGCCGGCCGCCTCCCAGTGCTGACGGGCCTCCGTGATGGTGTCCATGATCAGACGTTCCGGCGGTACTGCCCGCCCACCTCGAAGAAGGCGTCACTGATCTGCCCCAGCGAGCAGACCCGGACGGCATTCATCAGCTCGGCAAAGACGTTGCCGCCATGCGCCGCTGCTTCCTGCAGCGCAGCCAGCGCAGCGGGCGCCTCGGACCGATGGACGTCGTGGAAGGCGTGCAGGCGGTCCAGCTGGGACTGCTTCTCAGCCTCCGTGGCGCGAGCCAGCTCGATCGGCCCGTGTGCCTCAGTGGTCGGTGCGACGAAGGTGTTGACGCCGATGAGGGGTAGCGAGCCGTCGTGCTTCTTGTGCTCGTACAACATCGACTCGTCCTGGATCCGGCCTCGCTGGTAGCCGGTCTCCATGGCGCCGAGCACCCCGCCCCGTTCGGCGATCCGGTCGAACTCGGCGAGCACCGCGGCCTCGACGAGATCGGTGAGTTCGTCGACGACGTACGAGCCCTGCAGCGGGTTTTCGTTCAGCGAGAGCCCCCACTCCTGATCGATGATCATCTGGATGGCCAGCGCACGCCTGACCGACTCCTCCGTCGGGGTGGTCACCGCTTCGTCGTACGCGTTGGTGTGGAGGCTGTTGGCGTTGTCGTACAAGGCACAGAGGGCCTGCAGGGTCGTGCGGATGTCGTTGAACGCCATCTCCTGCGCGTGCAGCGACCGGCCTGAGGTCTGCACGTGGTATTTCAGCTTCTGGGAGCGCTCCGAGGCGCCGTACTTCTCCTTCATCGCCACCGCCCAGATGCGGCGGGCGACCCGGCCGATGACGGTGTACTCGGCATCCATGCCGTTGCTGAAGAAGAAGGACAGGTTGGGCGCAAAGTCATCGATCGACATGCCGCGGGCGAGATAGGCCTCGACGTAGGTGAAGCCGTTGGAGAGGGTGAAGGCCAGCTGGCTGATCGGGTTGGCCCCGGCCTCGGCGATGTGATAGCCGGAAATGCTGACCGAGTAGAAGTTCTGAACCGCGTGCTCGACGAAGTACTCCTGGATGTCGGCCATGCAACGCAGCGAGAACTCGGTCGAGAAGATGCAGGTGTTCTGGCCCTGGTCCTCCTTGAGGATGTCGGCTTGCACCGTGCCGCGGACGTTCTGCAGCACCCACTCGCGCACCTCAGCTGGATCCCTGTCCGGCTCAACCGCCAGGCGCTGGTCGATCGCGGTGTTGAGGAACATCGCGAGGATCGTGGGCGCCGGGCCGTTGATGGTCATCGACACCGACGTGGAGGGCGAGCAGAGGTCGAAGCCGTCGTACAGCACCTTCATGTCGTCGAGGGTCGCGATCGACACGCCACTGGTGCCGACCTTGCCGTAGATGTCGGGGCGCGGATCGGGATCGCGGCCGTAGAGGGTCACCGAGTCGAAGGCCGTCGACAGCCTGGTCGCCGTCGGCCCGGAGGACAGGACCTTGAAGCGCCGGTTGGTACGGAAGGCGTCGCCCTCACCGGCGAACATCCGGGCTGGCGACTCGCCCTGCCGCTTGAAGGGAAAGACGCCTGCCGTGAAGGGGAAGTAGCCGGGCAGGTTTTCCCGTCGCAGGAAGCTGACCAGCTCGCCGTGGTCCTCGGTGCGAGGCAGGGCCACCCGCGCGACCTTCGACCCGGACAGGGTCTCGCGGCGCAGCGGCGTGTGGATCTCGCGGTCGCGGACGGTGTAGACCAGCTCGTCCCCGGCGTACTCCGCGCGCCGAGCCGGCCAGGCCGCGAGCTCTGCCGCTACGTCAGGCGCGACTGTGGTCGAGGCAAGCAATGAAGAGAGCTCGGCAGGATCGGCGACCAGCGCCGCAGCTGTCTGCAAATGCTGACGCTGGCGCGCTGCACCAGCCTGCACACCGGTCTCGGCGTGGTAGTCGCGGACGGTCGAAGCGATCTCTGCGAGGTAGCGCTCGCGGCTCGACGGCAGCACGCTGGTCAGCCCGGTGGACACCTTCGTGACGACAGCAGGCAGCACGCCCGACGAAGCCGTGAGCCCTTTCTCGACGAGCAGGGCGCGCAGGTGCTGGTAGAGCGCGGTGACCCCGTCGTCGTTGAACCGGGCCGCACTCGTGCCGAAGACCGGCATGTCCTCCCAGGAGACCCCGAAGGCCTGCCGGTTGCGGACCAGCTGGCGGGCCACGTCGCGGCGCGCGTCCTCGGCACCGCGGCGCTCGTACTTGTTGATGGCCACCACATCGGCGTGGTCCAGCATGTCGATCTTCTCGAGCTGCGACGCGGCGCCGTACTCGGGTGTCATCACGTAGAGCGACACGTCGCAGAAGTCGGTGATCGTCGCGTCACCCTGGCCGATGCCGGGCGTCTCGATGACGATCAGGTCGAAGCCGGCCGCCTTGCACGCACCCAGGACCTCCGCTAGATGCTCAGGAACCGGCGCGCCGGAGGTGCGGGTCGCGAGCGAGCGGAAGTAGACCTGCGTGCCGGACAGCGAGTTCATCCGGATCCGGTCACCCAGCAGCGCGCCACCGCCCTTGCGCCGGGTCGGGTCGATCGCGAGGACCGCGATGCGCAGCTTGTCCTCCTGGTCCAGCCTGAGCCGGCGGAGCAGCTCGTCGGTGAGCGACGACTTGCCGGACCCACCGGTGCCGGTGATGCCGAGGACGGGGACGGCGCGCGGCGCACCGAGGTCCAGAGCGCCACCGCACTCAAGCACGGTGATCGCGCGGGCCAGGGCCGGGATGCTGCCGGACTGAACGTCCTCGACGACCGGTGGGTTCGCGGAGAGGTCGATGTCGCACGAGGCGATCAGCGTGTTGATCATCCCGGGAAGGCCCAGCTTCTGCCCGTCCTCGGGTGCGAAGATCCGCACGCCGCGGGACTTGAGCAGCGCGATCTCCTCGGGCACGATCACCCCGCCCCCACCGCCGAAGACCTGCACATGGCCAGCCCCGACCTCCGCCAATCGCTCGACCAGGTAGGTGAAGTACTCGACGTGACCGCCCTGGTAGGAGCTGACGGCGACGCCCTGTACGTCCTCCTGCAGGGCGGCCTGCACGACCGCCTCGACGCTGCGGTCGTGGCCGAGGTGGATGACCTCGGCCCCCTGGCTCTGCAGCACCCGCCGCATGATGTTGATGGCCGCGTCGTGGCCGTCGAACAGGCTGGCGGAGGTGACGAAGCGGACCGGGTTGCTCGGGATGTGCAGCGGCTCGGGCATGCGCGAAAGATACATGGACGTCCTACTAGTTGGCCAGCCCCTGCTCCACTTGGCCTAAGCACCCACAGCCGGGTGCCCGAAGACCTGGCCCATTCTGTTGATCTTTCCCGATGCCGCTCCAGCCGACCCAGCGGGCGGTCGACATCGGGGGTGCCAAAGCCTTGGAGGAGACCATGACTGTCCCTGTCCCTGTGCCACGGGCCTACACCCAGCCTGAGTACGACGAGGAGCAGCGGGAGGCCCTCGAGGTCCTGGCTGCGCGGGCCTATGGCGAGGACTCCATCACCGAGGTCATCCGGCCCGCCGCCGTGTTGCCCGAGATGTCCGCCCGCGAGGTCCTGTTCGCCCTCTCCATGCTTGACGCCCGCGACGGCGGCGAGTGGATCTCGACGCCGGCGGCATGGTCGCTCTACGACCAGGCCTGGGCGGGCCCCACCGACCCGGGTGAGTCGCAGCTGATCGGCACCATGCACGTCGCCTACGGCACGCCCACCCGGTACGAGATCACCATCTTCCGCGCCACCGTGACGGCGTTCGGCATGGCAGCGGGGTGGGACGTCGTGTCGCTCTGCGACCGCGCTCTGGTCCACGCCGGCCTCAGCCTGGCCAGCTGCCCCCGGGCGCAGCTGTCACCACCACCGAGACCCTTCCGGATGTCTTAGTCCGGATGTTTAGGTGATGCCTGCCTCGGCCAGCATTGCGAGCACCATGCTGGCCGCCACCTCCGGCTCCATCTCGTCAGTCCGCAGGTGCAGGTCCGGCTGCTCTGGCGCCTCGTAGGGCGAATCCACGCCGGTCACGTTGGTCGCCTCGCCGGCCGCAGCCTTGCGGTACAGCCCCTTCGGGTCGCGCGCCTGTACGACGGCAAGCGGCGCATCGACGAAGACCTCGAAGAACTCCCCATCCTCAAGGTGCTCGCGAGCGAGCTGACGATCCGCGCGGTACGGCGACACCAGCGTCACCAGCACGATGAGGCCCGCATCGACCATCAGCCGGGCCACCTCACCGACCCGTCTGATGTTCTCGCTTCGGTCTGCCGCGCTAAAGCCAAGATCCTTGTTGAGTCCGTGCCGCACGTTGTCCCCGTCGAGCAGGTAGGTGTGCCGGCCCGCGAGCCGCAGTTGCCGCTCCACCAGGTTGGCGATCGTCGACTTGCCCGAGCTCGGCACGCCGGTGAACCAGACCACCCCTGGCCGGTGCCCCTTCAACGCGGAGCGCGCAGCCTTGTCGACGTCGGTCGCCTGCCAGTGCACGTTGTCCGACCGACGGGTAGCCGAGTCCAGCATCCCGGCGCCGATGGTGTTGTTGGTGAGGCGGTCGATGAGGATGAAGCCGCCCATGTCGCGGCTGTCGCTGTAAGGGTCGAAGGGCACCGGCCGGTCGAGGGTGACCGTGCACACGCCGATCTCGTTGAGCCCCAGGGTCTCGGCAGGCAGTTGCTCCAGGGTGTTCACGTCGACCTTGTGGTCCGGTGCCTGCACGGTCGCCGACACCGTGCGCGCCCCGATCTTCAGCAGGTAGGGCCGTCCCGGCTCGAGCTCCTGCTCTGCCATCCACACGAGCGTCGCGGTGAACTGATCGGCCACGCCGGGCGACGCCGAGGCGGCCGCAAGCACGTCGCCCCGGCTGACATCGACCTGATCCTGGAGAGTCAGGGTGACGCTCAGGGGCGCGACGGCCGCCTCGAGGTCGCCATCCATCGTGACGATCCGCGCGACCTTGCTGACCCGGCCGCTGGGCAGGACCCGCACTTCATCGCCGGGCCGCACGGAGCCGCCTGCGATCTGCCCGGCGAACCCCCGGAAGTCGAGGTCAGGCCGCGATACCCACTGCACCGGCATCCGGAACGGCTGGTGCTGCAGCTCCTCCTCGATCTCGACCGCCTCAAGGTGTCCAAGCAGCGTGGGTCCGTCGTACCAAGGGGTGTTGGGGCTCTTGGTCAGGATGTTGTCGCCGACCAGGGCACTGGTGGGGATGGTGACGATGTCCCGCAGCGACAGGTCCTTCGCAAACGCCCGGTAGTCAACATCGATCTGGCGTACGACGTCCTCGGCGTAGTCGACCGCGTCGATCTTGTTGACGGCCAGGACCACGTGCTGGATGCCCAGCAGCGAGACGAGGTAGCTGTGCCGACGGGTCTGGGTGAGCACCCCCTTGCGCGCGTCAATCAGGATGATCGCGAGGTCGGCGGTGGATGCGCCGGTGACCATGTTGCGGGTGTACTGCTCGTGACCGGGGGTGTCCGCGACGATGAACTTGCGCTTCTCGGTGGAGAAGAAGCGGTAGGCCACGTCGATGGTGATGCCCTGCTCGCGCTCGGCGGCAAGGCCATCGACCAGCAGCGCAAGGTCGAGCTCGCCGCCCTGCGTGCCGGAGACCCGAGAGTCCGCCGCCAGCGACGCCAACTGGTCCTCGAAGACCATCTGCGACTCGTACAGCAAGCGACCAATCAGGGTGCTCTTGCCGTCGTCGACCGACCCACAGGTGATGAACCGCAGCAGCGATTTGTGCTCGTGCTCGTGCAGGTAGGCCTCGATGTCGTCGGCGATCCGGGCCTGCTGGACGGCAAAATCCGACGTCATCAGAAGTAGCCCTCTTGCTTCTTCTTCTCCATCGACGCCTTGCCGTCGTGGTCGATCAGCCGGCCTTGCCGTTCGGAGGTCCGTGCAAGCAGCATTTCTTGGATGATGGCCGAGAGCGTGTCCGCCTCGCTCTCGATCGCGCCGGACAGCGGGTAGCAGCCGAGGGTGCGAAAGCGCACCTTCTTGCGCATCGGCACCTCCCCCTCCCGAAATCGGAAGCGGTCGTCGTCCACCATGATCAGCGTCCCGTCGCGGTCCACCACGGGGCGCTCAGCGGCGAAGTACAGCGACACGATCTCGATGCCCTGCTGGGCGATGTACTGCCACACATCGAGCTCGGTCCAGTTGGACAGCGGGAAAACACGGACGCTCTCACCGGGGTGGACCCGTGCGTTGTAGAGCCGCCACAGCTCGGGTCGCTGCAGCTTGGGGTCCCACCGGTGGTCCTTGGTCCGAACAGAGAAGATGCGCTCCTTAGCCCGCGACTTCTCCTCATCACGGCGGGCACCGCCGAAGGCCAGGTCGTAGCCACCGTTGTCGAGCGCTTGCTTCAGACCCTCGGTCTTCCAGATGTCGGTGTGCATCGCCGAGCCGTGATCAAACGGGTTGATGCCCAGCTCGAGGGCTCGCGGGTTGCGGTGCACGATCAGCTCAGCGCCGATCTCGTTGGTCTTCTTCTCCCGCAGCCGGTACATGTCCTGGAACTTCCAGGTGGTGTCCACGTGCAGCAGGGGGAAGGGCAGCGTGCCCGGGTAGAACGCCTTCACCGCCAGGTGCAGCATCACCGCGCTGTCCTTGCCGATGCTGTAGAGCATCACCGGCCGCTCCGACTCCGAGACGGCGTCGCGCATGATGCTGATGCTCTCCGCCTCAAGGCGCTGCAAGTGCGTCAGCCGAGTCATGCGCACACCTCGAGGACGGCGTCGGCGTACTCCGGTCGGCAGATCAGCAGGTCAGGCAGGTAGGGGTCCTCGCAGTTGTAGACCAGAGGTGAGCCGTCCAGCCGACTGACGTGCAGCCCTGCGGCTGCAGCGACGGCGACGGGAGCGGCTGAATCCCACTCATACATCCCGCCGGAGTGGGCGTAGACCTCGATCTCTCCGAGGACGACTGCCATCGCCTTGGCGCCGGCCGACCCCATCGGGACGAGCTCAGCGCCCAAGCGGGCCGCGATCTCGTGAGAGTGCGGGGCCGGCCGCGTCCGGCTGACCGCGATCCGGGGCTTGCCCTCGACCGGGCTACGAAGGGGCAGCGGCTTGCCGGTGGCCAGGGTGATACACCGTGCGGGCAGGGCCACGGCGCCGATCGTTGCGACGCCGTTGACGCACAGGGCGACATGGACGGCCCAGTCGTCGCGGGGGATCTCGCCGTACTCCCTGGTGCCGTCGAGCGGGTCGACGATCCAGACCCGCTCCTTCGTCAGGCGGTCGGGGTCGCTGAGACCCTCCTCGGACAGCACCCCGTCATCAGGACGCAGGCGGGCCAGCTCGGCCATGAGGTGCACATGGGCCTGCCGGTCACCGGCGTCCTTCAGCTCGCGACCCACCAGCCCGGTCGTGCGCAGCTGGACCAGCAGCTCACCCGCGGACAGCGCCAGGTCATGCGCCAACTGATCATCGGTCCCCACCTGCCAAGAATGTCATGCAGCGTCAGGGAGGCGTCAGACGGCGACGGCCTCGTGAGCCAGCGCCAAGTACTCCTCGCGGCTGACGGGCGGCGGCGGCATCGGCGGCCGGTCCTCGCGAGCAGCGAGGACCCTCGCCTCGAGGTCACCTCCGTCGTACAGCGTGGAGGGGTGGGTGAGCATGTGGGCCTTGCGGGCGTTGCGCTCCCAGGCATCCCGATCAGCGAAGGTGAACGGGGCCACCTCCTCCGGCAGGGCATGCGGGGGGAGCTCGAGGGCTGGTTCACCGTAGAGCGCGTGCCGGGTGCGGGTGATGGATCGCTCGTCGATGCCCCAAGCCTCGGTGACCCACGGGTCGATCTGCTCAGCGCGCAGCTCGTCGAGCGCCAGCAGCCGGTCACCCGGGTCGCTGACCTCGTCGAGCACTCGGGCCACCAGCTGCGCGCCGGTCAGCGCCAGCGACATCCCCCTGCCGAGGGTGGGGTTGGTGGTGGCTGCGCTGTCGCCGACCTGGAGCAGGCCGGTCACGATCGGAGTGCCATCGCGCACCAGCCGGCGGGAGGTGTTGTCCAGGCCGGCCATCACGCTGACGTCGGTGACCGCCGTGGCGGCGGAGATCCAGGGTGCGGTGCCGGGCAGCGCCATCAAGAGGGCCGTGAAGGCGGCTGGATTCCTCGCGATCATCAGCTCCTTGTCCTCGGCGTCGAACTGCAGGTTGGCGGTGAACGTGTCGTCGTCGCCGCGGAAGAGCAGAGCGGTCAGCCCCTTCGCGCCAGCGATGGTGGCGAAGCCGACGTTGAACGGCCCGGGGGGCGGCGCACCGGCGAGGCTGTAGGCCCGGCTCACGTAGTTGCACCCGCAGGGGCTGCGCACCTCGTCGCAGGAGATGCCGGCCTCTGCCAGCCAGCGGTAGGTGCGAGTCCGTCGCCCGCCGGCCTCGATCACCACGTCGGCCGGGAACGACCCTGCGTCACTGCTGACGCCCTTGACCACCGAGCCGTCCAGGAGCAGGCCGCGGGCCGTGGTGCGGATGACGCGGATGCCTCGCCTCGCCGCTGCCCGGTCAACCGCCCAGTCCTGCACGGTACGACGGACGCACAGGCACTCGATGGCGTCGATGCCCTCGCTGGGCTCGCGGTCGGTGATGGCGGGTGGCAGGAAGTCGAACGGCTTCACCAGGTTGGACCCTGCGGCAAGCAGGTCTTCGAAGACATCCGGCAAATCTTCGCGCAGGACATGCACGCCGCGGGAGAGCAGGACGTGTGAGTGCCGCTGCTGGGGGATCGAGGGACGCACCCAGGAAAGGGCGCCCTCTTGCTTGGTGGCTGGCGCGGCGGCGTCACGTTCGAGGACGGTCACTTCGTGCCCACGCTGCGCAAGCATCATTGCGGTGCTCAAGCCGGCGAGCGAGCCGCCGAGCACTACGACCGTGGCCACGAGCCGGGACCATAACGGAAATGGTCAATAACCGATAGCGGCACCACTGAGCGCCCGAGGATCGCTGCCGCCTTCCAGCCCGTCGCCGATGACGCGGATCGCGTGCGCGTGCCCGAACCCATGTCCGCGGTCCCGGGTGCGCACGACGTGTCCGCGTGACGTGAGCCCCGCCTGCCAGTCGGCCGGTGCATCGGCCTCCAGAGCAACGACGACCTGACCTCTGCCTTCCCAGGTGTCGAATCCGCCACCGTCGGGGTCCTCGAGCGCCCAGCGCGGAGCGTGCACTGCCTGGTCCGCAGTCTGGCCGGCAGCCATGCGGGCCAGCAGCTGCAGCAGGATCTGCGGCTGGGTGTCGCCGCCCATCGTGGCCAGCACGCAGTCGAGCCGCAGGTCCGGCGACGTCACGAGCGCCGGGGCGAGGGTGTGTGGCGGCCGACGTCCGGGCGCGTACTCCGCGGGGTGACCTTCGACGAGGGAGAACCCGAGGCCCCGGTTTTGCAGGAAGATGCCGGTCGCCGGCTCCACGAGCATGCTGCCGAAGCCGGCTGCGTTGGACTGGATGAACGACACCCCCATCCGGTCCTCGTCGATCACGGTCAGGGCGATGGTGCCGCCGCCCTGATAGCGATCGCCCAGCACTGCTGCCTGGTCGGGGGTGATCCCGGCGACCCGTGCTGCCAACCGGTCCAGGTCCAGCAGCCCGGCCCCGTCAGCCGATTCGTGGAGCACATCGAGCCGGTCGTAGCTGGCGAAACGCGCAGCCTCGACGGTCAGGTGGGCCCACAGCCCCTCCGAAGGATCGGCAGGTAATCCCATCCGGTCCGCGATCCACGCCCCGGCCAGTGTCAGGTAGCCCGAGGAATTGGGTGGCACCGTGTGCAGCACCTTGCCGAACGCGGGCAGCGACAGCGGGGTCACCCAGTCGGCCTGCACCCGCTCGAGGTCGGACCAGTCGTACTCCCCGGCACCGAGTGCATGCAGTCCCTGTCCGAACTCGCCCAGGTAGAAGGCGTCCCTGCCCCCCGCGGCGATAGCCCGCAGCGCTCGGCCGACCGCAGGCCGTCGCACCAACTCGCCGGGGTGCGGTGTGCCGAACTGCGCCATGCCGGGCTGGCCGGCGAAGCGCTGCAGCGTCGCGGCCAGCAGCGGGCTGGCCGCAAAGCCCTCCTCGGCGGCTCCGATCGCATGGGCCAGCACCTGGTCGAGCGGGAGTCGGCCCAGTCGGGTGTGCAGCGCGAGCCAACCGTCCACGCAGCCGGGAACCGGGACCGCGCGGATGTCGTGGAGCATCGGCATCCGCGGGTGACCCTCTGCCCGCAGCCGGGCGGCATCGGCACCCGACCCGGCGTGGCCACTGGCGTTGAGCGTCAAGGGGACCGCGCCGTCCTGGCTCACCAGCGCGAACAGGTCGCCGCCGAGTCCGCACATGTGCTGGGTGGTGACGGTGAGCACAGCACTGGTGGCGATGGCGGCGTCGACCGCGTTGCCGCCGCGCCGCAGGATGTCGACCCCGGCTCGGGAGGCAAGGGCGTCGACCGAGCAGACCATGCCGTGCTCTGCAACGGCGCTCTCAGACTGATTCATGTCGCTCCTTCATGATCGTCACTCGGCTTTCACCGCCCAGGGGCCGTAGCTGGCGCAGGATCGCCAGCACGACGGCGAACACCACGACGCCCAGCCCCAGCGTGATCACCGCGAGGGCGGCTCCCTCACCGAGGTCACCCTCGCGGAACCCACGTTCGTAGACCAGGAGCGGCAGGCTCTTCGTCGCATCCAGTGGTCCGCCCCGGGTCAGCAGCAGGGTCGGCACCATGGCGGTCTGCATGCTCACCAGCACGTCCCGCGCAGTCAGCAGGAGCAGCACAGGAGCGAGCAGGGGAAGGGTCACCATCCGGAACCTCGTCACCGGACCGGCGCCCTCGGTCCGCGCCGCGTCGTACAGGCCCTGAGGGAGTTCGCGGCGCGCGGCCAGCGTGACGAGGAACCCCTCACCTAGTGCGAAGACCGAGAGCGCGACGATGACCAACCGCGCCCCCCATGTGTCGATCAGCAGCGGCCCGGGCGAGACGCCGACGAGCCCGAGCACCGCGGCGAGCGGGCCGTAGATCGGGTTGACGACCCACAGCCAGATCAGCGCAGTGGCTGCGTCCGGTATCGCAGACGGCGCGAACACGGCGGTACGGGTGGCCCCACCGAGGGCGGACTGCCGGTGCGCCAGCAGGGCGAGCAGCAGCCCGCCGACGATGCGCATGGGTACGGCAAGAAGCAGGAACAGTCCCGTGGAGCGCAGTGATGCGTGCAGCTCCGGATCGGCGAGCACGTCCCGGAAGGTGCCCAGCCCGTTGAAGGTCGCGGGGGACAGCCCGTCGTAGGAGGTGAAGGCGTAGCCGACGGTGACCAGAGCGGGCACGAGCACCAGGGCGAGAGAGCCGAGCAGGAACGGCACACCGAGCAGCGCCACCCCGCGCTGGTAGCGGCTCCTCACGAGACGGCGTCCCCGGCCGCGTCGAAGCCGCGCCAACCGAGCACCTCCACCGAGGTGCGGTCGCCGCGCCGAAGTGGGCTGCCGGCCGGCAGGCGAGCGGTCAGGGTCTCCCCGTGCAGACCGAGCTCGACCATCCGCTCGTGGCCGAGGTCGTCCACGGCGAGCACCTCGGCGTCCTCACCGGGAACGAGGCGAACGTCCTCGGCGTGCACCCCGAGCATCGAGACCCCGGCAGGGGCAGGCAGTCCGGCATGGCCGGCGGGGACGAGCGACATGGGGGGTGTGCCGACGAACGTCGCGACGAACGTGTTGGCCGGCCGCTGGTAAAGCTCCTGCGGTGAACCGACCTGCTCGAGCCGCCCGTCCCGCAGGACCGCGACGCGATCGCCGAGGGTCATGGCCTCGTGCTGGTCGTGGGTGACGTAGATGGCGCATCGGCCGTCGGCCCGCAACAGGGCGTCGAGCTGACGGCGGGCGCTGGTCCGGAGCACCGGATCGAGGCTCGACAGCGGCTCGTCGAGCAGGAAGACCGCAGGGTCCCTCAGGAGCGCGCGGGCGAGCGCGACCCGCTGCCGCTCCCCGCCGGACAGCTCAGCCGGCCGTCGGCTCAGCAGCCGCTCGAGGCCCAGCCTTTCGGCCACCGTCGCGACCCGCTCCGCGCGAACTGCCCTCGGCACCCGCCTGGCCTTGAGGCCGAAGCCGATGTTGGCGGCGACGTCCAGGTGCGGGAAGAGCGCGAAGCCCTGGAACACCATGGCCGCCGAACGGTCCTCGGGGGAGAGAGCGGTCACATCCGTGCCGGCGACGTGAACGCTTCCGGCAGAGGGGGTCAACAGCCCGGCGACCAGCCGCAACAGCGTCGACTTCCCCGAGCCCGATGGACCCACGACGGCGAGCACCTCACCGGGGTCGGCCGACAGGGTCACGTCGTCCACCGCAGGGGCGGTCTCCTGGGCGTAGGAGAAGGAGAGAGCCGCGACGGCGACGCCAGCGGTCATGAGGCGACCAGCTTCCGCTTCGTCTCTGCCGCGATGTCGAGGATCGCCTTGTCGAGAGTGGTCTTCCCCGCGAACAGCTGGGTCAGGATCTCATCGGTTGCGCCCTCGGCCTCGTTCCAGGTGGCGCTGTGAGGCAGCGGACGAGCCAGCTCGAGCTGGTCGAGAAACACCCGCGAGGACTTCGGAGCCTTGTCAGGTGCGAGGAACGCGGCGCTTTCGGCCACGGCTTTCCGCACCGGGACGGTGCGGCCGGCCTCGGCGAGCAGCGTGGCGCCCTCGCCGTTGACGGCGAAGTCGGCGAAGGCCTGGGCGAGCGCCTTGTTCTTCGACCCCTTGGTGACGCAGTAGCCATCGGAGTGCAGGACGCTCGTAGCGGTCTTCTTCGTGGGAACCTGCGCCACGTCGAAGGAGAGCCCAGCGGTCTTGCGGAAGCCCGGGACCGCGCGGCGGCTGTCGAGGTGCATCGCGGTCCTGCCGGCGGCGAACGCCTCCTCCGGGTCCTGCGCCGCCCGATCAGTCGCCGACAGCCCCTGCTTCTGAAGGTCGAGCATGAAGGCCATCGCCGCACGCGCCTCCGGTGAGGAGAGGTCGACCATCGTCGGGGCGTCGAGGTCGTCGACGACTTCCCCGCCGTTGCTCCAGACGAACGGCGCGAGCCGGATGAGCAAGGTTTCGAAGCCGATCGCGGGGATCCCCTTCGCCTTCAATGCCGTGGCCGTGCTGAGCAGGTCGTCCCAGGTCCAGTCCTTTATCGGCAGCGGGACGCCGGCCCTGTCGAACAGCGTGGTGTTGATGTAGACGACCATGCTTGAGGCGTTCGAGGGCCGGCACAGGAGCTGGCCGTCGAAGGTGAAGGCCTCGAGCGGCTTCGGGTACAGCCCGTCGCTCGCGGCGCTCGGGACGGGCTCGATGACGCCCTTGGCAGCGAAGCCACCGAGCCGTCGGTAGTTGAGGACGAACACGTCGGGCTGGTCGCCCGCGACGAACTCGGTGGTCAGCTTGGAGATCAGCTCGCCGGCCTCAGCGACCGTGTCCAGCTCCACCTTGGTGCCGGTGTGGCCGGCGGTGAACGCGGCGGCGACCCGCTGCACCGCCTTGATCTCGCCCTCGCCGCCGGCGGCGGCCACCCTGATCGTGCCGCTCAGAGCCGTCCCCGAGGAAGGGGCGGCGGGCTCCCCGCCGGGGCTCATGCAGCCGGTGAGGACCAGCGCCAGAGCGACAGCCACTGCGCTCGCACTCATGGCTGCGTTTCCTCGCTGGTGGATCAACGCTCGTCCGCCACGTCGACCGACGAGAGCAGGCGTCTCTGGGCCAGGAGCAGCAGGACCAAAGGGGGGAGCGCCAATGTAGCCGCGCCCGCCAATCCGATGGGCAGGTCGGTAGGGTCGAGGGTCCGCAGCGTCGCGACCGCGAGCGGCAGGGTCGTGGTGTCGCTGGACTGCACGTAGAGCAGCGCGTCGAGGTAGGCCCCCCAGTGGACAGCGAACACCAGCGCTGCCACCGCGGTAGTGGTAGCTCGCACCATCGGCAGCCCCAATTGCCACCAGGTCCGCAGCGCACTCGCGCCTTCCGCACGCGCCGCCTCCCAAAGCTCGCGGGGGACTCGCGAGAACGCCCGGTAGGCCAGCAGCACCGCGACCGGTGTCGACGCCGCAAAGGCCGGCGCGACCAATGGGAACAGGGTGTCGAGGGCGCCGAGTCGCAGGTACAGCACGAACCGCGCCACCCAGAGCATCGGCAGCGGGATCACCAGCATGACGACGACCATCGCGACGCCGCGCCGGCGCCAGCGCGGCGGCAGTTGAGTCAGCGCGAACCCTGCGGCAGACCCGATCGCGACGCCCAGCGGCACGGCCATCGCCACCACGAGCGCAGAGTTGCGAAAGGCAGTGCCCAGAGCGATCTCACCAGGCAGCGCGCGGTAGCCCTCGGTCGTCAGCGGCGAGGGCAGCAGCTCAAGGCCGTCCGGCGGCGGCAATCCCAGGCCACGAAGCGACCCGGCCAGAACGAGCACCAGCGGACTGACGAACAGCACGACCACGAGCAGTCGGGCAGCGATCGTCAGCACCGTCCCATCCTGAGGCATGGCCAGCCCGGCCCGCGAGGGTCAGCGTCGAAAGTGCAGCCGAGCGACACTCAGTGGTCGATTGCCAGATTGGCCATGTCACAGATCGGTCGGTAACCCAGGCCCGCATAGATGCGGTTAGACGTCGGGTTGGCCTGATCGGTGAACAGACAGACTCGCGCCCCGTGATCCAGTTGCTGTTGCGAGACCTTGGCAACCGCGTTGCTGGCCCAGCCGCGTCCCCTTTCGATGGGAGGGGTGTAGACCGGACCGATGCGCACCACGCCGAACGAGGGCGGACTGACTCCAGTCAGATGTACGGGGTTGGCCGACTCATCTAGCCAGAACCAGAGCTGGTCGGCGCGGATGCGATCGAGCAGACGCGCCTTATCGGGTACGTCGTGTGCACTCGCACCTCGCGGACGCCCTGCCTGTTCATCAGCATCACCCATGAATGCGGTGGTCCACTCCGTCACCAGGTCCATGTCGGCCTCCGTCACAGCTGCGAGCCGACCAGCGGATGAGGTGGGCGCCACCACTTCGACCACCTCGAAGAGCCGCGTGTGCTGGGCGACCCGCACCATGCCGCCAGTACGTCGAGCCAACTCGTCAGCCACGATCCGTACGGCTGGGAGTGCGCCATTGAGTGCGAGCACTGGCTCACCGCGGGCTACCAGGCTCTGCGCTAGGTCAATCGCAGCCTCATCAGGCATCGGGAGCAAGAAGAGCGGTCGCGGCTCGAACGTGGCGGTTCGCATGCCGACGCCGACCACGTTGCCCGCAGCATCCAGAACCGACAGCCACCAGTCGTGCTCGGGCTGCACAACCCCATCAGCGAGCCGCGACACCACGCGATGGGCCATCCCGGTGACAACAGTGCTGACCACTGGGTCGGCCGCCAGGTAGGTGCCGGCGGCCTCGAGGAACGAGGCGGCGTCTAGGTGAAAATCCAGCCTGAAAGGCGGCATCTGCGCGAAAGGCAACGGTCAGGCCGCCAGCCACTCGAGGTCCTGGCCCGTGACTTCGGCGATGAGCTCGAAGTCCTTGTCCAGGTGCAGCACCGTGAGCCCGGCCAACTCAGCGGTGGCAGCGACGATAAGATCGGGTACAGAGGGGGCTCGATGATGCCCGCGATCGGCGAGCAACAGCTGGACTTCCAGTGCACGGTCTTCGATTGCTGGCGTCTGGTATTCGACGGGCATCGACCCTAGTGGCGTGTAACTGATCCGTCTTGTGTGTTGCGCCGCTTCGGGTGAACGGCCTTGGCGAGGATGGTGTCGGCGTCTTTGGTCCACGCGAAGGGTTCGCAGCGGTCGTTCCAGGCATCGA
>Ga0136633_1001276_pt1 | contig 18748 bp, 14 predicted proteins | sample AntDrymeUQ832206_2_FD_105494 | JGI IMG/M metagenome (GOLD analysis project Ga0136633, IMG submission 105494) | Polar desert sand microbial communities from Dry Valleys, Antarctica - metaG UQ83 (22.06) | ecosystem: Environmental > Terrestrial > Soil > Desert | place: Antarctica: Dry Valley...
AATATCAACCGGTTGTGCATCGACTACGCCTCTCGGCCTCGTCTTAGCTCCCGACTCACCCTGGGCGGATTAGCCTTCCCCAGGAACCCTTGGGCTTTCGGCGGAGGGGTTTCTCACCCCTCTTTCGCTACTCATGCCTGCATTCTCACTCGACCACGCTCCACGACGGTTCACACCACCGCTTCGCTGCGAGGTCGACGCTCCCCTACCACTCCTGTCTTGCGACAGAAATCCGCGGCTTCGGCTCTGTACTTGAGCCCCGTTACATTGTCCGCGCAGAATCACTCGACCAGTGAGCTGTTACGCACTCTTTCAAGGGTGGCTGCTTCTAAGCCAACCTCCTGGCTGTCTGTGCAATCCCACATCGTTTACCACTTAGTACAGAATTTGGGGCCTTAGCCGGCGGTCTGGGCTGTTTCCCTTTCGACCAACGAAGCTCATCCCCCGTGGTCTCACTGCAGAGCTCTGGAGTCATGGCATTCGGAGTTTGGCTGGATTCGGTAAGCTTGTAGGCCCCCTAGTCCATCCAGTGCTCTACCTCCATGACTGAACGCTCCACGCTGCACCTAAATGCATTTCGGGGAGAACCAGCTATCACCGAGTTTGCTTGGCCTTTCACCCCTACCCACAGGTCATCCCCCATGTTTTCAACCATGGTGGGTTCGGTCCTCCACGGGGTCTTACCCCCGCTTCAACCTGCCCATGGGTAGATCACTCGGCTTCGGGTCTACAACATGCGACTGAACGCCCTATTCAGACTCGCTTTCGCTCCGGCTCCCCATCACTGGTTAACCTTGCCACACATCGTAACTCGCAGGCTCATTCTTCAAAAGGCACGCCATCGCGGCTCGGACAAGTCCGAACGACGCTTTGACTGATTGTAAACCAACGGTTTCAGGTACTATTTCACTCCCCTCCCGGGGTACTTTTCACCATTCCCTCACGGTACTATTCGCTATCGGTCGCCTAGACATACTTAGCCTTACGAGGTGGTCCTCGCAGATTCACGCCGACTTTCACGGTTCCGGCGTTACTCGGGAGACATGACCTGAGGCTGCGTGCGTTTCGTGTACAGGACTCTTACCTTCTATGGTGGGCCGTTCCTGAACCCTTCCACTACGCAGCAGCTTGGTAACTCAGTGTCGGCTCTGGTGCACCGACTGTCAGTTCCCACGACCCCGAAGTGGCAACGCCACCAGGCTTGACACCACTTCGGTTTAGGCTCTTCCCTCTTCGCTCGCCGCTACTAAGGGAGTCGCGGTTGCTTTCTTTTCCTCAGGGTACTGAGATGTTTCAATTCCCCTGGTTCCCTCTACCCGCCCTATATATTCAGGCGGGAGTGACACCCCATGACGGGTGCCGGGTTTCCCCATTCGGACATCCACGGATCAACGCTTGGTAGGCAGCTCCCCGTGGCCTTTCGTGGCCACCCACGTCCTTCATCGGTGCTAGGCGCCAAGGCATCCACCGTTGGCTTTTTGTAGCTTGGAAGAACAAAGATGCTCGTGCTCGCTATGCAATTCTCAAGGAGCTTCTAACACCGGGCTGCATGTAGCAGTGGTCGTAGACGCAAGGATGCCGACCCAACTGGGTCGGCTTGCCTTGCACGGCTCGAGGGAGACACTCCCTCAAAACAGAAGAGAGGACGTAGGGCCGTTCCACCGACGTACGAAAGAGCCGAAGCTCAATTTTGCCGTCTGGCATGGAGGACCGAGTAGCGAGTGATCAACTCGGGAGTACACCTCGTGATGAGGTGTTGTCTCCTTAGAAAGGAGGTGATCCAGCCGCACCTTCCGGTACGGCTACCTTGTTACGACTTCACCCCAATCGCCGATCCCACCTTCGACAGCTCCTTCCCCGAGGGGTTAGGCCACTGGCTTCGGGTGTTACCGACTTTCGTGGTGTGACGGGCGGTGTGTACAAGGCCCGGGAACGTATTCACCCCGGCGTTGCTGATCCGGGATTACTAGCAACTCCAGCTTCACGGAGTCGAGTTGCAGACTCCGATCCGAACTGAGACTGGCTTTGTGGGATTCGCTCAACCTCGCGGTTTCGCAGCCCTTTGTACCAGCCATTGTAGCATGTTTGCAGCCCTGGACATAAGGGGCATGATGACTTGACGTCGTCCCCACCTTCCTCCGAGTTGACCCCGGCAGTCTCCTACGAGTCCCCACCATTACGTGCTGGCAACATAGGACAAGGGTTGCGCTCGTTGCGGGACTTAACCCAACATCTCACGACACGAGCTGACGACAGCCATGCACCACCTGTGATAGGCCCAAAAGGACACCATATCTCTATGGCTTTTCCTACCATGTCAAACCCAGGTAAGGTTCTTCGCGTTGCCTCGAATTAAGCAACATGCTCCGCTGCTTGTGCGGGCCCCCGTCAATTCCTTTGAGTTTTAGCCTTGCGGCCGTACTCCCCAGGCGGGGTACTTAATGCGTTAGCTTCGGCACGGAATCCGTTGATAAGACCCCACACCTAGTACCCAACGTTTACGGCGTGGACTACCAGGGTATCTAATCCTGTTCGCTCCCCACGCTTTCGCTCCTCAGCGTCAGTTCCAGCCCAGAGCGCCGCCTTCGCCGCTGGTGTTCCTCCTGATATCTGCGCATTTCACCGCTACACCAGGAATTCCACGCTCCCCTACTGGACTCTAGTCACGACAGTATCGGGTGGCGTCTCCAGGTTGAGCCTGGAGGTTTCACACCCGACTTATCGAACCGCCTACGAGCTCTTTACGCCCAATGAATCCGGACAACGCTTGCCCCCTACGTGTTACCGCGGCTGCTGGCACGTAGTTGGCCGGGGCTTCTTCTGTGGGTACCGTCTTGGTTCGTCCCCACTGAAAGCGGTTTACAACCCGAAGGCCTTCATCCCGCACGCGGCGTTGCTGCGTCAGGCTTTCGCCCATTGCGCAAGATTCCCCACTGCTGCCTCCCGTAGGAGTCTGGGCCGTGTCTCAGTCCCAGTGTGGCTGATCGTCCTCTCAGACCAGCTACCCGTCGATGCCTTGGTGGGCCGTTACCCCACCAACTAGCTGATAGGCCGCGAGGCTCTCCCGGAGCGGAATCCATTTCTTCACCAAGCCATGCGACTCGGTGAGGACATCCGGTATTAGCCCTCCTTTCGAAGGGTTATCCCGGTCTCCGGGGCAAGTTCCTCACGTGTTACTCACCCGTTCGCCACTAGGCCTTCCGCAGTGTTGCCACTGCATGGACCTCGTTCGACTTGCATGTGTTAGGCACGCCGCCAGCGTTCGTCCTGAGCCAGGATCAAACTCTCCATCGAGATCTCGAACCCGCCACCGAGGCGGTGGGCCCTTCGATCGGTTTTGAAGAGCCGGCGATCCCGAGAGCGTTGAAGCTCTCGTTCTTTGCCGACTGGCACCAGAACAGCCAGCATTTACTGCTGTCCGTTTCAAGTGCATTTCATTCTTGAACGGCTGCGCGACCCTCCGAGGAGAGTCGGGCAGACGCCCGCACTCGCTTTTTCGTCCTCTCTTCTGTTTTCAAGGAACGTCGTCTGCCCCGGAGGACAGCGCTCGACCGGCAGTCGCATCCACATGGGAGCGGTGGTACCGGGGTGGCCCTTCCAGACGCGACCCGGGTTACCGGGGCCTCCGTGGGGCGGAGGGACAACCTACCGGCGGGTCCCGCAGGGTGTCAACTCACTGGGGTGGCGTCGAGGACGGCCCACCCCTTCTTGCCCTTGCGCAGGAGCACCCAGCGCCCGTGGAGCAGGTCATCAGTGCCCAGATGGCGACCCGCCTCGACCTGGTCGCCATTCACAGACAGTCCCCGCTGCTCCATCTGGCGGCGGGCGTCGCCCTGGGAGGACGCCAGCTCGGTGCGCAGCAGGACCGGCACCAGATCGACCCCCTCAGCCAGGACTTCACCGGGTGCCAGGGCGGTACAGGGCACCTCGGCGGCCACCGCCGCCAGCGCGAGGGACGACGCCTGCCGGGGATCCCCGCCGAACAGCACCTCGGCGGCCTGTTCGGCCGCCTGGGCCGCCTCAGACCCGTGGACCAGCTCGGTGACGGCCTGGGCTAGGGCCCGCTGGGCGACCCGACGACCGGGCGCCGCGGTGTGCTCCGTGAGCAGGGCATCGATCGCGGGCATCGGTAGCAGGGTGAACTGGGCCAGCATGCGCGCCACTTCGGCGTCGTCGGTGTTGATCCAGTGCTGGAAGAACGCGTAGGGCGACGTGCGCTCGGCGTCCAGCCAAACCTTGGCGCCCACGGTCTTGCCGATCTTGGTGCCGTCCGTAGCCGTGAGGAGAGGCCAGCACAGGCCGTGGACAGCGGCGGCGTGGCGGCGACGGATCAGGTCGACCCCTGAGAGGATGTTGCCCCACTGGTCAGAACCGCCGATCTGCAGCTCGCACCCGTAGTGCTGGTGCAGGTGGGCGTAGTCGTTGGCCTGCAGGAGCATGTAGCTGAACTCCGTGTAGGAGATCCCGTGCTCCCCCGCCATCCTGGCCTTCACGCTCTCCCGGGCCACCATCTGGTTCACAGTGACGTGCTTGCCGACGTCCCGCAGGAAGTCGAGCAGTCGGAGCTCGCCCGTCCAGGCGAGGTTGTCGACCAGCTGCCACGCTCCCGCTGGGCCGAGGATGCGGGCGATCTGGGCCTTGATGGCGGCGACGTTGGCCGCCAGCGTCTCGACGTCGAGGAGGTTCCGCTCCTCCGAGCGGCCACCGGGGTCGCCGACCATCCCCGTGGCCCCACCCGCCAGCGCGACGGTCCGGTGGCCGGCGTCCTGGAACCGGCGCAGCATGATCAGGCCGATGAGGTTGCCATGGTGGAGGCTCGACGCCGTGGGATCGCACCCGTAGTAGAGGGTGATGGGCCCCTCGGCCAGCCGGGCAGCCAGGGCGGCGCGATCCGTGGTGTCGTGCACCAATCCGCGCTGGTCCAGGTCGTCTAGGAGGTCCTGCATCGGCGCCATCGTCCCCGCCAGCCGGCCGCGGGTCCAGCCCGAGCCTCGCGGGTGCTCGGACCTGGGGTGCTGCGTGCGGGAGAATGGCACGGTCCCATGCCACGCCTCACCCGCTCCCTGGCCGGTGTCCTCGCCTTCTCGGCGGCCGCCGGCGCGTGCTCCTACACCTCCCGCGCCGTAGCGCTGCCGACAGAGGAAGCGATCGAGTCGTCGACTCTCTACGCCGGCGACGGAGCGCTCGTGCACACCTTTCACGCCGAGGAGAACCGCAGGGTCATCCCGCTCGAGCAGATCCCGGAGCACGTGCGCGACGCGGTCATCGCCATCGAGGATGAGCGCTTCTACCGGCACAACGGCGTGGACGTCCGAGGCGTGCTGCGGGCCGTGCGCACCAACGTGGCCGCCGGCGGCATCGAGCAGGGCGGCTCCACCATCACGCAGCAGTACGTGAAACAGGAGATCCTCCAAGACGACTCGCAGACGGTGGAGCGCAAGGTGCAGGAGGCCTCGATGGCCATGCAGCTCGAGCGTCGCTACTCCAAGGACCGCATCCTGGAGCTGTACCTCAACGCCATCTACTTCGGGAACGGCGCCTATGGCATCGAGGCCGCGGCCTACCAGTACTTCGCCAAGGCGGCCGCCGACCTCACGCTGCCCGAGGGGGCCCTCATCGCAGGCCTCATCCAGCGACCCGGCACCACCGATCCCTTCGACGAGCCGGAGCTGGCCTTCCAACGCCGCCAGCTGGTGTTGGAGCGCATGCACGCCAACCGGCTGATCGACGACGCCGAGCTGCTCGCCGGCCAAGAGACGCCAGTGGTGCTGGCCTCGACCGTGGTGCCGGCGGCCGAGCGCTACCCGGCCGCTTACTTCGTCGAAGAGGTCAAGCAGTGGATCCTCGATGACCCTCGCTTTGGGGACAGCCCCAAGGCGCGCCGCGACCTGCTGTTCGGCGGGGGGCTGCGGATCCAGACCACCGTCGACCTCGCGGCGCAGGCCAACGCGGAGGCGGCGGTCAATGCCATCCTGCCTGACCCCAACGGACCCGACGCGTCGCTCGTGGCCATCGACGCCGGCACGGGCTACGTGCGAGCCATGGTCGGCGGGCGCGACTTCTTCGGGACGAGTCCGATCGCCAAGCTGAACCTCGCCACCCAGACCCGGCGGCAGACCGGCTCGGCCTTCAAGCCCTTCGTGCTGGCCGCCGCGCTGGCGCAGGGCATCGATCCGGCCAGCTCCATCTCGGCTCCTGCCTGCATCACGATCCCCATCGAGGGCGCTAAGCCCTGGAGCCCGTGCAACTATGGCGGGGGCGGGGGCGGCGAGGTCAGCATCGCCGAGGGCACCGTGCGGTCGTACAACACGCTCTACGCCCAGCTCATGATGCGGGTGGGGCCGGTGGCGGCCACTGAGGCCGCCACCACCTACGGCATCCGGAGCCCGCTCGAGCCGGTGCCCTCGGCCGTCCTCGGCAGCAACATCGTGACAACCATGGACATGGCCAGCGCCTACTCCACCTTCGCCAACCGCGGCATCCGGGTGGCGCCGGTGCTCGTCACCCGGATCACCCGGGCCGACGGCACGGTGCTCTTCAACCACCAACACCGTCAGGCCAAGGTGATGGAGGCTGGCTTGGTGGACACCCTCACCAGCATCCTGCAGCAGGCCATCGAGCGGGGCACGGGCGGCCAGGCCAAGCTCGACCGGCCGGCGGCGGGCAAGACAGGCACAGCCAACGACTGGATCGACGCCTGGTTCGCCGGCTACACGCCGGAGATGGCCACGGCGGTGTGGGTGGGCTTCCCGACGCCCGAAGACGGGAAGCCGAAGCCCATGGCGCCGCCGAACACGGCCATCAAGGTCACCGGCGGCTCCTATCCGGCCGAGATCTGGCAGCGGTTCATGGCCTCATCGCTGACCGGGCGCCCGATCATCCCCTTCCAGCCGCCCACCACGACCAGCACGGTGCCGCCGTTCGCCTCCATCGACACATCGCCGGCCGGGGAGCTCGTGGCGGACCTGCCCGACGTCCGGGGCTACACAGTCGGCGACGCCGTCGACGTCCTGCGCGCGGCTGGTTTCCGCCCGGTGGTCGCGCCCGCCACGGAGTCAGAGGCTCCGCCAGGCATCGTCGTCGTGCAATCCCCGGCCCCGGGCACCGCGCCCCTCGGCTCCGTGGTCACCATCGAGGTGACCAGCTAGTGGACGACTCGAAGCGTCGGTGGACCCCAGGACGGGTGTTCACGAGGGTGGCGGTGGTGGGCATGGTCGCCATGTGGCTCTACGTGCTCTTCCTGGCCGTTGGCCCCGGCCGGCAGGCACCTCCGGACCGGCTCGACGACCCCACCTTCTCTACGGAGGCTCAGGCCATCTGCACCGCCGCCCACGACGACGTCGACCTCCTCCCCTCCGCCATCGCCGCCGACTCTGCGTCCGAGCGCGCCGATATCGTCGCCGAGGCCAATGAACGGTTCGGGGCGATGCTCGACGACCTCGACGGGATCGTGCCGGCCGGCGAGGACGGGTCCATCGTGGAGCAGTGGCTGGCCGACTGGCGCACCTATCTCGGGGACCGGGACGACTACATCACCGCTCTGCGCGATGACCCCGAGGCCCAGCTACTCGTGACTGCCAAGGATCAGGAGCAGATCACCGAGTTCATCGACGGCTTCTCGGCCGACAACCGGATGATCGCCTGCGCCACCCCCATCGATGTCTGACGCGCACTCGGCTCACAGGGAGTCGAGAGCGTCGACGGCGCTCCGGACCATCCGAACGGTGCCAGGGTCCACGTCGATGGCGCCGACGTCGTCGACCGGCACCCAGCGCACCCCATCGGATTCGTGGTTGGTGACGGCCACCGAACCCGGCGGCGCCAGCACGAGGTGGCGCACGTCGAGGTGGAGGTGGTCCGGCTCAGAGCTTCTCGCGTGGTGAAACACGTGGACATCGAGGTCGACTGCCGGCGTGAAGACCTGCAGCCCTTCGATGCCTGTCTCCTCCTCGGCCTCCCGCAAGGCCACGCGAGCCAGGTTGCCGTCGCCATCGGCGTGCCCACCGGGCTGCAGCCAGCGCTGCACCTTGGCGTGCAGGAGGAGGAGCACCTGGCGGGTGCTGGGATCGATCACGACCGCCGAGCCCGTCAGGTGCCCGTCCAGGCAGGAGCGGTGGAGCGCATCTGGGTGGCCGTCGACGAAGGCCAGGATGCGCGCACGGTTGGCCTCGTGGCTGGCGTCTCCGGGGAGAGCGGCCTCCACGGCGGCCCGGGCCGGGGCGAGGCTGTCCGTCGCTATGAGCTCGCTCGGCCGATAGAGCGGGCTCATTCAGCTCACAAGGCGCTGGCGGTCGCGGTCGACGCTGGCGCGAAAGCGGTCCAGCTGCACGGCGACTGCTTCGGGGCCGGCGCCACCGGGCGTGGTGCGGTTCTGGATGGCGGCGCCGGGATCGAGGAGGGCGATGTCGGCGACCTCGAAGGCTGGGTGGGCACGCACGAGGTCGGCCAGGGGAACGCCGCCCTCGAGGGAGTCGCGTACGAGGCCCCCGACGATGGCGTGGGCATCGCGGAAGGGGGTACCCGTGCGGACGAGCTGCTCCGCCAGGTCGGTGGCCGCGCTGTAGGGCGAGTCGGCGGCGGCCTGCATGCGCTCCGCGTCGAAGCGCAACGTGGCTAGCAGACCGCCCAGGGCCGATAGCGCCAGGGACACCTGGTCGACGGCGTCGAACAGTGGCTCCTTGTCCTCCTGGAGGTCGCGGTTGTAGGCGAGGGGCAGGCCCTTGAGGGTGGCCAACAGACCCGTGAGGTCGCCAATCAGCCGCCCCGCTTTGCCGCGCACCAGCTCCGCGATGTCGGGGTTCTTCTTCTGGGGCAGCATCGAGCTGCCGGTGCTGTAGGCGTCGTCGAGCGTTGCGAAGCCGAACTCGGCGGTGGTCCAGAGCACGATCTCCTCGCCGATGCGGGAGAGGTGCAGGCCAATCATCGTGAGAGCGAACAGCGCTTCGGCCACGAAGTCGCGGTCAGAGACGGCATCGAGGCTGTTCTCGAAGCGGCCGGCAAAGCCAAGGGCAGCGGCCACGCCATCGGGGTCGAGGGGGATCGACGACCCGGCCAGCGCGCCGGCTCCCAGCGGCGACACGTCGGTTCGGCGCCGGCAGTCGAGCAGCCGGTCCACGTCGCGGGCCAGGGCCCAGCCGTGCGCCAGGAGGTGGTGGGCCAGGGTCACCGGCTGCGCCCGCTGCAGGTGCGTGTAGCCCGGCAGGTAGGTGTCGCCGGCCTCGACCGCCCGCTGGAGCAGGACCTCCTGCAGGGTCAGCACCCGACCCGCCACGTCCAGCAGCATCCGTTTCGTGTAGAGGCGCATGTCGGTAGCCACCTGGTCGTTGCGGCTGCGGCCGGTGTGGAGCTTGGCGCCCGCCGGACCGGCGATCTCCGTGACGCGCCGCTCGATGGCCGTGTGGATGTCCTCGTCGGTCCGCACGAAGGCGAACGACCCCTCACCCAGCTCGGCGCCCACCTGGTCGAGGGCGCGCAGTACCGCATCGCACTCGCTGTCTGTGAGGACCCCGGCCCGCACCAGGCCACGGGCGTGGGCGCGCGAGCCGGCGATGTCGTCGGGGGCCAGGCGCTGATCGAACGGCAAGCTGACCGTGAAGGCGAGCAGCTCGTCCGCGGGTCCGCCCTCGAAGCGTCCGTGCCAGAGGGTGGCCATCTACTGGGGGTGGCCGAGGTGGCCCTGGGTGGCGGCCCAGGTCTCCACCGACAGGCCCCACAGGCGGACGAAGCCAGCCGAGTCCTCGTGGCGGAATCGGTCGCCGGCGTCGTAGGTGGCCAGCCCGTAGTCGTACAGGCTGTGCGGGCTCCGGCGGCCCGTCACCTCGCAGGACCCGGGCGACAGGTGCAGCCGCACGTCGCCCGTCACGTAGCGCTGGCTCTCCGCGATGAAGGCGTCGAGGGCCTGCTTGAGGGGGCTGAACCAGAGACCGTCGTAGATCAGCTCGGCGTAGCGCGGTTCGAGCCGTGCCTTCTCCCGCTGGACGTCACGCTCGAGACAGATGCCTTCGAGGTCGCGGTGGGCGAGGATCAGCGCCAGGCTGGCTGGGCACTCGTAGGTCTCCCGGCTCTTGATGCCGACCCGGCGGTTCTCCACCATGTCGAGCCGGCCCCACCCGTAGGACCCCACGAGGTCGTTGAGACGCTGGATGACGCCCAGCACGCTGAGTGCCTCGCCGTCGAGGCTCACGGGCACGCCCGCCTCGAACCCGATCACCACGTCGACCGGTTCGGTGGCGCGGCGCTGGGTGAGGAGCCACACCCCGGAGGGCGGGCGGTTCCACGGGTCTTCCATCTCCCCGCACTCGATGGCCCGGCCCCAGATGTTGTCGTCGATGGAGTACACCTTCTCCTTCGTCGCCATGATCGGGATGTCGTGGTCGTAGGCGTAGAGGATGCTCGCCTCACGGGTCATCCCCCATGACCGCACGGGAGCGATGACCTCCAGGTCGGGGTTGAGGGCACGGGTGGACACCTCGAAGCGCACCTGGTCGTTGCCCTTGCCGGTGCAGCCGTGGGCGACGGCGTCGGCGCCGTGGAGCTTGGCCGCCGCCACGAGGTGCTTCACGATCACCGGGCGCGAGAGCGCCGACACCAGCGGGTAGCGGTTCTCGTAGAGGGCGTTGGCGGCCAGCGCGGGGGCGCAGTACTCCGCCGCATACTCCTCCTTGGCGTCCACGACGATGGCATCGATGGCACCAGCCGCCTTGGCCCGTTCCTTCACGATGTCGTAGTCCTCAGCTGCCTGGCCGACGTCCACGGCGAGGGCTATCACCTCGACGCCGAGCTCGTCGATCATCCAACGGACGGCGACGGACGTGTCGAGGCCGCCGCTGTAGGCGAGGACGACGCGCTTGGGCATGGGGTTCCTACTTCCTTGGGTCTCAGATTCCAGCGAGGTCGGAGAGCTGTCGGGCGACGGCGGCACCGCCGACGCCTTCGGCGACGACGACGATCAGGGTGTCATCTCCGGCCACGGTGCCGAGCACATCGGGCAGACCCGAGCGGTCGAGGGCCGAGCCGACCACGTGGGCGGAGCCGGGCGGGGTGCGGAGCACGACGAGGTTTCCCGAGTGGTTGACCTCCACCACCCAGTCGCCGAAGACGCGGCGTAGATGATCCTCGGGTGCCCGCTGCTCCGTGGGCAGCTCAGGGATGGCGTACACGGTGTCGCCGCCGGCCACGCGCACCTTGATGGCGCCGAGGTCCTCGAGGTCGCGCGACACGGTGGCCTGGGTGGCTCTGACACCGTCGACCGCCAACAGGTCCACCAGGTGCGTCTGGCTGGTGACGGCCTGCTCGGCTAGGAGCTTGGCGATGCGGTGCTGCCGCTGAGGCTTGGTGGTCACGCCTGGTCCTCGAGCAGGAAGCGGAGGAGGCCCCGGAAGGCGTGCAGGCGGTTGTGGGCCTGCGGGAAGGCGCGGCTCTGGGGTCCGTCGACCACCGACGCCGCCACCTCTTCTCCGCGATGAGCGGGCAGGCAGTGCATGAACACGGCATGGGCGGGGGCCTCGGCCATGACGGCGTCGTTCACCTGGAAGCCCTCGAAGGCCCGGTGGCGCAGGCTGACCTGGTCCTCCTGCCCCATCGATGCCCACACGTCGGTGTGCACGGCGTCGGCACCTCGCACGGCCTCGGCGGGACGGTCGCTGAGGACGGGACGGCCGTCGAGACCGGCGGTCACCAGTCGGTCGATGTCAGCCTCCGACGGGCCGAAGCCGTTGGGGCTGGCGATGCGCAGGCGCATGCCCGTGAGCGCGGCCCCGAGGGCAAGGCTCCGGGCCACGTTGTTGAAGTCGCCGATCCAGGCGACCGTGCGACCCGGAAGCGTGCCCCACTGCTGACGCATGGTGAGCAGGTCGGCCAGCGACTGGCACGGATGACCGGTATCGGACAACAGGTTGACCACGGGGATCGACGACGACGCCGCCAGCTGCTCCAGGATCCGGTGGTCGAAGACGCGGGCGCCGAGGGCGGCGTGGTAGCCGGACAGCACCCGCGCGATGTCGCCCATGGGCTCCCGGCTGGCGCCGCCGATCTCGTCCTTACGGAACGTAACCGGGTGGCCGCCGAGCTGCACCACGGCCACCTCGGACGAGTGCCGGGTGCGCAGCGACGGCTTCTCGAAGTAGAGGCCCACGGTCTGGCCGGCCAGCAGCGGGGGCCGGGCAGGGTCGTCGGCCAGGTCGAGTACGCGGACGATCTCGGCCGCGTTCAGGTCGTCGATCTCCAGGACGTGGCGCGTCATGGTGTCAGCGCCTCGGCGAGGAGGGCCAGGCCGTGGTCGACCTCGTCGTCGGTGATGAGCAGCGACGGGGCGAGCCGCAGCGCCGTGGGCGTGACGGCGTTGACGATGGCACCGAGCTCCAGCAGGCGGGCAGCGACGGCCTTGGCGTCGTGGCCTTCCAGCTCGATGGCGAGCAGCAGGCCGAGACCTCGCACCGCACCCACTCCGGGGAGGGCGAGGGCGCCGCTGATGAATCGCTTCCCGGCCCGCTCCGCGCGGGCGGGCACGTTCTCCGCCTCCATGACGGCCAGGACCGCCCGGGCGGCGGCCGTGGCAAGGGGCTGGCCGCCGAAGGTGGTGGCATGGTCGCCGGGCTCGAAGGCGGCCGCCACCTCGGCGCGGGCCCAGCACGCACCGATGGGCACGCCGTTGCCGAGGGCCTTGGCCATGGTGACGACGTCGGGCACCACGCTCAGGCGTTGGTGCGCGAACCAGGCTCCGCAACGGCCGAGGCCCGTCTGCACCTCGTCGACCATGAAAAGGATGCCCCGCTCGTCACACAGCCGGCGGACGCCTTGGAAGTACTCGGTCGTGGCCGGGTTGACACCGCCCTCGCCCTGCACAGGCTCCAGCAGCACCGCCACGACGGTGGGATCGAGGGCGGCTTCGAGAGCGTCGAGGTCCTGCCAGGCGACGTGGCGGAAGCCTTCGGGGAGGGGTTGGAAGACCTCGTGCTTGGCCGGCTGCCCGGTGGCGTGCAGCGTGGCCAGGGTGCGGCCGTGAAAGGACCCGAAGGCACTCACGACGACGTGGCGACCGCGACCGCCGAACCGGCGAGCCAGCTTGAGCGCGCACTCGTTGGCCTCGGCCCCGGAGTTGGCGAAGAACACCTGGCCGCGCATGCCGCCCCCCGTAGGCCAGCCCGGCTGCCCGGTGCCGAGCAGGCGGTCGAGGGTCTGGGCCACCTGCCACCCCGGCTCGGTGCCGAAGAGGTTGGACACGTGCAGCAGCGTCTGGGCCTGCTCGTGGAGCGCCTCGGCCACCGCCGGGTGGCTGTGCCCGAGGCTGGTGACTGCTAGGCCGGCCAGCAGGTCGAGGTAGCGCGTGCCGTCCTTGTCCCAGAGCCAGGCACCGTCGCCCCGCACGAGCTGCAATGCCGGCGGGCCGTAGGTGGGCATGAGGGGGCAGTGGTCGAGTGGCGGCGCCGCCATGGCCTCCGCGTGGGCGGCGCTGTCGCGGGCGGTCATGTCGCGGGCGGTCATGCCGTGACCCCTGTCGTGATCATGGTGCCGACGCCGGCATCGCTGAACAGCTCGAGGAGCACGACGTGGGGCAACCGGCCGTCGAGGAGGTGGGCCGAGCCGACCCCGTGGGCGACGGCGTCGAGGCAGGCGGCGATCTTGGGGATCATGCCGCCGGTGAGGGTGTCGCCGTCGACGAGGCCCTGCAGCGCGGGAGCCTCGATGTGGCTGATCAAGCTGGCGGGATCGGTGGCGTCGGCCAAGAGGCCCTCAACGTCGGTGAGGAAGATGACCTTCTCGGCGCTCAGCGACTCGGCCAGAGCCCCGGCCACGGCATCCGCGTTGATGTTGTAGGCCTGCCCGGTGGCATCGGCCCCGATGGTGGACACCACTGGGATGAGGTCCTCGGCCAGGAGCCGCTCGAGGAGGGCGGGGTTCACGGTGTGGACGTCGCCCACGAAGCCGAGGTCGGGGTGGCGGGCCTCAGCCAGGATCAGCCCGGCGTCCTCTCCGCTCACGCCCACCGCCAGCGGGCCGTGCAGGTTGATGGCAGCAACGATCTCCCGGTTCACCTTGCCGACCAGCACCATGCGGGCGATGTCGACCGTCTCCGCGTCGGTGACCCGATGGCCGTCGACGAACTCCGGCACCATCCCGAGCCGCTCCATCAGGTGGCTGATCTGCGGGCCGCCGCCGTGCACGACCACCGGACGCAGGCCGACCGATCGCATCAGCACGACGTCTTCCGCAAAGGAGGCGGCCAGGGCCGGATCGACCATGGCGTGGCCGCCGAACTTCAGAACGATGGTGCGGTCGCGGAAGCGCTGGATGTACGGAAGGGCCTCGATGAGCACGGCGGCCCGCTCTTCGGCCGCAGCGCGGGTGGTGGCCGTCATGAGGTGCCCATGTTCTCGTCCACGTAGGCATGGGTGAGGTCGTTGGTGAGGATGCGGGCGGTGCCGTCGCCGAGGCCGAGGTGGGCGGTGACCTCGATGTGCTCCCGATCCATGTACGCCGCGATGGCGGTGGGGTCGGTGTCGATGGTCACGCCGTGCTCGGCCATCACGATGTCGCCGTAGCGGACGGCGAGCTTGTCGGCCTCGAAGGCGATGCCGGCGCTGCCGAGCTCGCTGGCCACGCGCCCCCAGTAGGGGTCCTTGCCGTACCAGGAGCACTTCACCAGCTGACTCTCGGCGACCTTGCGAGCACCCGCTCTGGCGTCGTCGTCGGACAGGGCGCCGGTGACCCGCACCGTGACCACCTTCGTGTGGCCCTCGGCGTCCCCGACCATCTGGCTGGCGAGGTCGAGGCAGGCGTCGGCCACTGCGGCCCTGAAGGCGGCGAGGTCGCCCGGTGGACCCGCCTCGCCGGAGGCCAGCAGGATGACGGTGTCGTTGGTGGACGTGCACCCGTCGGACGACATGGCGTTGAAGCTCTCGGCGACGGCGGCCCGGAGGACCGTGGTGAGCGCCTCTGGCGCCACCGCCGCATCGGTGGTGAGCACGACCAGCATGGTGGCCATGTCAGGAGCCAGCATGGCGGCGCCCTTGGCCATGCCGCCGACGACGAAGTCGGTGCCCCGCACAACAGTCTCCTTGCGATGGGTATCGGTGGTGCGGATCGCCTCGGCGGCGGCGACCGCGCCCCGAGGATCGGCTGTGCGCCCGGCCACCAGGGCCTCGACCCCACCCGTGATGGCCGCCATCGGCAGCTCGTAGCCGATGAGCCCCGTTGAGCACACGAGCACCTCGTTGGGGGCACAGCCGAGGTGGTCGGCCACCTGCGCGCACATGGCTCGAGCATCCGTCAGGCCCTGCTGGCCCGTGCCGGCGTTGGCACAACCGCTGTTCAGGATCACGGCCGCCGCCCGCCCGCCGGTGAGGGTGAGGTGGGCATTGGTGGTGACGACGGGCGCGGCGGTCATCTTGTTCTGGGTGAACACGGCGGCGGCGCTGACGGGCGCACCCGCCATGGTCGCGACCAGGCTCAGGTCGAGGTCGCCCGACGCCTTGATCCCACACGCCACCCCGTTGGCCGTGAACCCGGCGGCCGCCACGACACTCATCGGGCTAGTCCTGGGTCGGCTGCGGGGCCTGGACCGGTCTGGTCGGAGAGAACCCGACGAGCGGCCCTGTGCTGATGGTTCGCTCGCCGGCGCTCGCTCACGGGTACACCCCGGCGAGGGGGAGGCCGGTGGTCTCCGGGAGGTCGAGGAGCAGGTTGGCGCACTGCACGGCGGCGCCCGAGGCCCCTTTGGTGATGTTGTCGATGGCGGCGAGGGCCACCACCCAGCCGGTGCGCTCGTCGTAGCGGGCGCTGACGTGGGCGCAGTTCGAGCCGAGCGTGGCCTTGGTGGACGGCGATCCCTCGAGGACCACCACGAACGGCTCATCGACGTAGGCGCTCCGCTGCAGGTCGAGCAGGGCCTCGGTGGAGGTCGGCTCCGTGGGACGGGCGTAACAGGTGGCCAGGATGCCCCTGTTCATCGGGGCCAGGTGGGGGGTGAAGAGCACCGTGGCGCCCAGCACCTGCTCCATCTCCGGGGTGTGGCGGTGGTCGAGGAGGCTGTAGGCGGTGAAGTCCTCGTCGACGGCACAGAAGGTGGTGTGGGGCTTCGCGGGCCGGCCGGCACCAGAGACACCGGAGGCGGCATCGACGATGATGCCGCTGGTCTCGATGGCGCCGGCCCGCACCAGCGGAGCCAGCGCCAGGGCCGCCGCCGTGGGGTAGCACCCGGGGGTGGCCACGTGGTCGGCCGCTCGGATCTCGTCCCGGTACAGCTCCGGCAGCCCGTAGGCGAAGTCAGCCAGCAGCTTCGGGGCGGCGTGCGCCTCGCCGTACCACTGCGGGTACAGGGCCGGGTCCTGCAGCCGGAAGTCGGCGGCCAGGTCGACGAGGTGCCCCACCTTGCCGATCAGCTCGGGCACGATCGCCTGGCTCGCCCCGTGGGGCAGGCCGAGGAACACGAGGTCGAGACCGGCGACGGCCGCCGGGTCGTAGGTGGTGAAGACGAGCTCGGGGTAGGTGGCGGCCAGGCTGGGATAGAGGTCGGCGGCCCGGGTTCCGGCCTGGCTGTCACCGGTGGCGACGCTCACCTCGAGGTCGGGATGCTGGGCGGTGAGTCGCAACAGCTCAGCCCCGGTGAAGCCCGACGCACCGATGATGCCAACCTGAACCATCGAGATATGATGCACTATCTTGCATTATCATGCAAGTGAGCGGAACGGTATCGTCCACCCGATGAGCACGCCGGGTCTGGCCCCCCTCAGCACCACTCGCCCAGACCTCGACAAGCGCACCGACGAGCGGACCGAGACAGCGCCGCCCAAGTCGGCCCACATCGTCAAGACCGAGCCGGGAGAGTCGGCGATGGCCAAGGTCACCGAGGCTCGCATCTACGGCTATCCAGTCGAAGCCCTGTGCGGCGTGCGCTTCGTGCCCCAACAGGACCCCAAGAAGCTGCCACTGTGCGGGATCTGCAAGGAGATCTACGCCCTCTACCGCCAGATGGGCGACGGCGGTCTCAATGAGACCCCCGACACCTGAGCCCGGTCGGGTCAGTCGTCCTTTTCACCGCCAGGCTTGTCGCCGCCGCCTTTCGGATCCTTTTCGGTGGGTGGCGGGACGGTGATGGCCGGTGCTGTGGTCGTGGTGGAAGGCGGCAGGGTGGTGGCCACGACCGGCTCGGTGACCGTCGTGGTCGAGGTGGGCACATCGATCCCTCCGCCGCTCTGGACCGCCGCCGCCACGACCAGCAGGACCAGGGCCACCATGACGGCGACCGCCACCCACCTGCGCCTGAGCGTCGGAGGCGAGCCGGGCGACGGCAGCGTCTCCTCTGCGGGCACGAGCGCGACCGGCATGACTGTCGTCCCGCCCCCGACTGCGGTCAGTACGTGGGTTGGCGCGTCTGTAGGCCCAGGGGGCTGGCCGTCGGGCGGCGCCACGACGCTGGCTGCGGGCACCGCGGCCAGCGCGCCGGTGGCCATGGACGCCGAATGGCGGAGGGCGTTCAACTGGTCCCGGACCTCAGCCGCCGAAGGGCGGTTGGCAGCGGCCCGATCGGTCATGGTTGCCAGCAGAGGGCGCCAGGCGTCTGGCACCCCGGCGGCGACGTCGGGGCTGCGGACCAGCCGTGCCACCGCCACCTCCTGGGGAGTGCCGGTGAAGGCCCTGCGACCGGTGTGCAGCTCGAGGAGCACGAGCCCGAGGGCGTACACATCGGCGGCCGGGGTGACGTCATGACCCTGCACCTGTTCAGGGGCCATGTAGGCGGCGGTGCCGACGGCGGTGGAGACAGCCGTGACCCGGGTGGTGTCGATGAGGCGAGCGATGCCGAAGTCGGCCAGGCGTGGGCGCCCATCGGTCCCGCAGATCACGTTGGACGGCGTGACGTCGCGGTGGACCACACCTTGGTCGTGCACGTAGGCGAGGGCATCAGCCAGCGAGGCACCCAACGCCGCCACCTCGGCGGATGGGACCGGCGCGCCGCCGGCCAGGCGGGAGGCCAGCGTCGGGCCGTCCACGAGCTCCAGCACCACGAAGGCGTCGCCATGGTGCTCACCGGCGTCGTACACGTGCACGAGACCCGGGTGGTTGAGCGCGGCCAGGACCACGATCTCGCTATCGAACCGGGATCGGTCGGCGGCGGCTCCGGCCCGGAACACCTTGACGGCAACCTGGCGCTGAAGCTGACGATCTTCGGCCTCATAGACCTCGCCCATGCCGCCACGGGCGATGAACCGGACGAGCTCGTAGCGCCCAGCAAGGATCGACCCGACATGGGGCGCGGACGAGGTGGGAGTCACGACCCTATGCGGTACCCCGAACTGGCTCCCGCGAACCCCCAGACGGCTCCACAGCTTGCCGACAGCTCGGCAGTACGGGGCACACGGCGTTCAGCGGATCCGTGTTACGAGCCAGCCCAATGGCGCCCAGGTCGTTGATAGGTGCGGCGTGACGCCAGGAGCATCACGCCGCCGAGGATGACGGCCAGCACGCCGGCCATCGCCGTGGCGGTGAGATGGGTGCCAGTGCGGGCCAATGTCGGCGTGCTACCCGTTCCGCCCGTGGTGCTACCCGTGCCGCCCGTCGTGCCACCCGTGCCGCCCGTCGTGCCACCCGTGCCGCCCGTCGTGCCACCCGTGCCGCCCGTCGTGCCACCCGGGACGGTCGTCGTCGTGGTCGGGACGGTCGTCGTCGTGGTCGGGACGGTCGTCGTCGTGGTCGGGACGGTCGTCGTCGTGGTCGGGACGGTCGTCGTCGTGGTCGGGACGGTCGTCGTCGT
>Ga0136633_1001277_pt1 | contig 18746 bp, 15 predicted proteins | sample AntDrymeUQ832206_2_FD_105494 | JGI IMG/M metagenome (GOLD analysis project Ga0136633, IMG submission 105494) | Polar desert sand microbial communities from Dry Valleys, Antarctica - metaG UQ83 (22.06) | ecosystem: Environmental > Terrestrial > Soil > Desert | place: Antarctica: Dry Valley...
ATTGGGATCTGCTGCCCACGCTCACCGACCTCTCCGGCGCACGGGCGCCAAACGGGCTGGACGGTGTATCGATGCGGGAGGCGCTGTTGTCGGCACAGGACCCGGTCGCGCACGACCGCACGCTGTACTGGGAGTTTCACGAGGGCGGCTACAAGCGCGCCGCCCGCCGCGGGAAGTGGAAGGCGGTCTGGCTGGCGCCCGACGCGCCGATCGAACTCTACGACCTGGTCGCCGACATTGGCGAGAGCCGCGATCTCGCCGCCGCGCAGCCCACCGTCGTCAAGCAGTTCGAGGCCTTCTTCGCCAGTGCGCGCACGCCGTCGGAGCACTGGCCTGGGAAGTGAGTGAGCGACTGACCTGTGCAGCGGCTCAACCGGCAGAGCGCATTGCCGTCGGCCCTACAATGGCGGCAATCACCTGAGGTGCGAGGAGGCAGGCATGGCGTGGTCGCGGCGTCAGTTCATGCAGTCGACGGCAGCAGCCGCCTCCGGCCTGATGGTGGCACGCGGTCGCGAAGCCGCAGCCGGGACCGGCGACGGGCAGCCACGCAGCGACGGGCTGCTGCGCCTGGACAGCAACGAGAACGCCGCCGGACCGTGCCCGGCGTCATTGGCGGCGATCGCCGGGGCTGTTCGGCTGTCGCATGTCTACCCGTTCCGCTTCGAGGGGGCGCTCGATGGCGCCATCGCGGCGCGGCAGGGCGTGTCGCGCGAGAACGTCCTGGTGGGATGTGGCTCCTCTGAGATCCTGCTGAACGCGGTCCTGGCCTTCACCAGCGCCAGACGTGGCCTGCTCGTGCCGACGCCGACATTCGAGGAGCCCGCGCGGCGTGCGCGGCTGCTGGGGCGGCCCGTGCACGAGGTTGCGGTTCGCGCCGACCTGCAGGTCGACCTGGACGCGATGGCCCGGCTCGTGCCTGACGCCGGCCTGATCTTCCTGTGTAATCCCAACAACCCCACCAGCGTGGCGCTGCCGCGGGAGCAGCTGCGCACCTTCGTGGCCGATGCGTTGAAGCGCTCGCCGGACGTGGTGATCCTGCTGGACGAGGCCTACATCGAGTACGCCGACGGGGCGGGCGTGGCCACGGCACTGCCCCTCGCCCTCGAGTCGCCACGCGTGCTGGTCAGCCGCACCTTCTCGAAGATGTATGGCATGGCCGGCTTGCGTGTCGGCTACGCCATGGGCCAGCCTGCTGGGCTCTCTCGGCTGGCCGAGTGGAGCATGCCGATGAGCGTCAACACCATCGGGCTGCACGCTGCCATCGCCGCGCTCGGCGACACCGCGCTCGAGGGCCGTGAGCGCGCGCGCAACGCGGAAGCGCGCACGTACACCGTGGCGCGCCTCGAAGCACTCGGCGCCAGAGTGCCGGTGTCGCACGCCAACTTCGTGATGGCCGACCTCGGCCGCGAGACGGGGGCCTTCCGCGACGCGTGCCGCATCAAGGGCGTGGCCGTCGGCCGGCCGTTCCCGCCGTTGCGGACCCATACCCGCATTTCGATCGGCACACTCGAGGAGATGCAACGGGCCTGCACGGTCTTCGAGCAGGTGCTGCAGGCCTGAGGATGGGCCATTCGGTGCGCGTGTCGCGCGCCTACTTCCGGTCGCGCCGCGCCAGTACGACCAGTTCCTGCCCGCCCAGCGCCGTCGCGCCAACCGTCATCGCGATGGCCTGGTAGCCCTCGACGCCCGCCTCGGTCAGTTCCTTTGCGAGGGTGGACGTCTTGCTGGTCGCGATGAGCAGATAGTCCTCGGTCGGCTTCGGGTCGTCCCCGTCCCGCTCCATGATCACCACGACCTCGTCGCCGCCGAAGAGCGAGGTGAACACTGTCTGGCCCGCATAGTGGAATCCGAGATCGGCTGCGGCCCGGATCTCTTTCTGGATCGTGCCGGTCTTGTTGGCAGCCAGCAGCTTGTACGACATGTACGAGCGCTTGGGGCTGCGCTGCATCACGACCACGGTCTCGTTGCCGCCAAAGGCGGTTTCGCCGCCCATGACCGCGGCAAAGGCGAAGCCGGCCTCTGCGGCCGCATTCATCTCCTTCTCCATGGTGGAGGTCTTGGACGTGGCGAGCACCTTGTACTCGCGGACGTCGTGCTGAGCCAGCACGGGCAGGCTCAGCAACGACAGGCACAGGGTCAGCAGGAGAGTGCGCATGGTCATCCAGAAGTGGTGGAGCGGGGGCAGAACGTGACGCGGCGTAGTGTCGCACGTCCGGGCGTCCTAGAATGGCCGGCATGCTCGTGATCCTCCGTGCGGCGGCGTTTGCGGCGGCGGCGCACACCGGGCAAACCCGCCGCGGACTGCCCGACCCCTACATCAATCACCCCCTGCGGGTGGCCGAGCATGCTGCGCACGCCGGCCTCGGTGACGACGCCATCGTCGCCGCGCTCCTGCACGATGTGGTCGAGGACAAGGCGCGCACGTGGTACGACCTTCAGGAAGCCGGCTTCTCGGAGCGGGCGATCTCGCTGGCCCGGCTGCTCACCAAATGGTGGGAGTCGGGCGACGAGGGCGCCGACCACGACAAGGCGACGTACTATGCCCGCATCCTGGGCGACCGGGACGCCATCGCGCTCAAGCTGCTCGATCGCACGGACAACATGCAGGACGTCATCCGCATCACGGCGGCGCGACGAGATTTTGCCGAGAAGTACCTCAGAAAGACCCGCCGCGAGTTTCCGCCGTTGCTCGAACGCTGCGACAACGCGTACGTCGCGCAGGTGTTCAACGAGCGGCTGCAGGCACTGGAATCGGCACTGGACAGGAGACGGTGATGGCTCGCAGTACGGTGGTGGCGTTGGTCCTCTCGGTGGTGCTCGCTGGCGCTGCCTTCGGCCAGGACTTGCGGGTGGGTGCGCCGGAGCAGGTCGGCATCGCGCCCGAGCGGCTGGCGCGCATCACGACCACCTTGAACGGGATGGTGGACCAGAGGCGCCTGGCCGGGACGGTCACCCTGGTGGCCCGCAACGGCAAGGTCGTCTACCACGAGGCAACGGGCCGCCGCGACGTCGAGAAAGACGTCCCCATGACCACCGATACCCTGTTTCGAATCGCCTCGATGAGCAAGGCGGTGACCAGCGTCGCCATCATGATGCTGGTCGAGGAAGGACGTGTGCACCTGGACGACCCGGTCTCACGCTTCCTGCCGGCATTTGCCCAGACCACGGTAGTCGTGCCGCCGCCCGTGGGCACCGCCGCGGCGCGGATGGCTGCCACCGCCGGCACGGCACCGGCGGCCCGGCCGATCACCATTCGTCATCTGCTGACGCATACCGCCGGCCTCTCGTATGGCAACGGCAATCCCTTCGAGGCCGACTACCGCGCCGGCGGCGTCATCGGCTGGTACTTTGCCGACAAGGACGAGCCGATCGCGACCAGCATCGACCGTCTCGCGAAGCTGCCGATGGACTGGCATCCGGGCGACCGCTTCGTCTACGGCTTCAACACCGACGTCCTCGGCGTGGTCGTCGAGAACGTCAGTGGCCTGTCGCTTGCCAACTTCATGCAGACGCGCATCTTCACGCCGTTGAAGATGACAGACACCAGCTTCTACGTGGAGCCGGCCAAGGCTGACCGGCTCGCCACGGTGTACGGCATCTCCGGCACCAGCGTCACCATTGCCAGGACACCCGACCCAGGCACCGGCCAGGGCAACTACGTCGCCGGGCCGCGCAAGTCGTATTCCGGCGGTGCGGGCCTGGTCTCCACCGCCAGCGACTACGCACGGTTCCTGCAGATGCTGCTCAATGGCGGCGCACTCGACGGGGCCCGGCTGCTGAGCCCGAAAACGGTCGAGTTGATGACGTCCAACCACGTCGGCGCGCTCTACCTGAACGGCACGTTGGGCTTCGGTCTGGGATTCGAAGTCACCGAACACATCGGACGTTCGGGACGTCCCGGCTCGGTGGGCGAGTATGGCTGGGGCGGGGCGTACCACACCAAATTCTGGGTCGACCCTGTCGAGAAACTGGTGGTCGTCTTCATGACCCAGCTACTGCCCGCCGCCGGTTCAGACGCCCACATCACGCTCCGGCAACTGATCTACTCGGCCATCGTGGACAAGCCTGACGCCGCCCTGCCGAAGGTGGCCTTGCGCCCGGCTTCGTAGACCACGCTAGGGCCTGAGCAACTCGGTCACGATCGCGGTCCATTCCTCGTCCAGCGGCCCTCGCTGCGGCGGTCGCTCCGCGCGGGAATACCAGTAGCGCGCGTTGTACTGGTCGCCCTCCCGGCGATGGAGGTAGGCATGGACCCAGGCCGCGGCCGGCGTCTCGAGGTCCTGCACCGTGGCGTGCGCACCACGCCAGTCGCCCTGCGCCTCCTGCCACATCGCGGTCACCTCATCCCGAAGGCCGACCGGACGTGACCCCGCCGTCTTGAGTTCCGCAACCGTCATGCCGCCAAGCTTGCACGATTTCGCCGATTTCACGAGATCGGGCCTAGCTGCGCGTCGCCTGCGGCAGAGTTGAGACTTGTCGCATTTTTATTGACGACTCAATTGGTCGGATATACATTCGGCCTTGCTTCGAACTTGCGACTCGATCTCTTCTTTCAGAATCACTGGAGTTCTTGTGTTTTCTTTGATGGCGGTCTCCCGACCGCACTTTTGGGCGGTTGCCGTTTCCATGACCTACTTGTCCTGTGCCGCGCCAGGCCTCGCCGCGACCACCCCGCCGGACGCGACTCGAGCGCAGGGGGCCGTGCTGCTGGTGCGGGTCGTGGATGCGGTGGGCGTACCGGTGGTCAAGGCCGACGTCCTGGTCCAGCGCCGGGATTCGGCAGAGCTGCCGCGGCCCGTGCTGCCGACCGTGGATGGACGATTTCGCGTGGAAGCGCTGCCGGCCGGCGATTGGCTCATCACCGCCGTGGCGCCCGCGCGTGCGCCGCTGACTCAGGACGTGCGCTCGGCCGGCACCGGGCTCCTCGAGGTCACGATCACGTTGGCCCGTCCTCAGTTCACAGAACACGTGACCGTCGAGTCCTCCGGGCGGCTCGACGACACCGCCACCCGGTTGCCAGCGACCTTGCACGCAACGCCTCGTTCGGTGTCGATCATCGACAGCCGGCGCATGCGTGACCAGGACTTCCGTGGTGTCAACGACACCCTCGCGTATGTGCCGGGCATGAGCGTCAACAGCTATCGCCAGGGCGGCTACCACTTCTACTCGCGGGGCTTCCGCATGCAGCCCGACGACACGCGCATCGACGGCTTCGCGGGCCTCAACGCGAGCGGCGGCTTCGGGTCGACGTTGTTCGGCGTCGAGCAGGCGGTGATGCTGCGGGGTCCAGCCGGGCTGCTGTATGGCCCGTCGGGTTCGCCGGGTGGCCTCGTCAACCTGGTGTCGAAGAAACCCCTGGACGTGCCGCAGACGACGCTTGATTTGCGCCTGGGGACGTACGCGGGCAACGGCGTCGGGGTTGGCGACCGCGGCACGATGAGCACCGACATCGACACCAGCGGGCCCGTGTCGCGCGACGGTCGTGTCCTGTACCGCGCCCTCGCCACCCTCGAAAACGCCAGCTACTTCACGCGGGGGGTCGAAGACCGCAACCGGTTCCTGAACGGCTCGATGACCTTCCGCCTGGATGGCCGGGGCAGGTACGCCGTCACCCCGTTCGTGCAGTCGATGCGTGCCCATCGGCCGGCCGGCGGCGGCATCGTCATCTCGCCATCGACGTCGTTGAGCACCAGTGACGGCGTGATAGGTCCCGTGAACACGGCGGACCTGACGCCGCTCGACGTCAACTTCTCGTCCGGTGGGCGGGTCGACGAGACGCTGATGACCGGGCTCGACGTGCGGGCGCGCCCCAACGATCGCACCAGCCTCAACGCAGCCTACCGGTTCATCGGCTTCGACACGGACATCGATCAGTTCACACCGCAGGCCAACGCCGCGCAACTGGTCTCGACAGGCACGATCTCCCGCGTCCACAGTCGCAGCCGCACCGAGCGCCGGACGCACAGCGCCAGTCTCAACGGCAGCTATGAGCTCGGTGGCCAACGCGGCTGGAAGAGCCTGGTGCAAGTGGGGATGCAGACGCGCTGGGCCGACACGCGCGCGACGACACCGGCCGGCGCGTTGCCGGGTGCGCAATCGCCGATCGACATCTATACGGGGCTGGCGCCGCGATTGGTGCCCGACTACCCGCCCCTGGCGACAGGCGCCTGGTCGATGAACACCTACTGGCACTCCTATCTCCAGAACCGGACCTCCCTGGGCGACGGACGCTGGGTGGCGACCCTCGGCCTCGGCTATGGCGAGAACCGAGTGGCCGCCGGTCCGGTCCGGTCCAGCGACGTCATGCCCAACGCGGCCCTCGTGTTCAACGCCACGCAGCGCATCGCCCTGTACGGCAGCTACGCAACCAGCTACAACCCCACCGACCCCGGCGCCGAGGATGTCGCCGGGCGGCGCAACGCATTTGCGCCGACCACCGGACGCAACAACGAGGTCGGCATGAAAGTGGACCTGCCCGGCCGCCGGTCGTCGATGACACTGAGCCTGTTCAAGAACGACGTGAGCAATGGCCTCGTGCAGTCGGGTCCAGCCGACCTGAACCCCAACGGCAATCGGTACTTCGTCGAGGCCGGCACGCGCCGCAGTACGGGGGTGGAGTTGAGTGCCGACGCCCAGCCGTGGCAGGACCTGCGCGTCTCGGGTTCGGTGAGCTATCTCGATGCCATCTACACCGGTGAGGGCCCGGCGAGTGCCTCGGCGACGCTCGCCCTTCCTGGCTCGCGAGCCGAGAAATCACCGGCCTGGTCATGGAGTACGTGGTCCCGATACGAGCGGGCTGAGGGCCGGCTCGCGGGGCTGGGCGGCGGCCTGGGCGTGATCTGGCAGGGTTCTCGTTTCGGCGGCAACGGCGCCCGTACCGCTTCGGCGCCCGACCCTTTGTTGCTGCCGGCCTTCCTGCGCGTCGACGCCAGCCTGGCCTATCGCTTCAACGAGCACGTGGACCTGGGGATGCACGTTGAAAATCTCACTGATGCCGTCGTCCTGGTTAGCGGGACGGTCGGCTCCAGCCTGGAGATCGCCGCCCCGCGCGCGCTGATGTTTCGCGTCGGGTACCGGTGGCAGTGATGTCTGGCCTCGGGCGAGGACGGCGAGTGCGTCAGCGTCAGTCGGCCCGCACCGGGGCCCAGCTGTGACAGGCCAGTGAAAAGAGTGCGTCCTGGCCGCCTTTGGGCGAACGTCTCGCGCGACCGGTCGTATGGTGGAGACACATGACACTGCCACTTCGTCGTTTCGTGTTCTGGATGCACCTTGTCGCCGGCGTCTCGGCCGGCCTGGTGGTCCTGATGATGTCGATCACCGGCGTGATGCTGGCGTACGAGAAGCAGATCATCCGCTGGGCCGAAGGTGTATCGGCGCCGCCTCCGAGCCAGCGATCGCAGCAGCTCCCCCTTGAAGACCTCGTGGCGCGCGCCGCCACCGTCTATCCCGACGTCACGCCAGGCACCATCACGGTGCGTCGCGAGGTTGGCGCGCCCGTGGAGGTGAACTTCGGCCAGAAGGGCTCGGTGTTCGTGCATGCGTACACCGGTGACGTGCTCGGTACGGGGTCGGCACGGACGCGCGCGTTCTTCCGCTCGGTGATGGAGTGGCACCGCTGGGTGGCGCTCACCGACGCGCGCCGCGCCATGGGCAAGACCATCACCGGGGTGAGCAACCTGGTCTTCCTGTTCATCGTCGTGAGCGGCTTCTATCTCTGGTGGCCGCGTGCGTGGACGTGGGCGCAGTTCCGCCAGGTCTTGTGGTTCCGCACCGGACTGCCGAGCAAGGCGCGTGACTTCAACTGGCACCACGTGATCGGCTACTGGAGTCTGGTCCCGCTGGCCGTCATCGTCTGGTCGGGCGTGGTGATCGGGTACCCGTGGGCGAGCGACCTGACGTTCCGAATGGCCGGCGAGACTCCCCCACGGCCCGGCCAGGCCGGTCCGGCGCGGCCCGGTGACGCCTCGACCGGTCGCGCCGACGCGCCGGTGGCGGCCCAGCCCCTGGTTGTATTGCTGGCGCGCGCCGCCGCGCAGCGACCGGACTGGCGACTGCTGAGCGCACGGCTGCCCGGCGGGTCGGATGCAGTGCTGCAGGTGACCATCGACACCGGCACGGGGGCCCAGCCGCAGAAGAAGGGCACGTTGCAGCTGGATCGTGAGACGGGTGCGATCAGGAAGTGGGAGCCGTTTGAAGCGCAGAGCCAGGGTCGCCAGTGGCGCTCCTGGCTGCGCTTCGTGCACACCGGCGAGTACTACGGTCTGGCGGGCCAGACGGTCGCCGGGCTGGTGACGGCGGGCACCGGCGTGCTGGTGTGGACCGGGCTGGCCCTCAGCTGGCGTCGGTTCCGCTCCTGGCGCGAGCGCGGTGCCTCGACGCGCCGTGCCGCCGCGTGAACCCCTCGCCTGCGCGTCGGCCAGCGAGGCGTGCGGTGAGTGCGGCAGGGCGGCTCGATCGTTCGAACCGCCCTGCCGCGTGTCTCAGGACAGCGACCAGCCCTGTCGATACTGACGCTTGAGGAACTGCTCGGCGTCAGGCGCGTTGGTGATCTTCATGTTGGCGCCGTCGTAGTGGATCTTCTTGCCCGCGTTGAGCGCCACCACGCCGAGCAGCATGACCTCGGTGAGCTTGGCCGCATACGAGAACGGCGAGGTCGTCTCGGTCTTGCCCTTGATCGCGTCGATCCAGTTCATCTCGTGGGACGTCTCGATTCGCTTGAACGTCTGCGGCGGCTTGGGCGTGCTGTCGGCGAACGACTTGGGCAGCAGCCGCGGGTTCTGCGCGTAGGTGCCGTGCAGGAGCTTGCCCTTGCTTCCGATGTAGAGGACACCGCCGCCCTTGTCGAACTCCTCGGTGCCGAGATCCTCGATCTTGGCCGGCAGCAGCCCACCGTCGTACCAGTTGATCCTGACAGGCGGCATCGAGCCGCGAGCCGGGAACTCGTAGTACGTCGTCGTCGCAGACGGATAGGTCTGCTTGTTGAACGGCGTGGACTGGGTTTCCACGGTGGTCGGGTAGCCGAGATCGAGCGCCCAGAACGGGTGGTCGATCAAGTGGGCCCCCATGTCGCCAATCGCGCCGACGCCCCAGTCGGTCCAACCGCGCCAGTTGAACGGGTGATACACCGGGTGGTAGTCCACCTGCGGGGCCGGCCCGAGGAACAGGTCCCACGCCAGCTTGTCGGGCATCGGATGCGGCGTCGCGTGCATGGCGTCGCCGAGTTTGTCCATCACGTACTTGAGGTTCCAGGGCTGGGCGGCGTCGCTGGTCTGAGCCTGCATCGGGGCCGGGCGGGGGATGCCCTGCGGCCAGTAGGCATACGGCCTGTTGGTCCAGATGTGCACCTCGCGCACCTGGCCAATCGCGCCCGACTGGATGTACTCGTTCACCAGCCGGGCATCGTCGGACGAGTGGCCCTGGTTGCCCATCTGGGTGACCACCTTGGTGTCGGCCGCTTTTTTGGCAAGCGCCCGACACTCTTCGACCGACCACGCCAGCGGCTTCTGCACATAGACGTGCTTGCCGAGGCTCATCGCCGCGGTCGCGATCACCGCGTGCGTGTGGTCGGGGGTGGCGATCATCACCGCATCGATGTCCTTCTGCTTCTCGAGCATCTCGCGATAGTCGGTGTATCGCGTCGCCTTGCCGGCCTTCTCGCCGAGTTGCTTGAGGCTCGCGATCTGCGCCTGCGCCCGCATGCGCTGCTCCGCAGTCGGCGCCGGGGTCGCTCCGGCGAGTCGCTTCTCCGCTGCGGCAATCTGCTGCGGGATGCTGTCGTACGCGCGGCCGGCAAATCCCCAGTCCACGTCGCACATGGCGACGATGTTCTGGCTGGCGAGGTTGGTCAGGTTGGACCGCCCCATCCCGCCGACACCGACGCCTGCGACGTTGACCATGTCGCTCGGTGCAGTCTGCCCCCTGCCGAGCACGTGGCGCGGAACGATCGTCAGGCCGGCAGCGGCCAGGCTGGCGCTGCGCACGAAATCACGGCGCGGCATTCCCTGTGGTTGGGGCTTGGCTGTGTCACTCATCGATGGTCGGCTCCAGGGTCAGGTAAAAAGCGCTACTTCTTCGGTTTCATACCCGGCGAGTTCCACTTGATCACGTGGTACGTCGCGGGCACGGTGCCGACGTTGCGAATGGAGTGCAGCTGGTTGGCGGCCTGGAAGATGACCGACCCAGGCCCGACCACCTGCGTGCGATCGCCGAGAAAGGTCTCGACCGTCCCTTCGCGGACGATCAGCACCTCCTCGTCGGGATGTTTGTGAGGGGCATGCGGCGACTGACCGGGCTGCAGCGTGGTGATGTGCAGCTCGAGTTCGTCAAGCGTGGCCGTGCGGTTTTCGAACACCTGACGCACCTCTCCGACCTTGGTCGCCCGGGCGGACATGTCCTTCCAGTCCACGGCACGTGACCCCATGACGTCGTCGGCGCTTCGCGCCAGCGTCGCCCCGGCCGCGCCGATGGCGATGCCCAGTCCGAGTGCCACGACTACAGGTGTTTGACGCATCACGGTCCTCCGCAGGCGGGCGCGTGCCCGCCGTCGCTGTCGCGAAGTCCGCAGTGTAGTGCAGGAAAGGGCGGTGACGCCTCAGCCGGCGTCGATGAGGCGGTCGTGATCGACAGGCGCCGCAAGGGCGGCACGACCAGCCGTCACACGATACGTCGGCTGCACCAGGTGCCCGTCCTCGGAGAAGCGGAGCGATCGGCCCTTGTGCCCGTCCAGCCGGAGGACCAGCGGATCCTCCTCACCGGCCCCCGATCGAAGGGCGATCTCGAACGCGGCTTTTGCTGCCATCCAGCCTCGCCAGGCCGGCTCGGTCATCGGCATGCCGTACCGATGCGCGAAGCGGGCACCGAGCTGACCGGCGGCGGGGGTGTCGAGCGTCGGATGCCAGTCCAGGCGAGGTGGGCCGGCTGAGCACGGCACCGGACGCGAGGCCACCGACCAGGCCTCCGGCCGCCAGTGGTTCAGGGCGCAGGTGTAGACGCGTGGAGCGCAGGGGCCGGCGCCCGCGAACACGTACTGGTCGTCCTTCTCGGAGACCACGATATGGACCGCCTGCTCGCCGACGGGCAGCGCAATGGCGTCGGCTCCGCGGTGTACCAGGATGGGCACCTGCAGCACACGCGCGGCGTGCCGCACGTCCTCGAGGCCCAACTCGACGCCGGCGCGCAGGGCCTCGGCGTGCGCACCCTGGGCGATGTCGTGTAGCCGCAGGTGCACCGGACGCACCGCCGCACCTGCCGGAGCCCACCCCGTCAGGAGCAAGCCGGGCATGGCCATGCTTACAGTGCGCAGGTAGGTACGACGCCTCATGGGCTGAAGGCTCTGCAGCTTCTCTGCCAATGGAGCAGCTGGCGCGCGTCCGTGAACGCCGCCAATTGCAGAGGCCCGCGGCAGGCGATGAGCCGCGCATGTTCGATGCCGAGACACTGCGTCGCACATCCTTACGGCCCCCCGACGCCGACGAGCAGGACCGGCGTGGCCAGCGCTGGGGACGCGCTGACGTCAGGCCGGGGCGTCGTCAACGCTACTGGCGACGCGACGGATGCTGGAGGCCAGTTCCTGGCGCGTCGCGGGGCGCCCGAGGGGTGTCACCACCAGGGTGCCCTCCTCGCTCCATTGCACGCGGACGGCATCGCCGATGTTGAGTCCCGACAGCTCGAGCAGCAGATCGTCCAGCGTGATTGCCGCGGTCTCGCCTACCCGCATAACCGAAGTGACCATGACCCACGATCGGGCATCGCAGGCGTCAGGTCAAACCAGCGGCGGCGTCACACGGGAGGAGCTGAGGGAGGCGCGACGGTCGCACCCGCCTCGGCCCGTGCAGGTTGCAGCGACACGGCGAGGGCCACCCACCACCACGTCAACTCGGTGGCACGGGCCAGGGGGAAGTCCACCAGGGCGCACGCCGCGCCGGCGGCCACGGCTGCCAGGGCTCCAGCCGTCACCGACGGCAGCGGTCGCGGCCGTCGGGCGACCACCACGATGGCCGCCACCAGTGGAGCCAGCACCGACAGCAGGCCAATCACGCCCCGTTCCACCAACGCTTCGAGATAGTCGTTGTGGACGTGGTCGGTGAGACCGGCAAAGCGCGGGTCGCGCACACCACCGCGAGCCGCCTCGCGTTGCCAGTCGGAGAAGCGGACCGTCACGGCGCCCGGCCCCAGCCCGAGCAACGGCGCCTCCCGCACGTGTGGGAGGACGATGCGCCACAGGTGGAGTCGGCCCGCCGCTGTGGTGTCGATAGGTCGGGCCGGAGAGACGACGATCGCCGCCGCGGCAAACAGCGCGACTGCCGCCAACCCGATGCGAACTCGCCGGGTCCATCGCAGCACTGCATACACCGCCACCGCGGCCCCAAGGCCGAGCACGGCGCCTCGCGAGCCCGTCGCGACAAGGGCGGCCGCCTGGGCCGTCAACGCGACCCACACGAGACGGCGCGGCCAGACCGGGGTCGCACTCGCGAGTGCGGCCAGCGTGAGGGGCAGGCTCATCGCCATCACCACGCCGACGAAATTGGGGTTGCCGAGCGTGCCATACACGCGCATCCGGACGCTGGCGCCATCGATGGGCGGATACCACCCCGCGGCGACGAACGGGTCGGCCCCGATCCACTGCGCGAGGGCCACGGCGGCGCACGCCGTGGCGCCAATCACCTGCGCGCCCACCAACGCCGACACCGTCGGTTGCACCCGGATCACCGCGAGCGCAAACAGCGGCGCGATCACCCCAAGCACGATGGCCGGCGGCGATGGGGTTGGCGACAACAGCCCCGCCGCGACAAATGTGGCGATCCACAACAGCGCCAGAGCGCGGGTCGTTACCCCGACCCGGCCGGGACCGCCCACCGTGAGAAGCACACCGGTACAGACAACCAACCAGATCAACTTGGGATCGGAAAACGGGCGCGCCAGGTCGGGCCACACCGCAAGTGGCAACGTCGCCACACAGAGAGGTCCCAGGCGCGCGCGCATCTCGTCATTTTTTCATCAAATTCTCATGCGCGGCGCGCCGCGATCTGCAACAGTTGAGCGGTGATCGTCTCTCCCCTGGCGCCCGCGGCACTCGCGGCCTGCCTTTGCCTGCCGATTGCTGCCGGCGCGCAGGTGACCCCCGCGCCCACGCCTGCCGGCGGCACACCCTTGACGCTGACGGCGGCGTTGGCACTGGCCCGCGAGCATGCCCCCGCCGTCGGGGCCGCGCAGGCCAGGGCGGTCGCGGCGGTCGCGGCTGCCGAAGCCACACGCCAGTGGCGCAGCCCCACGCTCGACCTGTCGGTCGAGAACCTCGGACCACAGGATCTCGACCACGACGGCTTTGTCTGGTTCACGCAGCCGCTCGACATCGGCGCCCGCCGCTCCACCCGCATTGCCGCCGCGGGCGCGGCGCGCGACCTGCTGGGCCGTGAGGTGGACGCGCGGCGTCGGCTCGTCGATCTGGCCGTGGTGCAGACCTACCTCGACGTGGTTCGCGAGCGTCAGGCCACCGCGTTGCTGGCGGCCCACCAGGACGCCCTCACCGACGTCGTGGAGCTGGTGCGACGCCGAGTGGCCGAGGGCGTCTCGCCGGAAGGTGACCTCCGCAAGCTCGAAGCCGAGAGGGCGCGCACGCTCACGGCCCGCATTCGGGCTGACCTGGCTCAGCGCCAACAGGGCCTGGCGCTCGCCGTCCTGACCGGGCAGGCAGACCCTGCGCTTTCCGATCGGCTGGTGCCACCGCTAGCCCCGCCGCTGGCGGCGCCCGACGTCGAAGCGGCCGTCGAGCGGCGGGCCGATGTCCGCGCTGCCGTGGCCCTGGTGGAGCAGCAGCGCACCGCGGCCGCGGCCGAGCGTGCGCTGGGCTCCACGGCGATTGCCGCGATGGGCGGCTACAAGCGCACATCCGGCTTCAACACCGCTACGGCGGGGGTGTCGATCGACCTGCCGTTCGGCCTGCGGAACACGCCGGCGCGGCTGCGCGCCGAGGCCGAAGTCGTCGCCGCCTCTTTCGAACTCGAGCAGACACGCGCGATGGCTCGGCTGGACATCGCCCAGGCCCTGCTCGCCGCGCAGGTGCTCAACGCGCAGGCCGCACGGCTGGACGAGGACCTGGTGCAGCCCTCACTGATCGCGCAGCGTGCGGCGCGTGCCGCGTTCCGCGAGGGCACCGGCGACGCGCTCGCGCTGGTCGATGCCGATCGTGTCCATCTGGACAGCCGGCGCGAGGCGCTGACGATGCAGCTCGATGCCGTCGCGGCCAGCATTCGGGCACGCCTGGCGCTTGGAGAGGACCCCCTGCCATGACCGTCGTTGCTCTCTGTCGCCTGCGGTGGCTCGCGTCCCTGACCCTTGCCGCCAGCACGGCGTGCTCGTCGCCACCGCAAGAGGCGCCGGTGGCACCCGCGCCTGCACACGATTCCGTCGTGCTTTCCGGCGCCGGCCAGCAACTGGCCGGCATCGTGGTGGAGAGCGCTCGGGCTGAGGCCATCGGCGCGGAACTGGAGGCGGTGGGCACGCTCGCGCTCGATGACACGCGCACGGCCCGCATCGGTGCGCTGGTCGAAGGGGTGATCCGGGCCACGCACGTCAACGTCGGCGATCGCGTGCGGAAGGGTGGACTGCTCGCGGGGCTGGACAGCCACGAGGTGCACGACGGCTGGGGCGACTACCGCAAGGCCATCGCCGACCGCCGTCGCCTCGAGCAGGAGCTGGCATTTGCCGGCGAGACGATGGCGCGTACCGAGCGCTTGCTGGCCGCCAAGGCGGCATCGACTCTCGAAGTGGAGCAGGCCAGGTCGGCACGCGCGAGCGCCGTCCAGCAGCTGGCGATGGCTGCCGCCGAAGTGGAGCGCGCCCGGGAGTCGCTCATTCACCTCGGCGTTGCCGTGGGCACGGCGGGCGAGACCGCCGCGCCCACCATCGTTCCGGTGCGAGCGCCGCTGAGCGGCGTCGTGCTCGAGAAGCTCGTGACGACGGGGACGGCGGTGACGCCCGGCACCCCGCTGTTTGTCGTGAGCGACACCTCGCAGCTCTGGGTACTGGTCGAGATCGACGAGTCGGCCCTGGCCCGTGTGAAGGTCGGGTCGGTGGCACACGTGGCGGTGTCGGCCTATCCCACGGAGCGCTTCCCGGCACAGGTCACCTTCATCGGCGACACGATCAACCCTGAGACGCGGCGCGTGGTCGTGCGCGGCCAGCTGGCAAATCCTGATCGCCGCCTGAAGCCCGGCATGTTCGCGCGCGTGCAGCTGGAGGGCGCGGCGGGCAGTCCGACGGTGCACGTGCCGGTGGATGCCGTGCAGGACATCGGCCAACGTCGGGTGGTGTTCGTGCCAGGCACGGCTGGCCAGTACGTGACTCGTGACGTGGAAACGGGCAGCGAGCGCGACGGGCGCATCGAGATCCGCCGTGGCGTGGCGGCCGGTGACCGGATCGTCGTCGGCGGCGCCTTTTTGCTCAAGTCGCAGCTGCTCGCCTCCCCGGACCACGAGTCGTGACGACCGGTTGGGTCGAGCGGTTCGCCGCGGCGGCACTGCGTCAGCGCGCGTTCGTGCTGGCGTGCGTCGTGGTGCTCGCACTCACCGGCCTCTACGCGTGGCGTGACCTGCCGGTCGAGGCCTTTCCCGATCTCACCAACAACCAGGTGGTCGTGGTGACGCAGTCGAGCGACCTCGCGGCGCCCGAGGTGGAACAGCGCATCACCTACCCGATCGAGACCGCATTGATGGGCACCCCGGGTGCTGAGGAAGTGCGTTCGATCTCCAAGTTCGGGCTCTCGATGGTGACCGTGGTCTTTGCAGACGCCGTCCCGATCTACCTGGCACGCCAGCTGGTCACCGAACGGGTCAACGAGGCGCGCAGCCGCATTCCCCCGAACGCCGAGCCCACCCTCGGGCCCGTCGCCACGGCATTCGGAGAAATCTACCAGTATCTGGTCGAGGGCGACGTCGCCTCGGTGATGACCCGCAAGACGCTGCACGACTGGTCGGTGCGCAACCGGCTGCGAGCCGTGCCCGGGGTAAGCGAGATCAACACCTGGGGCGGGCTGACCGAGCAGCTGCACGTGATCGTCGACCCGCAGCGCCTCGAGCGCTACGGCATCTCCCTGTCGCAGGTGATCGAGGCGCTGGCCGCCAACAACCTCTCGTTCAGCGGCGGCTTCATCGAACGACGCGCCGAGCGCACCGCCGTGCGCGGGCTCGGCCTGTTGACCGGTCATGCCGACATCGAAGCGGTCGTGATCACCGCGGTGGATGGCGTGCCCGTGCTGGTCCGCGACGTCGCCGAGGTACGCACCGGGGCCATGCCGCGACAGGGCGCGGTGACCCGCGACGGCCGCGGCGAGAGCGTGGCCGGCATGGTGATCATGCTCACCGGCGAGAATGGCCGCGACGTCGGCGGCCGCGCCAAGTTGCGCATCGACGAGATCCAGCGGTCGCTGCCGGCCGGTATCACGGTGGTGCCCTTCTACGATCAGACGGAGGTCATCGACCGCACCTCGGCCACGGTGCGCCGCAATCTCATCGAGGGCTCGCTGCTCGTGGTGGCGGTGCTGTTCTTCTTCCTGCGCGACGTCCGTGCCTCGCTCATCGTCGCGGCGGTGATCCCCTTGTCGATGCTCTGTGGCTTCATCGGCATGCGGGTGTTCGGTGTCTCGGCCAACCTGATGTCACTCGGCGCCATCGACTTCGGCCTGATCGTCGACGGCGCCGTCGTGATGATGGAGAACTTCGTGCGGCGGCGCGGCGAGGTGGGGATGCTCCCGACCGATACGTCCGCCGGTGCGGACGCGACGCGACTGGCGCTGTTCACCCACGCGGCCGTCGAAGTCGCCCGACCCATCCTGTTCGGCGTGCTGATCATCATCGCGGTGTACCTGCCCATCTTCACGCTCGAGGGCATCGAAGGAAAGATGTTCCGGCCGATGGCCATCACCGTGTGCTCGGCCATTTTCGGGGCGCTGTTGCTGGCGCTGGCTGCCGTGCCGGCTGCCTCCTCGCTGCTGCTCAAGACCGAGGGCGTGCATCGCGAGGAGGCCTGGTTCGTGCGCGTCCGAGCGGGTTATCTGCGTCACCTGGCCCGTGCCATGCAGCACCGGTTGCAGACGCTGCTCGTCGCTGCGACCGTGGTGATCGCAGCCGTCGCATCGCTCTGGTTCATCGGCACCGAGTTCATGCCGCGCCTGGACGAGGGCGCGATCCTGATCGAGACGCGCAAGCTGCCGTCGATCTCGCTCGAGGAATCGGTGAACATCTCGACACGCGTCGAGCAGATCGTGCGGCGGTTCCCGGAAGTCTCGCAGGTGGTGACCAAGCTGGGACGGCCGGAGCTGGCCACTGAGGCGATGGGCATCTACCAGGGCGACGTCTACGTCAACCTGCACCCTGAGGACGACTGGAGGACAGGGCGCGACAAAGACGGGCTGATCGAGGCCCTGGCGGTGGCACTCGGCGAGATGCCGGGCGTGACGGCCAACTTCACCCAGCCGATGGCCATGCGCCTCGACGAGGTCGTGTCCGGCGTGAAGGCCGACGTCGCGGTCAAGATCTTCGGCGAGGACAGCGCCGTGCTGGAACGGCTCGCCGGGCAGGTCCAGACGGTGCTGGCCACGGTGCGAGGCGTGGCCGACCTGCAGGTGGAGGTCTTCTCGGGAGCCTCGCAGTTACAGGTCACGGTCGACCGGCAGGCCATCGCGAGGTACGGCCTCGACGTCGCCGCGGTCCAGCGCGTGATTCAGGCGGCTATCGGGGGGATCGAGGCCACCGAGGTCCTGGACGGACCGAGGCGCATCCCGGTCGTGGTCAAGCTTCCCGACTCGGTGCGCGCCCAGGAAGAAGCGCTGGGCAATCTGATCCTGACTGCACCTGGCGGCGAGAAGGTCATGCTGAACAGTCTCGGCACGATCACCCGGTCTCAGACACCGGAGGCGATCAGCCACGAGGGCAGCCAGCGTCGTCTCGTGGTGCAGGCCAACGTCCGCGGGCGTGACATCGGCAGCTTCGTCGCCGAGGCGCAGCAGCGCATGGGTGGCGTGACACTGCCGGCCGGGTACTACCTGCGCTGGGGTGGCCAGTTCGAGAACCAGTCCCGGGCGATGGCGCGACTGGCGCTGGTGATCCCGCTCTCGCTCGCGATCATCTTCTCGCTGCTGTACGTCACCTTCCGTAACTTCCGTCAGGCGTCGCTGATCATCCTCAACGTGCCGTTTGCCCTGGTCGGAGGCATCGCGGCGCTGTGGCTCCGCGGGCTGAATCTGAACCTGTCGGCCGCGGTGGGCTTCATCGCGCTGTTTGGCGTGGCCGTGCTCAATGGCGTGGTGCTGATCACGGCGATCAACCAGCTGCGGACCGATCGGCACGAGCTGCACGAGGCCATCCTGAGCGGCGCCGGCGCACGCCTCAAGGCCGTGCTGATGACCGCACTGGTCGCGGCGCTGGGGTTCGTGCCGATGGCGCTCTCACACGGCGCCGGAGCGGAGGTGCAACGGCCGCTCGCGACGGTGGTGATCGGAGGCGTCATCACGTCCACCCTACTGACCCTCATCGTCCTGCCGGTGGTCTACGAGATGATCGAGGACTTCCACGCTCGACGACACGGCTGACACCACGGTACACCCGCAAGGCCGTCGGTTCCCGTAGACAAAAAAACCCCTCGTCCCCGAAGGAACGAGGGGTGACGTTGGTCCAGTCTTACGAGCGACGACGACGAGCGGCGACGGCCGAACCCACGAGGCCGAGGCCGAGCAGGGTCATCGTCATCGG
>Ga0136633_1001278_pt1 | contig 18744 bp, 15 predicted proteins | sample AntDrymeUQ832206_2_FD_105494 | JGI IMG/M metagenome (GOLD analysis project Ga0136633, IMG submission 105494) | Polar desert sand microbial communities from Dry Valleys, Antarctica - metaG UQ83 (22.06) | ecosystem: Environmental > Terrestrial > Soil > Desert | place: Antarctica: Dry Valley...
CGTCCTTCCAGGGGGCCGTCGGCATGTCCGTCGCCGCCGGCGACGGCTTCACCGAGATCGGCCGCGTCCAGCACGACGGCGGCGAGTTCCCCGCGTTCATCCAGCGTTCCCTGGTGGTCGGCGACCGGGCGTTCACCCTGTCCTCGGCGGGGCTCAAGGCGCACGACCTCGGCACGCTTGCCGACCGCGGCTTTGCGGGCTTCCCCTCCGGGTAGCTTCGGGGGTCATGACGGAACATTCCGCACGGGTCGGCGACATCGACCTCTGTTACGAGACGTTCGGTGACGCCGCGGACCCCGCGGCGCTGCTGATCATGGGGCTGGGCACGCAGATGCTCGGCTGGCACGAGGACTTCTGCGCGCAGCTCGCCGGACGAGGCTTCCACGTCATCCGCTTCGACAACCGCGACGTGGGCCGCTCCACGCAGATCCGCGACGTCGCTCCGCCGAACCCGCTCCAGCTGCTTACCCGATCGAAGTCGGCCGCGGGCTACACGCTCGACGACCTCGCCGACGACGCGGCCGGGCTGATCGACGCTCTCGGTACCGAGCGTGCGCACGTGATCGGCGCTTCGATGGGCGGGATGATCGCCCAGACGATGGCGACCCGGCACCCGGACAGGGTGCTGTCGCTCGTGTCGATCATGTCGAGCACGGGCCATCGCAGGCACGGCCAGCCGTCGCCGAGGATCTACGACGTGTTCCTCAAGCGCGCTCCGCGCGACCCCGAGGCCTACGCCGAACACACGGTCAAGCTCTTTCGCCGGATCGGCTCGCAGGGCTTCGAGCGCGACGAGGGCGAGTTGCGCCAGCGGGCGCAGGCCGGCCTGCGCCGGGGCGGCTCGGCCGCCGGCGTCGGACGGCAGCTGGCGGCGGTCCTCGCCTCCGGGGACAGGACGGAACAGCTTCGATCGATTCAAGCTCCGACGCTCGTCATCCACGGCGACCGTGATCCGATGATCAATCCGTCGGGCGGCCGCGCCACCGCACGCGTCATCCCGGGCGCCGAGCTGATGATCATCGAAGGCATGGGGCACGATCTGCCCCGCGGGGCGTGGCCGCGCATCCTCGACGGCATCGAGGCCAACGCGGCCCGCGCCGCCGGCCGCGCCGTCGCTGCCTAGAAGACGTTCGCTTCGAGCCAGTCGGAGAGGAAGAAGGCCGCGAACAGCGGCACGAGGCCCCACATCAGGGGGTGCACGTCGCGCGCCCGGCCGCGCACCGCCATCGCGATCACGTAGCCGAACACGCCGAGGCCGATGCCGGCCGCGATCGAGAACGTCAGCGGTATCCCCGCGATGACGAGGAACGCAGGAAGTGAGCTCTCCGGGACGCTCCAGTCGATTCCCTCGACGAGCCGGAGCATGAGGTAGCCGACCATCACGAGGGCGGGTGCGACGGCGGGGTGGATGAAGGTCTCCTCCCCCACCTGCACTCCCTGTCCGACGAGCGCGATCAGCGGGACGAAGAAGATCGTCAACAGAAACAAGCCCGCAGTGACGAGCGAGGCGAGCCCGGTGCGGGCGCCCTCCGCCACCCCGGCCCCGCTCTCTATGTAGGTGGTGACGGACGAGACGCCCATGACGCCGCCGCCCACCGCCGCCGCGGAGTCGACCAGCAGCAGCTGTCGCGTCCTGGGCAGCTCCCCGTCCTCGTCGACGAGCCCGCCGGCGCTGCCGACGGCGAACGCCGTCCCGACGGTGTCGAAGAAATCCGTCATGAACAGGGTGAAGATGACCGGAATCAGCGCGACGGTCAGCGCACCCTCGAGCGCCGAGGTCGACAGCGCGTCGCCGATGATCGAGAAGTCGTCCCCGTTCGGGAGCGCCGCGACGCCGTCAGGGCCCTCGAGGACCCCGAAGATCAGGCCGAGGACCGTCGAGACGGCGATGCCGATGATGATCGAGCCGCGGACGTTGGCGGCCGCGAGCGCGCCCGCGGCGAGAATGCCCGCGAGCGCCACGAGCGCCGGTCCGGACGAGAGGTCGCCGAGGCCGATGCCCGTCGCCGGGTTGTTGACGACGATGCCGCCCTCGCGCAGGCCGACGAGCGTGATGAACAGGCCGATGCCGACGCCGATCGCCAGCTTGAACGATGCGGGCACGGCGCGTACGACCGCCTCGCGCAGCCCGGCGATCACCAGCAGCAGGGCGATCAGGCCCTCGAGAACCACGCACGCCATCCCCACCGCCGGCGAGACCTCGCGCCCGAGGATGATGTCGAAGGCCACGATCGCGTTGAGCCCGAGCCCCGAGGCGAGCGCGAGCGGCAGGTTCGTCACCAGGCCCATCACCGCGGTGAAGATCGCGGCGGCGAGGGCGGTGACCACGGCCACGGCGCCGAACGGCAGCCCAGCGGCCGACAGGATGGCGGGGTTGACGAAGACGATGTAGGACATCGTCAGGAAGGTGGTGGCGCCGCCGACCACCTCCGTCCGGACGGTCGTCCCGCGCTCGGCGAGGGCAAAGCGGCGGAGGACGGCAGGTGGAGTGGCCATGGCGCGGATCCTGCAGAAGGGACCGGCGGAAGATGGCGCGTCAGGTTTGCCGCCCCCGCAACGACCGGGAAATCATGCACCTCTCCACCACGCTCGACCTCGATGTCGTCGCCCACGAGGCCGACGACCGCGTCACCCTTCTCCTCGATCTCGTGGCGCCCGCCGCCGCGCCCGCGCCCGGCGGCGCCCCGCCCGCCCGCCGCGCCGTCCAGGTCGTGCTCGACCGCTCGGGCTCCATGTCCGGCGACCGCCTCGAGGCGGCACTCGACGCCATCCGCGCGCTCGTCGTCCGCCTCGACCCGCAGGACGCCTTCGGCCTCGTCGCCTTCGACGACGAGGTGTCCATCGACGTTCCAGCCGGCCCGCTGACCGACAAGGCCGCCGTGCTGGCCAGGATCGCCTCCATCCTGCCCGGCGGCATGACCAATCTCTCGGGCGGCTACCTGCGCGGACTGCAGGAGGCAGAGCGGGCGACGCAGGACGGGGCGGCCACGCTCCTGCTGCTCTCCGACGGCCACGCCAACCGGGGCGTCGTCGAACACGAAGCGCTGGCCACCCTCGGCGCGACCGGGCGCAAGAAGAACATCACCACCAGCACGATCGGCATCGGGCTCGACTACGACGAATCCCTGATGGCCGCCGTGGCCACCGGCGGCGCGGGCGACACGGAGTTCGCCGAGGGTGCCGACGACGCCGGCGCGGCGCTCGCGCGACTGGTGGACGGTTTGCTCGAGGGCGTCGCCCAGGCGGCGACGCTGATCATCCGGCCGACGGGCGACGTGGATTCGGTCCGGCTCTTCAACGACCTGCCCGCGGCCCCTGTCGACGGGGGGATCATGGTCGAGCTCGGCGATTTCGTCGCGGGCGAGGAGCGCAAGCTCCTGCTCGAGCTCGACGTGCCCGCCATGGCCGCCCTCGGGCTCGCCCAGGTGGCCGAGCTCGAGCTGCGCTGGGTCGAGCTGCCGTCGCTGACGACGCACGTGGTCACGCTGCCCGTGCACGTCAACGTCGTCCCGGGCGACCAGGCGGCGGGCCGCATTCCCGATCCGAAGGTGCGCTCGGAACTGGCCTTCCAGAACGCCCAGCGGGCCAAGCGCGAGGCGACCGAGGCGTTGCGGCGCGGCGACCACAGGCTCGCATCGCTCCGCTACGGCGAGGCCGCGGCAGCCTTGCCGCCCGAGCACGCCGACGAAGCCGTCGTCCTGCACGACCTGGCGATGCGCGCCGATCACGACGATCCGCGACGCACGGCGAAGCACGCCCAGGCCGACTGGCAGCGAAAGAACCGCGGGCGCAGGCCGCGCTAACGGACCAGCAGGTCCGCTATGGAAACCGCGGTGGCCAGGCCCAGGCGGACCTCGCCGCCGCGGTGGCGGATCGTGGACTCGACCCCCTCCGGCCACTCGACCCGGCGCAGGGCGCCTTCGAACTCGCCGGCGTCGGCCGGGCTGTCCCAGCGCCAGCGCATGGCCAGGGCCCGTTCCCGGCCTCGCGTCCACAGCGCGTACCGATCCCCGCCCCACCCCGCCGCGGCCTCGATCCCGACGAGCTGCCCCGTCTGCCACTCCCCGAAGGTCCCGCCCGTCCGGCGCGTCCACCCCGGACCGGGCGAACGGGGCGCCACCACGTCGAGCGGCTGCTCGACGCGCAGCCACTTCTCCGGATGCAGCACCTGCTCGGTCGAGGCCGGCGGCCGGGCCTCGAGCGCGACGTCGACGAGCCTCCACGTCCGGCCGGCGGACGCATAGAGCTCCTGCACGAACGTCTGGCCGCCGAGGTAGGGCCACGTGAAGCCGGCCTGCACGAAGGGCGGCAGCGGCGTAGAGCTCGAGATGGTCAGGGAGCCCGACAGCAGGCCGCCCAGCGCCTCCTCCGCGCCGAAGTGGCGCGAGGCGTACTCGAGCATCAGGGCGGTGGCCGTCCCCTCGGCCAGGGCGCGGTAGGCGTAGCCCGCGTCCCCGGAATCCTCGGCGGCGTCCGTGTCGAGCGTGAAGACCTGGTCCTCGAGCGCGTGGGTGAGCTCGTGTGCGAGCGTGATCTCGTCGAGAAAGCGATTGCCGCCCGTCCCCTCCACCACGCGCAGGCGCCCGGTGCGCGGGTCGTAGTAGCCCGCCACCTGCTCGCCGAAGAGGGAGGCGGAGATCTCGCGAAGATCGGTGCCCTCGGGCACCAGGTCGAGCATCGCGTAGAGCGTCTCGTCGGCGGTGCGGGCGGCCGCCGGGTAGCCCCGATCGAGGTCCGCCAGCCCCTCCTCGCGCGCACGCTCCGGGCTCACCGTCACCGCGCGCGGCACCGTCTTGAAGCGCCGGCCACGCAGCGCCTCCACGCGCTCGGCGATGAGGGCGACGGGTGCCGCGGCCGGTGCAGGCGGCTCCTCACCCCCGATCGCGAACGACAGGCCCAGGAGCGCGAGGAAGACGATGACGACGATGCCCAGGGGGGATGACACGGCACCTGCAGCGTAGATTCCCGGCGCTCCTACTCCCGACCGCGAGGACCCGTAGCCCCATGCCCGATCGCGCCGCCCTGATCACCGGAGCCTCCAGCGGCATCGGTCTCGCCATCGCCGAGTCGCTCGGCCGTGAGGGCTACGGCCTCACCGTCGCGGCCCGGCGGCCCGAGAAGCTCGCAGCCGCGGTGGCCGGCTTGCGCGAGCAGGGGTTCGAGGTCGAGGAGGTCGCGGCCGACATGGGCGACGAGGAGGCCATCCGCGGGGTGGTCGCCGCCCATCGCGATCGCTTCGGCCGCCTCGACGTCCTCGTCAACAACGCCGGGGTCGGCATCGGCGCACCCGTCGCGGAACAGGACACGCGCAAGGTCGACCTGCAGATCGACGTCAACCTGCGTGCGATCGTCCTCTTCTATCGCGAATGCGCCGAGTTGCTGCGCGCCGCGGGGGCCGAGCACCGCAACGCGCTCGTGGTCAACCTGTCCTCGGTCGCGGGCAAGTCAGGCCAGGGCTGGCTGTCCGTCTACTCGGCCACCAAGGCCGCGGTGATCGGCTACACGCAGGCGATGAACAAAGAGCTCGCGGGCGACGGCGTGAAGTCGGTGGCGTTCTGCCCGGGGTTCGTGGACACGCCGATGACGGACTTCGTCAAGGGCCAGGTCGACGGGTCCGAGATGATCCAGACGTCCGACATCGCCGAGGCGGTTGGCTTCCTGCTGCGGCTCTCGCCGAACTGCCTGGTGCCGGAGATCGTCTTCCAGCGCCCCGTCGAGGCAGCGTTCTAAGGCAGAGGCAGCCCGTCGGCGGTCTCGACGATCAGGTCGATCACCTCGCCGGCCGGCTCGCCGGCGATCGGGACCCGGTCGGTGACACCCTTGGCCGCGTCGCCGACCTGCCGCACGGTGCTCGGCGGCTCCGTCGGCGCAGGAGTCGGCTGTGGCGCCGGCGGGGACGAGGGCGGCGCGGAGGCGGGCGGGCGAGTCGCCACGGGGCGCCGCCCAGGCGTTCCGCCGGACCCGCCGGAGTCCCGGTCGCCGCCACTGCCGCCAGGGGTTGCGCCGCCGCCGTCGTCGCCGCCGCCGGCCGCGGAGCGCTCGGGCGCCCGCGTCACCGCGATGATGTCGCCGGGCAGGATCTCGCCCGCGTCGTCGGCGACCGTGGACCCGCGTCCGGTGGCAGGCTCGACCTCGGGGATTCCGGGGCCCGTGAGCGCCTGGCCGAGTGCGGAGAACGCTCCGAGGCCCCCGCCTGCGGCGCCGACAGCCAGCACGGCGGCGACGATCGCCACCGGAACGGTGACCGCGGCCGCGGCCCCGCCGAGCAATCTCACCCGCCAATGGCGCAGGAGGTCCATTCCAGAGAGAGTAGACCTGTGCCGATGGATGTAAAGCCCTGTCGATGAGCCGTCTCTCCATCGCCCGTTCGCTGCTCCTGGCGCTCGTCGGCCTGACCGTCGTGCTCTCGGTCGTCGCGGGCCTGGCGGTGTCCGGGCTCTACGAAGCACGTCAGCGCTACGAGGAGCGGCTCGCGATCTCCTACGCGACCGAGGTCGCCACGGCCAACCTGCTCGCCGCCGGGGTCGTCGAGGAGACGGTGCTGCGACGCGAGGGCCTGGACGCCACGGGACGACGTCGCGCCCGCGCGACGTTCGACAGCGCCGCGCGCGCCGCGCGCACGTCCGCCCGGGGGGACCGGCGCTCCCAGGATCTCGTCGAAGCGATCGTCACCGCCGAGACCGCGGCGCGACAGGCCGGAGCGCGACTGAGGCGGGCGCGAGGAGCAAACGGCCGGCGCGCCGCGCTCGCCCTCCTCGCGGACGCGTTTCGCCAGGGGCGCCGCGCGGCAGGCGCGCTGTCGGCCCGGCAGGACGCCCGCCGGCGAGAGGCGCGCGAAGCCGCCTCGGAGGACTCACGGCGAGCCACCCTGACCACCGCCTTCACCGCCGGCCTCGCGCTGCTCGGGGCGCTCGGACTGGTCTTCCTGCTCGTTGGAGGGCTGCGGCGCCCGCTCGATCGACTGGTCGTCGCCACCCGCCGTCTGGCCGAGGGCGACCTCGACGCTCGCGTGCACCCCGAAGGCCCGGCGGAGTTGCAGGAACTGTCGTCGGCCTTCAACGTGATGGCGGCCGACCTCGACGCAGCACGCGACCGCATCGAGGCGGCCCGCCTTCGCCTGGCGGCCACGATCGAGTCGCTCGGGGACGGCCTGCTCATCTGCGATGGCCACGGCCGCGTGCAGCAGGTCAACCCGCGGGCCGGCGATCTGGTCCCGGAGATCGCTCCGGGTCAGCGCCTCGCCACGGATCCGGGCCCGCTTCCTCCCCTCGCCGCCGTGCTCGACCGCGAGATCGAGATCGTCCATCGCGACCGCACCCTGTCCGTGACAGCGGCGCGCATGGGCGAGGCGCTGGAGGACGGGGTCGTCTTCACGTTGCGTGACGTCACCGAGCGCGCGCGGCTGGAACGGGCCAAGAGTGAGTTCGTCGCGACGGCATCGCACGAGCTGCGCAGTCCGCTGACCTCGATCAAGGGCTTCGTCGAGCTGCTCGCCGCGGGCGAGCTGACCGAGCGCCAGCGCGGCTTCATCGAGGTGATCCTGCTCAGCACGAACCGGCTGGTCGACCTCGTCTCCGATCTGCTCGACGTCGCCCGGGTCGAGGCGGGACAGCTCGAGATCCAGCGCCGCCCGATCGCCCTCGGCGAGGCGGTAGAGGAGGTGACGACACTCATGCGCCCGCGCATCGAGGCCAAGCAGCAGGCGCTCGAGGTCGACATAGCGGAGGCGCTCCCCGCAGCGTCCGCCGATCCCGGCCGCATCCGGCAGATCGTCATCAACCTGCTGACCAACGCACACCTCTACACGCCCGAAGGCGGGAGCATCGCGGTCCGCGTCGGCGCCACCGCCGAGCACGTGACGATCGCCATCGCCGACACCGGCCGCGGGATGTCGGACGAGCAGCAGACTCGGCTGTTCGAACGTTTCTACCGTGCCGACGGCCGCTCGGCCGCCGAGGCAGGGACAGGGCTTGGCATGTCGATCGTACGCTCGCTGGTCGACCTGCACGGCGGCGAGATCGACGTCGAGTCGCAGTCGGGCGAGGGTACGACGATCACCGTCTGCATCCCCCGGGCTCCTGCCGACTCCGAGCAGGTCGTTCTCGCCGGCCGGGCACGCGTGCTCGTGGTCGGGCGGGCAGGGTCGCGCCAGGAGGTCGAACCCCTGCTGCAGCGCCACGACATCGACTACGTCTGGGCGACGAGTGCCAATGAGGCCTCGCGGCTTTGCGGGGAGCAGCAATTCGAACTCGCGCTCGTCGACGCCGGGCTGCGCTCCCCGCAGGCGGCGCTGGCCGCCCTCGATCTGCGCAGTCCGCACCTGCGCCGCTCCGTCGTGGTCTTCTCCACGGGACAAATGGCCGCGGATCCAGTCGGCCTTGCCGAAACCGTGGTCCCGGTCGAGGACGCCACGCAGGCTGTCGCCGACGCCCTGCGAAGCCTCACCGGCCGGTAGGCTCCCAGGCCGAGCACGTGGAGCCCGTCCAGTCACCCGAGTCGGCGATGGAGGACCAGCTCGCGGCCGCGCGCCGCGAGATCGCCGACCTGCGCGAGGCGCTGGAACGCCACGCGCGCGAGGCGAAGGTGAGTTCGGGTCAACTCGCCCGCTACGCCGCGGACCTGCGCGAAACCTTCAAGCAGGAGCGCGCCCGCTCGCAGGAGCTCAAGGCGTCCTACCGCGCGACGGTGCGCGCGCTCGCCAATGCCGTCGAGGCGCGCGACGCGTACACGGGCAAGCATGCCGAACGCGTCGCTGCCTTCGGGCTCGAGTTGGCACGCGAGGTCGGCCTCCCCTCCGTCGACTCGCCCGAGATGGAGTTCGGCTTTCTCCTGCACGACATCGGAAAGGTCGCCGTCCCGGACGCCATTCTCTTCAAGGCATCCCAGCTGACGGGGGAGGAGTACGCGCTCATCAAGAAGCACCCGGTCACGGGATGGGACATCCTGCGCGGCATCGAGTTCCTCGGCGACGCGAAGCTCGTCGTCCGCCACCACCACGAGCGCTGGGACGGCGCGGGCTACCCGGATGGCCTGGCGGGCGAGGCGATCCCGCATGCAGCACGCGTGTTCGCGGTGGCCGACACGCTCGACGCGCTCACGACAGACCGGCCGTACCGCACCGGTTCCTCGTGGACGCACGCGCGCGCCACGATCACCGCCTGCGCCGGCACTCAGTTCGATCCGCAGGTCGTCGACGCGCTCGAGCGGATCCCCGACGCCACGTTCGAGATGCTCCGGGCGAGCGTCGCGTGAGCCGCACCATCCTCATCGTCGACGACGACCCGCTCATCCGGCGCCTGATCGCGACGACGCTCGAGGACGTCGCGGGCTACGAGCTCGTTGAGGCCTGCGACGGCCTCGATGCCCTGGACGCGGCGGCCGCGGCGCGGCCGGAGATCGTCTTTCTCGACATCGACATGCCGCGTATGGACGGGATCACGGCGTGTGCGCGGCTGCGCGCAGATCCGGAGACGGCGCACGCGACGATCGTGATGCTGACCGCCGCAACCGAGGACGCGACGGAGCGGCGCGCGACCGACGCGGGCGCGGACCTGTTTCTCACCAAGCCCTTTTCTCCCCTGGATCTACTGCGCCTCGTCGACCGGATCGGCGAGGAGCGGCGGCGCTAAACGACCGCGAGCTCGCGGTCGAGGCGCCGCAGTGCGCGGCGGGCGTCACGGCGCGGGCGCAGGCCGCGGACACGCCCCGGCGTCAGGCGGCGAGCAGTGATCTCCGGCTCCGGGTCGGCGGTCGCGAAAGCGGCGGCGGCCTTCAGCGTCTCGTGGTCCGCGATCGCCGCGCCGAGGTCGACCCAGTCGGCCTCCTTGAGCAGCGAGGCCTTGAGCTGGCCCTCGAGCACCCGCAGCTCGCGGTGGGTGGCGCGACGGACGCGGCGGGCGCCGGCGAAGCCGTCCCAGGCGCGAGCGAACGCGAGCAGTGTCGTGCGGCCGCCGTTGCGGTGAGCGGCAAGCATGGGGCAGATGCCGCCGTCATCGTCCGTGTACGCGCCGGCGATGATGTCGTTGGAGCGGATCCCGGCGAGCATCGCCTCACGCGTGGCCGCCGGCAGACGGTCGACGGCCCGCCGAAGGTCGCTGGTAGGGTCGCTCGCGTTACGCATCCGGCGCTGCACGCTATGGGGCGCGAAGCCGTGCGGCAACCGTTGTCCTGCTCCTGAACGAGAACTTGCACCGGCCGATGCGGATCTTTCTCGGCGCGTTCGGGGATCCCGGACACGCCTTCCCGATGCTCGCGCTGGGCACCCGGCTCGCCGCGGGCGGCCACGACGTCCTGCTCGAGACGTGGCGCAAGTGGCAGAACGAGGTGGAGGGCGGCGGCATGCGGTTCGCCGCGGCTCCGGAGTACCCCGTCTTCCCCAACGGTGAGCAGCGGGCCCTCGGCCACTACGAGGCGGCGGCGCTGGCGGCGCAGGAGACCCTCCCGCTCGTGCGGGAGTTCGCCCCGGACGCGTGCGTCAGCGACATACTCACCCTCGCCCCCGCGATGGCAGCCGAGGCCTGCGGCGTGCCCGTGGCGACGCTCATTCCGCACGTGTTCCCCTGGGCGGCCGACGGACATCCACCGTGGTCGCTCGGGGCTCGCCTGCCGCGCACGTCGGTAGGTGCCGCCTTCTGGCGGATGGTGTCGCGCCCGGTCGTGCGCGGACTCGAGCAGGGGCGCGACGACTACAACGCCTGCCGCGCGACGCTCGGCCTGCCGCCCCGCGACGAGTTGCACCCAGGGCTGTCTCGTTCGCTCACGATGGTGGCGACCCTGCCGCAGCTCGAGTATCCCCGCGAGTGGCCGGCGTGGCTTTCCGTCGTAGGCCCGCTGATGTGGGAACCGCCGGGCGAGGAGGTCATGCCGCCGCCCGGCGACGGCCCGGTGGTGCTCGTGGCGCCGTCGACTGCGCAGGACCCAGAGCACGTCCTCCTGCGCGCCGCCCTCGCCGGGCTTGCGCGGGAACGGGTCCGGGTCATCGCCACATGGAACGGCCGCGAGCCCGATCCGCCGATCGCGGTGCCCGGCAACGCCATCCTCGTCCCCTGGCTCTCCTACTCACGCACCATGCCGCACTGCGACCTCGTGATCTCCCACGCCGGGCACGGGACGGTCATGCGGGCACTCGCGAGCGGCCAGCCGGTCCTCGCCTGCCCGGCCGCGGGCGACATGGGCGAGAACGCCGCGCGTTTGGAATGGGCGGGCCTCGGCGTGCGACTGCCGCGGCGTTTCGTGACGCCGGCCGGCGTGCGTCTGGCGGCGCTGCGCGCGCTGCACACGCCTCGGCTGCGGACACGAGCGCGCGAGGTTGCGCGTTGGATCGCGGCGCACGACGGAGCAGAGACCGCCGCGCGGGCCGTTGAAACGTGGGCGCGTGTTCATACTCAATAGCTGGGTTTCCGTCCGGGGTACGAACTAGTGTTCGGGTCGTGGACAGGGAGTGGCTCATCGCAAGGCTCGACCGCGGCGACTCGATCGAATCGATCGCACGAGAGGCCGAGAAGAACCCTTCGACGGTGGCGTATTGGGTCAACAAGTTCGGACTTGCCTCGCGGCACGCTGCGAAGCACGTCGCCAAGGGAGGCGTTGATCGAGATACGCTCGCCAGGATGGTCGAGTCGGGGCTGACAATCGAGGCCATGAGTGCTTCCCTCGGGCTCGGCGCAGCCTCCGTCAAGTACTGGCTCCGCAAATACGGGCTCAGAACCCTTCGATCACGCTCTCGTGCGTTCGCGGGAGAGATGGCCGGAGCCACCGACGTCATCCGGAGATGCCAGACGCACGGCCTCACCCTCTATGTCCGGTCTGGCGCGTCAGGCCGGTATCGGTGCCGGCTCTGCCGCGCCGCACACGTCTCGGCCCGTCGCAGGAGGGTGAAGCGCATACTCGTGACGGAGGCAGGCGGCCGATGCCATCTGTGCGGCTACGACCGCTACGACGGAGCGCTCCAGTTCCACCATGTCGATCGGGCCGCCAAAGCGTTCTCGCTCTCCGCTGAGGGCATCGCCAGGTCGATCGATCGCGCACGCGAGGAAGCGGAAAAGTGCGTGCTTCTCTGTGGCAACTGTCATGCGGAAGTTGAAGGGGGAGTCGCTACCATTGGCCATTCTGCGTCGGAAGCGCAGATACAGGACGTATGAACCCCAGGACCGGTCGGGGGTAATTCAATCGGCAGAATGCTCGGCTGTTAACCGAGTCGTTGTGGGTTCGAGTCCCACCCCCCGAGTCTTTGAAGGCCACCTCCGGGTGGCCTTCTTCGTTTGCGCCCTGCTCAGATGGTCAATCGGCGCAGCTCGGCCAGCACCCTCTGACGCTCGATCGCGAGCTCCGAGACAGGCTGTCCCTCGAACTTCGCCTCGGCGATGCGGCGGTCGATCGCGCCGAGTTCTAGATGCAGTGCGGCCCGATCGAGCTCGGTCGGGGAGGCGCCCTCGGCGGCGCCCGCCCGGACGACGAGCTCGGCGACGAGCGCCGCAAGCTCCGGGTCGTCGTGGGGAAGCGAGGCGGCGGGGGCCTCGAGGTGTTCGCGAAGGTAGTCGGCCGTGCGCCGTATCAGCACCGTTGAGAAGAGGCGGTCGTCGATGCGGTCGCGTGCGCTCTCCGGGAAGGCGACACAGAGCGCGAGAAAGGAACGCTCGGCCTCCGCCCGGCGGTCCAGGGTCTGGTGGGCGACGGTCGAGCCGTTCGCCGCTCCCGCTCCCGCTCGGGCGGCGCCGCCACTGCCGTCCCCCAGCGCTGCTGCGACCAGGCCCTCCGACAGCCCGAGACGGCTCGCCGCGAGCCGCACGAGCTCCTCGCGCAGGACGCTCGGCGGCAGCGGGCGTATGACGCCCTTGACCTCCTCGAGGGTCCGGTCGCGTCCCTCGGCCGATCCCGTGTCGCCGCCGGCGAGCGCCCGTTCCACCTGAAAGCGCGCGAAGGGGACCGCCCGGCCGATCAGCTCGCGCACGGCGTCGGCCCCGTCGCGGGCGACGATGTCGGCGGGGTCGGCGCCCGCGGGCAGTGGCACGACCCGCACCGTCTCTGCCTGCGCGTGCCCGCTCGCGGCCCGGCGGATCGCCGCCTCCGCCTTGACCATGGCCGCCTGGCCGGCGCGGTCGGCGTCCATGCACAGCAGGACGGATGGCGCGAGCGAGACGAGCAGGCCGGCCTGCCGGTCGGTCAGCGCCGTCCCCATCGAGCCGACGGCCGACGTGACGCCCGCCTGGTGCAGCGCAATCACGTCCGTGTAGCCCTCCGCGAGCACGACGTGCCCCGACTTGGCGGCTCCGGGCCGGGCGACGTCGACCGCGAAGAGATGCTCGCCCTTGGAGTACGCCTCGTTCTCGGAGGAGTTGAGGTATTTGGGCTGGTCGCTCTCCGCCAGCGCCCGCGCCCCGAAGCCCAGCACGCGGCCGCGGCGGTCGGCGAGCGGGAACATGAGCCGCCCGCGGAAGCGGTCGAACACGCCCCGCGGCCCGCGCTGCACCAGACCCGCCGCCAACAGCTCGCGGTCGCTGAAGCCGGCCTTTCGCGAGGCGGCGGCAACCCGGTCCCAGGCCGTCGGCGAGTACCCCACCCGGAACTGCCGGCAGACCGCCTCGTCGAGGCCGCGTGCGGCGAGGTACTCCCGGGCGTGGGCGGCCTCCGGGCTCTCCCACAGCAGGCGCACGTAGTAGGCGGCCGTCCGCTCGAGCACCGCGTACAGGCGCTCACGCTGGGCGCGGCGCTCGGCAGCGCGCGGGTCCTCCTCGACGCGCTCCATCTGCACCCCAGAGCGGTCGGCGAGCAGCTCGAGCGCGTCGCCGAACCCGACGCTCTCCGTCTCCATGACGAACTTGAACACGTCACCGCCCGCCCCGCAGCCGAAGCAGTGGTAGAGCTTCTCGACGGGGTCGATCCCGAAGGACGGGGTGCGCTCCTCGTGGAACGGACAGCGGCCCTCATAGCGACGCTGGCCGGACTTGCGAAGCTCCGTCCGCGCCGAGACGAGCTCGACGAAGTCGACCGCGTCGCGCACCCGATCGCGCGAGTCGTCGGTGTACCTAGCCACCGAAGCCCTGCGGCACCGCCCGCTCGCTCCACGCCCGGATGGCGAAGCGGTCGGTCATCCCGGCGATGTAGTCGATCACCAGGTTCGCCAGAGACGGCTGGATGGGCGTGGAGGGGTCGGGATAGATCCCCTCTGGAATCTCCTCCGGGTGCTCGCAGAACCAGTCGAAGAGCCCGCGGAGGACCCGCTCGATCTTCGCGTGCTCCCGGCGCGCCGCTTCGCCGAGGTAGACGCGGTCGAACATGAAGGTCCGCAGGCGCAGCATCGCCGCGCCGACCTCGTCGCCCTGGACGATGTCCCCCGCCGCCTCGGAGTGCTCCACGAGGTCGTGGACGAGCGCGTCGATTCGCGCCGACCCCGTCGGGCCGAGCACTGCAATCTCGTGCGCCGGGAGGTCCGCGGCCTCGATGACTCCGGCGCGCAGCGCGTCGTCGATGTCGTGGTTGATGTAGGCGATGCGGTCGACCAGCCGGACGATCCTCCCCTCGAGCGTCTGCGGCATGTCCGCGCGGCCCGAATGGTGGACGATCCCCTCACGCACCACGTCTGAGAGGTTGAGCCCCTCGAGCACGTCGACCACGCGCAAGGAGTGCTCGTAGTGGCGGAAACCGGTTCCGAAGCGCTCCCGCGCGCAGCGGTCGAGGACGTCCTCACCGATGTGCCCGAACGGCGGGTGGCCGAGGTCGTGGCCGAGGCCGATCGCCTCGGCGAGGTCCTCATTGAGGCGCAGCGCCCGCGCCACGGTCCGCGAGATCCCGGTGACCTCGAGTGTGTGGGTGAGGCGTGTGCGGTAGTGGTCGCCCTCCGGGGCCACGAAGACCTGCGTCTTGTGCTTGAGCCGGCGGAACGCCTTGGCGTGGACGATCCGGTCACGGTCGCGCTGGAAAGGGGTGCGCAGGCCGCAGCCGGGCTCCTCGGCGGCCCGGGACGCGGGGTAGGAGCGCGTGGCCAGGGGCGAGAGGTGCCCCTCCTCCCGCGCGCGCGTGCGGCCCTCGAAGGCCGACGCGACGCTGCCGGTGCGGGTCTCGGTGCTCATGGGTTTCATCTTCGCAGTCGGAACCGGGCCCGCCGGCCTGACGGCACGAACTTGTTGCAATTACGGGCGAGGCGAGCGGATTGCCGCCTGCGCCGCCGCGACCCGCGCGATCGGGATGCGAAACGGCGAGCAGCTCACGTAGTCGAGGCCGGCCTCGTGGAAGAACTCGATCGACTCGGGATCGCCGCCGTGCTCGCCGCAGATGCCGAGCTTGAGGTCCGGCCGCGCCTCGCGGCCGACCCAGGCCGCGAGCCGCACGAGCCACCCCACGCCGGGTTTGTCGATCGTCTCGAACGGCGAGCGATCGACGATGCCGCGCTCGAGGTACAGCGGGACGAACTTCGATTCGACGTCGTCGCGGGAAAAGCCGAGGGCCGTCTGCGTGAGGTCGTTCGTCCCGAAGGAGAAGAAGTCGGCAAGGCGGGCCAGGCGGTCGGCCACGAAGCAGGCACGCGGCAGCTCGATCATGGTGCCGACGCTGAACTCGTCCCCCGGCACGAGGTCGTGCCGGCGGGCGACGTCCTCCACGAGCTCGCGCAGGATGGACAGCTCCTGCTCGTAGTCGACGAGCGGGATCATGATCTCCAGGTGCGGGGACCGTCCCGTGCGCCCGCGCGTCGCCTTCATCGCCGCGAGCAGCGCCTCCACCTGCATCTCGTAGATCTCGGGGTGCATGATGCCGAGCCGGCAGCCGCGCGTGCCGAGCATCGGGTTCTCCTCGTGGATCTCCTCCACCAGGTGGAACACCCGCATCCTCTGCTCGAGGTCGGCCTCGAGGGTCGCGAGGTCGTCGCTCAACTCGATCCGCGCGACCTGCAGGCGCTCCTCGATCTCCCCGAGGTCGTGGGACAGATCGGCGAGGTTCGGGAGGAACTCGTGCAGCGGCGGGTCGAGCAGTCGGACGGTGACGGGAAGGTCGCCCATGGCGGCGAAGATGTCCTCGAAGACCTGCTGCTGGAGCGGAAGCAGGACCGCGAGGCGCTCGAGGCGCTCCTCGTCGTTCGAGGCCATGATCATCGCGGCGACCTTCGGCTTGTGCTCGTCGGTGAGCAGGGTGTGCTCCGTCCGGCAGAGGCCGATGCCCTCGGCGCCGTTCTCCACCGCTGCGCGCGCGTCCTCCCCCACGTCGGCGTTGGCGCGCACGCCGAGGCTGCGGCGCTCGTCGCACCAGGCGAGCACGCGGTTGAACTCCGGCGAGATCTCCGGCTTGATGAGCGGGACGTCGTCGAGGGTGACCACGCCCTCAGAGCCCTCGATGCCGATCATCTCGCCCTCGCGCACCACGGTGTCGCCGACCGTGAACTGCCCGGCCGCGACGTCGATGTCCATCTCGGAGACCCCGATGACGCATGGCCAGCCCTTTCCTCGCGCCACCAGAGCGGCGTGGGAACCGTGCCCGCCGCGGCGGGTGAGGATGCCCTTCGCGGCCGCCATCCCTGCGTAGTCGTCGGGGCTCGTCATCGGCCGCACGAGGATCACCGACCGCCCCTCGCGGGCGGCGGCCACGGCGGCTGAAGCCGTGAAGACGGCCTCGCCCTTGGCGGCTCCGGGGGACGCACCCACCCCCTTTGCGAGCACCTCCACCTCCACGGACGGGTCGAAACGGGTGTGCAGCAGCGCCTCGAGGTCCTTGGCCTTGAAGGTCAGCAGCGCCTCGTCGACGGAGAGCAGGCCCTCGTCGACCGCGTCACAGGCGAACTGGACGGAGGCCGCGGGCGGCCGCTTTGCGTCACGCGTCTGCAGCAGATAGAGGTGGCCGTCCTCGATCGTGAACTCGACGTCCTGCATGTTGCGGTAGTGGCGCTCGAGCTTCTGAACCGCCGCGTCGAGGTCGCGGTAGGCGTCCGGCATGAGGTCCGCGAGCTGCGCGAGGTGCAGCGTGTCGCGCGAGCCCGAGACGACGTCCTCGCCCTGGGCGTTCATGAGGAAGTCGCCCGACAGCCCGGGCCGGCCCGTGGAGAAATCGCGCGAGAAGCCCACGCCCGTGCCCGACGTCTCTCCCTTGTTGCCGAAGACCATCTGCTGGACGTTGACCGCGGTGCCCCAGTCGTCCGGAATCCCCTCCGCGCGGCGGTAGGCGACGGCCCGTTCACCGTCCCAGGACTCGAAGACCGCGCGGATTGCCTGGCGCAGCTGCTCGCGGGGCTCCTGGGGAAATTCGTAGAAACCGCGGAAGGTGGCGGTCAGGCCGCGCAGGTCGTCGTCGTCGAGCTCGACGTCCTGCGTCACCCCGCGCGCCGTCTTGGCCGCCTCGATGGCAGCCTCGAAGCGCTCGCCCTCCACGCCGTGCACCACGGTGCCGAACATCTGCACGAAGCGCCGAAAGGAGTCCCACGCGAACCGCGGGTTACCCGTCCGCTCGGCCAGTGCCTCGACCGAGCGGTCGTTGAGGCCGAGGTTTAGGACCGTGTCGAGCATCCCCGGCATCGACTCGCGTGCCCCGCTGCGCACGGAGACGAGCAACGGGTCCGAAGGGTCGCCGAGCCGCTTGCCGACCGCCGCCTCGAGTTGCGCGAGCGCCTCGTCGACCTGCGTCGCCATCCCCTCGGGCTCCGAGCCGTCGCGCATGAAGGCCACGCACGCCTCGGTTGTGATGGTGAACCCGGCCGGAACGCGCTCGGCGCCCAGCACGCGCATCATCTCCGCGACGCCCGCGCCCTTGCCGCCGAGGAGGTCGCGCATGTCGCGCGAGCCCTCCGAGAACTCGTAGACCCACTTCATGAAGCGCGGGATCCTATGGCTCCCAGCCGGACGGCCGCATGGTGCTCGGCCATCTCGCGGACGGCGCGCTCGGCCTGCGCGAGCGCCCGTGCGGGTGCCGCCGGCGCCTCGGCGAGGGGACGTCCGAGGGCCGCGACGAGGAAGTCGTGGGTGTCCTGGTCCATCGCGAACGAGCCGGCCTCGCACGCCGTGCAGACGACGCCGCCGGCCGCGCCCGAGAACCCGACGAGGTGGTCCTGCTCCCCGCAGGAGGCGCACGCCGAAAGCTGCGGCGCGAGGCCCGCTGCGACCAGCAACTTCAACCGGAAGGCGAGCGCGTTCTGCGCCGTCGCCTGCCCTGTCGGGTCGCCGTCGAGCAGCGCGAGCTCGTTGGCGAGCAGGTTGTAGACCTCGGGATGCGGGTCGTCGGTCGCGAAGAGACGGCCGACGGCGTCGCAGGAGCGGGCGGCACTGTCGAGCGCGAGCGCGTGCTCGCGCAGCCGGGGATGCGCCGCGACGGTGGACACGGTCGTGACCGTGAGGAGATCGGACCGCCCCTCGTAGAGGACCGCTTCGAGGCGGAAGAACGGCTCGAGGCGGCCGCCGAAGCGCGACTTCGCCTTCCGCACCCCCTTGGCGATCGCGCTCACCCGGCCGCGATGAGGGGTGTAGAGATGGAGAATCCGGTCGGCCTCTCCGTAGCGCATGGACCGGAGCACGATCGCATGTGTCTTCAGCGAGCCGGGCAAGCCGCTATACTTTGTGAAGTAATGAGCAATCGAGTCACGGTCTACACCACCGAGCCCTGCGGATTCTGTCGCGTTGCGAAGTCCCTGCTGGCCAAGCGCGGGATCCCGTACGAGGAGTTCAACCTCTCCAAGGACGGCGCCGGGCGCGCGGCGCTGGCCGAGCTAACGGGGATGATGACCTTCCCGCAGATCCTGATCGACGGCGAGCACATCGGCGGTTATCAGGA
>Ga0136633_1001279_pt1 | contig 18729 bp, 21 predicted proteins | sample AntDrymeUQ832206_2_FD_105494 | JGI IMG/M metagenome (GOLD analysis project Ga0136633, IMG submission 105494) | Polar desert sand microbial communities from Dry Valleys, Antarctica - metaG UQ83 (22.06) | ecosystem: Environmental > Terrestrial > Soil > Desert | place: Antarctica: Dry Valley...
CGATGCCGATGCCGTCGCCGGTCAAGGTCACGGTTTGCGGCTGAATCTGGCCGGAGACGTCGGGAAAGTCCTGGCGCTGCCGGCCGGAGCGGATGTCGATTTGCCGCACGTCCTGCACCAAGGCAAGATTGTTGTTGTAGATGGTGATCGCGACCTGGCCCTGCGAGGTTTGCGAAGGCGGCGGGATCTCGGCGCTGATCTGCGCGAGCGCCGGCGCGGTCAGCAGGATCGAAAGCAACAGCAGCTTACGCATCAGGACGCCCCCTCGGATCGATGTCCGGGGAAGCGTCCACTAGCGTTGCGATAAGGTCAATCAGCAATGCGGCATTGGCCGCAGGCGGCTCAGGCCGCGGGCGCGATATCCTCGTCTTCGCGGGGACGGCGTGGACGGCGGGCGCGCGGCGCGCGGGCCGGCGCTTCGCCTTCATCGGCTGACGGAGCGGCTGCGGGGGCGGCGATTGCGGGCGGCAGGATGTCGAAGGCGATCCGCTCCTCGCTGACGCTCTCCCGATTGTCCTCGGGCTCGCGGCGCGGCGCGGGGGCCGGACGGGCGCGGGGCTCGCCATTGCGCTCGGCGCGCTCCGGACGTTCGGTGCGCTCAGGGCGTTCGGCGCGCTCGAAGCGATCGTTGCGCTCCGGCCGATCGTTGCGCTCAGGGCGCTCGGTCCTTTCCGGGCGCTCGTCACGGCGCGGGCGGAATTCGCGGCGGGGTTGCTCCTCGCGCGACTCCTGCTCCTCTGCATAGCGTTGGCCCGTGTCGCCGGACTCATTGTCCTGCTCGTCCTCGCCATCTTCATAATCGTCATTGGCCTGGTCGTCGCGCTGGCGGCGATGCTCGTCGAAGCGGCTGCGGCTCTCGCCGAGGACGCGGAAATAATGATCCGCATATTGCAGATAGGTCTCGGTCAGCACCCGATCGCCCTGCATCTGGGCGTCGCGGGCCAGGCCCTTATATTTTTCGTGGAGCTGGGCGGCATTGCCGCGCTGGCGGTTGTCCTGGCGATTGCCGGCGCCGGAATTCATGCGCGGCGGACCGCTTGTGCTGCCGCCGCCACGACCGCGCCTGCGGCCGCCTTGTCGATTGTTGATCAAGCGAAAATCCTCACCAAGGGTGTGATACTCTAAGCCCCCATCGGCCGGGCCCCTCCCGGCCATGTCCTTGCGCCCCCCCGGAGGCGAAGCCGCATGCGGCTCCCGCGACCTTTTACGAAACCGCTTTCGATCAGCGATTCAGCAATCGGGGGTCGGCGACGTCTGGGCCATCACGCATATGCTGCTGTGACCGGCCCTCGTCCCTGCCCCTACCTAATGGCCCCGCCTTGTAAATCCAAGCGGAAAAGCACTCACGCCGATCAAGCCGCGAGAATGAGGCAGCGCGCGATCCCATTAAGATCGACGCGTGACGATATCGTAAAGCCCGCCGCCGCCATCAAAGCAGACACGGCTTCCGCCTGTCCCGCGCCGATTTCGAGGCAGACGATGCCGCCGGGCGCGAGCAAAGGGCCGAATTGCGGCGCGAGGGCGCGATAGGCGTCCAGCCCGTCGGCGCCGGCATAGAGGGCGGCGGGCGGCTCGAAGTCCGCGACATCCGGCGGCAGCACGGCGCCTGCCTCGACATAAGGCGGATTGCACAGGATCAGATCGAAGCGCTCCTCGAGTCCCGCGCCCCAGTCGCCGTGGCGAAAACCCGCGCGCGGGTTGCCGTTGCGGCGAGCATAGGCGAGCGCGGCTTCCGAGGCATCGACGCCGATCCCGCTCGCCTCGGACCATTGGTCGAGGGCGGCGAGCAGCAGGCTGCCCGGCCCGGTGCCGAGATCGAGGATGCGAGGCGGGCCCTGCCCCCCGAAATGCGCCACCGCCGCCTCGATCAGCGTTTCGCTGTCCGGGCGGGGGATGAGCACGCCGGGGCCGACCTCGAGCTCGATCGTCCAGAAAGCGCGCCGGCCGGTGATATAGGCGGCGGGTTCGTGCCCGAGGCGGCGGGCGAGGAGCGCGGTGAAGGTGGGCGGCATGGCTGCATCCAGGTGATGGAGCAGCATGTCTTCACGCGAGACTCCAAAAGCGTGAGCCATGAGCACCTCGGCGTCGAGGCGGGGCGTGGCAGTAACCGCAGCGAGGCGCACCGTGGCGAGTGCCAGAACAGCGCGAACCGATCCCCCTCCCTGCACGCAGGGAGGGGTCAGGGGTGGGTGCGTATGAGAATGTTTGCGCGCGTCATTCATGCGCACCCACCCCTCAATCCCCTCCCTGCGTGCAGGGAGGGGAGGCTATTGCTCATCCAGCGTCGCCAAACGCTCGGCCTCGTCCTCGGAAATCAGCGCGTCGATCAATTCGTCCATTTGCCCCTCGAGGATTTCCGGGAGGCGGTGGAGAGTCAGGTTGATGCGGTGATCGGTGACGCGGCCTTGCGGGAAATTATAGGTGCGGATGCGCTCCGAACGATCGCCCGAGCCGACCATCGACTTGCGCGCGCCGGCCCGCTCGGCGTGGAGCCGCTCGCGCTCGAGTTCGTAAAGGCGGGTGCGCAGCACTTTAAGCGCCTTGGCCTTGTTCTTGTGCTGTGATTTTTCGTCCTGCTGGATGACGACGAGGCCGGTGGGAAGATGGGTGATGCGCACCGCCGAATCCGTGGTGTTGACCGATTGGCCGCCGGGGCCGGAGGAGCGGTAGATGTCGAAGCGCAGATCCTTGTCGTCGATCCTGACGTCGATCTCCTCCGCCTCCGGCAGCACCGCGACGGTGGCGGCGCTGGTATGGATTCGGCCGCCGCTTTCGGTGACGGGGACGCGCTGGACGCGATGGACGCCGCTTTCGAACTTCAGCCGGGCAAAGACGCCCTGGCCGTTGACCGAGGCGATCACCTCCTTGAAGCCGCCCATCTCGGCGGCGGTGGAGGACACCATCTCGAAGCGCCAGCCGCGTGCTTCGGCGTGACGCTGATACATGCGCAGCAAATCGCCGGCGAAGAGCGCCGCCTCGTCGCCGCCGGTGCCGGCGCGAACCTCGAGCATCGCGGAGCGATCGTCGGCGGCGTCGCGGGGCAGGAGTCTGAGCGCGAGCGCGCGCTCCGCCTCATCCAGCTGCCGCTGATTCTCGGTCAGCTCCTCGGCGGCCATGAGGCGGAGCTCGTCGTCCGCATCATGAGTCATCTGCTCGAGCGACTTGGCCTCGTCGCGGAGCCGCCGAACCTGCTTGGCCGCGACCGCGACCGGCTCAACCTCGGCATAATCCTTGGAGAGGCGCACGAACTGATCGGCCGCGAGATCCCCGGCCGAAAGCGCGTTCTGCAATTCGTCGCGCCGCGCCTCGATCTGCGCGATCCGTTCGGCGGAGATGCGAGTCATGCCGGCCTCAACGCCTCGGCAAGGCCGGCCAGCGCAATCGCTTGCTGCTCGCCCGTCGCCAAGGTCTTCACCGACACCTCGCCGCGATCCAATTCATCCTCGCCGAGAATGACGGCAAAACGCGCGCCGCTGGCGCCCGCTTTCTGCATCCGCTTCTTCATATTCCCGCGAAAGGCCATGTCGCAGGCCAAGCCCGAACGCCGCAGATCGGCGATCACGGCGAGCGCCGCTGCCTCGGCTTTTTCACCCAGCGGCACGACCGCCACATCGACGCCGCGCGCATCCGATTCATCGAGCAGCATCGCCAGCCGCTCGATCCCGCAGGCCCAGCCGACCGCCGGCGTCACCGGGCCGCCCATGCTTTCGATCAGGCCGTCATAGCGGCCGCCGCCGATCACCTGGCTCTGCGCGCCCAGTTCCTCGGTGACATATTCGAAGGTGACGTGGCGGTAGTAATCGAGGCCGCGCACCAGCCGCGCGTCGCGCGTCCAGGCGATGCCGATCGCGTCCAGCCCCGCCGTCACCGCCGCGAAGACGTCGGCCGCCTCTGCTGTGAGGAAATCGTCGATCACCGGCGCGGTGTCGACGATCGGGAAATCCTGATGCTGCTTGGAGTCGAGGATGCGTAGGGGATTCTTGTCGAGCCGCGCCCGGCTTTCCTCGGACAGATCGTAGCGGCGCGCGGCGAAATGCTCGACGAGCGCCGCCCGCCACGCCTCGCGAGTTTCGGCATCGCCGAGCGTGTTGACCTTGAGCGTGACGCGCTCGGTCTGGCCGAGTTCGTCCAGAAGCTGCGCGGCCATTGCGATCAGCTCGATATCCGCAGCCGCTTCGGGCGCGCCGATGATCTCGGCGTCCAATTGGTGGAACTGACGGAAGCGGCCCTTTTGCGGCCGCTCGTAGCGGAAGGCGGCCCCCCAGGTGGCGACCTTCAAGGGGACATGCTGCTGCCAGCCGTCGGAAATGAAGGCGCGGCAAATGCCGGCGGTGAATTCGGGGCGGAGCGTCAGGCTCTCGCCGCCGCGATCCTCGAAGGTGTACATCTCCTTGGAGACGACATCGGTGGTTTCGCCCAAGGTGCGGGCGAAGACTTCGGTCGCCTCGAAGACCGGCACTTCGATATGCTGGAAGGCGTAGAGCCGCCGCACCCGATCGAAGGCGTCGATGACGCGGTGGAAGCGATCCGCCTCCTCCCCGATCATATCCTGGACGCCCCGAACCTTTTGCGGACCCTTGCTCATCGGGCGGCGCTATAACGAATTCCGCACTTTGCGGAAGAACCCCGTGGACCTAAGGCGGCGGCCATGAACATCGATCTCATCCCCACCGGCGACAAGCCGCCCGAGCGGATCAACGTCATCATCGAGGTGCCGTTGGGCGGCGAGCCGGTGAAATATGAGTTCGACAAGAAATCCGGCGCGATCTTCGTCGATCGCATCCTCCACACGGCGATGCGCTATCCGGCCAATTACGGCTTCGTTCCGCACACTTTGGGCGAGGATGGCGATCCGCTCGACGCTTTGGTCATCGCCCGCTCGCCGATCATCTCCGGCGCGGTGATCCGGGTGCGCCCGGTCGGCGTGCTGCTGATGGAGGACGACAAAGGCGGCGACGAGAAATTGATCACCGTGCCGATCGACGCGACCTTCCCTTATTACAGTCAGGTCGATGGGCTGGAGGATTTGCCGCCGATCGTCACGCAGCAGATCGAGCATTTCTTCGGCCATTATAAGGATCTGGAGCCGGGCAAATGGGCCAAACTCAACGGCTGGGGCGACCGCGCGGTGGCGGAGCGGCTGATCATGGAGGCGATCGAACGGGGCCGGGCGGCGGAAGGCCGCTAGACGCCGCCGCGCTCATCCGCCACTTTGGCGCAATGAAGCCCGCATTTCTCGTTGCCGCCGCCCTCGCCCTTGCCGCCGCGCCTTCGCTCGCGCAGACTCCCGCCATGCCGACGGCCGAAGCCCGCACACGCGCGGCGATCGAGCGGATCGAAGCGCTTAATCCCCGCCTCAACGCGGTGATCGCCGTCGATCCGACCGCGATCGAGCAGGCGCGGGCGCTGGATCGATGGGAGGCTGCCGCAAGAACGGCCGCCGATGTTGGAGAACGAGGCATGGACCCCCCCGGGCCGCTGTTCGGGATGCCGATCCTGATCAAGGACAATATCGAGACGCTGGGGCCGCTGCCGACCACCGCCGGCAGCCTCGCGCTGCGCGACAACGTCACGAACCGTGATGCGCCGCTGGTCGCCGGCCTGCGCGCGGCGGGAGCGGTGATCGTCGGCAAGGCGAACCTCTCCGAATGGGCGAACATCCGCTCCTCCGATTCGATCTCTGGGTGGAGCGCGATCGGCGGGCAGGTGCGCAATCCCTATGCGCTCAACCGTAATCCCTGCGGCTCCTCCTCCGGGAGCGCCGTGGCGGTCGCGTCGGGCATGGTTCCGGCCGCGATCGGCACCGAGACGGACGGGTCGATCACCTGCCCCGCCGCGATCAACGGCGTGGTCGGCTTCAAGCCCAGTGTCGGGCTGGTCAGCCGCACTCATGTCGTGCCGATCAGCCACAGCCAGGACACGCCGGGACCGATCACCACCAATGTCCGCGACGCGGCCCTGATCATGAACGCGATCGCCGGCAGCGACCCGGCCGATCCAGCCACCGCGGAAGCGGACCGGCGGCGGGTGGATTATACAGTTGCGCTTCGCCCCGATGCGCTGCGCGGGGTGCGGCTGGGCGTGATGCGCTTCGCCGCCGGCTTCGGCACCGACGCGGTGTTCGAGGAGGCGCTGGCGACCTTGCGCGCGCAGGGCGCGGTGCTGGTCGAGATCGCCGAATTCGGCCCCAACCGGGCTGAGATCGGCCGCAACGAGATCATCGTTCTGCTTGCCGAGTTGAAGCATGACCTGAACGCCTATCTGGCGACCCTGCCCCCAAATGTGCGGACGCGGACGCTCGCCGATCTGATCGCCTTCAACCGCGCCCATGCGGGCAGCGAAATGGCGCTCTTCACGCAGGATCTGTTCGAGCGAGCGGAAGTCACCTCGCTCGACGAGGCCTATCGCACCGCACGCGCCACGTCGCTGAGGATCGCAGGCGCGGAAGGGATTGACCGGCTGCTGCGCGTGCACAATGTCGCGGCCCTGATCGGCCCGACCCGCCCGGCCGCTTGGCTGATCGACGCGGTGCATGGCGACACAAGCCCGGGCGGGGCGCCCGCGGGCAGCCTCGCCGCGGTCGCCGGCTATCCGCACCTCACCGTGCCGATGGGGCAAGTTCGCGGGCTGCCGGTGGGGTTGAGCTTCATCGGTCCGGCCTGGTCCGACGCCCTGATCCTCTCGCTCGGTTTTGCCTACGAACAGGCCTCCCATCGCCGTTTCGAGCCGCGCTTCCTGCCCTCGATCGAGGAGAGCGACGAGGTCGCGCCTTTGCTCAGGCCGGCGACGCGCGCTTCGGCTTCTTCTTCGCCGCGCCCCTGAGCCCGGCTTCAACGGCCAGCGCCGCCCAAAGCCGCATCGCTTCGGAATCGTCATAGACGTCGCTCGGCGCGCGCCGATAATTCATCGTCTCGAGCCTGCCGTCCTTGCCGGTGAAGGTGAAGCGTTCGCAGCCCGCTTCGTCCCAGATCACGGCGCTTTCCGCATCCTCCTTGAACCAGATTTCGCCATCATCCGAGATCGCGAAGATGATCCCGTCGAGATAGAGCGTCGCCGCACCCATCATTTTTCGCGTCGTCACCGTGCCGAGCGGCTCCAGAGACTCACTCACCCATTCGATGAGGCCTTCGTTTATGCTCATGCGGTCAGCTTCAGCCCGGCGATGGCGGCGACGATGGCGAAGATCAGCAGCACTCGAATCGTCGTCGCCGGCTCGCCGAACCAGGCCATGCCGATCGCCACCGTGCCGATCGCGCCGATCCCGGTCCAAACCGCATAGGCCGTGCCCATCGGTATCGTGCGCGCCGCGATTTCCAGGAACACCATCGACAACCCCGCCGAGATGAGGAAGGAAATCGTCCAGGGGATGTTCCGGAAGCCATCGACGAAGCGCAGCGAGGTTGTAAAGCCGACCTCGAAGAAGCCGCCCAGGATCAGCAGGAACCAGGCCATCAGATCGCCGCCTCCACATCCGAAACAGGCGCGCGACGTCCTCGCGCGGCGCTGTAGCAGCCTGCCACGATCATCGCCGCGCCGATCATCGTCAAGGGCCTGAGCGGCTCGGCGAAGACAAGAGCCCCCAGAATCACCGCCCAGATGAACGCGGTATATTCGACAGGGGCGAGATATTGCGCCTCCGCCCGCGCATAGGCCCAGGAGAGCAGCATCAGCGAGCCGAGGCCCAGCACCGCCGCGCCGACGATCAGTGGCCATTCGGTCGCCGGCGGCAGCTCGGCCAGAAAGGGCGCGAGGAGCAAATAACAGGCTGTCACCACCAGCGAATTGAAGAAGGCGACCTCCGCCGGCTTGGCGAGCAGGGCCTGCTGGCGCATCAGGATGATGTTCCAGGCATAGAGCAAGGCCGAAGCGAGGATCGAGGCCGAGCCCCACAGGGCTTCCTCGCCCGTCTGCGCGCGCGCCTGGGCCGAAAGAATGACAAGGACGCCGGCAAAGCCGAGCAGCGAACCGAAGATCGCGCGCCGCTCGATTGTCTCGCCGAGCAGGACGGCGGCGAGATAGAGCGCGATCAAGGGTGCAATGAAGGCGAGCGCGACGCCCTGCGCGAGCGGAACCCGCGCCAGCCCCCAGAAGAAGAGGATCGCCATGACCGAGGAGAGCGCGCCACGGATGAGGTGGACGCGGAGCGCCGCCCGCGACGGCCGCGGGCTGCGCAGCGCGAACCAGATCGCGCCGCCGAGCAAGGTGCCGACCGCGACGCGCCAGAACATCGCGTTGAACGCGCCGACATTCAGGGTCAGCGCCTTCATCACCGCGTCCATGCCGGAGAAGAAGGCGATGCCGACCGTCGCCACCGCGAAGGCGGTCGCAAGCGATGCCGTCTTTTCCTCCCCCTGTTCCACTTAATGCCTTCCCGCTAGACTGACGTTCAGCCGAAGCCGCCTAGGGAGATCGCCGTGAAAAGCCTAGCCCGCCTGCTGCTCGTCGCCCTCTTGCTCCCGCCGGCCGTCGCTCCGGCGCAGACAGGCGCGCGCACAATCGTCAACGATGCGGCGGCGCTCGTGCGGCTGCGGCGCAACAGCGGCATGACCTTGCAATGGATCGACTTCAACCGGAACCCGCGCGGCCGCGTCACGGTCAGCGAGCGCGGCGGCCTCGTCCACCTCAACGGCACGCAGGTCGATCGGAGCGGCGCGGGCCGCGTGGAACTCTACGGCGACGTGCTGGAGATCGGCCCGCGCAGCTTCACTTTTCGCGGCCGCATAATGATCGAGAATGCGCCGGACCCGGATCGCGAATGCCTGCGCGACGGCACCTATGAGTTTCGGGTGACCCAGCAGCGGCGCTACTGGCGGCTGCAGCAGATGACGGTCTGCGACGGCCTGACCGACTATGTGGATATCTACTACTGAGGGGTGAGCAAGGTCCCCGAGCCGTCATGCTGAACTCGTTTCAGCATCCATGCCGCGACGCAGGCTCCGGCATGGACCCTGAAACGAGTTCAAGGTGACGGGAGAGCAGTTACTCCGCCGCAGTTGCAAGCGCAGCGTTCGCCGCTTCGATCTCGGCGGCCTTCGCCTCGACCAGCCGGACGATGTGATCAACCATGTCGGCGTCCTGGACATGGTGATCGGTGACTCCCGAAAGATAGACCATATGCTTGCCGTTGCCGCCGCCGGTAATACCGATGTCGGTTTCGCGCGCTTCGCCGGGGCCGTTGACGACGCAGCCGAGCACCGAGAGCGACATCGGCGTGCGGATATGGCCGAGGCGTTCCTCCAGTTTCTCGACGGTGCGGATCACGTCGAAGCCCTGCCGCGCGCAGGACGGGCAGGAGACGACGCGGACGCCGCGGTTGCGGATGCCGAGTGCCTTGAGGATTTCGAAGCCGACGCGGACTTCCTCCTCGGGCTCGGCCGAGAGCGAGACGCGGATCGTGTCGCCAATGCCGAACCAGAGCAGGGAGCCGATGCCGATCGCGCTCTTCACGGTGCCGCCGCGCAGGCCGCCCGCTTCGGTGATGCCGAGGTGGAGCGGGCAATCCACCGCTTCGGCGAGCTGCTGATAGGCGGCGACGGCGAGGAACTGGTCGGACGCCTTCACCGCGACCTTGAACGCGTGGAAATCATGGTCCTGGAGCAGCTTGATATGGTCGAGCGCGCTTTCGACCAGAGCCTCGGGGCAAGGCTCGCCATATTTTTCGAGGAGATCCTTTTCGAGGCTGCCGCCGTTGACGCCGATGCGGATGGCGCAGCCGTTCGCCTTGGCGGCGCGGACCACTTCGGCAACCCGCTCGGAAGAGCCGATATTGCCGGGGTTGATGCGCAGGCAGGCGGCGCCCGCATCGGCCGCCTCGAGCGCGCGTTTGTAATGGAAATGGATGTCGGCGACGATCGGCACCTGCGCGGCGCGCACGATCTGCCCCAATGCGGCGGTGCTCGCCACATCGGGGCAGGAGACGCGGATGATATCCACCCCCACTTCCTCGCAGCGGCGGATCTGGTCGATCGTCGCCTTGGGATCGGAGGTCGGCGTGTTGGTCATGGTCTGCACGGTGACCGGCGCGTCGCCGCCCACCGGCACATTGCCGACCATGATCTGGCGTGACTGACGGCGCGTGATATCGCGCCAGGGGCGAAGGGACATGCCCCGGATATAGGCTCTCGGCCGTTGCAGGGAAAGTGCGGCCGCCGCTATGGAACGCCGGCGTTTGCCGCGGGAGTAGCTTATATGCGCGTTCTTCGTCCCTTTCTCGCCTCCGCCGCCTTGTTCGGCTGCACCGCCGCAACCGACGCCGGCCAGGCCCCGCAGAGCGCGGCCCGCCCCTTTGCGGTCGAAGAGATTGCACAGTTCAACGAGCCCTGGGCGATGACCTTTCTGCCCGGTGGCGACCTTGCGCTGATCACCGAGCGGCGCGGAACGCTAAGGCTGTGGGCTCGGGGCGGGCGGACGGTCGAGGTGGGCGGCGTTCCGGCGGTGGATTATGGCGGCCAGGGCGGCTTAGGCGACGTCGTGCTGCACCCCGAATTCGCGAGCAATTCCCTCATCTATCTGAGCTTCGCCGAGGCCGGGGAGAACGGGACGCGCCACGCCGCAGTGGGGGTCGGCCGGCTCATCAACGCCGCCGCGCGGCGGATCGACGGCTTTCGCGTGATCTGGCGGCAGGCGCCGGGCTTCGAGGGGCAGGGCCATTACGGGCACCGCCTCGCTTTCTCGCCCGATGGGCGGCATTTGTTCATCAGCTCGGGCGAGCGCCAGCAATTCAACCCGGCGCAGGATATGAATTCGAGCGGCGGCAAGGTGATCCGCCTCAATCCCGACGGCAGCGTTCCGGCCGACAATCCCTTCGCCAGCCGCGGGGGCGCCGCGGCGCAGATCTGGAGCCTCGGCCACCGCAACCCGCTCGGCCTCGCCTTCGACGCGCAGGGGCGCTTGTGGGAGCATGAAATGGGCCCGCGCGGCGGCGACGAGCTGAACCTGATCCAGCGCGGCGGCAATTACGGTTATGTCACCGTTTCCAACGGCGACCATTATGGCGGCCGGGACATCCCCGACCACCGCCCCGGCGACGGCTTCGCTCCGCCCAAGGTGACCTGGACGCCGGTGATTTCGCCGTCGAGCATGATCTTCTATTCAGGCGCGATGTTCCCCGATTGGCGCGGCAGCGCGCTGATCGGCGGGCTATCCGGCCGCGCGCTGGTGCGTGTAACTTTCGACGGCGACACGGCGCGCGAAGCCGAGCGCTTCGACATGGGCCAGCGCATCCGCGAGGTCGAGCAGCACGAGGACGGCTCGGTCTACGTGCTCGAGGACATGCAGCGCGGCTCCGGCGGGCGGCTGCTGAGGCTCGTCCCGGCGCGTTAGCGGCGGCGGCGCCATTCCTGAAGTAAGGCAGCGCGGAAGGCCGCGTCGGCAAGCACGTAGGTCGAGCACGACGCGGAGATGCGATAGACCGGCCCTCGGGAATCGACGAGTCCGCGCGGTGGATAGAGGAGGATCAGCGTCCGCTGGCCGCTGCTGAACTCGACATCACACGACGCGCTGCTCGGCGTCCCGCCACGCTCGACCGTGAAAGTGACTGGCGCGCGGCCCGCGAGCGTCCGGCGGACCCGCAATAGCTCGCCGCGACCCGGACGCTCATAAGGCGCAACCAGCTCCACTTCGACCAGAGCGAGAGCGCCGGCCCGCATGTCGCGTGCCATGGCGCGCCGCTGCGCCGCATCGCGCGGCGCCTGCACGCACGAACAGGCCAAGGCCGCACCCTCCGCAGCGACGAGCAACAGCAAGGCGGCGAGAAAGCGATGCATCGTCAAACCCTCCGATAACGGAAATACCACACTTCACGGCCTTCGCGGCGGGCCTTCGCCTCATAGCGCGTCTCCGGCCAGCCGCCGGGGCGGACGAGGAAATCCCAGGCGCTTTCGGCCAGCCATTCGAAGTCGGCGCGCCCGGCCATCACCATCATCGCCCAACGGCAATAAGTCGGGTCGTCTGTCCCGAACCTGAACTCGCCGCCGAGCTGGAGCTTGCGGGCGATCAGATCGAGCGGCCCGTTATTGATCATCCGCCTTTTGGCGTGGCGCACCTTTGGCCAGGGATCGGGGTGAAGGAGATAGAGGAAGCGGAGCGACCCATCGGGCAGCCGCTCCATCACGCTCAGCGCGTCGCCATGGTGGAGGCGGACATTAGCGAGATGCCGGTCGCGAATGTGCATCAGCGCGCCGGCGACGCCGTTGAGGAAAGGCTCCGCGCCGATGAAGCCATGATCGGGCAACAGATCGGCGCGAAAGGCGAGATGCTCCCCCGCGCCGAAGCCGATCTCGAAATGGAGCGGGCGTTCATCGCCAAACAGGGTCCGCGAAGCGACGGCCCCCTCGGACGGAACCGCCAGCGCGGGCAGCAAGTGTTCGATCAGCTCGGCCTGGCCCGCGCGCAACGGGCGGCCTTTCGAGCGGCCGTAGAGGCGGCGGATGGTGGTGGGATCGTTCATGTCAATTCAGGCGAGGGCTGCTATCCTGCTTCGCATGAAACCCGCAAGCTGCATCGCCGCGCCCCTGCTCTTCGCTATCGCCACGCCCGCCGTCGCGACCAGCACGATCGCCTGCACGGCGCGCGGATGGCCGGGGATGGATATCGCGATGTCGGTCGGAGGCACGGGCATCGTCCAGGCGACGATCAGCGTGGGCGGCGAGGAAATCTCGACCGTTGGCGAGAACGGACCCAGGATCGGGCAGGCGTGGATCGACGAGAATGAGCTGAGGCTCGACATCGTCGATGCCAATGCCGATCAGCGGCTTGCCCGCCTGGTCACCCGCCGGCAGGGCGGCGCCTATGTCGGCACACTTCTGTTTCGCGGTCGAACGATCCGGGTGCGTTGCGAGGAGGCTGGCTAGGCGCCGAAGATGCCGCGATGCGCCTCGCGCAACGCCGCTTTCTGCACCTTGCCCATCGCATTGCGCGGCAGGCTCTCGGCGAAAAGAATTCGGCGCGGCTGCTTGAAGTGGGCGAGATCGGCGATCCCGGCGAGCAATGTCGCTTCGTCGAGCGCCGGATCGGTGCGGACGACGACCGCGACCACCGCCTCGCCGAGATCGGCATGCGGCACGCCGATCACCGCGCTCTCGGCCACGCCCCGCACCGCGTCGATCGCGAGCTCGATTTCGCGCGGATAAATGTTGAGGCCGCCGGCGATGATCAGATCCTTCGCCCGGCCGACGATCGCGACGCGGCCATCCGCCGCCATCGTCGCCATGTCGCCGGTGATGAAATAGCCGTCGGACCGCATCTCCACGGCGGTCTTCTCCGGCTGCCGCCAATAGCCCTTGAACAGGTTCGGGCCTCTGATCTCCAGCACCTCGTCGGCGATGCGCGCTTCGACGCCCGGCAGCGGATAGCCGACCGTGCCGGGGATGCGCTCGCCATCATAGGGGTTGGAGCAGATCATCCCGGCCTCTGTCATGCCGTAGCGCTCGAGGATGCGATGGCCGGTCTTGCACGCGAAGGCGGCGAAGGTGGCTTCGAGCAAGGGCGCCGAGCCGCTGACGAACAGGCGCATCCCGGCAACCGCCTCGCGGGTGAGGCGCGGATGGGCGGCGAGGCGGACATAGAAAGTCGGAACGCCCATCAGGATCGTCGCCGACACCATGTCGTCGATCACCGAATTGGCGTCGAAGCCTTTGTGCCAGAGCATCGTCGAGCCGTTGAGCAACGCGCCGTGCAGCGCCACGAACAGCCCGTGGACATGATAGATGGGCAAAGCGTGGATCAGGACGTCGCCCGGCCGCCAATGCCAATAGTCCTTCAGCACCAGAGCGTTGGAGGCGAGATTGGCGTGGCTCAACATCGCGCCTTTGGAGCGGCCGGTGGTGCCCGAGGTGTAGAGGATGGCGGCGAGATCGTCGGGCCCGCGCGGCACGGTCGCGAATTCGGCCGGTTCAGGCGCGAGATCGGCGAGGCTCAGATGCCCGTCCGCGACAACGATCGCCGGCTCGGCGTCGGCAATGAAGTAAGCCAGCTCAGCGGGGGTGTAAGCGGTGTTGAGCGGCACATAGACCAGGCCCGCGCGCAGCGAGGCGAGGTAGAGCAAGGCTAGCTCCACCGACTTTTCATGCTGGACGAGGATGCGATCGCCGGGCTTTGCGCCGCGCCCTATCAAAGCCGCCGCCCAGCCGCCGACGGCCGCGTCCAACTCGGAGTAAAGAAGTCGGACCTCGCCATTCTCAACAAGGACCGGCGTGTCGCCGGCTTCGGCGGCGGCGGTCGCGATCAGATCGTAGAGGTTTGCGGTCACACTCGTCGCCGCGATTTCCGAGTCGTTAGATGAGACCATCTAACTCGAAATCGTCAAACCGCCTGCTTCAGCCGATCGACCAGATCGGTCTTCTCCCAGCTGAACAGGTCGCCTTCCGGCTTGCGGCCGAAATGGCCGTAAGCGGCGGTCTTCTGGTAGATCGGCTTGTTGAGGCCGAGATGTGTGCGGATGCCCTTCGGCGTCAGCCGCACCAAAGTCGGCAGGATCTCTTCCAGCCGCGCCGCCGTGACGCCGTTCATCTCGGTGCCGTGCAGATCGACATAGAGCGAGAGCGGCTCGGCGATGCCGATCGCGTAGCTGAGCTGGATCGTGCAGCGCTTGGCGAAGCCCGCCGCGACGATATTCTTCGCCATATAGCGGGTGACATAGGCGGCCGAGCGATCGACCTTGGTCGGATCCTTGCCGCTGAACGCGCCGCCGCCATGGGGTGCCGCGCCGCCATAAGTGTCGACGATGATCTTGCGCCCGGTCAGGCCCGCATCGCCGTCCGGCCCGCCAATCTCGAAGCTTCCGGTCGGGTTGATATGATATTGGGTGGCTTCAGAGAGCAGGTCTGCCGGCAGAACATCAGCGACGACGCGCTTCACATAAGCGTGAAGCTCGGCTTCCTTGTCGCCCTCGTCATAGCCGGCGGCATGCTGGGTGGAGACGACGATCACGGCGGCGGCGACCGGCTTGCCGTTTTCGAATTCGAGCGTGACCTGGCTCTTCGCGTCCGGCTCAAGGAAGGGCGCGGCGCCCGAATGGCGGTCGGCGGCCATGCGCTCGAGGATCTTGTGGCTGTAATAGAGCGTCGCCGGCATGAGATCGGGCGTCTCGTCGCAGGCGAAGCCGAACATGATGCCCTGATCGCCCGCGCCCTCATCCTTGTTGCCCGAGGCATCAACGCCCTGCGCGATGTGGGCCGACTGGGCGTGGAGATTGTTGGCGAAATCGAGCGTCTGCCAATGGAAGCCGGACTGTTCATAGCCGATCCGCTTCACCGTCTCGCGCACCGTCTGCTCGATCTCCTCGCAGACGCCGGGCGCCCAATTGCCCTCTTCGTCCATGATGCCGCGCCCGCGAATCTCGCCGGCGAGGATCACTTTCTGCGTTGTCGTCATCGTCTCGCAGGCGATCCGCGCTTCGGGGTCCTTGGCCAGGAAGAGATCGACGATGGCGTCGGAAATCTGGTCGGAAACCTTGTCCGGATGGCCTTCGGAGACCGACTCGGACGTGAAGAAATAATTGCTGCGCATCGCTGACGCTCGATCCTTCGATATGTGGAGTCAGATATAAAGATATCTTTATGTGCGGCGGCTCCTAGCGCGCCTTTCGCCGAACTGCAATCGCCGCCGCGATGAGCAGCAGCGCGAAAAGGAAGGGTAATGTATTGCCGAAGCGCGCGAAAGCGGTCGGCGCGGCGGGGCGCGGCAGCCGTGTCTCGATCGCGCCGGCGACACCGGGCGCGACGCTGTCCAGCAGCGTGCCCTGCGAATCGATCACTGCGCTGATCCCGGTCGGCGTTGCGCGGATCACGGGCAAGCCTTCCTCGATCGCGCGCAGCCGGGCTTGGGCGAGATGCTGGGGCGGCCCCCAGCTACCGAACCAGGCGTCGTTGGAGGGGTTGAAGATGAAGTCCGGGCGCTGCGCCGGATCGACGACATGGCCGGAGAAGATGATTTCGTAGCAGATCTGCACTCCGGCGCGGCCGAAGCCCGGCAGATCGAGCGTGCGCGGCCCCGGCCCGTCGAGAAAGTCGAGCGCGCCGGGGGCGAGCCGGCTCAGGCCCAGCGCGGAAAGCACCGGCCGCATCGGCAGATATTCGCCATAGGGAACGAGATGGGCCTTGTCGTAGCGGCCGCGCAGCCGTCCGGCCGGATCGAGCGTGAAGAGGCTGTTATAAGCGGCGACGGCGCGGCCATTGTCGAAGGTGAGTTCCACCCCGCCGAGCATCAGCATATCCCGCGGCCCCATCACCGCCGCGATGCGCCGCCGCGCCTCGGGCTCGATCGACAGAAAATCGGGCGTCGCCGCCTCCGGCCAAAGCAGCAGGCGGGGCGTCGCGCCGGGCCGCCCGCTCAACGATGCGAGGCGGCGGAAATTCTCCTCGGTAAAGTCCGGGTCCCATTTATTGGCCTGGCCGATATTGGGCTGGACAATGCGTATCGCGGGGCCGTCCTGCGGCGTCAGCGGCGCAACGACCCAGGCCGTTGCGCCGAGCACGACCACCGCGCCCATCATCCCGAGCGACCATGAAGTTCGCCGCGGCTGGCGGGCGGCGAGATAGAGTCCGCCGGCCAGCAGCACGGCGGCCGCGGACAGGCCGTAGGTGCCGATCCAGCGCGCCATTCCGGCGAGGCCGCTGCCAAGTAAAGTGACACCCACGGGATTCCAGGCGAAGCCGGTGAAGATCGTGGCGCGGAGCCATTCGGTGACGAGCCAGGCCGCCGCGAGGATCAGCACAAGCGCCACTTTCTGCCCGCGCCCCCAGCGCCAGGCCAGGCCCGCCGCCGCCGCCGGATAGATGGCAAGATAGAGCGAGAGCAGGACGACCGCGATCCAGCCGAGCCAGGCGGGCATCGCCGCCTGAAAGGTAAAAGCGGTGGCGATCCAGTTCAGCCCAAGCGCGAATTGCCCGACCCCGAACCACCAGCCGCGCGCCAGTGCCGAGCGTAGCCTCGGCGCGGTCTCGATCAGCCAGAGCAAGGCGGCGAAGCCGAGCAAAGTCAGCGGCCAGAGCCCGAGCGGCTCGAAGCCGAGCGCGGAAACCAGGCCGGCGAGCAGCGAGAGGACGAGATACTTCATCGCCTGGCGCTATGGCGAGCGTCTGACGGAGCCGTCAAGAAACGATCAGCAGCCGCCAGTCGCCGCCGAGTGTGGCGAAATAGGTGAAGGCCAGATCGCCAAGGAAGTGGACGAGCATGCCGGGCAGGATCGAGCCGGTATGACGCGCGAGCAGCCCATAGAGGATGCCGACGATGAAGATGCCCGGGCCGAGCAACAACAGGGTTCCGATCCCGTGCACGCCGTGAATGAGAGCGAAGACCAGAGCGGAGACGACGATCGCCGTGCCCGCGCCGAACCGCTCCAGCCCACGCTGCATATAGCCGCGAAACGCCGCCTCTTCGACGACGCCGCTGACCAGCGCGCCCATGATCAAGATCGAGAAACGATAAGAGGTGGTCGGATAGGCGCCGAGGTCCGGCGGCCGCTCCGGCGCGCCGATCATGATCCACAGCAAGGCGAGCAGGCCGATCGCGCCCATCAGCAAAAGGGTGACGGAGATCCCGTCCTTCGACCAGCCATTCGAGCCGGACCGCCACAGGCGCAGGCGGTAGCGCCGGGCGGCTCTCCACGGGGCGGGAGGGCCGGCGCCGTTCAGCCAGGCGAGGAAGACGACCAGGTAAAGGAGAGTGGCCGCCGCCGCCCAGGGGATCTCGGGATAGTGGCGGGCATTGAGCGACGCCATCGCCACCCAGGGCACGACGCCGGCGGTGGTGACGAGCAAGCCGAGCAGGATCGGCGCGGCATAAGCGAACCCGTCGCGGAATTTCTCACGCAAGATCATGATGCCTCCTTGCCACCGCCAGGCGCGGCGAGCCGGCCGCGGATTAGCGCCCGGCCGCGGTGCAGGCGGACCCGGACCGCCTCGGCGCTGACGCCGAGCCGGGCCGCCGTCTCGGCCACCGACAGATCGCAATAGTAAAAGAGCAGGATCGCCTCCCTATGGCTCTCCGGCAGCGCTTCGATCGCCCGCTCGAGATCAAGGCGGAGTTCGACATCCTCGGGGCCCGCCGCCGCCAGGTCGTCATCCGGGAGCGCCTCGATCCGCCGCCACAGAGGGGACACGAGGCCGAAACAGATGCGGGCGACGATCCTCAGCAGCCACATCGGGAAAGCCGTGACGGAGCGCAGCGCCGGCAATCGCCGGTAAAGCGTCCACAAGGCCTCCTGGATTGCGTCCTCGGCCATCTGCGCCACACAATAGCGTTCCGCGTAGCGCCGGATGTGCGGCCGGGCGACCCGGAGCAGCGCCTCCAGCGCCGCCCCGTCCCCGGCGCGGGCGGCCTCGACCAAAGCGGGATCGATGCCAGCGACGGCCCGCGCCTATGGTTTCGGCGTCAGCCGACGGCCGGCAAGCGCGCAGACCGGGCAGAAGCCCACAAGTCCGGTCAGCGCGACGCAAAGGCCTATCGAGGCGAGGATCAGGTTAGGCTGGGCCGGGGCGACCCACGCAAAGGCCGCGAGGCCAAGGCCGATCGGCAGCCTGGCGAGGCGCTCGATTGATGGAAGATTGATCCCGAACATGTCTTTCCTCTCCGGTATCGACCGCACCCGAGCGTGACGGTGACATTGCCTCAGAGTCTGATTCAAAATTAATCTGCGTAATTTCATGATCTTGCGATACGTCTGGTGAGAAGCTGGACGGAAGCAATGAAGAGCCATGCGGTGGCCGAGGCGATGGTCTGCTCGAAGTC
>Ga0136633_1001280_pt1 | contig 18720 bp, 16 predicted proteins | sample AntDrymeUQ832206_2_FD_105494 | JGI IMG/M metagenome (GOLD analysis project Ga0136633, IMG submission 105494) | Polar desert sand microbial communities from Dry Valleys, Antarctica - metaG UQ83 (22.06) | ecosystem: Environmental > Terrestrial > Soil > Desert | place: Antarctica: Dry Valley...
CAACAGCGTGCACGTGCAGGGCGGCGTGCTCGCCTGGGCTGCCCAGGTCGACCCCTCGCTGCCGACCTACTGACCCCCCTTTCCGGGCGCATGAACGGAATCCGCAAGGGTGCATCGAGGCTTCCCGGCGCCCATGCGGATTCCGTTCATGCAGGGGTGGAGGGGCTGACGGACTATGCACGGCTGGTGCTCGACGCGGTCGCAAAGATCCCGCCGGGCAAGGTCATGACGTACGGCGACGTGGCGGAGTTCATCGGACGGGGCTCGGCCCGAACCGTCGGCATGGTCATGGCGCGGCACGGCAGCGAGGTGCCCTGGCAGCGGGTCGTGCAGGCGAGCGGTCGCCCTGCCGAGCCGCTGATCGACGAGGCTCTGCAGCTGCTGCGCGCCGAGGGCTGCCCGACCCGGGGGGAGCGCGTCGTGATGGCGCGGGCGCGCTGGGACGGCAGTTAGAGGGAGAGGACCAGCCGAAGGGCGGCATCCACCCGTCGGAGCTCGTCGTAGGTCAAGGCGCCTACCTGCTCTCCGAGTCGACCGGGGTCGATTGCGGTTGCCTGCTCCGCGAGGACCTTGGTGCTCCGCCCACCGACGGTGACCTCAGGGCGAAAGGTCGCTTCCAACGCAGCCGTCGACGTCGGGGCGACCAGCCAGGTGGACAGCGGCAGGTGGTCGGCCTGAATGACGACGGCCAACCGGGAACCTTGCTGCCCGTGCCGGCTGGTGCCACGCGGGGCCTTCAGCGCGTAGACGTCACCACGCACGAAGCGACTCCATGTCCTTGAGCACCTGGGCGGCTTCGGTCCGGTCGTCGGGATCGGCGGCCAACCGCTCGGCCTCGGACCGGAGCAGCGCCTGGGCGTCTGCTCTGGCGGCGTCGACGAGCGCTCTGCGGATGGCGGTGGAGACCGGGATCCCGTCGCGGGTGAGGACGGCCAGCGCTCGTAGGGCATCGTCGTCAGGCCGAAAGGTGATCGTCTCCGCCATGTTCGCCACCGTAACACGGTTCATAAGACAAGTGTCCCGCACATCGCTCACCGGCGCGGACTGGCTGTGGACAGGAGCGTTCCCGCAGGAACGCCGAGGAGTGTCGGACCCGCGTGGTTGAGTAGCCGGCAAATGGCCTCCACCTCATCCGGCACCCAAGCGTCGCCGTACAAGCTGGTGCGCACGGCGCCGAGGACTGTGGGACCGCTGGTGCCCGACGATGCCCAGCGCGCGGTGCTCGATCACAAAGGTGGTCCGCTGCTGGTGCTGGCGGGTCCCGGCACCGGCAAGACGACCACGCTGGTCGAGGCGGTCGCCCGCAAGGTCGAGGGCGGGCTGACGCCGGATCAGGTCCTGGTGCTGACGTTCAGCCGCAAGGCCGCGGGTGAGCTGCGCGAACGGATCACGGCCCGGCTGGGTGCGACCGTCGCCGAGCCGGCAGCCTGGACCTTCCACGCCTTCTGCTACGCGCTGCTGCGCGAGCACCAGCCGGCCGATGCCTACGGCGAGCCGCTGCGGCTGCTCAACGGCGCCGAGCAGGATGTCGCCCTGCGCGAGCTGCTCAGGGGGAGTGCTCGCGCCTGGCCGGCGGAGCTGCGGGCCGCGCTGACGACCAAGGGCCTGGCCGAGGAGGTGCGGGCGCTGCTGAGTCGCGCGCGGGAGATCGGGCTGGATCCTGACCAGCTCGGCGCCATCGCCGCCCGCGAGGGCCGGGAGGACTGGGCGGCGCTGGCCGGCTTCTTCGGGGAGTACCTCGACGTCCTCGACGCGCAGGGCGCGCTCGACTACGCCGAGCTGATCCACCGTGCGGTGCTGCTGGTCGAGCGGCCCGAGGTGCGGGAGCAGCTCAGGACCCGGTTCCAAGCCGTCTTCGTTGACGAGTACCAAGACACCGACCCGGCTCAGGAGCGGCTGCTCCAAGCACTGGCCGGTGACGGCCGCGACCTGGTCGTGGTCGGCGATCCCGATCAGGCGATCTACGGCTTTCGCGGCGCTGAGGTGGCGGGACTGCTGGAGTTCCCCTCCCGGTTCCGCACCGTGGCCGGCGACCCGGCACCGGTCCGCGCCCTGACGACCTGCCGCCGGTCAGGGACGGCCCTGCTGGAGGTGTCGCGCCGCGTCGCCGCCGGGATTCCCGCGCCTGGCCTGCCGGTCAGCGAGCTCAGGACGCACCGCGCACTGCTCCCCGCCCCGGGGGCCAGCCAGGGAACAGTCGAGGCGCACACCCATCCCTCGCCGGGTGCGGAGGCCGAAGCGATCGCCGAGCTGCTGCGCCGCGAGCACCTCGAGCTCGGGACCGAGTGGGGCCGGATGGCGGTCTTGGTCCGATCAGGAGCGCGGAGCATCCCCCTGCTGCGCAGGGTTCTCAGCGCCGCGGGTGTGCCCCTTGAGGTTGCCGGCGACGAACTGCCGATCGCAAAGGAACCCGCGGTCGCCCCGCTGTTGATGGCCCTGCGGGTCGTGGCGGACCCGACCGCCCTCACCGCCGAGGCGGCCCGCCAGCTGCTGCTCTCTCCACTGGGCGGTGCAGACCCGACGGCCCTGCGGAGGCTTGGGCGCGAGCTGCGCCAGCTCGACCGCCTTGCCGGGAGCGCGTCGCGGCTGGCCAAAGCCTCTGCCGAGTTGCTGCGCGAGGCGGTAGCCGATCCCCGGCTGCTGATCACCATCGACAGCGGCATCGCCCGCCCCGCGGCTCGGCTCACCCAGCTGCTGACCGACGCACGCATCAAGTTGGAGGAAGGGCCCGAGGAGGCGCTCTGGGCGCTGTGGCACGGCAGCCCCTGGCCCGCCCGGCTGGCCGAGGCCTCCCGCGGTTCGGGCGCCACCGCTCGATCTGCCGACCGCGACCTCGACGCGGTGGTCGCTCTGTTCGACTACGTCAGCCAGGTGCAGAGCCGTCGCCCGAAGCTGTTCGCAGAGACCAGCCGGGCCGACAGCCGCAAGGGCGTGATCGCCCTGCTCGACGAGCTCGAGGCCCAGCACCTGCCCGGCAGCGCGCTGGCCGAGCAAGGGGTGCGCGGTGACGCCGTCCGGCTGCTCACCGCCCATCGCAGCAAGGGCCTCGAGTGGGAGGTGGTGGTCGTGTGCGCCGTACAAGAAGGTGTCTGGCCCGACCTCCGGCGTCGCTCGACGTTGCTGGAGAGCGAGCGGCTCAGCGCCGACGGCCTGCGGGAGCCCTCCGACCGGCTGACGATGCTCACCGACGAGCGGCGGCTGTTCTACGTCGCCGCGACCAGGGCGCGACGTCGGCTCGTCGTCACCGCGGTCGACAGCGCCGAGGACGACGGCGACCGGCCGAGCCGCTTCCTCGCCCAGCTCGGGGTGGAGGTCCAGCAGCACGCTGAGCGGGTCGCGCGGCCCTTGTCGCTGCCCGCCATGGTGGCCACCCTTCGCCGCCTCACCGTCGACCCCACGAACTCAGATCCGGTACGGCGGGCTGCCGCCACGCGACTCGCCCGCCTGGCCGCAGCTGTCGACAGCACCGGGCTCTCGTTGGCCCCGGCCGCCGATCCTGACCGTTGGTGGGGGTTGCGCGAGCCGACCACGTCCGAGCACCCGCTGGTGCCGCTGGAGCTCCCTGTCAGGCTGTCGGGCACCTCGCTGTCGGCGCTCGAGACCTGTCCGCTGCGCTGGTTCCTGCAGCACGAGGTGCATGCCGACACCCCTGCCAGCGCGGCGATGAGCTTCGGCGGGGTGCTGCACGCGCTGGCGCACGAGGTCGGCACCGGGCAGACGGCGGCCGACCTGGACCAGCTCATGAAGCGGCTCGACACGGTGTGGGAGCAGTTGGCCTACGAAGCACCGTGGCAGTCCGACCAGCAGCGGGTCGCTGCCAAGGAGGCGCTGCAGCGCTTTCTGCTGTGGGAGTCCAGCGACCGCGGACGCTCGTTGGTGGCGACCGAGATCGGCTTCGAGCTGCCGCTGCAGGTGCAGGGCCGGGACGTCCTGATGCGCGGATCGATGGACCGCGTGGAGGTCTCTGCCGAGGGCACCGTGCACGTGGTCGACCTCAAGACCGGCAAGCAGACGCCGAGCAAGACCGAGCTGGCCGAACACCCGCAGCTCGGGACCTACCAGCTGGCCGTCCGGGAGGGCGCCATCAGCGAGCACGTCGACGCACGGGAGGTCGGCGGGGCAGAGCTGGTGATGCTCCGGCTGGACAGCGGTGGCGGCCCCAAGGTGCTGCCGCAGGCTGCTCTGCCGGAGGGGCCGGGCTGGCTGCACGCGCTGCTGGAGAAGGCCGTCGAGCGGATCGTGACGGAGAGCTTCCCACCCACGCCCAACGAGGGCTGCGACCGCTGCGATGTGCGGCGCTCCTGCCCGGCGCAGCCCGAGGGCCGGCAGGTGGTTGAGTGACGCCCGCTGAACTGGCAGACCTGCTCGGGGTGCCCTTCACCCGTGAGCAGCTGGCGGCGGCCACCGCTCCGCTGGAGCCTGGGCTGATCGTCGCCGGCGCAGGGTCTGGCAAGACCACGGTGATGGCCGCGCGGGTGGTCTGGCTCGTGACCAACGGACTGGTGGCGCCGGACCGGGTGCTGGGCCTGACCTTCACCAACAAGGCAGCCGCGGAGCTGTCGGCCCGCATCACCACTTCGCTTGCGCTGGCGGGGGTTTCATCAGATGAGGACGTCGGCGCGCCTACGGTGTCGACCTACCACGCCTTCGCCGGGCGGCTGGTGACCGACCACGGGTTGCGGCTCGGCATCGAGCCGCGGTCACGCTTGCTGGCTGATGCGACCCGCTATCAGCTGGCAGCCAGGGCTCTGCGGCGGCACCACGGCCCGATCGCCCACCTGACCCGGCCGATGTCGATGCTCATCGGCGAGTTGGTCGCCCTCGACGCCGAGCTGTCCGAGCACCTGGTCGAGCCGTCGGACCTGCTGGCCTGGGACAGCGCTTACGTGGCCGAGGTCGAGGAGATCTGCTCTGAGCTGTCAGGGCGCAAGGGCCACCTCGGGCACTGCAAGACGCTGACCGGCTATGCCTCAGCCGCCAAGCAGCGGGCCGAGCTGGCGGAGCTGGTGCTCTCCTACCGGGCGATGAAGCGCGAGCTCGACGCCATCGACTTCGGCGACCAGGTCTCGCTCGCGGCCCGGCTGGCCGAGCAGGTGCCCGAGGTCGGCGTGCAGGAGCGGGCTGCCGCCGGTGTGGTCCTGCTGGATGAGTACCAAGACACCTCCGTCGCCCAGCGCCGGCTGCTCGCCGGGCTGTTCGGCGGTGGCCACCCGGTCACCGCGGTCGGAGATCCGTGCCAGGCGATCTACGGCTGGCGGGGTGCTTCGGTGGCCAACCTGGATGGCTTTCCGTCTCATTTTGCTTTGGCATCCGGCGACCCGGCGCCCACGTTCAGCCTGTCGGTCAACCAGCGCTCAGGCGGCCAGCTGCTCCGGTTGGCCAACACGGTCGCCGCGGCGCTGCGCCTGCGACACACGGTGGTCGAGCTGACCCCGCCTCCGGACAAGGCCGCGCTGGGCCGGGTGGTGGTGTCGCTGCATGACAGCTGGCCCGCGGAGTGCGAGTGGGTGGCCGACCAGGTCGTCGCCGCGCACGTCGACACCGCGTGGTCGGAGATCGCCGTGCTGGTCCGAGCCCGGCGTGACTTCGGTGACCTGCACGCTGCTCTGGTCGCGCGCAGCGTCCCGGTGGAGGTCGTGGGGCTCGGCGGCCTGCTCGCGCTGCCCGAGGTCGCGGACGTCGTGGCCACCCTCGAGGTGGTGGACGAGCCGACGGCCAACGCCGCCCTGCTGCGACTGCTGACCGGCCCGCGGTGGCGGCTCGGCGTGCGCGACCTGGCGCAGCTCGGTCGGCGCGGCAAGGAGCTGCTGCGCACCGATCTCGACGCACCCGACCTGGACGCCTTGGGCGACGACCCGCTCGAGGACGCCGTCGCCGGCATCGATCCCTGCGACGTGGTGTCGCTGTCCGACGTGCTGGAGCGGCCTGGCCCGCGCGGCTGGTCGCTCGAAGGGCTACAACGACTGACCGCTCTCAACGCCGAGCTGCGGTTGCTTCGCGAGCACCGGGACGAGCCGTTGCTCGACCTCGTGCACCGGGTGATCGAGCTGACCGGCCTCGACGTCGAGCTGTCGGCCTCCCCGGAGGGCTTGGCCGCCCGGCGTCGCGAGTCGCTCTCGGCCTTCCTCGACGTGGTGGCGGAGTTCACCGACCTCGACGGCGAGAGCTCGTTGAGCGCCTTCCTGGCTTTCCTGCGGGCCGCCGATGTGCACGAGCGGGGGCTGGACACCGTGGCTCCCTCGGGTAGCGATGCCGTGCAGCTGCTGACCGTCCACCGCGCGAAGGGGCTCGAGTGGAACGTCGTGATCTGCCCCGACCTCACCAAGGGCGTGTTCCCTGTCGATGTAGCGCGTGGTCTGTGGACCAAGACAGCGTCGGCGCTGCCCGGGCCGCTACGGGGCGATGCGCTCGACCAGCCGACGCTGGACCGGTTGCTCGACAAGGAAGCCGTTTCCGCCTATGACGTCGAGTGCAAGGCGCACCTCGAGCGGGAGGAGCGGCGGCTGGGCTACGTCGCGTTCACCCGCGCGCGGCACCTGCTGATCGGGAGCAGCCACTGGTGGGGGCCGACGCAGAAGAAGCAGCGCGGGCCGTCGCCGTTCCTGCTCGAGCTCAAGGAGCATGCCGAGGCCGGCCACGGCGAGGTGGTGAGGTGGGCCGAGGCGCCTGCCGAGGAACACAACCCCTTGCTGCAGCCGGGCGCCGAGCACAGCTGGCCGCCCGCTTACGAGCCTCGCGCACTCGCCCTGCGCAGGATGGCCGCTGACCAGGTGAGGTCTGACCTGGCGGTGCTGCGATCCGGGGCCGGCCTGCCGGAGGACGCCGATCTGAGCGCGGCGGAGCGAGGGCTGCTCGAGGACCTCGACCGGGAGTGCCGCTGGCTGCTGGATGAGGAGCGGCTGGCTCGGCAGCACGTCCGCGAGGTCCTGCTCCCCAACAGCTTGTCGGCCTCGCAGCTGATCCGGCTGAACGAAGACCCTGCCGCCTTCGCCCGCGAGCTGGCCCGGCCGATGCCGCGTCAGCCAGCTCCCGCCGCGCGCCGCGGGACGCGCTTCCACGCCTGGGTGGAGACGCTGTTCGAGGAGCGGCCGCTGCTCGACCCCGATGAGCTGCCCGGCAGCGAGGACTGTGACAACGAGGACGACCTGGCCGACCTGCAGGCGTCGTTCCGCGCGTCGGGGTGGGCGGACCTGCGGCCCTTCTCAGTCGAGGCCGCGTTCGCGCTGCCCCTGGCGGGCCGGGTGATCCGGGGCCGGATCGACGCGGTCTACGACCTTGCCGGCGGCCGCTGGAAGGTCGTCGACTGGAAGACGGGCCGCGAGAGCGCTGACCCGCTCCAGCTCGCGGTCTACCGCCTCGCCTGGGCCCGGCTGGTCGGCGTCGACCCGTCGGCCGTGGACGCGAGCTTCCTCTACGTGCGCTCCGGCAAGGAGGTGCTGCACACCGACCTGCCCGGCGAAGATGAGCTGGCTGCGCTGCTGAGCGGCCCGACCGAAACCGAGCTGATGACGCTGCTCTGAGCTCGAACGCTTGAGAAGCATCCGTCGGGGCATGAACGCAGCGGAGCCTAATCAAGGCCATTCGGTGACAGGACGGGACAGCGCGTGCGCACCCTCCTGCTCAACGCGCAAGACGTCGGTGCTGCCCGCGCTGAGGCGGCGCGCGTCTGCATTGCTAGCGGCGTCACCGGAAGCCGCACGGACTCGCTCAGCGTCGTCGTCAGTGAACTGCTCGGGAATGCCCTGCTGCACGGCGTCCGCCCGATCCACTACGACATCCGAGCAGACGGGACCGACCTGCTCGTCGAGGTCGATGACGACAGCGACACCCCGCCCGGCCGGCGGACCCAGGCGGAACAGCTAGCCGAGAGCGGACGCGGCCTCCTTCTTGTCGACAAACTCGCGCGCCGCTGGGGCATCCTCGCCACGCCGACCGGCAAGCGGGTCTGGGCCCGGGTCTGAGACGCAGTTCACGTGGTGAGCAGCACCACTCGGACGGCCTGGTCCCTGGCCCGCACCTCGTCGCCGTGCACCAGTTGGCGACCGCGCCGCACGTCGACCTCACCGTTGACCGCAACCGCTCCGTCCGCGAGCAACGACTTGGCCTCGGCGCCGGTCTCGACCAGCTCAGCCAGCTTGAGCAGCTGACCCAACCGGATCCCGTCCGCAACCATCACGTCGCGCACGGGTGCCTCGAGCTCGGCCGTCAGCTCCAGCACGTCGTCCCGAGCCCGCCCCGTCCGGGTGAAGCCGATCGCCTCGAGGAACCCGGGCTGGTCGGTCCACGCCGACATCGTCCGTAGCCCCCGCTCCCACGCCGCATCGGCCAGTGCCTCCACCGTCGCGGCGCCGATGCCCTGTCCCTGCAGGTCCGAGAGCACGGCGACCAGCTCGAGCTCGAGATCCCTTGTTGGGCCAGGGGTCCCGACCGCCATCGCGATCAAGCCATCGTCCTCCGCGACCACGAGCAGTCCGCTCTCCAGCAGCCCCGTGGTCTCCGCGAGCATCCCGGCGCTGGGCCGTCGGCCCTGTGCCGCCAACACCGAGCGCCAGACCTCTACGGCTGAGGCCGAGTCTTCCGGCGTACCTGCTCGGGTGATCACGAGATGTGGTCGCGGATGAGGGGACCGAGACGCTCGGCGGCCTCCTCGGGGATCCAGTGCGAGACACCCTCAAAGACCTCCAGTCGGTATGGCGCTTCGACCCAGGCAGCGGTTGCGTTGGTGCCGGCGCGGCCGAGGGCGGGGTCCTCCGTCGACCACACATGAAGGGTGGGCACCGTGACCTTCGGGACGTCGATGCTGTGCTCGAGCTTCTGGTCGGCGTACCACTGCAGCCACGCCTCGAGCGCCCCTGGCCGACGGGCCATCGCCAGCATGTGGTCGACGTCGACCGAATCTGGGGTGGGGCCGAAGAGCTGCCGGAAGCGGTCCTCCTCGAGCAGGGTGTCGGCATAGCCGGGCTCGCCGAACTCCCGCATGTACTGCGACTTCGCCCGCTGTTCGTCGTCCGTGCGCAAGGCGTGGATGAAGGCCTGAGGGTGGGGGACAGATACCGCGGTGAGAGTGCGCACGCGTTCGGGGTGCCGGGCGGTCAGCTGCCAGGCGACGGCCGCGCCCCAGTCGTGGCCGACGACGTTGGCCTTGTCGATGCTGAGCGCGTCCAGGATGCCCAGGGCGTCCTTGATCAGCTCGGGCATCGCGTAGGAGTCGGACTCACTGCCGGGGGTGTAGCCGCGCTGGTCGGGGGCGATCGTCCGGACATCGGTCAGGTGCTGGCGGACGAGTCGCCAGCAGTGCGACGACTGCGGAAACCCGTGCAGCAGCAGCACCGGAGCCCCGTCATCAGGACCTTCCAGCAGTACGTCGAGAGCGACGCCGTTCGTCTCGATCACGCGCTGCTCGGTTGCCACGACCATGACCTTAGGGCGGTGCGATGATGCGGCGGTGACTGCTCCCACTGGCTCGACGCATGAGGTGACCAACCAGCCGCCGCCGCTCGTCGACTACGACGTCTCCGCTGACGCTGCGCTGCGGGAGGGCCTGGAGCGGGAGGGGGCTGGTTGGTATAGCTCGGAGCTGCGGGAGCTCGGACTTCGCGCCGGCACGGCCGAGGCGCAGCGCTGGGGCGTCGAGGCCAACGAGCACGAGCCGGTGCTGCGGACCCACGACCGGTTCGGGAACCGGATCGACGAGGTCGATTTCCACCCGGCCTGGCACCAGTTGCTGTCGGTCGCGGTCGGCGCTGGCCTCGCCGGATCGCCATGGGCATCTTCGGAGCCTGGTGCGCAGGCGGCCAGGGCGGCCGGTTTCTACACCTGGTCGCAGGTCGAGGGCGGTCACGGCTGCCCGATCTCGATGACCTGTGCCGTGATCCCGGCCCTCCGGATGCAGCCCGAGCTGGCAGCTGCTTACGAGCCGCTGCTGACATCGCGGGTGTATGACCCCGGGCTGCGGGCGCCTTTGTCGAAGGCCGGGTTGCTGGCTGGCATGGGGATGACCGAGAAGCAGGGCGGGTCCGATGTGCGCTCCAACACGACGCGCGCCGTTTCGGCCGGCGACGGCACCTTTCGCCTGACCGGCCACAAGTGGTTCACCAGCGCCCCGATGTGCGACCTGTTCCTGGTGCTGGCCCAAGCCCCCGGCGGACTGTCCTGCTTCCTCGTCCCCAGGGTGCTGCCTGACGGGACGCGCAACACGTTCCGCATCCAGCGGCTCAAGGACAAGCTGGGCAACCGCTCCAACGCCTCGAGCGAGCCGGAATTCGACAACACGGTGGCTTGGCTCGTGGGGGAGGAAGGGCGGGGCGTTCGCACGATCATCGAGATGGTGTCGATGACCCGGATCGACTGCGTGATCGGATCGGCGACCCTGATGCGTCAGGCTCTCGTGCAGGCGATCCACCACTCTTCGCACCGCAGCGCCTTCGGCGGGCTGCTCGTCGACAAGCCGCTGATGCAGAACGTCCTAGCGGACCTTGCCATCGAGTCAGAGGCAGCGACCACGCTCATGATGCGGCTGGCCGGCGCGGTCGACCGCGCGCATGGTGGCGATCTGCAGGAGGCTGCTTTCAAGCGGCTGGCCGTGGCGGTTGGCAAGTACTGGATCACCAAGCGCGCCCCCAACGTCGCGGCCGAGGCCCTCGAGTGCCTGGGCGGCAACGGCTACGTCGAGGAGTCGGGCATGCCGCGGCTCTACCGGGAGGCGCCGCTCAACTCGGTGTGGGAAGGCAGTGGCAACGTCAACGCCCTCGACGTCCTGCGGGCAATGGCGCGCGAGCCGGAGTGCGTCGAAGCATTCTTCGGCGAGGTCGCGCTGGCCGATGACGCCCGCATCACGTCGTACGTCAGTGATCTGCAGAAGGATCTCGGGGACGCCGATGAGCACAGCGCCCGCCGGCTGGTCGAGCGACTTGCTCTGGTGCTGCAGGGATCTCTGCTGATCCGGCACGCACCGGCAGGAGTGGCGGACGCCTTTTGCACGACCCGCCTCGGTGGTGACTGGGGCAGTGCGTTCGGCACGCTGCCTCGGGGTCTGGACCTGCGAGCGATCATCGACCGAGCGGCCCCGGTCCTGTGACGCGGGTCGACCCACCCGAGATCGCCGACGAGCGGTCCATGCTCGTCAGTTGGCTGGCCTACCACCGGGCCACCGTGCGGGTGAAGTGCGACGGCCTGTCCGACGAGCAGATGAGGCAGCGGTCGGTCCCGCCGGCCAACCTGTCGCCGCTCGGGATGGTCCGGCACCTGGCCGAGGTGGAGGCGTTCTGGTGGCGGGAGGTGGTCGAGGGCGAGTCCTACTCGGTGTACTGCGACGAGGCCAACCGCGACGGGGACTTCGACTTCCCGGACGACGCGGATGTGACTGCGGCCTGGTCTACGTGGGAGGCGCAGTGCGCCCATGGCGACGAGGTCCTAGCCACGCGTCTGCTTGACGACGAGGTCGTCGAGCGCGACAGCCCCAACTCGATCCGCTGGATCATGGTGCACCTGATCGAGGAGTACGCCCGGCACAACGGCCACCTGGACCTGTTGCGCCAGTGCATCGACGGCACCACTGGCGAGTGACCGTGCGCCTATGCGCGTGGGCTCAACACACCTGAGCGGCACGGGCAGGCGTTGCTGAGCGTGGCCGGATCCCGGACAGAACGCTTGGTGTGTTGGCTGCTCCGAGCCGGCCACGGTCCGCCCGACCGTTCCTGCAAAGCCGGCCTGCGCAGAGGAGGTCACCGGCGCACCGTACCGACGGCTCGCGATAGCGTCGCTCCTGTGCCCCTAGCTGCCCCGGCAAGAGACCTGTCCTACGCGATCGAGCGTGCCACCCTCGACAACGGCTTGCGGGTGCTGGTGCTGCCCGACTCCACCAGCCCCGTGATCGCGGTCGCCGTCTACTACGACGTCGGCATGCGGTCCGAGCCAGAGGGGCGCACCGGCTTTGCGCACCTGTTCGAGCACCTGATGTTCCAGGGCTCGGACAACGTGGGGAAGACCGAGCACTTCACCTACGTGCAGGGGGCGGGCGGCTACCTCAACGGCTCGACGCACGTCGACTACACCAACTACTACGAGGTGCTGCCGAGCAGCGCGACCGAGCTCGCGATCTTCCTCGAGGCAGACCGGATGCGCAGCATCGCGCTGAGCCAGGACAACCTCGACAACCAGGTCGCGGTCGTGCAGAACGAGATCCGGGTCAACGTCCAGAACCGCCCGTACGGTGGATTCCCCTGGCTCACGATGCCCCCGCTGCTGTTCGACTCCTTCGCCAACTCCCACGACGGCTACGGCTCCTTCGTCGACCTCGAGGCCGCGACGATCGGCGACGCGAGCAGCTTCTTCAAGCGCTACTACGCCCCGGGCAACGCAGTGCTCACCATCGCGGGGGACGTCGACCCCAAGCAGGTCATGGCGTGGGTCAAGCAGCACTTCGGCGACATCCCCGGCCGCAAGGTGGCCAAGCCGCCGCGGTTCAGCGAGCCACCGTTGACCTCGGAGCGCCGGGGTGTCGTGGAGGACGCGCTCGCGCCGTCACCCGCTCTCGCCATGGCCTGGCGCACCCCCGACCCGGCCAAGCTCACCAACTACCTGCCCTACGTGGTGCTGGCCGAGGTGCTCACCGACGGTGACTCCTCCCGGCTACAGGAGCGGCTGGTCCTCCAGGACCGCATCGTGACCTTCCTGCAGGGCTACGTCGGTGTCATGGGCGACCCCATCGATGCGCGGGACCCCACGCCCTTCTTCCTCGTTGTCCACTATCCGGCGGAGGTCACGGCCGACACGATCATCGGTGCCATCGACGAGGAGATCGAGCGCCTCGCAAGCGACGGGATCACCGAGGAGGAGGTGCAGCGCACCGTCGCCCGGATGGTGTCGCGCTACCTGCGCGAGGTCGATCCGGTCCTCGGCCGGGCCACCCACGCCTCGGTCTTCGAACAGCAGCGAGGGCGGGCTGAGCTGCTCAACGAGCTCCCGGGCCTGCTGGCTGCCGTCACCCCCAAGCAGGTCATGGCGGCTGCTGCCACCCTCGGCCGCGACAACCGTGCGGTCCAAGAGCTGCGCCCGACAGGAGGTCGGTCATGAACGCCGCCTTCCCGCCCCTGGGCAAGCAGCGCACACCCAAGCTGCCCACGGTCAGTGACACCGTCCTCGACAACGGCCTGCGCGTGCTCGCCGTACGCCGTCCAGGGGTGCCCCTGGTGGAGCTGCGCCTGCGGATCCCGTTGGCGACTCCCGTGGGCAAGGGCGGCGAGACCCACGTCGCCCGCGCGAGCGTCCTGTCCGAAACGCTTCTTTCCGGTACGACGGAACGGGACGCCTCCCAGATCGCGGCGACGCTGCAGTCGCTGGGCGCACAGCTCAACGCCACGACCGACGCCGACCGGCTCGGGTTCGGCGCGTCCGTCCTGGCGAGCGGGCTCGGCGGCATGCTCGAGCTGCTCGCCGAGGTGCTGACGTCTGCCACCTTCCCGAAGCGGGAGGTGGAGGGCGCCCGTGACCGGCTGGTTCAGCACATCGCGATCGCTCGCAGCTCGCCCAGTGTGATCGCACAGGAGGCGCTCCTGGCCCGGATGTTCGCCGGCCACCCCTATGCCCTCGAGATCCCTTCGGTCGAGAGCGTTACGGACGTGCGGGCGTCGCACCTGCGTGCCCTGCACAAGAACCGTGCTGTTCCGGCCGGCTCGATCCTGACGATGGTCGGCGACATCAGCCCGGCCAAGGCGACCGCCCAGGTGGCCAAGGCATTCGCGGGCTGGCAGTCGAGCTATCAGCAGCAGCCGACGCCGCATGTGCCTGACCAGCCTGGCCGGGTCGCGCTGCTCGTCGACCGGCCCGGGGCTGTGCAGACCACCATCCGCTTCGGCGGCAGCGCCCCGGACCGCAAGGACCCCGGCTACCCGGCGACGGTCCTGGCCAACCTGGTCTTCGGCGGCTACTTCTGCTCCCGCTGGGTCGCCAACATCCGCGAGGACAAGGGCTACACCTACAGCCCGCACTCCTCGATCGACCACCCGCCCGCAGGCTCCCGCATCGTGGCCGGGGCCGACGTCGCCACCGCGGTCACCGCGCCCGCCCTGCTCGAGACGCTCTACGAGCTCGGCCGGATCGCCAGCGTCCCGGTAACGCAGGAGGAGCTGGACCAGGCCCGTCGCTACGCCATCGGCACTCTCGCCCTGGGCACTGCGTCGCAGGCTGGGCTGGCTGGGCTGGTGTCACAGCTGGCCGCCGCCGAGCTGGGACTGGACTACTTGCGCGACTACCCGAAGGGGCTCGAGGCGGTGACGGTCGACGACGTACTCGAGGCTGGTGCCCGCTGCTACGCCCCCGGCCGGCTCACCCCCGTCCTCGTGGGGGATCGGGCCGTCATCGAGGACAGCCTGCGCGGCCTGGTACCGCTCGAGATCGCGTGAGACAGCCGGCTCTGTCCCGGTCCACGGTCGACCGGGACGGGGCCACCAGAGAGTCCGAAGCGGCACTCGACGCGGCCTGGCCCACGGCTCAGGTCATCGTCGTCGACGACCAGGGCCGGGCGCTCGTCGACGGGACTGACCTCGTGCTCCTGTCCAGCAGTGAGGCGCCCGAGGGCGAGCGGCTCTACCTCGGACTTCTCGACGGGCAGGCGTTCTTCGGCATCCAGGGCGAGCTGCCGCGCCGGCTCGGTGCGCAGAAGAAGAGCCTGCGGGACGTGGGCGCGCTGCTCACCGACCGCGACGCAGGGCTGCTCGTGCACGCCGTAGCGCTGGCCAACTGGCACGCCTCACACCCCCGCTGTCCCCGCTGCGGTGAGCCGACGACCGCAGCCAAGGGCGGCGCCAGCCGGCGCTGTCCCGCCGACGGCTCGGAGCACTTCCCGCGCACCGACCCGGCGATGATCGTCCTGGTCACCGATGGCGCGGACCGCTGCGTGCTCGGGCGTCAGGAGAGCTGGGCACCTGGCCGCTACTCCACCCTGGCGGGCTTCGTCGAGCCCGGTGAGAGTGCCGAGCAAGCCGTCGCGCGAGAGGTGCGGGAAGAGGTTGGGATCGAGGTCTCAGAGGTGGTCTACCAGGCGTCGCAGCCCTGGCCCTTCCCGGCCAGCCTGATGCTTGGGTTCACCGCGATCTGCGCACCGGATGCCAATCCCGTGCCAAGAGACGGCGAGCTCGAGGACGCGCGGTGGTTCACCAGGAACGAGCTTCGCGACAACCCGGCACTGATCCCGGGCAGCGCGTCGATCGCCTACGTGCTGATCACGAGCTGGATCGACGGTTGCCCCCTGCCCATGACGGGCACGCACAGTTCGTGATCACCGCCAAGGAAGCCAAGCGGACTGCCCGCAAGGTCGAGGACAGCGATCCGGTCGAGCACCTGGCCCGGTTCGGCCTGCTCTGTCGCGGTGTGATCTGGTTAGCCGTCGGCGTGCTGGCCATGACGATCGCGATGGGCGGCGACGCCCGGGCTGATCGAGAGGGCGCACTGGGCGCCATCAAGGAGCGCCCGCTCGGGACTCTCAATATTGCCCTGCTGGCACTGGGCTTCGCCGGCTACTCAGCCTGGCGACTGCTCGAGGGCGCCGTGGGGCACCGAGACGCCGACGCCGGTCCGAAGCGCTGGTACAAACGCGCGGCTTCTGCGGGTAGGGGCCTGATCTACGCGTTGTTCGCCATCAGCACGGTGCGGTTCCTGATGCACAGCGGGGGTGGTGATGAGACCAAGCCCACCACAGCCAGGGTCTTGGCGGCGCCGGGCGGCACGTTCTGGGTCGCGACGCTCGGGGTCGTGCTCATCGTCATCGGGTTCGTGATGGCGGTGCGCGGGCTGCGGCAGGACTTCGAAGACAAGCTCAAGCCGGTTCCGGAGGGCTTCCGGCTCGTGGTGCGGGTGGTGGGCACGGTGGGCCTGGTGGGCCGCGGGCTGGTGTTCGCGCTGCTGGGCTGGTTCTTGGTCGACGCAGCCCGCGCCTTCGAGCCTGACAAGGCCAAGGGCCTCGACGAGGCATTGGAGACCGTGGCCATGCAGCCGTTCGGTCCGCCGGTCCTCGCGGTGGGAGCTGTCAGCCTGCTGGCGTTCGGCCTCTGGTCGATCGCCGAAGCGCGCTGGCGCGACATCTAGTGCTGGCCGCCCGCGAGCTCGGGCGGCAGCGGCACCGCGTGGTCGGTGGCGGAGGCGACCACCTCACCGGCCAGTTCGTGCACCTTGCGACCGCGGGACCGGGCCACCTTGCGCAGCCGTTCGAAGGCCTCGCGCGGGCTGATGGCCTGCCGCTCTGTCAGCACCCCGATCGCCTGCTCCACCACGACTCTGGCTGCTAGTGCGTGCTCCAGCTGCTGCACCGACAGTCGCAGCTGCCCGATCTCGTCGAGCGGCTTCTCGGCCCGGTCCGGCCGGCTGGACGGGCTGATCTCAGCGGCCAGCAGGTCGGCTAGCACCATGGCGCTGGTGAGGTCCTCGGTCGTCTTGCCGCCCACCTCCCAGCGGCCGCTTGGCTGCTGCCTGATTACGACCTGCTCGCCGGCCAGGGGGCCGAGCTGCGCCGACACGATCTCGGCCAGCTGGCGGAGCACCCGGACGGCCTCGTCGCTGACGACGACGCCCTTGCGATCGATCCCGCAGAGGGTGCCGACGGCAGCGCCCTCCTCGTCGCGCACGGGCACCCCGACGTAGGACTGGATGCCGAGCTCCCGTCGTACCGGGGCGTCTTGGTAGTGGGGGTCGTTGGCGGCGTCGGAGGTGCTGGACGGGGCGCCTTCGAGCAGCCGATGGCAGAAGGAATCGGTGCGGTCGGCGGTGGCGCCCTCGACGAGACCGGGCCAGTCGCTGTGGATGTGCACCTTCGCGAAGGTGAACGTGTCGTCGGTCAGGCCGCCGAGGTAGACGACCTCCATGTTGAGCAGCGTGGCCCCCGCGGAGAGCACCGCGTCGAAGACCGGATGGTCCAGGTCGAGGGCGGAGGCGAGGGCGGACACCGGGCCAGTCTGTCCGACTGCGCCGAGTAAGTCACGCCTGCCGGGTCAGGCGGAGATCTTCTCCTTGACCTGGGCGAGGCTGGGGTTGGTGAGCGCGGTCCCGTCCGGGAAGACCACGGTCGGGACCGTCTGGTTGCCACCGTTGACGCTCATGACGTACTCGGCGGCGTACGGCTCCTGCTCGATGTCGACCATGGCGTAGTCGACGCCCTCGCGGTCGAGCTGCTTCATCAGGCGATGGCAGTACCCGCACCAGGGGGTGCTGTAGATCGTCATGCGGCTCACGGGGGGTCATCCTCCATCGGCGGGCGTCCTTGTGCACAACCGGCGTTGGGCCCCGGTTCTTCCCCAGCAGCCCACCTCCAATGTCGGTGGTCTCTGGGAGAATGCCCCGGTGACCCCCGAAGCCCTGCTCGACGCGCTGGACGCCGAGCAGCGGGCGGCGGCAGAGGCGGTCAGCGGACCGGTCTGCGTGCTGGCCGGCGCCGGCACTGGCAAGACCAGGACGATCACCCACCGGGCGGCCTATGCCGTGCAGACCGGCGCCGTCCCCGCCGGTGCGCTGCTGGCCGTCACGTTCACGGCGCGGGCGGCCGGTGAGATGCGCACCCGGCTGCGCCAGCTCGGCGTCGAGGGGGTGCAGGCCCGCACCTTCCACGCCGCGGCCATGAAGCAGCTCGCCTACTTCTGGCCCAAGGTCGTCGGGGGCGCTCCGCCCACGCTGCTGACCAACAAGTTCCAGCTGGTGGCCAATGCGGCCGCCCGGGTGGGGTTGCGGCCAGGCACCAGTGAGCTCCGCGACCTGCTCAGCGAGATCGAGTGGTCCACCTGCACCTTGACCACGCCGGAGGACTACGTCCGCGTCTCCGCCGGGCGCACGCCGCCGTTCGGGGCAGCCGAGGTGGCCGCGGTCTACGCCGCCTACCGCGACCTGAAGAGCAACCAGGGGCTGGCTGACTTCGACGACATGCTGCTCTACACCGCCGGGGTGCTCGAGGAGCACGGCGATGTGGCCGAGGAGTTCCGCGCCCGCTACCGCAGCTTCGTCGTGGACGAATACCAAGACGTCACCCCGCTGCAGCAGCGGCTGCTCGATGCCTGGCTCGGCGGGCGCGACGACCTGTGCGTGGTCGGCGACGTTCAGCAGACGATCTACTCCTTCACCGGCGCCACGCCGTCCTTCCTGCTCGGCTTCCGGCAGCGCTACCCGCAGGCCACCGAGGTCCGGCTGATCCGTGACTACCGCTCGACGCCCCAGGTGGTCGGGCTGGCCAACGCGGTGCTGAAGTCCGTCCCAGACAAGCTCGAGCTGAAGGCCCAACGGGCTCCAGGTCCGGAGCCGGTCTTCGAGGAGCACCAGGACGAGGCCGCGGAGGCCCAGGCCATCGCCCAGCGCTGCGGCAAGCTGATCGCTGACGGCGTGCCGGCATCAGAGATCGCCGTGCTCTACCGCATCAACGCGCAGTCGGCGGCCTACGAGACCGCCCTGACCGATGCGTCGGTGCCCTACGTCATGCGTGGCGGCGAGCGGTTCTTCGAGCGGCAGGAGGTGCGCGAGGCCATGCTCCTGCTGCGCGGCCAGGCTCGGGCTCTCGATGACGCACCCGGGCCCCTGCCTGAGGTCGTGGCCTCTGTGCTGGCGGTCCGCGGCTGGACTCTCGAGGCCCCGGCCGGCACCGGCGCGGTCCGCGACCGCTGGGAGTCACTGGCTGCGCTGCACCGGCTGGCCGTCGACCACGCCGACCTCGACCTGCCCGGCTTCGTCGCCGAGCTCGAGGAGCGA
>Ga0136633_1001281_pt1 | contig 18719 bp, 17 predicted proteins | sample AntDrymeUQ832206_2_FD_105494 | JGI IMG/M metagenome (GOLD analysis project Ga0136633, IMG submission 105494) | Polar desert sand microbial communities from Dry Valleys, Antarctica - metaG UQ83 (22.06) | ecosystem: Environmental > Terrestrial > Soil > Desert | place: Antarctica: Dry Valley...
CAAGATCCGGCTCATCAACCACCGCGGCTACGGCCACCACTCCGCCGCAGCTCTGATCTCGATGATCTATCTCTGCTGTGGCGGGATCACCGTCCAGCTACCCACAGAAAGGTGAGGAGAACCCTAAAAACTGGGCACTCTGAGGCCCCTAAAAACCGGGCACTCTGAGGCCCCTAAAAACCGGGGCAACTCTGAGGCCCCTAAAAACCGGGGCAACTCTGAGACCCACGAAAGGCAGACCACGCGGCCGCTACAGATCGCAGGCCGCGGTGTGCGGCTCGTCGCCTCTCTGCACCCGGACCAAGTCGTCGATCTGCGACTCGATCCACTGTGCCGGGGTGCGCCCCTCGGCCCGGTCGCGCAGGACGCCAGCCCTGCGGGCGCGCTCGGCTAAGGGCATGTCGATCGCTCTGCCGAGGGCCTCGGCCGTCGTCTCGATGTCGCGCGCATCCTCGATGGTCACTGCCGCGTCGCCGAGCTCCTCGAAGGAGCCCGCGCCCTTGCTCAGCACCAGTACTCCGTCCCTGGCGTTGACCGCCGGTCCCTCCTTGGAGACGAGGTTCATGCCGTCCATGATCGGGTTGACCAGCAGCGCGTCGTACTCGACCAGCGCGCCGATGGCACGGTCGTAGTTGTCCTCCAGAAACAGCTCGACCGAGTCCGGGTGCTCCCGATTGACCTCTTTGACTGTGCGCTCGATGTCCTCGGTGTAGCGCCGGTACTCGGGCATCGAGTGGCGCGACGCGTAGAGGCAGGCGATGAAGCGCGCGCTGCCGCGCAGGTCGTCGCGCTTATCCAGAAGGCGGCCGAAGGCCTGGAAACCTCGCACGATGTTCTTGGACGGCTCGGTGCGATCGGCGCGCACGACCAGAGGGCCCTCTCCTCCGGAGCGAAAGTCTTCCGCCCACTTTCGGACGGTCTCGCTGTGAGCTCTTTCCTTGAGGTCGGTCGGGTCGGTGGGGATGGGATAGGCACGTACCCACGAGCGCCTTCCATCGTGAAGCACCGAGCCCGAGGCCCGGTCGACCGCAGCGCCGATGCTCTCGCACGAGCGCAGGAAGCCCTCGACCCAGGGGGTGACATGAAATCCGATGAGGTCGGCCCCGAGCATGCCCTCAACGACGTCCCGAGGGATCGGGTCGGGCAGTCGCTCGAAGCCCTCCGGCCCGCACCACGACGAGTGGGTGAAGTGGAAGATCGTCTGCTGGGGGCGAGCGCGACGCACGAATCCTGGCGCCAGGGTCAGGTGGTAGTCCTGAAACAACACCAGGGTCTCGGGTTCGGAGAAGGCCAGAGCAGCCTCGGCAAAGCGTGCGTTGACGGGCTCGTAGCCCGTGGTCCAGGCTCTCAGCTCGGGCTCCCCGAAGTCTTTGATGCCGAGCTCGTCCCATAGGCAGTGGACGGCAAACCACAGCATGCGGTTGGAGGAGTCGTCGTAGTAGCGCGAATAGATGTCCGGGTCGAGATCCAAGAGGTGCAATGAGTATCCGAGTTCCTCTTTGAAACGGTCGGCGGCGCCTTCCGCCAGGGCTTCCTTGTCGGTCTCCGAGGTCGCCGCTGCGATCCACGTCGCCCTGTCCCCGAGACGGCGAGCCACCGGATCGAGCGCCCCCGCCATTCCTCCGGCGCCGCGGGAAATGCCGTAGTGATCGCCTTCCTCGCGAAACGAGATCGGGCCGCGGTTGGATACGAGCACCACGCTCAGGTCTTCGTCCACGTTCTTATCCTAGGCTGCTGACAAAAGGCGCCGCGTCCCGAATCGCCCTCAGCGGCATCAATAAAGGACGGTGGTTTTCATGCGCGTCCTCATCGCACCCGATAAGTTCAAGGGAACGCTCACCGCCGTCGAGGTGGCGGAAGCTATGCGCAGCGGCGTCTTGAGGGCGCAACCGAACGCTTCGGTCGAGCTGTGCCCGGTCGCCGACGGCGGAGACGGGACCGCTGAGACACTTTGCCAGGCTCTGGGCGGGACGTGCTCATCAGTGGTCGTTAGCGGTCCGCTGGGGGCTCCGGTCGACGCGCCGCTCTATCTGCTCGGCGATGGGCGCGTGGTGATCGAGATGGCGCAGGCTTCGGGGCTGGCGCTCCTTGGGGGAGAGAAGGACCCCCTGCGGGCAAGCTCGTTCGGGACCGGCGAGCTCCTCGGCGCCGCCCTCGAACAGATCTCAGACGATGGCGAGGTCCTCGTCGCGATCGGAGGCAGCGCATCGACCGACGGCGGCATCGGAGCGGCCTCTGCTCGAGGGTGGCGCTTTCTGGATGCCGGGGGCCGTGATCTCGAGCCGGGAGGGGGCGCGCTGGTGAACCTCACGGCGATCGAGCCTCCGGGCGACGTTCCCCGTGCCCAGATCACGGGCGTCTCCGACGTCGACAACCCGCTGCTCGGGCCCACCGGCGCCGCACGCGTGTTTGGCCCTCAGAAGGGGGCTTCGCCGGACGAGATCGAGCTGCTCGAGCGGGGGCTCTGTGTGCTCGCCGAGCGGATCACACAGGATCTCGGCATCGAAGTCACGTCGATTTCCGGCGGAGGAGCGGCCGGGGGAATGGGCGCCGGACTCGTCGCCTTCTTCGGAGGTGCGCTGGAGCCGGGCTTCGAAGCCGTAGCGGCCGCGGTCGATCTTCGGGCCGCACTCGGTCGCGCCGACCTCGTGCTCACCGGCGAAGGCAGCCTCGACGAGCAAAGCCTGGCCGGCAAGGCCCCCATCGGAGTCTCCAGGATGGCCGTCGAAGCCGGAGTGCCCTGCCTCGCCATAGCCGGACGGATCGCCCTGGGGCCGTCGAGGCTTGCCGAGGTCGGAGTGAGCGAGGCGATCGACCTGGTATCGGAATTCGGCGAACGTCGGGCGCTTGCCGAGCCGGCTGCCGTGGTGGCCGATGCTGCGGCCGCCTTGCTGCGCCGCCTGAAGTCCATTCAATCCAGCTGAGCTTTCGCCCAAGAAAGCCCCTACCGTCGATTCTGGGCCACTGCCGCCTGCCGCCGTCGCCGGCCGTGGGTGAGGCAACGTCACATGCCGAGGGGATAATTGTTTGGTGATGAGCCCTGGTTACTCGCGGCTGACCGCCGGCGAGCGCCTGCGCCGGGCGGGAGTGGCGGCGTGGTCGATCATCGGCATCTTGGTGCTCGGTGCGATTTTCGTATGGGCCTTTCTGAAGGTCAGGATCGTGTTCCCGCCCCTGGTGCTGGCAATCTTGATCCTGTTCGTGCTGAACCCTCTGGTCACTCGGCTGGAGAGGTGGCGAGTTCCACGTGCGGTGGGTTCGCTGGCCAGCTACGTGGTCGTCCTGGGCGGGCTGGCGCTGGCGATTCTGGCGCTGATCCCGGTCCTGTCCCATCAGGTCCAGCAACTCTCAGACCAGCTCCCCGAGTTCCGAGATCAGGCGGTCGCGTTCGCCGACGACAACGTCGCCCGGCTCGAGGAGACACTCAACACGCAGATAGATACCACGCAGATCTCATGTCTACTGGGCTCCCCCGGCAACAGCCTCACCGAGGTCCCCTCGCAGGCGCGCTGCGACGAGGTTACCGAAGACCTGCGCAATCAGATCGTCGCCCAGGCGGGAAGGATCACCGATATCGGCTCCTCGATCATCGAGGTGCTGGTGCTCTTCGTGATCGGCCCCCTTATCGCCCTCTATCTGCTGATCGACCTCCCCCACCTGAGCCGTGACCTCAAGAACCTGGTTCCTCCTAGTCATCGCGACGAGTTCGTGGACCTCGGCGGCAAGGTCTCTCATGCGATCGGTGGGTTCTTTCGGGGGCAGCTCCTGGTGGCGTTGATCGTGGGCGTTCTGTCGGCCCTCGGCTTCTATTTCATAGGGCTGCCGTTTTGGTTCGTGATCGGGGGCATAGCCGGCTTCTTCAACCTCGTCCCCCTGATCGGCCCCTACATCGGGGGTGCGCTTGGCTTCCTCGTGGGGATCGTCAGTGGGGGCCTCTCGCTGGGCCTGAAGGCGGCCGTGGTCGAGCTGATCGTCCAGCAACTCGATAATCACTTCATCAGCCCCAACGTCATGAGGCGCACTGTCAACCTGCATCCGGTGACCGTGATTCTGGCTCTGCTCGCCGGTGGTGCCCTGGCCGGGTTCTGGGGTGTGCTTCTGGGAGTGCCCGCGGTGGCGGTGATCAAGGTTCTGCTCTCCCATCTATGGAGCACGCGCGTACTGGGGGCCGAGGTCACTCCTCATTCCAGTCGCAGGGGCGAGACTTCGGCGGCGCCTCCGAAAGAAGGACCCAACGCTCGTGACGGTCCCGGATCCAGACAGGAGGAGCTGCCTCGAACCGGCCACTAAGTGCCCCTGGGCGGTCTCGGCCATTCGCCCGCTTGTGCTATTCAAGCGATATGAAGTACGTCGAGGGGCTTTCCTGTAAAGAGTGTCATCGCGGCTATCCCATAGCCGCCCAGCACGTCTGTGAGTTCTGCTTCGGTCCCCTCGAGGTGACCTACGACTACGACGCGCTTGCTTCGGCGATCACGCGGGCGGAGATCGAGGCCGGCCCGCCCACGATCTGGCGCTACGAATGTTTGTTACCCGCCCCCGAAGAGCAGCGCGTGGACATCGGGGCGGGCTTTACACGACTGCGTGAGGCTCCCCGCTTGGCCGCTGAGATCGGCCTCAAGAAGCTGTGGCTGAAGCTAGACGGAGGTAACCCCACGCACTCCTTCAAGGACCGAGTCGTATCGGTTGCACTGAGCGCCGCCCGCTTCTTCGGCTATGAGGTGGCCGCGTGTGCCTCAACCGGCAACCTCGCCAATGCGGTTGCCGCGCACGCCAGCGCCACCGGGATGACCAGCGTTGTGTTCATCCCCTCAGACCTCGAGGCGGGAAAGATCGCGGCCACCACGGTCTACGGGGGCAAGGTCGTGGCCGTCGAGGGTTCCTACGACGATGCCAACCGGCTCTGCGCCGAGCTCGCCGGAAGCCGGCCGTGGGCATTCGTCAACGTCAACGTGCGGCCGTACTACTCGGAGGGCTCGAAGACGCTCGGGTTCGAGATCGCCGAGCAGCTCGGTTGGCGCTGCCCCGATGCGATCGTCGTGCCGATGGCATCGGGCTCGCTCTATACGAAAGTTTCGAAGGGGCTCATCGAGCTGCACCGCGTCGGTTTGCTTCCCGAGCCTCCACATACTGTTCTCCATGGGGCTCAGGCCGAGGGATGCTCGCCTATTGCCGCTGCGTTCGAGGCGAGGCTGGATGAAGTGGCGCCCGTGCGACCGCGCACGATAGCGCGCTCACTGGCGATAGGGAACCCCGCCGATGGCGTCTACGCGCTCGATACCGCGCGCACCACCAACGGGAGCATCACGTCCGTGCCCGAACAGCGCATCATTGATGGGATGAAGTTGCTGGCTCGCACTGAGGGCGTATTCACCGAGACGGCTGGGGGCGTGGCCGTGTCTGCGCTCGAGCAACTGGTGGGGCGAGGTTCGATCGCCCCCACGGACGAGGCGGTTGTGCTGATCACAGGGATCGGGCTCAAAACCCTCGAAGTATTGGGCAAGCCCGAACCCACCCATCGCATCTATCCTTCGGTCGAAGAGGTCGACCGCATCTTCGACGAGCCGGCGGTTGTTCAGATCCCCGAGCAGGTGGAGGCCTAGTGCACCTCCCCGTAAATCCGCTCGCATTCGAGCGCCCCCGCATCCCCGCTTGCGTCGTTCCTTGTCGCTCACGTACCTTCCAGGTACGCTCGCTCCTCGCGCGTTGCGATCGGGGCGCAGTTACGCTCTCGGTGCTGACCGTACTTCCGGTGCGGAGCACAGAGCCATGAACCGGGTCAGGATCCCAACCCAGCTCCGCACGTTCACCAACGATGCGTCCGAAGTCGAGGCGCAGGGCGGCACGGTCTCAGAGATCGTCGACGACTTGGAAGCTCGCTACCCGGGGTTGAAGGAGCGGCTCATGGACGACTCCGGCAAGCTCCGCAGGTTCGTCAACATCTATGTCAACGACGAGGACGTCAGATTCCTGGACGGCATCGGGACCGAGGTGCCCGACGGCGCGAAGCTATCGATCATCCCCGCGGTAGCGGGGGGCTGAGCTCCGCTTGAGCTATCTGGCTTTATCTGCTAGCTCCGCTCGCCGGTAACCTTTCGCTCCGTGAGGCGTCCCACAAATAGCCGAGGCGAAGGTGTGCGCGAATCCGTCCCTGCGGAGCTCCTCGAACGCTGTCGCAGAGGCGACGAGAGCGCGTGGGCGGAGCTCGTGCGGGCCACGCACCGGGAGGTGTACACGCTGTGCCTTCGGATTCTGCGGAACCCGGACGATGCCGCCGAGGCAACTCAAGACGCTTATGTGCGGGCATGGAAGGGACTGAAGAGTTTCCGCGGCGAGGCGTCGTTCACCACATGGCTGTATCGGGTGGCGTCCAATGCGGCCATCTCGAAGCAGCGCAGCAGGAAACGAAGGCGTGAGCACGAGGTCACGAGCGACGACAAAATGCTCGCTCTGCTCCCGTCGGAGGAGTCGACCGAGGGCCGGGCGGGCGTTCGAGCCGAGCTCGAGACTCTCGAGCAGGCGCTGCGTGCGCTGCCTGAGCACTACCGGTCGGCGGTCGTGCTGCGAGACGTGTACGGGATGTCGATCAACGAGATAGCCGAGCGGCTGGCGATCTCCGAATCGGCGGCCAAGGTGCGGGTGCATCGAGGCCGCAAGAAGCTGAAGGAAATGGTGTTCCCGAGCTAACGGGACCGAATAGAGGAGAGACCATGAACTGCGGCGATCTGCGGGGGCGGACGGCGAGCTACGAATCGGGGGCCGAGCCGACGCGCCGAGAGCTCCGGCACCTTTCGAGATGCAAAGAGTGCGCTCAGGAGATGGCTCGCTACGGCCTTCTGGCGGAGTCCCTCGAGGCGCTGCGCTCGCAGGTGGTCACGGTCCCCGTGGGTTTAGAGGCGGCCCTGATGGCTATCCCTTCGGCGCCGCGCCCACGCCTCCGGCCTGCAGTCGCCGTCACGGGGCACCTGAGGCGCAATCGACGCAGCTACGCGTCGGGCGTGGCGCTGGCCCTGACGGCGGGGGCCGCCACCTGGGCCACGCGCTCCCGCCGCCCCGTCGCGGCCTAGAACCTTCTGTTCTGGCGGTCGTTCACCCCTAGCCTTCCCCGACCCCTCGGGGTGGATGGAGGCGCAGAGGACGGCCGGGGGGCCGGTCCCACGGCCCTCAACATTGTGGCCCTCACCCACCTGTGTGGGGTGGTTGGAGGCTCAGAGTTCGGCTTGAGCCGGGGTTTCGACCCCCCATCCTGGCGCCGACCATTGGGGGATGGTTGGAGGCGCGAAGTTCGCCTCGGACCGGTCGCCGGGCGAGGGCTAGTCGCTTAAGCTGATGGCCCGGCTGAATCACCTAGGGCGGTAGCTCAGTTGGTAGAGCGCTGGTCTCCAAAACCAGTGGTCGGGGGTTCGAGTCCCTCCCGCCCTGCTCTGTGATGTCGCGGGACATCCCGGACAGATGTCGCGGAGCATAGTGGACACTCCAGGACTTGGCCTGCCGCTGGTGGCGCGGTTCGGTCCCGCCGGCTCCGACTATCCTCGGAAAATGCCGAAGCTAACGGCCCGCGAGCGAGCCCATCTACCGGACAGCTCCTTCGCCTACATCGATGCCCGCGGCCGGCGGCGGCTCCCGATCCACGACGAGGTGCACGTCCGCAACGCCCTCGCCCGGTTCAACCGGGTTTCGTTCGAGGACGACGCGGCCCGAGATCGCGCCCGCAGGCGACTCCTGAGAGCGGCCAAGAAATACGGGATCGTGCCCGTTGGGTTCATCGACGGACAGGTCCAGTCCGAGCGCCTCCAGGCGGAGATCAGGGCTCGATGCGGCAACTCTCCCCACCGGCGTCGTCACCTTCCTGTTAACTGATATCGAAGGCTCTACCGCTCTTTTGCGGCGGCTGGGCGACCGCTACGCCGGTCTGCTAGAAGACGTCAGGAGCATCATTCGCCAAGCGGTGCTGGGTGCCCAGGGCCGGGAGATCGACGCGAGAGCCGACGAGTTCCTTGCGGTTTTCGAGCGCACCGAGAAGTCCATAGATGCAGCCGTTACCATTCAGCGAGCCTTGAGCGAACGCAGCTGGCCCGACGATCTTGATGTTCGTATCCGGGCCGGCATTCATAGCGGCCGACCCACCCTGACAGAGAACGGATATGTCGGCTTGTCGGTCCATGCCGCGGCGCGCATCTGCTCGGCCGGCCACGGGGGGCAGATCGTTGTTTCGGGCGACGCCAAGCTTGCCGTCGAGCAATCGATACCGGCCGGCGTCCGCCTACGTAGCCTCGGCCGGCATCGCCTGCGGGGCCTGGTCAAGGCCGAACAGCTCTTTCAGGTGGAAGGGGAAGGGCTTGTCACCAGCTTCCCCCCGTTGTGGACGTGGGAGCGTCCTCCGCCGACCGGCAGTAAGCCTCCGGCCTGAGGTGAAGGGCCAGGTGAAAGCGGCCCGCCGGAACGGCTTGAGGTCTCGGGTAAGAATGTCGGGCTAATGGGGCCGGAAGAATCGCCGACGCGAAGGTTGCTCCGAGGTGGCCTCTCAGCGGACCTCACAAGTTTCGTGAGCCGCCGCAGTGAGCTGGCAACGGCAAAGCGACGGCTCGAACACGCTGCATCTGAGTTCGAGGCCGACGATGAAGATGCCGTGAGAAAGGTGAACGACCTGGCTCAGGTGTCCTTCGTTCGGATCGACCAAGTCGTCGACTTCCTACATCCCGGTCTTGAAGGAGGTCGAGATGCCTGAATTGATCTCGGTACCTGAGCGACCAATGCCGAAGGCTTGCAGTTCGAATGAACTCTATGGAGAAAGGGGCTCCTTGGCAACGAAGACAAAGTTGGGGGCAACGATCGTTGCACATTTCGCTCCCAAGCCTTGGGCCCCGAGCTCGACTTCTGATCGTCACAGTTGCCGTGCTCGGTCAACCTCACCAGCGCTTTCGCGGCGTAGGCCACCAAGGGCTCGTTGCGGCCCTGCTTCTTGGCCTCCTTGGAGATCTTCTCGTCAGCGGCTTGAGTGCGGCCGGCGGCATCCCTCCCGACTCCGGGGTCAGTAACGCATCCAGGCGGAAGGCTCCGTCGGCATCACTGTAGTGGCCGGCGGCGCCTGCGGATCGACTCGTGACGCTCTGCCTCGGACTCAAGAGCCGCGGCCTGACCCGGGCACAGTGCTCCTTAAGGCCCGAGACGCTCTCCTGCTAGGCACTCTGAAGCAGCTCCTTCTCAGCCGTGGGGGGAGCTTGCCGCCGAGGTGATCTCTTGAGCCTGGGCCTGAGTGAGCTTTCCCGCCCGGAAGGCCTCGTCGGTAGAGGACAGCTGTGGCACCTGAGAGGCGGTCTCGAGCATCCCCACCGCCTGTCCTACCGAGGTCTTGGTGGTCCTCGCCACCCACTGAGCCGCCGAGCGATCACCTTCCTTGCGTCATGCCCCCGAGTCCGCCACTCGTCCGGCACAGAGTGTCTTGCCCGCCGCCGCGGTGCGCTCGATGTGGGCGAAGCGCTCGACCAGTTGCGCCGCGGTGTCGCTGTCGAGCCCCTCGGGCTGAAGCGCGTCCACGCCCGTGGCGATGATCTGCTCTGCCTCGCTTACCCACTCGAACATGTGTTCGATCATAAGTGAGGAGTGTGACACAACAAATGGGGGCACCGGCAGCTACTGGCGAGGTGCGGCGGTATCGTTGGGGGCCTAGGCCCCCAACGAGAAGAAGCCCACGGGCCGGTACGCCTCTCCGACCCGGTACAGGATCTTGCCGAGGTAAAGGCCGTCCTCGATGTGGACGAGCTCATCGCGGAGGCGGCGCAGGAAAGGACTGGGATTCGAGTCGATGCCGTAGTCCAAAGCAATCACGTCGAGGTGAGGATCTACGAGTCCGCTTTCCACCCGGACCGCAAACGGGAAGCCTTCCAGGTTGCCGTCCGGCGTGTCCTCAAGCGGCTGAGAAGGAGCCACCGCTCGCAGCAGCGGGCGCCCTCTGGGGCTCACCACGTTCGTCCCTGCCCCGGGCCCCAAGCGCTTGCCGCGCCAGAACCGGCACACCTCGCCGATGAACAACCCATAGGGATCGACGCCGACGGTCAGGATGCGGCCTGGTAGGAAGCCTTGGGGCGCTGGATCGGGCGCCGAGGCGTCACGAAAGAGCCCGTTAAGCTGGGCACCCGTCATGTCTTGCAGCTTCAACCCGGCCGCCCCTTTCGCTCCGGTTCCCGGTCGGGGCGGGTACTACATCGCGCGCGGCGCGCTCCTGTGTCCCGCTTCCGTACCTGAGAGCGTGCGACGCGTGATCGACTACTTGATCGGGCCCCCTCAGCCAGGCTTCTCGGCCCAAGGCCGTCACCCGCGAGCGCCACCCCATTCTGCTCCGGCCCCAACCGCCACCTTCATAGTCTGAACACGGCCAGGCCCGACGCTACGCCTCGCGCGGCAGCTCGATGTACTTGTGGCTGGACCGCTCGACCGAGCGCTCCTGAAGGTCGTGCAGGATCTCGATCAGCTCCGCACGGTCGAGGTCGATGTAGGCCTCGACGAAATCCGTGCGCTCCAGATTCATTTGGTTCTCCCCCATGATCTCCCCCCGTGTTTTGTTGCTCGGATGGAAGAAGCTTACATAGGCCCCCGCGCAGCCGTCACTACGCAGAAGAGGCGACCTTACCCAAGCGTGCTAGTCTTCATTCTCCATATCCCTCCCCCGCGGCACTGAAATCCTCTGAAGCGCGTCCGCGGCGACGGCGAAAGGTTTGGTCGTGAACAGGCAGTACAAGCGCATGATGAAGAAGGATCAGCAGCGCAAGACGAAGGCACCTCGCCCTCAGCCCAAAGGGGCCGGCTCCCCGGCGCGCAGGCAGAGAACCAAGCCTCTCCAGTTCCTGCGCGAGGTCATCGCGGAGCTGCGCAAAGTTGCGTGGCCGACGCGTGAGGAGGTTATCGCCTACTCGATGGTGGTGCTTGTTAGCGTATTGGTGATCGCGGCCGTCATCTTCGGGATGGACTTCGTGTTTACGAAAGCAGTTCTGGCTCTGTTCGGGGTCGAGTCTTGAGCGAGCTCGGGCCCGATGTCGAGAAGCAAGTGCAGAACGATCCCGAGGCGCGTGAGCCGGGCGTCCTGCTGACTGAGCAGGCGCCACCTCCCGAATCTGAGGCCACCCAGAACCCCGCCACCGAGGCCTCGGCCCCACAGGCCTCGGCCCCACAGGACTCGGCCCCACAGGACTCGGTCACCGATGACCCCGACACCGAGGCCACGGCCGCGGACCCCGACACCGCGGACCCCGACGCCGCGGACTCAGTCACCGCGGACATCGCGGACCCCGACACCGCGGACCCCGACACCGCGGACACCGCGGACACCGCGGACCCCGACACCGCGGACCCCGACACCGCGGACACCGCGGACCCCGACACCGCGGACACCGCGGACCCCGACACCGCGGACCCCGACACCGCGGACTCAGTTACCGCGGACTCAGTCACCGCGGACTCAGTCACCGCGGACTCAGCGACCGAGGCCGAGACACCCGCTGCGGCAGCGACCGAGGCTCCCCCAACCGCCGCCCCGAAAAAGAAGAGGCAAGCCGCCAAGGCGACGGCTGAGGCCAAATCCTCCGACGAGGGAGAGGCCGAGCTGGAGCAGTACGAGGCTTCGATCCCACCCAATGAGAGGTCAGGCGACTGGTTCGTCGTTCACACCTATGCGGGCTACGAAAACAGGGTCAAAGCGAACCTGAAGTCACGAATCTCGTCTATGAACGTCGAGGACCGCATCTTCGAGGTCGTCATTCCTATGGAAGACGTCATGGAGATCAAGCAGGGCAAAAAGCAGATCGTGCAGAAGAAGGTGTTCCCCGGCTACCTCCTGTGCCGAATGTATCTCGACGATGACTCCTGGTATGTGGTTCGCAACACCCCCGGAGTTACCGGTTTCGTCGGCTCCGGCGCCAAGCCGACGCCCTTGTCCGATCGCGAGGTCGATCGCATTCTGCAGGTGAAGCCTCAGGACAAGAAGAAGCTGCGCCCTCGCCTCGAGTTCGAAGAGCAGGAAAGCGTGCGAGTCATCTCGGGACCCTTTGCCAACTTCACCGGCACGATCTCTGAGATCAACGTTGATCAGTCAAAGCTCAAGGTGCTCGTCAACATCTTCGGTCGGGAAACTCCGGTCGAGCTGTCCTTCGACCAGGTAGCCAAACTTTAGTGCCCCCGATCCAATGGCAGTTAGAGGAGGAAGCAACGTGACAGCAGGCGGGCGACGCCGGCGCAGGGTGTCCCAGATCCTGAAGCTCCAGATCCCGGCCGGCCAGGCGACGCCGGCCCCGCCCATCGGTCCGGCCTTGGGCCAGGCGGGCGTCAACATCATGGAGTTCTGCAAGCAGTACAACGCGGAAACGCAGGCTCAGACGGGCACGATCGTGCCGGTTGAGATCACAGTCTACGAAGACCGTTCCTTTACGTTCGTAACCAAGACTCCTCCGGCTGCAGTTCTGCTCAAGCAGCGGGCGGGACTCGCCAAGGGTTCTGCAGAGCCCAATCGCAACAAGGTGGGGCGAGTGACAAGAGACCAAGTCAGGGAGATCGCCAAGATCAAGATGCCGGATCTCAACGCGAACGATGTTGAGGCGGCCATGAAAATCGTCGAAGGCACGGCGCGCAGCATGGGGATAACGGTCGCCTAACCGATTGATCAAACCGGGCGGAAAGCGCCGGACAAAGGGTGGGAGACGGTTCTATGACCGTCGCCGGGACCACTGAGGAGGATCTAGAAACCATGGCAGGCAAAGGCAAGCGTTATCGAGAAGCCCTCCAGGCAGTAGATCGAGAGCGGCTGCACTCGGCGGGCGAGGCCATTCGCACCCTTAAGGGCCTACCTGACCGCAAGTTCGACGAGACCATCGAGCTGTCGATGCGTCTGGGCGTGGACCCCCGCAAGGCGGATCAGATGGTCAGGGGTGCTGTGTCCCTGCCCAAGGGGACGGGCAAAACCGTGAGGGTCGCGGCCTTTGCCAAAGGCCCTAAGGCAAATGAGGCGATCGAGGCTGGTGCCGACGTCGTCGGCGACGAGGACCTGTCGGAACGCATCCAGGGTGGGTGGCTCGAGTTCGACGCCGCAGTCGCAACGCCAGACATGATGCCCGTGGTCGGCCGGCTCGGCCGCATTCTCGGCCCCCGCGGTTTGATGCCTAATCCGAAGTCCGGAACCGTGACCGAGGACGTTGCCAAGGCAGTGCGAGATCTCAAAGGCGGTCTCGTCGAGTACCGCACGGATCGTCACGGCAACCTTCACCTCATCATCGGCAAGAAGTCGTTTGCCGAGGCCGATCTCATCGCCAACTATCTGACCGCCATCGACGAGGTCATCAGGGTCAAGCCGGCGGCGGCGAAGGGCCGCTACCTGAAGAGTGTGACGCTTGCGCCGACCATGGGTCCGGGGGTCAGGGTCGACCCGCAACGGGCCAGGGACGTCGAGGAGGTCTAGCGATCGGCTCGGCGATCGCGCAGAAGAAACGGCGCAACCCGCTTAAGCTAGACTTTTGGGGAAACAAGGCCCCAGACCGCCGGTGAGCTTCGGCTCTTAATCGCCCACTCTTATCTAGGAGGCCCCATATGTGGGGATGGCATCCGGCGCAGGCGATGACATGTGCGAGGTTTTCTCGCGGTCGCCTGCCGGGGCGGCCGTTTTTTGTTGTAAGGATCGCGTCGCAGATTTGACTCGAAGGCGATTGAGAAGCGTAACGGAAGTCACGAAAGGAGCAGCGGGCATGGTGAGGCCGGAGAAGGAGGCGGCGGTCCAGGAGCTCACGCGCCGGTTGGCGGATTCGGAGGCTGCGCTGCTCACCGAATACCGGGGGTTGTCGGTCTCACAGATGGCCGAGGTTCGCTCAGCTCTGCGAGAGGCAGGCGCCGACCTCAAGATCTACAAGAACACGCTGGCGCGCATCGCCGTGCGGGAGGCTGGTTTTGACGCGCTCGTGGCCGACCTCCAGGGACCGACCGCTATCGCCTTCTGTTACGGCGACGCCTCGGCGGCTGCGAAGGCGCTCGACGACTCCGTCAAGAAGTTCCCCGTCATGGTCATCAAGGGAGGAGTCCTCGCCGGCAAGGTGGTGAGGGCGGATCAAGCCCAAGAGCTGGGTCGGCTCGAGCCGCGTGAGGTTCAGCTCGCCAAGATCGTGATGATGGTGAACTCGCCTCTGCAACAGACGGCCAACGTGCTCTCGGCCCTGCTGAGGGATCTCGGGTCGATGCTGGCGCAGGTGATCACTCAGAAGGAGTCCGGCGCCGAGCCGGCCGACGCGTAGAGGCAAGTGCCGGTTGAACTAAGCAAGGGCAAGTAAGAAACAAGTAAGAAAAGGAGAGAAGGATGGCTGCAACGCAGGAAGAGGTGCTGGACGCGATCTCGAACTGGACGGTGCTGGAGCTGTCGGAGTTCGTCAAGGCGTTCGAGGAGAAGTTCGGAGTGACCGCTGCGGCGCCGATGGCGATGGCCGCCGCGGGGGCCGGAGGGGCGGCGCCGGCGGAGGCTGAAGAGGAACAGGTCGAGTTCGATGTCGTGCTCACAGGCGCCGGTGACAAGAAGATTCAGGTCATCAAGGAGGTGCGATCGCTCACCTCGCTGGGTCTGAAGGAAGCCAAGGACCTCGTCGATTCGGCCCCCAAGCCGGTTCTGGAGAAGGTCACCAAGGAGCAGGCCGAGGAGGCCAAGGGCAAGCTCGAGGGCGTGGGAGCCTCCGTAGAAGTGCGCTAACCACCTTGCCGCTTCAGTCTGGCGGTCTCGGGGCCGGCCGGCGGAGCCAAACGGGGCCGCCGGAGGCTCCCGCCGCCGTGGCTGAGAATCAACCGCTGAACCTTCAGACCCCTTTATCCCAAGCTCCCTCGCCGGCCCCCACCCCCGGCCACCCCCGCCAACCCGGTACTCAAACGCGCTCCTACCTGAATCGGTACTCGAGAGCGCGCGGCGGGCGATCGAGTCCGGCCCGGCTCACCGCCCCAGGCCCGGCCCCCCAGGCACGGCCCCCCGAGTTCCCGCCCCGCCCGGCTCCGAACCTTGCGGCCCCGACCACCTGTGTGAGGTGGCTTGCGGCACAAAGTGCTCGGGTGACGGCTAAACCACCCCCACACCGCTCCCCGAGCTGCCCTACGGGCCCCGAACCGGGCCCTCGCCCCAACCCACAGCCTGTGGAAACGCGAAAACGGGTATTGACCTGCGGCGGCCTAGAGGCTAAAGTGTGTTCACAAGCCGCTCCTAGGTAGGAGTCGTATATAGGCGAGAAGTTGTTCAAGCGACGTGCTTGACGCCGGTATAGGTTGTCGCCTATACTGGCTTTTTGCTGTGTCAACTTTCTCAATCGCTCCAGGCGCTTGTCGCGCGGTTAAGAACCGCCCAGTCGCCCCGGTTGGGGTGGGCTCCGCGGGGGACGAGGACGGCCTCCCTCACGGGTCTTCGGTCAGGACGCCGTCCAGCCATCTGAGGAGGACCGCTTGACGTTTAACGCCCTGCGCGAACGCCGCACCTTTGCCAAGCTCAAGGAGTCCCTGCCCCCTCCGAACCTCGTTGCGGTGCAGAGGAATTCCTTCGACTGGTTCCTAAACGAGGGCCTGCAGGAGATCTTGTCCGACATCTCACCGATCGAGGACTTCACCGGCAACCTCGCCCTCCAGTTCATCGTCCACGAGTTCAAGCCCTCGAAGTTCACCGAGGAGGAGTGTCGAGAGAAGGATCTCGACTTTTCCCGGCCCCTGTTCGTGACCGCCGCCTTCATTAACAAAGAAACCGGTGAGATCAAGGAGCAGACGGTCTTCATGGGGGACTTCCCGATGATGACGTCCAAGGGGACCTTCATCATCAACGGCACCGAGCGTGTCGTCGTGTCCCAGCTCGTGCGTTCTCCCGGCGTCTACTTCGACAGGAGCGTCGACAAGACCTCCGACAAGGACCTCTACTCCTGCAAGGTCATTCCGGCCCGGGGAGCCTGGCTCGAGTTCGAGACCGACAAGCGGGACACGGTCGGCGTCCGCATCGACCGCAAGCGCCGCCAGTACGTCACGGTGTTGCTCAAGGCCCTCGGTTATGGGTCCGAACAAGAGATCCTCGATCTCTTCGAGGGTGCCGAGTCGATCCGGCTGACGCTCGAGCGCGACACGATTGAGACGCAAGAAGAGGCGCTAATCGACGTCTACCGCAAGCTGCGACCCGGCGAGCCTCCTACGGTGGAGAGCGCCCGCAGCCTGCTCGACAACCTGTTCTTTAACCCGAAGCGCTACGACCTCGCGCGGGTGGGGCGATACAAGGCCAACAAGAAGCTCGGCTTCGGCCACGACGAGGGCACTATCGCGGAGATGGGCACGGTGCTCCGCAAGGAGGATCTGCTCGGGACCATTCGCTACTTGGTCCAGCTCCACGCCAATAATTCCGAGTACGAGACCGACGACATCGATCACTTCGGCAACCGCCGGGTGCGTCCGGTGGGCGAGCTTCTCCAGAACCAGATCCGCGTAGGGCTCTCGCGTATGGAGCGAGTGGTCAAGGAGCGCATGACGACCCAGGACGTCGAGGCCATCACGCCTCAGACGCTCATCAACATCCGCCCCGTGGTGGCCTCGATCAAAGAGTTCTTCGGGTCGAGCCAGCTCAGCCAGTTCATGGATCAGACGAACCCTCTTGCCGGGCTGACTCACCGCCGCCGGCTTTCGGCTCTGGGCCCGGGCGGCCTGTCGCGTGAGCGCGCCGGTTTCGAGGTGCGTGACGTCCACCCCAGTCACTACGGCCGCATGTGTCCGATCGAGACGCCGGAAGGCCCCAACATCGGCCTTATTGCGTCGCTTTCGACCTATGCGCGCCTCAATCGCTACGGGTTCATCGAGACGCCCTACCACAAGGTGTCGAAGGGAAAAGTGACCGGCGACACCGTCTACCTCACGGCTGATGAGGAAGACAAGGCAGTCATCGCCCAGGCCAACGCCGAGGTTTCGGACAACGGCAGCTTCGTCGGGAACCGCGTCCTAGTTCGGGCGCGCCACAACGAGATCGATTACGTCTCCCCGGCAGAAGTCGACTATATCGACGTCTCGCCCAAGCAAATCGTGTCCGTGTCGGCAGCTTGCATTCCGTTCCTCGAGCACGACGACGCCAACCGCGCTCTGATGGGGGCCAACATGCAGCGGCAGGCTGTGCCCTTGATCAAGCCGGTGGCACCCATTGTGGGAACGGGTCTCGAGCACCGGGCCGCGGTCGACGCCGGGGACGTGGTCATCGCCCAAGAGGACGGAATCGTCGAGGAAGTCTCGGCCGAGAGAATCGTCGTCGGGCACGGCAAGCAGCACCACACCTACAAGCTCGACAAGTTCCGGCGCTCGAATCAATCCACCTGCATGAACCAGCGTCCGGTAATCAAGGAGGGCGCCAAGGTCGTCAAAGGCCAGGTGCTCGCGGACGGTGCCTCTACCGACAACGGGGAGCTTGCGCTGGGAGCGAACCTGATGGTCGCTTTCATGAGCTTCGAGGGCTACAACTTCGAGGACGCAATCATCGTGTCCGAGCGTCTTGTCAAGGACGACTTGCTGACGTCGATCCACATCGAGGAGTACGAGATCGATGCCCGCGATACCAAGCTCGGTCCCGAGGAGATCACCCGTGACATCCCCAACGTCTCCGAGGAGATCCTCGTCGACCTCGACGAGCGGGGGATCGTGCGTCTTGGAGCAAACGTGGGTCCCGGAGACGTTCTGGTCGGCAAGGTCACTCCCAAAGGTGAGACCGAGCTGACTCCTGAGGAGAGGCTCCTGCGGGCGATCTTCGGCGAGAAGGCACGCGAAGTGCGCGACACGTCCTTGAAGATGCCGCACGGCGAAGAAGGCAAAGTGATCGGCGTGCACGAATTTTCGCGCGACGCGGGAGACGAGCTGTCACCCGGAGTGAATGAGATGGTGCGGGTGTTCGTTGCCCAGAAGCGCAAGATCTCCGAGGGAGACAAGCTCGCCGGCCGTCACGGGAACAAGGGTGTCATCTCCAAGATCCTGCCCGAGCAGGACATGCCCTTCCTCGCCGACGGCACGCCCGTCGATATCATCCTGAACCCCCTCGGGGTCCCCTCCCGAATGAACCTCGGCCAGGTGCTCGAAGCGCACTTGGGCTGGGTCGCCAAGCAGCGCTGGGAGGACGGGGACAGTGTCGCTCCGAACAACGGCCACACCGGGAGGTGGCGCGAGCAGGAGCCGACCTGGGTTTCGACACCGGTTTTCGACGGAGCCCGGGAGAACGAGATCCTAGAGGCGCTGGACACAGTCGCCCGGCGCAAGTCTGAGTATCCGCTGGTCAACAAGTTCGGCAAGGCCCAGCTCTACGACGGTCGTAGCGGCGAGCCGTACGACAACGAGATCACGGTCGGGTATATGTACATCTTGAAGCTCTCGCACATGGTCGACGACAAGATCCACGCACGCTCGACGGGGCCCTACTCGATGATCACCCAGCAACCGCTGGGTGGAAAGGCTCAGTTCGGCGGTCAGCGCTTCGGCGAGATGGAGGTGTGGGCGCTAGAAGCTTACGGCGCCGCCTACTGTCTCCAGGAGCTGCTCACGATCAAGTCCGACGATGTGCTGGGCCGCGTCAAGGTCTACGAGGCCGTTGTCAAGGGGGAGAACATCCCCGAGCCCGGCATCCCGGAGTCCTTCAAGGTGCTTATCAAGGAGATGCAGTCCCTGTGCCTCAACGTCGAGGTTCTCTCGGCGGAGGGGGAAGAGATCGAGATGAAGGA
>Ga0136633_1001283_pt1 | contig 18706 bp, 20 predicted proteins | sample AntDrymeUQ832206_2_FD_105494 | JGI IMG/M metagenome (GOLD analysis project Ga0136633, IMG submission 105494) | Polar desert sand microbial communities from Dry Valleys, Antarctica - metaG UQ83 (22.06) | ecosystem: Environmental > Terrestrial > Soil > Desert | place: Antarctica: Dry Valley...
AGCGGCCGATCGAGAGCCGGTCGGTGCAGAAGTGATCGAGCACGCGCTCGTCGAAGCCCTCGTAGCGCCCACACAGCAGGGTCAGGTGCTCTTCGGCGGCGAGCTCGCCGACGTAGGAGTCGTCGAGGACGCGCCCGCCCGGCGTGAGCGCGATGACGCGGCGGTTGCGCTCGGCCGGGTCGTCCCCGTAGCGGGCGCGCAGCGCCCACTCGACCACGTCCACCCGCAGGACCATCCCCGCTCCGCCGCCGAAGGGCGAGTCGTCGACCGAGCGCCCGGACAGTTGGGTCGTGTCGCGGTAGTCCACCGCGTCCACCGAGTGGCCGATCGCCAGCGCGTTGGAGACGTGACGCTGGGTCTTGAACCAGCTCAGAGAGTCCGGGAACAGCGTGAAGACGTCAGCCTTCACCCAGGAACTCCAGATCCACGTCGACGGTCCCCGCCGTCGTGTCCACGCGGCGCACGGCGTCGCCGACCAGCGGGATGAGGAGCTCGCCGACCACGAGCACCTCGCAGGACGGCAGCGCGAGCACGCGCTCGACCGTCCCGACCTCGCGCTCGCCGTCGAGGACGCGCAATCCGACGAGGTCGTCGGCCCAGTACTCGTCGTCTTCCAGCGGCGGAGCGGCGCTGCGGGCCACGAGCAGCGCCTCCCCGCGCAACGCCTCGGCGTCGGTGCGCGAGGCACAGCCGCCGAGCCGCACGATCGGCTTGGCCTTCGTGCCCGCGAGCCGCTGGACCTTGCGCGTCTCGCCGGCCACCGTCACGTCCATGCCGTCCACGAGAACCCCCTCGAGCGGTCGTGTGACGTGGAAGGAGCCGTCGAGTCCATGGGGCTTGCCGACCCGGCCGGCCTCGACTTCGGTCATGCCGGAAGGGCTACTCGACGATGTCGACGAGGACGCGCTTGTCCTCGACGACGGCGGCGGCCTTGACGATCGTGCGCAGGGCCGCAGCGGTGCGTCCCCCGCGGCCGATCACCTGGCCGTAATCGTCGTCGGCCACGGCGAGCTCGAGCACCACGGTGCCGTCGTCTTCCTCGAACTGCTCGACCTTGACCTCGTCGGGGGCGTCGACGATGGACCGGGCGAGATACTCGAGCAGGTCCCGCATCGGCTCGGCCACCGGGCTAGTAGTCGATGCCCTGGATCCGCATGAGCTTGCGGACCGAGGCCGACGGCTGCGCGCCCTTGGAGAGCCAGTGACGGACGCGGTCCTCGTCGAGGACGACCGTCGAGGGATCCGTCTGCGCGTTGTAGCGGCCGATCGTCTCGATGAAGCGACCGTCACGCGGGGAACGGCGGTCGGCGACGACCACCCGCCACACCGGGTCCTTCTTCCCGCCGACGCGGGTCAGTCGCATAGAGACGGCCATGAGGCGCGAGAGAGTAGCGGATGGGCGTCGCGACCCGGCCGGATCGCTCAGCGGCCCCGCATCATCGCGCCGAGGTCGGGCATCTTCCCCGACTGCAGGCCACGCATCATCTTCCGCATCTCGCCGAACTGCTTGACGAGCTGGTTGACCTGCTGGACGCTCGTGCCCGAGCCCTTGGCGATGCGCTGGCGCCGGCGACCTTTGATGATGTCCGGGCGGCGGCGCTCGTCGGGCGTCATCGACAGGATGATCGCCTCGATCCGGTCGAACTCCCTCTCGTCGACCTTCAACTTGGACAGCTGGTGGCCGGCCAGTCCGGGGATCATCCCGAGCAGCGAGGTGATCGGGCCCATCTTGCGGATCTTCTTGAGCTGGCCGAGGAAGTCGTCGAGCGTGAACTCGTTCTTCTTGATCTTGAGTTCGAGCGCCTTCGCCTCGTCCTCGTCGGTCGCCTGCTCGGCCTTCTCGATGAACGACAGGACGTCGCCCATGCCGAGGATCCGCTGGGCCATGCGGTCCGGGTGGAAACGCTCAAAGTCGCCCAGCTTCTCGCCCGTCGAGGCGTAGAGGATCGGCTTGCCGGTGACCGCCTTGACGCTCAGTGCCGCGCCGCCGCGGGCGTCGCCGTCGAGCTTGGAGAGGATCACGCCGTCGAAGTCCGCGACCTTGCCGAACTCTTCCGCGACGTTGACGGCGTCCTGGCCGGTCATCGCGTCGACCACCAGCAGCACGGTGTGCGGCTTGACGGCTTTCTTGATGTCGGCGAGTTCCTGCATGAGCGCCTGGTCGACGTGCAGGCGGCCACTCGTGTCGACGATCAGGACGTCCTTGCCGTCGGTCTTGGCCTGCTCGAGCGCCCAGCGCGCGATGTCGACCGGGTTGCGGTCGGTTCCCTGCTCGTAGACCGTCGCGCCGGCCTGGCCACCGACCTTGATCAGCTGCTCGACCGCGGCCGGGCGGTAGACGTCGCAGGCGGCGACGGCGACCGATGAGCCGTTGTGCTCCTTGAGCATCTTCGCGAGCTTGGCCGTAGCAGTCGTCTTGCCCGAGCCCTGCAGGCCGGCCATCAGGATCACCGTCGGCGGGCGCGGCGAGAAGGTGATCCCCGCACTGGAGCCGCCCATCAACGCGGTCAGCTCCTCGTTGACGATCTTGACGACCTGCTGGCCGGGGTTGAGCTGCTCGGCGACCTTCTCGCCGGTCGCACGGTCTTTCACGGCGGTCGTGAACTGCTTGACGACCTTGAAGTTGACGTCGGCCTCGAGCAACGCGAGGCGGATCTCGCGCATCGCCTTCGCGATGTCGTCCTCGGTCAGCGCGCCGCGCTGGCGGACCCCGGAGAGGGTCTCCTGGAGCTTCTCGGAGAGGGAGTCGAACACGGGCGCTGGAGGCTACCCGCCGCGGCGGGCCACGACGAGGGAATCGACTTCCTCGTGAATGACCCAGCCCGGCGGCGGCGGGCGCAGGACCGCGTCAGCGACGGCCGTCGGCCCGGGCAGGCCGCGTCCGTCCGCGCTGCCCATGCGCGCGTCGTGCAGGGCCAGCAGGCCGCCCGGGGCCACGAACGGGTGCCAGCCGTCCCAGTCGCTGCGGCAGCCCTGCTCGGAATGGTCGCCGTCGACGAAGACCAGGTCGCAGGGGGTCCCGTCCCAGCCGCGCGCCACATCCGCGCTGAACGCGACGTGCCAGACCAGCCGGGTGCCGGATCTCGCCGCGGCGCGCTCCACCACGCGGCGCGTCGCGCGCTCGGTCGCCGCCTGCCCGGGCCGCAGCGCGCTCGGGTGGTGCCCGAACGGATCGATCAGGTGCAGCGTCGCACCGGCGCCGAGCGCGCGACAGAGCCGCACCGCGCTCGAGCCCTCGTAGACGCCGATCTCGACGACCATCCTGCGGCCACCCGCCAGACGCTCCAACGCGGTCGCCTCGGCGTCGGAATGCATGGTGCGGGGCGGGATCACGCCGGCACCGACGGCGACCGCACGCAGCCGCGGGTCGTCGCGCAGGCGGTCGGGCGTGAGGCGTCTCAGGGCCTTCGGGAGCGGCATGTCCCGGAGCCTACGAGGCGCCCCGAGCGCGTCGCAATGCGAATGCTTCAAGTCGCCGCCGGCGCGCGCCGATGCGACCACGTGGGCCTACTCGGAGCCGGATTCACGCTGCACGCTCGCGCGGGCCTCCGTGAGGAGATCCTCGCCGCGATCGACGCGCCGGACGGAATCGCGCCGGTATACCAACCGGTCATCGACCTGCGCACCGGGCTGGTGGCCGGCTACGAGGCGCTCGCGCGCTTCACCGTCGGCCCGCGACGCCCGGTCGAGGAGTGGTTCACCGAAGCCCACGTCAACGGCCTCGGGCTGCGCTTGGAGGCACGCGCGGTGAAGGCGGCGCTCGCCCCCGGGCGCCGGCCCTTCGGGACGTTCGTCGCGGTCAACGTCAGCCCCGCCGGCCTGGTCTCCAAGGACATCCAGGACGTCCTGCCCGAGCGCCTGGACGGCGTCGTGATCGAGCTGACCGACCACGCGGCCGCGCTCGACGACCCGACCTTCCATGCCGCGCGGCGGGAGATCCGCGAGCGCGGCGGGCGCCTGGCCATGGACGCCGGCGGCACGGGCTACGCCGGCCTGCGCGAGCTGATGCGGATCGCGCCGGACATCCTGAAGCTCGACCGCGACCTGGTCCATCGCGTGCACGCCGACCCCGCCAAGGCCGCCCTCGTCGAGGCGCTCGTGCGCTACGGGCGCGAGATCGGGGTCGTCGTGTGCGCCGAGGCGGTCGAGACGCTCGAGGACGTCGAGCGGCTCGCCGACCTCGACGTCACCTACGCCCAGGGCTTCGCGCTCGCCCGCCCGTCGCGCCCCTGGCCGGTGGCGGTGCCCGAGGCCGCAGCGAGCTGCCGCCAGTCGCTGGCGATGACACTCACGGGAGCCCACCGGGACCCGAGCGGGCTCAGCCCGTCCGAGCGCGTGCAGTGGCTGCTCTGGCGGCTCTCGGAGGCGACGACGTTCACCCAACTCGCGGACTCCCTCCCGCGCCTCGCCGCCGAGCTCGAGGCCGACAAGTTCCAGGTCTCCGTGATCGACGGCGACGAACTGGTCATCGTGGGCTCCGCCGGGCCCGACACGACAGAGGAGCGCTACCGGATCGCCGACTTCCCGGCCACCGCGCACGTCCTCGCCGAGCAGTCCTCGATGCAGATCGTGGCCGGCGACCCCCACGCCGACGACCGCGAGGTCCGCCTGCTGGCGCGACTCGGCTACCAGTCGATGCTGATGCTCCCCGCGCCCGCCGCCGGCCACTCGATCGGGCTGATCGAGTGCTACCGGACCGATCGCAAGCCCTGGAGCCGGTACCAGATCGTGCGCGCGCGGATGGTCGCGCTGCAGCTCGGCGCCGCGCTCGAGCGGATCTCCCGCACCCCCTAGGTGCCGGGGGCCTGCGGCGGAGGGTGCTGCTGCTGCGGGGCGGGCGGGTGCGGCTCGAAGGAGGGCGCGGTCTGGGGCGCCGAGACACCCGGCGTACTCGCCTGATGCGCCTCGCCGGCGGCGATCTCCGCTGCGCTGCGGGCAGCCGCGAGATCGGCCGCGGTGCGCTCGTCGAGCGTCTCCTTGCGCGGCGGCACGCCGCCCGGAAGGTGGCCGAACGCGCTGCCGAAGTCCCCGAAGAGCTTCTTCCACTCGTTCGGGATCACGAACACCTTGTTCGCGGACCCCTTCGCCAGTTCGGGCAGCATCTGCAGGTACTGGTAGGCCAGCAGCGCGTCGTCGGGCTTGTTGATGTGGATCGAGGTGAACACGGTCTCGATCGCCTTGGATTCGCCCTCGGCGCGCAGGATCGCGGCGGTCCGGGCGCCCTCGGCCGTCAGCACTGCGGCCTGCTTCTCGCCTTCGGCCGTCAGGATCTGTGACTGCTTGACGCCTTCGGCGGTGAGGATCGCGGCGCGGCGGTCGCGCTCGGCGCGCATCTGCTTCTCCATCGCCTCCTGGACGGTGACGGGGGGCTCGATCGAGCGAAGCTCCACGCGGTTGACGCGGATGCCCCACTTGCCGGTCGCCTCGTCGAGGACGACGCGCAGCTTCGTGTTGATCGAATCGCGGCTGGTCAGCGCCTCTTCGAGCGTCATCCCGCCGATCACGTTGCGCAGCGTGGTCACGGTCAGCTGCTCGATGCCCTGCAGCGGGTTGGCGATCTCGTAGGTGACGGCCTTCGGGTCGGTGACCGTGAAGTAGATGACCGTGTCGATCTGGACGTTCAGGTTGTCCTCGGTGATGACGCCCTGCGGGGGGAACGAGACGACCTGCTCGCGCAGATCGAGCAGCGGCTTGACGCGGTCGATGAAGGGGATGATCAGCGCCAGGCCGGGGTCCAGCGTGCGGTGGTAGCGGCCGAGGCGCTCGACGACGCCGGCCCGCGCCTGCGGGACGATCCGGACGCCGGATGCGGCGACGATGAACAGGAAGACGGCAAGAACGATCAGGGCGACAAGGCCCGCGTTGATGGCGGCGATCATGCGGCCGGTGCTCCTATTCGCTGACGAGCGCCGTGGCGCCCTTGATGTCGATGACCCGGACGTGGACGCCGGGCTCGCAGGTCTCGTCTTCCGACAACGGGCGCGCGGTCCAGACCTCGCCCTCGAGGCGGATCGACCCTCCTTCGCGGTGCACACGTTCCACGACCAGGCCCTCCTTGCCGATCAGCGCCGCCGAGCCGGTCCTGATCTGCGGCGGCATGTGCTTGTGCGAGGTGGCGAGGGGGCGCAGCGCGGCCAGCAGGCCGAAGGAGGTGACGACGAACCCCGCCCACGTGGCGAAGCCGCCGCCGCCGAACCCGTCGACGAGCGCCGCGACGAGCGCGCCGCCCGCGAACGGGGCGAGGAAGAAGCTCAACGTGAAGATCTCGCCGACCGCGAGGACGACAGCGACGATGAGCCAGAGCACCCAGGCGTCCATGTGGACGCGACTCTATCCGGATGTCAGGAGGGCGCGCGCGAATTCGTCGGCGTCGAACGGGCGCAGGTCCTCGAGCTGCTCCCCGATGCCGATCAGCTTCACGGGGATGCCGAGCTCGTTGGCGATGGCCAGGGCGATCCCGCCCTTCGCCGTCCCGTCGAGCTTGGTCAGGATGATCCCCGTCACGTCGACTGCCTCTCCGAAGAGCTTGGCCTGGCGCAGGCCGTTCTGGCCGGTCGTCGCATCGACGGTCATGAGCGTCTCGTGCGGCGCGTCGGGCATCTGCTTGGTGATGACGCGGCGGACCTTGACGAGCTCGTCCATCAGGTTGTGCTGGGTGTGCAGGCGCCCGGCGGTGTCGATGATGATCACGTCGGCGTTGCGCTCGCGGCCGCGGGCGACGGCGTCGAAGGCCACCGCTCCGGGATCGGAGCCCTCCGGGCCTTTGATGAGCTCGACTTCGGCGCGCTCGGCCCAGCGCTCGAGCTGCTCGACGGCGGCGGCGCGGAACGTGTCGGCGGCGCCGATGACCACGGTCTTGCCGAGTTCCTTGCGCAGGTGCCAGGCGAGCTTGCCGATCGTCGTCGTCTTACCGGTGCCGTTGACGCCGACCACGAGGATCACCGTCGGGTCGTGGCGGATGTCGATGCGGTCGTCACCGGTACGGGCGATGCCGGCCAGCAGCTCGGCCAAGCGGCCACTGAGCGCCTCGCCGCCGACGAGGGTCCCCTCCTCCGCCTCGCGCTCGAGCCTTTCGACGACTTCGGCCGTCGTCTTGGCGCCGACATCGGCGTAGATCAGCGCCTCCTCGAGGCGCTCCCAGGTGTCCGCATCGAGATCGCCGGAGAACAGCGTGGCCTGGACCTCGGCCTGCAGCGCCTCGCGCGTCTTGCGCATGTTCTCGCGCATGCGCTTGAAGAATCCGCGGCGCTCCTGCTGGCGTTCATCTTCGGGCGGGGCGTCCCCTGCGGCGGGGCCTTGTCCGTCGGTGAGGAAGAGGTCGTACCAGTCGCGGGCCATGCGGGCTGGCACCATAGCCGCGGATGACCGCGTTCCTGCTCACCCTGGCCGGCGCCGGACTGGCCTGCGGCCTCGAAGTGCTCGAAGCCGCCGCGATCGTCCTCGCGGTGGGCGCCGAGCGCAGCCACCGCGAGGCGCTGATCGGGGCTGTCGGGGCGATCGTGGCGCTGGTGGCCGCCCTCTTGATCCTCGGGCCGCTGGTGCTCGCGCGCTTCCCCGACGACGTCCTGCACGTGGTGATCGGGATCGCGCTGCTGTGGTTCGGGGGCCAGTGGCTGCGCAAGGGCGTGCTGCGCCTGGCGGGGCGCAAGGCGCCGTCGAGCGCTCAAAAGGAATTCCTCGAGGCGCGCGCCGAGGCGCGCGGACTGCCGCCCGCGCCGGCGCACGGTGCCGACTGGCCGGCCCGGATCCTCGCGGGCAAGGGCGTCCTGCTGGAGGGCATCGAGGTCGTGCTGATCGTGTCGGCGCTCGGAGCCGACCGGCTGCTGCCGGCGGCGATCGGCGCCGGGGTGGCCGCGGTCGTGGTCAGCGGCGCCGCCGTCGTCTTGCACCGGCCACTGACCCGCCTGCCGGAATCCCACCTCAAGTACGGCGTCGGCGTGGTGCTCTGCTCGTTCGGCGTGTTCTTCCTCGGCGAGGGCCTCGGAGTGCACTGGCCACTCGGAGACGGCTTCCTGCTCGTGCTCGTCGCGGCGATCCTGCTGCTGTCCCAGGTGCGGATCGCGATGCTCGTCCGCGCGGAGCCGGCCACATGACCGGGTTCTCGCCCGAAGAGCTGCAGCTCGCCGCGCGCAACAGCGGGATGCCGCTGGAGGCGATGCGCTGGGACGTCACGCCGGTCGGCCTGCACTACCTGCTGATCCACTACGACGTGCCGCTGGTCGAGCCTTCGGGGTGGCGTCTGTCGATCGGCGGAGCGGTCTCGGCGCCGTGTGAGCTGTCGCTCGACGACCTGCGCGGGCGGGCGGTGGAGACCCGGGCGGTGACGATGGAATGCGCGGGCAACGGGCGCGCGCGCCTGGCCCCGCGGCCGGTGTCCCAGCCGTGGCTGCACGAGGCGGTCGGGACCGGCGAGTGGACCGGCACGCCGCTGGCCGGGGTGCTGGAAGACGCGGGGATCTCTTCGGGCGCGGTCGACGTCGTCTTCACGGGCCTCGACCGTGGCGTCGAGGGCGGCGAGGAGCAGCACTACGCCCGCGCGCTTTCGGTCACGGACGCGCTGCGCGACGAGGTTCTGCTGGCCTGGGGACTCAACGGCATGCCGCTCCCGCCTCAACACGGGTTCCCGCTGCGGCTGATCGTGCCGGGCTGGTACGGCATGACCAGCGTGAAGTGGCTCTCGCGGATCGACGTGATCGACCGGGCGTTCGACGGCTACCAGCAGCGCGAGGCCTATCGGATGCGAGCGACCGAGGACGATCCCGGCGTGCCGGTCACGCGGATGGCGCCACGCGCGCTGATGGTTCCCCCTGGCATCCCCGAGTTCATGTCGCGCCGGCGGCACCTGCCGGCCGGACCGGTGGAGCTCTTCGGGCGTGCCTGGTCGGGCAACGGGACGATCGCCGACGTCGAGGTGTCGGTCGACGGTGGCGCGTCGTGGGCGTGGGCGTCGCTGGAGCCGGAGGCCGGTCCGTTCGCCTGGCGCGGCTGGCGGTTTGCCTGGAATGCGGTGCCCGGGGAGTTCGAGCTCTGCTGTCGCTGCTCGGACTCGTCCGGTGCCCGCCAGCCCGTCGAGGCCGCGTGGAACGTGGGCGGGTACGCGAACACCAGCGTGCAGCGGGTAGCGGTGACGGTGACGGTGACGGAAGGTCCTCTCACGCGCTGATTCTCGGCTCGTCGCGGGTGGTGGGCGGGGCGTCTTGAACGGCGGCCGGGTGGGACAGGGGTCGGCTGGAGCGGCGGTTTACGAGGCCGTCCGGTCCCTTTCCCCGGCCGCCCGTCGAGCACTTCAAGGGGGGTGCGTGACGAAACGGGACACATGGTCCCGTCTGGTGACACACCCTCGCGAGCCGCCGCCCGCCTACGCGGCGTCGGCCGCCCGCGGCAGCCTGCGCGAGACGACCTTCGACACCCCGTTGCCGGCCATGGACACGCCGTAGAGGCAGTCGGCGGCTTCCATCGTGCGCTTCTGATGGGTGACGACGATGAACTGCGCGCGATCGGAGTACTTGCGCAGGACGGTGAGGAAGCGGTCGATGTTGAGGTCGTCAAGCGCGGCCTCGACCTCGTCGAGGATGTAGAACGGGCACGGTTTCGCGAGGAAGACGGCGAACAGGAAGGCCAGGGCGGTCAGCGACTTCTCGCCGCCGGAGAGCAGGGACAGGCGCTTGGTGGACTTGCCCGCGGGCGTGATCTCGATCTCCACGCCCATGCCCTCGGCGGGGTCGGCGTCGCGGGACTCCTCGGCCTCCGCAGCCGCTTCGACCAGTTCCTCGGCTGAAGCCATCGCCGCGTCACCGTCGTCGTCGGCCGGGCTGCCGCCGAGGACCGCACGCGGGCCGGCGTCCTCCTTGACCAGCCGAAGGCGCCCGCGGCCGCCCGGGAACAGCTCGCCGACGACGTCTTCGAAGTTTCTGGCCGCCGCGGTGAAGGTCTCCTCGAACGCCTCGCGGATGCGGCGATCGGTGTCGCGGATGATGCCGCGCAATTCGCGCAACGCCGCATCGAGGTCCTCTCGCTGGGCTTCGAGCTCCTCGACGTGGGCGATCGCCTCGGCGTACTCGGACTGCGCGAGGGCGTTGACCGGACCGAGTTGCTCGCGACGGCGCTGCAGACGCTCGATCCGGATCGTGGAGTCACGGCGCTCCTCGTCGCCGAGCTCCGTGTCCGCCGCCTGGGCCTCGAGGCCGAGGGCATCGGCGAGCGCCACGAGCTCCTGCCCGGCTTCGGCGGCCTGGTCGCGGGCCTGCTGGGCACGCACCTCGGCCCGGGTGACGTCCTCGGCACGCGCCTTCAGCTTCGCCTGAACCTCCGCCTCCGCCTGCGCGCACTCGCGCAACTCGGCGGCCAGCCGATCGCCGGCGGTCCGCTCGGCTTCGAGCTCGGCCGCGCGCGCGGCCATCTGCTCGCCCACCGCTTCGAGCGCCAGCTCGAGTACCGCGGCGAGACGCTCCACGGCCGGCAGCAGCTGCTCGTCGGCCGCGGCGCGGCTGCGCTCGGCGGCGATCCGCTGCGCGCGCTGCTCGCGCTCACGTGCGGCCCGCTCGAGCAGCCGGCGCTCTGCGGCGAGCGCCGCGCCGACCTGGGCGCGCCGCGTGGCCGTCGCCTCGTCGTCGGGGGAGCGGCGGCGCTGCGCGATCGCCTGCACCGCGCGCTGCTCGGCGTCCAGGGCGTCGGTGTGGGCGCGCGTCGCTTCCCGCGCACTGCGATCGGCCTCGTCGCGTGCGGCGTCGGCCGCGGCGACCGCAGCGGCGGCGAGCTCCACCGCGGCGATCGCGGCCTGCTCGAGCCGCGCAGCCTCGCCGGTGCGGGCCACCAGCGCGTCGCGCTCGTTGCGCTTGGCGAGCACTCGATCCTCGCCACCGGCGGGAACGCGTCGCAGCTCGCCGGTCGACGGCGACCACACGAGCCCCTCGCGCGTCACGAGCATCCCCGCGAACGACGGGTCCACTTCGACCGAGATGTCGTCCACCACGTACGCCTCACCGAGCAGCGCCGTCGCCAGCGCAGAAACACGGTCGTCCCCGGTCCGGACGTGGTCGAGCAGCGCCACCGCTCCGACCGGGGCGGCACAACGGCGGTCACCGCCGTCAACTCGGCCCGTTGCGCGCGCCGGGATCAGTGCCGCGCCCCCGTCCTTGCCGGCGCGGCCGACGAGCGTCACGGCATCGGTGAGGTCGTCGGCGAGGGCGGCGCGCAGGCGCGGACCGAGCACGGCGGCCAGCGCGAGCTCGAAGCCGGCGTCGGCGGTCAGCGAGTCCGCGAGCGACGGCGCCCCGCCGGGGGCACCCGCGTGCGAGCGCAGGTAATGGTTGAGTGCCGCCAGTTCGGCCCCGGTGCGGGCGGCCTCGCGGCGGGCCCGATCGGCGTCGGCCTCGGCGGCCCGCCGAGCAGCGCGCGCCGCCTCGCAGCCCGCTTCGGATTCGCGCCGCGCCGCCACGCCCACTGCGGCGGCTTCGGCCAGCCCACCGGCACGCGCGGCCGCCGAGTCGCGCGCCGCCTCGAGCCCGGCGAGCTCGCGGGCCAGTCGCTCGGCGCGACCGGCGGCCAACTGCTCGAGCTCGACTTCGAGCTCGGCGATGCGCTCGTCGGCGCCTTCGTCGGGCGCATCGAAGTCGAGCTCGCGATCGAGCGCCTCGACCAGCGCCCGGCGTTTCAGCGCGCGGTCGGCGACAAGGGCGACGGATGACCGCGCGGCCTCGAGCCGGGTTTCGACGCGGTCGGCCGCCGAGCGCGCTCCGTAGAAGCGAGCCGACAGGGCCTCGCGCTCGGACCCACGCGCCGCCAAGGCCACTTCGGTGGTCTCACGACGTGCGGCCACGGCGGCCAGCTCCGCCTCGCAGGCAGCGGCGGCGGCGCGGGCCTCTTTCGCCGCGGTGGCGGCCGCCGCCAGCGCCATTCCCGACGCCCGCGACGCATCGCGAGCCAGGCCCCAGCGAGCCTCCAGGATCTGGCGCTCGAGGCGCTCGTGCAGTTCGGCGGCGTCGGCCTGGCGCTTCAACGGACGAAGGCGTGAACGCGCCTCGCGCTCCACGTCGAGGGCCCGGTCCAGGTTGTCCTGCGTGCGATCGAGCTTCAGCTGCGCGCGGCGGCGGCGCTTGCGGTGCTTGCCGAGGCCCGCGGCCTCCTCGATCAGCAACCGCCGGTCCTTCGGTTTCGAGGTGACGATCGCCTCGATGCGCCCCTGGGAGACGACCGAATGCATCTCCTTGCCCAGACCCGTGTCCGAGAGGATCTCCGCGACGTCGGCCAACCGGCAGCGGGTGCCGTTGACGCGGTACTCGCCCTCGCCCGCGCGATCCAGGCGCCGGGCGATCGAGATCTCCGACAGCGGCAGATCCACCGCGCCGTCACCGTTGTCGATCACGACCTCGACTTCGGCCTCCGACCGCGCCTGCACGCCGTGGCCGCCGGCGAAGATGACGTCCTGCATCGATGCGCCGCGGACCGCCAGCGGCGACTGCTCGCCGAGAGCCCACAACACCGCGTCGGTCACGTTGGACTTACCGGACCCGTTCGGGCCCACGATCACCGACACGCCGGGAGAGAACTCCAGGCGCGTGCGATCCGGGAAGGACTTGAAGCCCTTCAGGGTGATCGACCTCAGATGCACGTCAATGCTCCTCGGCCGGCGCGGGAGCGACCAAGGGCTCTGTGACGGCGAGCATCGCCTCGAGCGCGACCGCGGCCGCGGCCTGCTCGGCGTCCTTCTTCGAACGGCCGGTTCCGCGTGCGAGCTCCTCTCCGGCCACCACTGCTGCGACTTCGAAGGTCCGGTCGTGCGGCGGCCCGTCCTCGGAGCGCACCAGGTAGGCCACCGTCGCGCCGCGGCGCGCCAGGCGCTCCTGCAGGGCCGACTTGAAGTCTGCGGGGTCGTCGAGCGCCTGGTCGACTTCCGGGGCGAAGGCCTCCACGACGGCTCTCGCCGTCTCGTCGTAGCCGTAAGCCAGGTAGCAGGCGCCGATGACCGCCTCGATGACCGACGCCAGGACGCGCTCGGTGCGGGCAAGCGACTCGTTGGCCGGCGTCGGCTCCGGCGCCAGCGCGCGGATGCGGTCCGGGATCTCCAGCCGTTCCGCCACGACGCGGCACGAGCGCCCCGACACCGCCTGGGCGCGGATCTTGGTCAGCCGGCCGGCACCGAACACGTCGGCCTCCAGCCGCGGCCACAGGTGCGTGGTGATCGCAAGTCCCAGCACGGAGTCCCCCAGGAACGCGAGGCGTTCGTAGGACTCCGAGCGCCGCTCCACCCACGACGAATGCGTCAACGACTGCCGCGCGAGCTCGTCCGGCAGGTTCTCGAAGAGCTGCCGGAGCTGGTCCAAGGCGGGTCAGGACGTCGAGCGGTCGGGGGCCTTCGCGAGCACGAAGTCCACGGCCTGCCGCACCGAGCGCACGCCTGCGGCTTCCTCGTCGGACATCTTCACGCCGTAGGAGTCCTCGAGCTCCTGCACCAGCGTGTAGAGGTCCAGCGAGTCGGCATCAAGATCTTCCTTGAAGCGCGTGTCCTCGGTGATGCGCTCAGGAGCGACGTCGAGCTCGTCGGCCAGGTGCGCGCGGATCAGGTCGAAAACCTCGTCTCGAGTCATCGTCCGGGGACCGTATTCACGACACCGGACGGCTCGGGAGCCCGCCGGAGTGCTCCCGCGGCCTCCAGCGCGGCGTGCGTGCGCCCGGCGAGATCCTCCCGGACGCCGCGGGCGGCCAGGGCGATCGCCGCCGCGAAGCCACGCGCGGTGAAGGACCCGTGCGGGACGACGGCGAGGGAGCGCAGCCCCAGCAGGACGGCCCCGCCCTGGGCTTCGGGATCCACCCCGGCACGAACCGCACCGAGCGCGGGCTTCAAAAGCAGGCCGCCGAGCTTGGAGCGGGTCGAGGACATCGCCGCCGCCCGCACGGCCCCGAGGACCGCCTGCGAAGAGCCCTCCATCGTCTTGACCATCACGTTGCCCGTGAAGCCGTCGGTGACGACGACGTCGGCTGCCCCGCTCACCACGGTGAAGCCCTCGACGTTGCCGACGAAGTTCAGCGCGCCGGCGCCGGAAGCCAGTGCGGCATGGGCCTCGAGCACGTCCGAAGTTCCCTTGCTCGCCTCGGTGCCGTTGGAGAGCAGCGCCACCCTCGGCCGCGCCACGCCCAGCACCTCGGACGCGAACGCCGACCCCATGTGGGCGAACTGGACCAGGTGCTCGGGCCGGACGTCCACGTTGGCGCCGGCGTCGAGCAGCAGGAACGGGTGGGCGGGCGAGGGGATGGTCATCGCCAGCGCCGGCCGGTAGATCCCGCGTGCGCGCTTGATGTTGAACAGCGCCGCGGCCAGCGCCGCGCCAGTGGAGCCGCCGGAGACGAACGCATCGGCGTCGCCGGCCGCCACCAGCTTGGCCGTGCGGACGATCGAGGCGTCGGGCGTCGAGCGCACGGCGGGCACCGGCTCGGGCGCCTTCGCGATCGAGACGGGGGCATCGAGCAACTCGACGCGATCGGAGACGCTTCCTCGATCCACACCGCTCAGATCCCCGAGGACGAGCACGCGCAGTTCCGGGTCGGCGGCGACCGCCAGCACGGCGGCCCGCACCACCTCGGCGGGACCGAGGTCCGCGCCGTTGGCGTCGACGGCGATGATCACGCGCCCCATCCGGCGCTACGACCTAGTGATCGTGGTCGTGATCGTGGTCGTGCATGTGCACGACCTCGCGCCCGGCGTAGAAGCCGCAACTCGGGCACACCCGGTGGGGGATGCGCGGCTTGTGGCACTGCGGGCAGGAGTTCAGCGACGGATACGCAGCCTTGTGCGTGGCGCGGCGCTTGGCCGTGCGGGAGTGCGACTGCTTCTGCTTGGGGACGGCCATGAGAGCGCGCAGGGTAGCAGCGCGCAGGGGCCGTCGTGCCTAGTCGAGCTTCAATTCGCGCAGCTTCGCCCAGCGCGGATCGGGCTCGGCCTCGTGCGCGTGACTCCGTCCCCGCCCACCCTCGTCATTGAGATCCACTCCGCAGACCGGGCACAGTCCCGCGCAGTCGGGGCGGCAGGTGATCTGCGCCGGCGCGGTGAGGGCGAGCGCGTCGCGGGTCCACGCACGCAGGTCGAGGTCCCCGTGCTCGACGACGTACGGCGACATCAACTGGTCCACCCCGCCGGGCTGGAAGACCTCCCGGACGTCGACGTCGAAGCCCGGTTCGGCCGGCTCCAGACAGCGCATGCAGGGGCCGTGAATGGCAGCACGAAAGCGCAGACGCATGGCATAGCCGGAGTGGGTGGTGCGGGAGATGTCCAGGCGCACGGGCATCGGCGACGGGTCGATGTCGTAGCGCTGGCCGCCGAAGGAGAACCCGTCGACGGCGGCGTGCAACTCGAAGAACCGCCCCTCTCCTGAGCGCAGCCCCAGCTTCTCCAGTTCGAACAGATCCGTGACCTGGGGCATGCCGTTCACGGTAGACGGTGATGCGTGGTCGGTCGTTCGAACAACGGCCGCATTGAGTGAAGCGCTGGGTCGGGGCGGCGGTTCGCGAGGCCCACATGGGGTCACTGACGAATGTCGCTTCTGAGGCGACATTCGTCAGGGACCCCCTCCCCCGACGTTCGCGCCGTCCCGGACGGCCCCTCACCCCATCGATGCGGCCGTTCAGCGACGAAACCGCACGACGCCTCCGCCCGAGCTGAACTCAGTCCGACGAGTCCGGGTCGTCGCGCAGTTCGCGCTTCAAGACCTTCCCCGTCGACGTCCGCGGCAGCTCGTCCATGAACACCACGTCACGGGGGACCTTGTAGCCGGCGAGGTTCTTCTTGACGTGGTTCTTGATGTCCTGCTCGGAGACCTCGGCCTTGCCGCGCGTGACGACGACCGCCTTGAGACGCTGGCCGAACTGCTCGTCGTCGACGCCGAAGACCGCGACCTCGACCACGTCCGGATGGCCCGAGATCAGCTCCTCGACCTCCTGCGGGAAGACGTTCTCGCCACCCGAGACGATCATGTCGTCGTCGCGGCCGTCGATGAACAGGCGCCCCTCGTCGTCGAAGTGCCCGACGTCGCCCGAAGACATCAGACCGTCGAGGACGTCCTTGTTGCCACCGCCTGTGTAGCCCTCGAACTGCATGTCGTTGCCGACGAAGATCCGGCCGGAATCCCCCACCTTCGGCACGGGCTTGCCGTGCTCGTCGTAGATCTTCACGATCGTCCCGCGCGGCGGGCGGCCGGCGGTTCCGGGGGCGGCGCGCAGGTCCTCGGGGGTGGCGATCGTGGCCCACGCGACTTCGGTGGAGCCGTAGAGGTTGTAGAGGTTCTCGCCGAAGCGATCCATCCACTTCTCGCTCAACGGCCCGGGCAGCGCGGACCCGGAGACGGGGACCGAGCGCACCGCGGACAAGTCGTAGCGCTCGAGGATCTCCGGATCGAGTTCGAGGATCCGCTGGAGCATCACCGGCACCACCGCCAGCGCGGTGCACTCGTGCTGGGCGGTCAGCGACAGCGTCGCCTCGGGGTCGAACTTGCGCTTGAGCACGATCGTCGACGACAGCGACATGCCGAGCGTGAAGTGCGCGAAGCCCCAGGCGTGGAACAGCGGCGCGGCGATCATCGTCTTCTCGCGCGCCTTCAGCGGGATCTTCGAGAGCAGCGCCGCCGCAGGATCCAGCGACTTCGGCTGGCCGCGCGAGGCGCCCTTCGGGGTTCCCGTCGTGCCGGAAGTGAGGATGATCGCCTTGCCGGGCTCGTCGGGCGCCGAGACGCCGGCGGGATCCCCGCGGGAGATCAGGTCCTCGAGCAGCGTGTCCTTGGTTTCGACGTCCGGCTCGGTCCAGGCGATGTAGCGCTTGCGACGGGTCGCCGCGTCCTTCAGCACCTCCGTGAACTCCTGGTCGAAGATCAGCGCCTTGGGCTTCTCGCGCTTGGCCACGTCGGCCAGCTGCGGGCCGCTGAACGCCGTGTTGAGAAACAGGGCGTTCGCCCCGAGCTTCGAGCACGCGACGACGGCATCGACGAAGCCACGGTGGTTGCGGCACATGATCCCGATGCCGTCGCCGGCCTCGATCCCCTCGGCGGCGAGCGAACTCGCGAGCCGGCTGGTGCGCTCGTGGACGTCCTTGAACGACAGGGTCCCGAGCTCGTCGATGACCGCGGTCTCGTCGGGATAGCGGGCCGCGCTGGCGGCGTAGCCCGCGGCGGGCGTCGGGCCGTAGCGCAGCAGGGCGCTGACGACGTGGAAGAGGCGATCCGGACGCGCGGGTCGCAGGATGCCTGCGTTCGTCAGCGTCAGGACGGTGTGGACCTTGGTCTCGACCTGCTTGCGAATGTTCATCGCGGCGGCATCCTGTCAGTTCGGCACCCGGAGGTCCTCTCCCGGCAACCCGGTGGCGGCCCAGACGCAGCGCGCGATCAGGTCGGCCGCGGGCCCATCGAGCTCCCCGCAGGCGAAGTTCCCGACGTCGGCGGCGGCCGCTGCGAGTCCCGCCTCCCCGAGCTCCGCGCGGATGGGATCGAGCCGGGTGTAGAGATCGGCCAGCCAGGCGAGCAGCATCGCGGGGTCGGCCGGATCGCCGGCCGCGCGCCGGCGTACCCAGCCGTCCCAGCGCTCGAGCGCCGTCTCGTAGATCCGCCATTCGAGCTCCGCGCGGTCGAGCGCGGGCGCCCAGACGGCGGAATCCAACGGCTCCCAGCGCCCAGGCGGGCAGGCGACGTCGTCACGAACGACCGGCACGCCGGCGGACATCTCCATCGGGAAGACCGCGCAGACGTCCGGACGGTGCGGATAGACGCCGCAGCGCCCGGCCCCGCCGGGGAGTTCGAGCAGGAACGTGCAAGTCGACCCGCCGTCGCGGTGGGCGAGGGTGATGCGAAAGGAGCGGTCGTCGCGCGAGAGCCGGAAGGCACCTCGAGATCCGGGATCGGTGGGCGAGAACCGCGCGAACGCCTCGACCGGAAGCTGCTGGGAGCGGGTCAAGCGGTGCAGGTCGAAGCCGTGCACGGGGACGAGATAACGCCGGCAGCAGGCCCCGTTGCAGTCGTGGCAGCCCGGGGCGATCACCTGGCGAGCTGGGCGTGGGTCTCTGCGACGGCCGCCTCGAGTACGGCGCGCTCCTCGGCGAGGTCGACGTCGGCCAGCGACCAGGCCCGGCACTCGCAGTGACGTGCGTCGTCGCGGACCTGGACGAGCCCCTGCTCGAGCGAACACGGGAACGTGCGGCAGGCCATGGGACGAAGGTCGCCGAGACCGCAGCGGCGCGATCCGTCGACGAGCGCGAGCAGGAACGAGCAGCCGTCGGGGGAGCGGGCGAGCACGCGGCGGCCGGGCGTATCAGGGTCGTGTGAGCAGACGCTGGTCTCGGGAATCTGCAGTGCCGTGGCGATGCGCTCCACGTCGGCGGTCGTGACCTCGACGATGCGCTGCTCGCAGCAGGTCTTCGGGCCGCAGCCCGTGAACAGGCGGTCCTTGCGAGACGTCAAAAGCCGCCGCGCTTCTTCCACCACTCCTCGAGCGGATCCGCGGCCCTCGACGTCCCCGCCTTCTGATGGAACCCGCTGCCCACCTTCGAGTCCTTGAAGTCCTTTGAACCGATTTTCTCCCCGCCGTATCCGCCGGAGCCCTTGGCGTCCTTCTGGCCCCCGCCGTACCCCCCGCCGCCCTTGGCGTCCTTCTGGCCCGCCTTCGACGCGCCGTACCCCCCGCCGCCCTTGGCGTCCTTTTGGCCCGCCTTCGACGCGCCGTACCCCCCGCC
>Ga0136633_1001284_pt1 | contig 18693 bp, 16 predicted proteins | sample AntDrymeUQ832206_2_FD_105494 | JGI IMG/M metagenome (GOLD analysis project Ga0136633, IMG submission 105494) | Polar desert sand microbial communities from Dry Valleys, Antarctica - metaG UQ83 (22.06) | ecosystem: Environmental > Terrestrial > Soil > Desert | place: Antarctica: Dry Valley...
CGTGCCGTCCTCGTTCGCGCGGCACGTCGCGGACGCCCTGCCGCACGCAGGTCAGATCGTGCTCGAGGACTGCGGGCACGTGCCGCACTTCGAGCACCCGCACGACACGATGGCCATGATCCGCGGGTTCCTGGAGCAGGTCTGAGCCGCGGTCAGCGCGGGCGGTCGCCCTGCAGCGAGCTGAGCTCCAAAGAGAACAGCCTCGCTGTCTGCACCGCCGAGGCGACCACCGAGGCAAAGGACAGCACCAGCAGGCGGTCCTGCTGGTCGAACGCATCGATCTTCACCGAGTCGATCTGCAACAGCCCGATGACGCGACCCTCGGCAATGAGCGGAACCCCGTAGTAGCTGCGGACACCGGAGGACGTCGCTTTCTGGTCCTTGGCTGTGGGGACCGCGGAGACGATGGTGATGTCGGGCAGGTAGCGCGGCTCTCCTGTGGCGGCGATGGTGCCGCCGATCCCCTTGCCCAGTGGCACGCTGGCCAGCAAGGCTTCGGGCGGAGCTGGCGGATCCGTCGCGGCAAGTCGCACGACGTCGCCGTCGACCAGCTGGATGGAGCCGCCGGTGAACGCGATGACCTTGCGCAGAGCCGTGAACGACCGCTCCAGGACCGAGTCGAGGTCCAGGCACGCGCTGACATCGCGGGCGCACTCCAGGAGCAGCCGGTAGCGGCGGGCCTCATCCAGACCGGCACGGCCCCCGGGCTGCTCTCCGTCGCGGGGCTGCGGCACCAACGCCTCGACACTGGCGGACGCGGACAGCACGCCCACGACGGCATCCCCCGCCATCGGGCTGGCCAGGACATAGCCCTGGGCGTACTCACAGCCCAGGCGCCGCAGCTGGCTGAGCTGCTCGGAGGTCTCCGCGCCTTCCGCCACGACTCGCAAGCCGTACGCGTGAGCCATGGCGACGACCCCGCCCACGATCGCGGCACTGCCCGCGTCGGTGGCAACACCCGCGACGAACGACTGGTCGATCTTGACCGTGTCCACCGGGAACTGGGTGAGGTAGGACAGCGACGCGTGCCCGGTGCCGAAGTCGTCGATGGCCAGCCGTACGCCGAGCTCACGCAACGCGCGGAGGGCCGCCACCACGTGACCGACATCGCCGATCAACGCGGTCTCGGTGACCTCGATGCACAGCCGGTCCCCCGCCACGCCGTACTGCTCGAGCAACGAACCGACGAGCTGCGGGAAGCCGGGCTCGGTCAGCTGTCGCGGCGAGACGTTGACGGCCACGCCCGCCGTCGCACCGCCAACGGCCGGCCACGTCGCTGCGTCGATCAGCGCGCGCCGCAGGACCCACGTGCCGAGCTCGATGACCAGGTCGCTCTTCTCGGCGAGGGGCACGAACTCCGAGGGTGGGACGGTCCCCCACTTGGGATGCGACCAGCGCACCAGTGCCTCGAGGCTCGCCACCCGTCCGGTCGAGAGGTCGACGACGGGCTGGTAGACGAGCCGCAATCCCCCGTCACGGACCACCCGGCCCAGATCGACTTCGAGCTCGCGAGCGTGCAGCGCGCGAGCATGCAGCGCGGGCACGAACATCTGGACCCGTCCACCGCCGGCGGTCTTGGCGCCGTACATCGCGGTGTCCGCGTCGCGTAGCAGCGTGTCCGAGCTCTCCTGCCTTCCGACGGCGACCGCGGCCCCGATGCTGGCGGACACGACGACATCGTTGTCGGTGCCGACCGTCACCGGGCGGTTGACCGCCGCCAGCACGCGTGCGGCAACAGCCAGCAGGTCGCCTTCGTGTCCGACGTCGTGACACAGCATCACGAACTCGTCGCCGCCGATGCGCGCGACAAGATCACCGGGCCGCTGCACCGCAGCGAGCCGCTCAGCGACGGCAACAAGCAGCGCGTCCCCCGCTGCGTGGCCCAGCCCGTCGTTGACGACCTTGAACCGATCGAGGTCGAGGAACAGCACACCGACCCGCTCAGTACGCGCCAGCGCCCCATCGAGTCGACTGCGCAGGAGGCTGCGATTGGCCAGCCCGGTCAAGCCGTCATGGGTGGCAAGGTGCGACATGCGCGCCTCTGCTTCGCGCCGCTCCGTGACGTTCTCGATCTGCAGCACGACGCGGGCTGGGACGCCCGTGGCGCCGGCCAGCCAGGAGGCCGCCACCAGCCCCCACCGCGGCGCGCTTTCCGGGTGGCGCAACTGCACCTCGAGCCGTACGGCGAAGTGCTCCACCGAGAGCGCGTGCAGGGCCGCGTCGAGTCGCGCAACGTGCTCGGGCCCGACGTAGGCGTTGAGGCGAAGCCCCGCCAACGACTCGTCACCGCAGCCGAGGAGCTGTTCGAGCGACCGATTTGCCTGCAGCACACGGCCGCGCCCGTCCAGCAGCGCCATACCGATCGAGGCGTGCTCGAAGGCGATGCGGAACTGATGCTGCGCCTGGTGCAACCGAGCCGTCGAACGTCGCGACAACAACGACATCGCCGCTGCGCACACGCTGCACAGGGCGGCGAAGGCCCACCACCGCAGGGTGCTGGCGGACGTCGTGGCCATCTCCTGCTGCGGCAAGAGCGTGGCGAACAACGCCGCCGCGAGCAGGGCGGCTGCCGCCGCGGTCATGGCGGTCCGCAGCAGCGCCAGCCCCGCCTCGGTGCGTACTCGGGACACTCCGCTCGTCCCCCTTGCCGGGCCGGACCGGCCGGACCGTCACACTCAAGGTAGCGCTGGGATAACGCAGCGTCAGTGGTCATATCGGGCAGTTGGCCCTAGCCCACTGACAGGCGGTGCCACCCCGAATTGTCCCCTTCAGGTGCCTTTGCGCAGGTCCTTCAGCAGCTTGTCGCCGAGGTTGCGGGTCTCGCGTCGGTTCAGCTCAGCGCCAGCGACTGCCCCAGCGAGAAACGGCGCCATCGTCGACACGTTGCGGCCGAGCCGGCGCAGCACGCGACTGCGCAGCTGCTGGCGCGCTGCTGTCCCCAGGACCGTTGCCAGCGACGGTGGTCCGTTGCGGATGTCGATGCCGCGCTTGCCCGCCCAGGACATCAGGTAGGCCGTGGCGACCTGGGAGCGACTGCCCACGGGTGCGCGTCCGTAGACGACATGCAGCTCAGCGACGAGCTTGAGCTCGATCGCGACGACGGCCAGGGTCTCCGCCGCGAGCTGGACCGGTGCTAGCAACAAGCTGGGCGGAGCGGCGTGCTCAGCGGCGGCCAGAGCGCCACCGGCAGCGCCCACTGCGGCCGTGGCCCGCGAGGCCGCGGTGATGAGCCCGTCAGCCAGCTCGTCGCCGGACAGTCCGCCGTGGTGCTCGCGCAAGGTGAGCAGGTCACGCACCGGCACGTGCGGCGCGTACTCCGCCACGGCGTCGACCAGCCACTTGCCGCTGAACGTCGCCCGCCCGCCCGCGGCCCGCGCACCGGTGGCCAGCAAGCCGGTGAGCCGCGCGAGCAGCTGCCCGCGCTGACGCCGGTCGAGGTCCTCGGCGGTCAGCTGCGAAACCAGCTCGCCGACCTCCTGGCGCCGTACCAGGTCACCGCTCACGAGCGGCTACGAGCACTCGCGGCAGGTGAGCCGGCCGCCCTTTTCGGACGCGAGCTGGCTGCGGTGGTGCACCAGGAAGCAGCTGGAGCAGGTGAACTCGTCGCTCTGCTTGGGCAGCACCCGCACCGTCAGCTCCTCACCGGACAGGTCGGCTCCAGGCAGCTCGAGCGCCTCGTTGAGGTCGGTCTCGTCGACGTCGACGCTGCTGGACTGTGCCTCGGCCCGGCGCGCCTTGAGCTCTTCGAGGCTGTCCTCGGCGCCCTCGTCGACATCGGAACGGCGCGGCTGGTCGTAGTCGGTGGCCATGGTCCTGGGCCTCTCTTGTCGTGTCCGGCGGGGGAACAACGCCCCACGGCGCCGTCTTGTGCCCACCACTTTCGCGAGCCTGGTCCGGTGCGCCCGCTGTCGGAAGGAGGCCAGAGGCTAGCGGTCCGCCCACCCGGCGTCGCGCCGAAGCGGCTGATCGCTTGCGCGCCGTGACAGACGTCACCTCAGGCCCGCGCTGGACCCATCCGCGCGAAGGTCCAGAACTCGCGGCTCGCGTCCACCGGGTCCCCCGGGATCGTCCATCTGTGCCGAAAGCCAGGGATGGGCCGCAACGTGATCGAGCTGGTGGGCGCTGCGGCCGCAATGGTGCGTACGTCGCGCAGGAAGCAGCGCAGCAGGGGCGAGTAGGTCCAGCCCTTGTACGGCACGGTGCGGTCGTCCGCCCCGTGCAGGGCCAGCGCACGGATGGCCCCGTCGCATCGAGGGATCTCCAACGTGCCGCTCATCACACCGACGGTGTCGACGAGCTCCGGCCGCGCGCAAGCCAGCCGGTAAGCCATCATCCCGCCGTTGGAGAAGCCGACGACCGCGATCCGGCTCGCCCCGCGGGTGCGCAGGTTGGTCACGACGTCCGCCAGGAAGGCGACGTCATCGACCTCGAGGGGTACGGACTCCCCGCAACACAGCCCCGCGTTGAAGGAGTCGCGCACCCCCTCCGGGTAGGCGACCAGGTTGCCGTCGCGGTCGCTGTACTCGTCGAACCCGGTCGTCTCAGCCGCGCCGGCCGGGTCGTCATCGAGACCGTGCAGCACGATCATCGCGGGGCGACCCTCCGCCAACGCAGGGTCGCGGCGGATCTGCGGCGGCACGTGCAGCACGTAGGCACGGCCCGAGCTGAGCACGACGCGCTTGTCCACGCCCTCGGTCACCGGATCCAGGGCTCCGGCCAGCGGCGCCGCGAGCCCTCCTACGGCGATCAGGCCGACGAGGGACGCCAGTACGACGCCTTGCCGAGTCCAGCGCACCGTCGTCCCTCTCCATCCACCTCGGTTCAGTGTCGCGTACGCGCCGCGGTTCTGTCCTGAGTTGCCTCGGGGTAGGCACCCCACAGCAGGGCGGTCAGCTCCCGCACCACGTGCGCTCGCCCCGTCGTACCGCTGGTGACCCACCAGTCGCCGGCCGCTTGCACCATGCCGACGATCCCGCGGGCCCAGACCTGGGCACGAGCGGACCGACGTGGCAGGCCGAGCTCCGCCGCGATGCCCACGGCGAGCAGCTCGGACAGCCGCTCGAGGAAGGTGCGCACCTGTCCGGCGACCTCGGCCTTGTCGGTCGAGTGCAGCAGGAACCGGTACACCTGCGGCTCAGCCTCGATGACGCCCAAGTAGGCATCGATCGTCCGCTCCACCCGTTGGCGTGGGCTGCCGCCGCTGCCGAGGGCGGCCTGCAGGGTGACCAGCAACCGATCGGTGTGCCGCTCGGCCAGGGCGGCGTACAGCCCGCCCTTGTCCCCGAAGTGCCGGTACAGGATCGGCTTGGTGATCCCCGCTGCGGCAGCGATGGAGGCCATCGAGACCGTCGGACCGTCCCGCTGCACCAGCCGGTCGGCAGCGTCGAGGAGGGCCTCGCGCCGTGCGGACCGGTCGGGCAGCGGCATGACCATCAGGGGATCTGGATGCCGGAGATCGCCCGGCTGATGATGAGGCGCTGGATCTCGCTGGTGCCCTCGAAGATCGTGTAGATCTTGGCGTCGCGGTGCCAGCGCTCGACCGGGTACTCACGGGTGTAGCCGTTGCCGCCGAGGATCTGGATGGCCTGCTCGGTCACCCACACCGCCGTCTCACCGGCGTACAGCTTGCACATCGAGCCTTCGCCACTGGTGAACGGCACCTGGTTGCGGCCCATCCACGCCGCCCGCCAGACCAGCAGCCGGGAGGCATCCAGGCGGGTCTTCATGTCGGCGAGCAGGAACGCAATGCCCTGGTTGGCCACGATCGGCCGGCCGAACTGCTCGCGGTTCTTGGAGTACTCGAGGGAGTACTCGTACGCCGCACGTGCGATGCCGACAGCCTGGGCGCCGACGGCGGGACGCGACGCCTCGAACGTCGCCATGGCGGCCTGGCCGCCCTTCTCTCGGACGCTCTTGATCTCCTCGCCCCGCTTGGCCGCCTCCATCCGCTCGCGCGCCTTCGCCAGGCGGGCGTCGAGCTTGTCCTTGCCGCCGAGCAGCGCACTGCCAGGGATGCGCAGGTTGTCGAGCACGACCTCGGAGGTGTGCGACGCCCGGATGCCGTGCTTTTTGAACTTCTGCCCCTGCGACAGGCCCTTGCCCTTGAACTCCGGCCCGACGACGAAGGAGGCTTGCCCGCGCGCCTTCAGCTCCGGCTCGACCGCGGCGACGATGACGTGCACGTCGGCAATGCCGCCGTTGGTGATCCAGGTCTTGGTGCCGTTGAGCACCCACTCATCGGTCTTCTCGTCGTACACCGCCCGAGTCCGCATGCTCGAGACGTCGGAACCCGCGCCGGGCTCGGAGACCGCAAGCGCAGCCATCTTCACGTCGGACTCGGTGCCGAAGCACTGCGGCACCCACTCGCCGACCTGATCGGGCGTGCCGTTGCTCAGGATCCCAGCGACGCCGAGGGTGGTGCCGACGATCGACAAACCGATGCCGGCATCACCCCAGAACAGCTCCTCCATCACGATCGGCAGCGAGATTCCGGTGGGGTCTCCCCAGGTCGAGGCGAAGAAGTCGAGGCTGTACAGACCCGCCTTGGCCGCTTCCTGGATGACCGGCCAGGGCGTCTCCTCCTTCTCATCCCACTCGGAGGCCACGGGCCGGATGACGTTCTCGGCGAACTCGTGAACCCACTTCTGCAGGGTCGTCTGGTCCTCGGTGAGCTCGAGGGTGAAGCCGGTCATGGGCTGCTCTTCTCCTAGGCCAAAGGGGTTACCGCGGGTAACAGTGATGCCCGTCGCGGCCACTGTCAAGCCGTGGCGCTCCTCACGTTCCGAGGACCTTGACTGCCGTTACCCCCGGTAACATGCTGTCCTCTATGGCCTCAGTGACAGCAGCATCCCTGCCCGTGCACGGCCACGTCGTCCGCTACGACGAGGCAGGAGCCTCGTCCGGTGGCCCGGTCGTGGTGCTCGTCCACGGCATCGCCTCGCGCGCCTTCCAGTGGCGGCAGGTGATGGAGACCCTCGGCGAGACCTGCCACGTCATCGCCCCCGACCTGCTTGGTCACGGCGAGTCCGCCAAACCGCGCGGCGACTACTCGCTCGGCGCGCACGCCTGCGGAATCCGCGATCTGCTCGCCGCGCTGGGCCATGACCGGGTCACGCTGGTGGGCCACTCCCTCGGGGGCGGCATCGCCATGCAGTTCGCCTACCAGTTCCCGGAGCGGGTCGAGCGCCTGGTGCTGGTGGACAGCGGCGGCCTCGGGTCGGAGGTCAGCGCCTGGCTGCGCGCGGCGACGCTGCCCGGATCGGAGTTCGTCCTGCCGCTCATGACGTCCTCGTGGGTACGCCGGGCCGGCGGTGGGCTCGGCTCGCTGTTGAAGAAGGCACACGTCCCGGTCTCTCCCGGGATCGCCGAGTGCATGGTCGGGTTTGCGTCCCTTGCTGATCGGTCCACCCGCTCCGCCTTCATCCACACCTGCCGCAGCGTGCTCGACGTGGGCGGCCAGCGGGTGGACGCGCGCGACCGGCTCTACCTCGCCGCCGACCTGCCCCTGCTCGTCGTCTGGGGGGCCAAGGACGCGATCATCCCGATCTCTCACGGCCGCGACCTGGTGGCGTCCGTGCCGGGCACCCGACTGGAGGTCTTCGACCAGTCCGGCCACTTCCCGCACCTGTCCGAGCCGCTCCGCCTGGCGAAGCTGCTGGCGTCGTTCGTCCTCGAGACGCCGGCCGCCGCCTTGGACCCCTCGACGCTGACCGAGCGGCTGCGCGCCCCGCTGTCCGCCTGACCTGTCCCCCGCCCCCCGCCTCCCCCGCCGTGCAGAACAGCACCAGGACTGCAGCCACCGGTCCCGGGGGCGCGCCCTGACGCTGGTTTGGTGCAGTTGTGCACGGGGTCAGCGGTTGGCCTTGTCCAGCGCGGCTTGGGCCGGACCGGGCAGCGAGCCGTTCACGCAGTCAGCGCCTTTCTCCCCGCCCTGGCCGCCGCCCGCATAGGCGTCGACGAACGCCTTCAGCCGCGGGTCGTCCGCCTTCTGCACGCTGAGCTGGGCCCCCCAGGTGCTCGCCATGAACGGGCCGGGCTGACCGGCGTACGGCGACACGAGCACGTAGTCGTTGCCCTGGGCCAGCGCGGCCAGCGGCCCGGCTTGCTGATCCGGCAGGTAGGTCAGCCAGACCGCGCCGTGCTCCTGGGAGTGCACGGCAAACTCGTTCGGCACCGGTTCGTCGTACACGCCACACCGCAACCACCCGGTCACGCCTTTGGCCGCTTTCGCCTCGGCCGGCCAGTGCGGTCCGCCGGCCGGTGGCGTGCGGTCGTAGGTGACCCGGTCGGTGGTGTGCCGCTCCTTGGGGTCGACCGTGAACGTCTGCAGGCCCTCGATGCTCGGCGCCGGCCCAGGATCGGAGCCGCAACCGACCACGGCGAGAACGAGCAGGATCGGCAGGAGTCGGCGCACGCGTCGACAGTAGGGTCGGCCCACCCTGACCTCGGAGGCCCTGATGGTGGATGTCCTGTACACGGCGGAGGCGACAGCGCGCGGTGGCCGCGAGGGCGAGGTCGTCAGTGACGACGGGGTGCTCGACCTGTCGCTGACCCTGCCCAAGGAGCTCGGCGGACCTGGCGGCGACCACACCAACCCCGAGCAGCTCTTCGCGGCGGGGTACGCCGCCTGCTTCCACTCGGCCCTGAAGCGGGTCGCCGGCAAGCAGAAGGTCGACGTGCACGAGTCGTCCATCACCGCCCGCGTCGCCCTCGGGATCGACGGGCAGGCCTTCGGGCTCGCCGTCACCCTGGTGGGCCGCTTCCCGACGCTGGAGGAGCCCGAGGCGCGGGACATCATGGACAAGGCGCACCAGGTCTGCCCCTACTCGCGCGCCACCCGCGGCAACATCGACGTCACCCTGGAAGTCGCCCCGCACTCCCTGATCTGACCGGTGGTCAGACGGGGATGACCAGGCCCTTGCCGGCGACGACCACTCCGTTGGCCGTGACGGTCAAGCCCCGCTCCCGGTCCCGGTCGACGTCCACCCCGACCGAGGCGCCCAGCTCGACGACCACCATCTTGTCCAGGATCGCGTTGTGTACGACGGCGCCGCGGCCGATCTGCACGCCGTCCATCAGCACACTGCCCGCGACCTCGGCTCGCGAGTGCACGCGCACCCCGGGCGACAGCACGGACCGCCGGACCGCTCCCCCGGAGACGATGACGCCCTGGCTCACCAACGACTCCACCGCAGAGCCGACCCGACCCGGCTCGTCGAAGACGAACTTCGCCGGCGGCAGGGCCGGCGACGACGTGAGGATCGGCCACTGGCGGTTGTAGAGGTTGAACACCGGATGCACCGACACGAGGTCCATGTGGGCGTCGTAGTAAGCATCGAGCGTCCCGACGTCTCGCCAGTAACCGCGGTCGCGATCTGTCGCGCCGGGCACCTCGTTCTCGGCGAAGTCGTAAACCTGAGCCATCCCGCGGCTCACCAGCATCGGGATGATGTTGCCGCCCATGTCGTGGACCGAGCCCTCGTCACCGGCGTCGATCTTCACCGCCTCGAGCAGCGCCTCGGTCGAGAAGACGTAGTTGCCCATCGACGCGAACGTCTCGTCCGGCGAGTCCGGCAGTCCAGGTGGATCAGCAGGTTTCTCCAGGAAGGCCTCGATGGAACGCCCATCCGGCCCGGTCTGGATCACACCGAACTGCGATGCCTCAGCGCGCGGCACCCTGATCCCCGCGACGGTGACGCCGGCACCTGAAGCGATGTGCTGGTCGACCATCTGGCGAGAGTCCATCCGATACACGTGGTCAGCGCCGAAGACGACGACGTGCTCCGGCCGCTCGTCGTACACGAGGTTCAGCGACTGGTGGATGGCATCGGCCGAACCGCGGAACCACTGCGGCCCGAGCCGCTGCTGAGCCGGCACCGGGGTCACGTAGTTGCCGAGCAGCGTCGACATCCGCCACGTCGTCGTGATGTGCCGGTCGAGCGAGTGCGACTTGTACTGCGTGAGGACGACGATCCGCAGGTACCCGGCGTTGACCAGGTTGGACAGCACGAAGTCCACCAGCCGGTAGATCCCGCCGAACGGCACCGCCGGCTTCGCGCGATCTGCCGTCAGCGGCGACAGTCGCTTGCCCTCGCCACCGGCCAGCACAATGCCGAGCACGCGCGGACGGGAGGCCATGGCCCGAGTGTTGCCCACTACCTTGCCGAGCATGCGCATCGGCCTGCTGACACGCGAATGGCCACCCGAGGTGTACGGCGGCGCCGGCGTACACGTGGAGTACCTGGCCCGTGAGCTGCGCCGGCTGGCTGAGGTCGAGGTGCACTGCTTCGGACAGCCGCGACTCGACGCCACCGCGCACTCCCCCGACCCCGAGCTGGCCACTGCCAACGCCGCCCTGCAGACGCTGTCGGTCGACGTGCGGATCGCGGCGGCCACAGCGGACTGCGACGTCCTGCACTCGCACACCTGGTACGCCGACATGGCCGGGCACCTGTCCGCGATGCTCAACGGCCGTCCGCACGTCGTGACCATGCACTCGCTCGAGCCGCTCCGGCCATGGAAGGCCGAGCAGCTCGGCGGCGGCTACCGCGTGTCGTCCTGGGTGGAGAAAACCGCCGTCGAGGGCGCCGACGCGGTTATCGCCGTGAGCCAGGGCATGGCGCGCGACGTGCTGGAGGCCTACCCGGCGGTCGACCCCGACCGGGTCCATGTCGTGCACAACGGGATCGACGCGGATGAGTACGCGCCGAGCCCGGCGACCGATGTCTTGGAGCGGCACGGGGTCGACCCAGGTACGCCGTACGCGCTCTTCGTCGGACGCATCACCCGGCAGAAGGGCCTGTCCCACCTGCTGCGCGCAGCGCGCGACCTACCCGGCCAGCTGGTGCTGTGCGCCGGCGCCCCGGACACCCCCGAGATCGCCGCCGAGACCGAGCAGCTCGTGTCCGACCTGCAGGTCGCCCGCAGTGGCGTCGTCTGGATCCGCGACATGCTGCCGCGCGCCGACGTCGTACAGCTGCTCTCGCACGCGACGGTGTTCGTCTGCCCATCGGTGTACGAACCGCTCGGCATCGTCAACCTGGAGGCGATGGCCTGCGGCACCGCCGTGGTGGCGTCCGCCGTCGGCGGCATTCCGGAGGTGGTCGACGACGGCCGCACCGGGCTGCTGGTACCGGCCTCGGATGAGGCCGCGCTGGCCGCCGCGCTGACCTCGTTGCTCGACGACCCGGCGCGGGCGGAGCAGCTGGGCCGGGCCGGTCGCGCGCGGGCCGTCGCGGAGTTCGGCTGGGACGCGATCGCGGCCAGGACGCTGCAGGTCTACGAGGACGTGCTGAGCCGGAACACCCGGATGTCGCGTCCGCCGCTGAGCTCGATGTAGCGGTCGTACGTCGGCCAGGCCTGGGTCAGCCGCGGCCAGGTCGCTTTCTTCTCCTCCGGCGAGAGCAGCTGCGCCGTCACGTCGTACGTCGTGCCCTCGTACGTCACCGTGGCGGCCGGGTTCTTGATGAGGTTGCCGCTCCAGGCCGGGTGCTTCTCCTGACCGAAGTTGCTGGCCACGACGAACCACGCGCCCTTGCCGTCGGGCACGCAGGCAAGCGGTGTCACGCGCTGCTGCCCGGTCTTGGCGCCGGTGTGCGTGAGCACCAGGCTCGGCACGAGCAGCGAGCTGATGACGAACCGGCCGCCGGTGAGCTTGTTCAGGCCGCGGTCGATCCGCGGGATGACGTGCTTGGCGACGGGGGCGAAGCGCCGGCTGCCGGCGACCTTCTGCACGGTGCGGCCGATCCGGCTGTCGACGCGGAACCTCATGAACCGGACGCTAACGCCTGCACGGCGGTACCTTGCGCTCCGGCGACAGGGGGCCCGTGACCGAGCGCGAGTTGGCGGACGCCGTGCGCACCTACATCGACCGCGTCGTCAACCAGCGCGACATCACAGCGGTCGATGAATGCGTCTCGCAGAGCTACCGCGGGAGCGGCCCCGACTGGCCGACCGACCGGGAGACGCTGCGCCGCTTCTACGAGAAGCAGTACGCCGACCGCCCGCACTGGCACATCGACGTGCAGGAGACCGTCCAGCTCGGCGACAGCGTCGTCGCGCGTGCGCTGGCTGGCGGCCCCGTCGTCGTTGACGGCACGGCGGTGACGAAGCGCCTCGAGTGGTTGGCGCACTACCGGTTGCAGGACGGACTCATCACCGAGATCAACCTGCTGAGCCTTGTCCCGCACGGCGACGGCTGACCAGCAGCTGCACGCCCCGAATCCTGCGTCGGTGCTGCGGTAGCGGCCGGTGTGAGCGAAATGCCCGAATCTCGGCGCTGACGATCACTCTGCGTGAGCAGGAACGCGCCCGACCGTGGCGAACTCCGCGTCCGCGGCCAGACCGGCCGAACCTTCACGCCCCCACCAGGAGCCCCCTGTTGTCGACCGCCCTGCGCAGATCCTCTCGCGTCGCACTGCTGACCGTCCTCACCCTCGTCCTCGCCCTGGTGCGCGCCTCAGCAGCGCCGGCTGCCACGACGCCGGCGTCGCTGAGCGACGCCATGGCCAAGGCCGCAGCGACCTTGCCGGCATCCGCGCCCTTTGGAGCCTTCGTGCACTTCGACGGCCTCGACGCTGCTGGGCGGGCTGACCTGCTCGCGCAGCACGACCTGAAGGTCGCCACCGACTTCCCGTCGGTCGACGTGTCCTTCGTGGCCGCCACGGTTGGTCAATTGCTCGACCTGCGCGACGCGCGGGGCGTAACCCGGCTCGAGGCCGACCGCACGCTCGCCTACTTCGGTGATACGGGTCCGTGGACCACCGGTGCCCGGGTCGCGCGCACTGCCGTAGGCAACGGCCCCTACACCGTCGGCGGCAAGGTCATCGACGGCTCCGGGGTCGGCGTCGCAGTGGTCGACAGCGGGGTCGACGGCACGCACCCCGACATCGCCAGCCACCTGGGCAAGTCCTTCAAGGTCGTGTGCAGCACGCCAGGCCTGATCAACACGCAAACCGGTCAGTGCTTCGGTCCGGTTGTCGTTCAAGAGGCGGCCTTTACCGACAACACCGGCGGTCACGGCACACACGTCTCCGGCATCGCGGTCGGTGACGGTACGGCGAGCAAGGGCACCTATGTGGGCGTCGCCCCGAAGGCCACTCTCTTCTCCTACGGCGTCGGCGAGACCCTGGTCGTCCTCTACGCCGCCGAGGCCTTTCAGCACATCCTGACCAACTACGACACCTTCAGCCCGCGCATCAAGGTGGTCAACAACTCCTTCGGCGACCCGGCCGGTTCGGCATACGACCCGAACGACGTGCTGTCCAAGCTGACCAAACAGCTCGTCGGCAAGGGCGTGACGATGGTTTACGCCGCGGGCAACGGCGACGACGACGGCAACGGCGGGACCGGCGCGGACGACCGACTGTCCTCCACCGCCAAGGACCCGACTCCCGGCGTCATCACCGCCGCCAACTACGTCGACGGAGGTACGGCCAACCGCAACGGGGTGCTCGACAGCAGTTCCAGCCGTGGCAAGCGAGGCGTTCAAACCGACTACCCGGACCTCTCCGCACCTGGCAACCTGATCACCTCGACCTGCAACCCGGCCCTCCCTGTCTGTCGCCTGGAGATCGTCCCGACCCCCGGATGGGCGCCGCGCTACGCCACCATCAGCGGGACCTCGATGGCCAGCCCGCACATCGCCGGTGCCGCAGCCCTGCTCTACCAGGCCCGGCCAGATCTGACTCCGGCCCAGGTCGAGAACGTCCTGCAGGACACGGCGTACAAGTTCGCCACCGCGGGCGCGCCGTACGAGACCGACCCGCAGAACCCCGATGGCACTACGTCGTTCGACAAGGGCGCCGGACTGCTTGACGTCCCGGCTGCACTCGACGCGCTCGGCGTGGAGGCGGACAACCGTCCACCGGTGAGCACGCCCTCGATCACGACGACGTCCCCTTCGGCCGGCACCATCAACGATGGGACCGCGCCGCTCGAGGTCACCGGCTCGGCCAACGACGGAATCCTGCCGCCGCCGCCGCTCACCAGCGCGACGCTTGCCTCGGCTGACGCCGGGGACCTGCCCGCACCCGCGCCGGGGGCAGCGGACCTGGCCTCACTGGCCTTCCTGGAGAAGTCGAACGGCATCGAGGTCACCCTCGGCGTGCGCAATATTACCGAAGCCGGTCTGTCCAACCCCAGCGTCCGGTTGACCTACAACGTCGGCGGCGTAGCCCGCACGACCGGGCTGGTCCTCGGCCCGGCAGCGGCCTCGGCGTCGGCGTACAGCGCCACGCTCAACAACGTCGTGGCTACCGGGATCACCCGAGACACCACGAAGAACACGGTGACGTTCACCCTGCCCTTCGTCGACCCGGATGGCATCGCGCCGGACACCTCGATCAACAGTCCGGCAGCCGGCGCCTTGATCACCAACATCCGCGTGCTCTCCTTCCTCGGCAGTGCCGTCGACCAGCTCCCCGGCGGGATCGGCCAGGCCGGCACGATCGCGCCCGAGTACGGCGCACCGTTCCAGGTCAAGCGGCCCGGCCTGGTGACGCCGCCGGTCAGCACCGTCACCGTCGCCGTCGACGGGGGCCCGCAGCAGCCGGCCACGCTGACCGGCTCTACTCCCAGTTACGGGTTCACGGCCACGGTCGACACCACCGGCCTGGTTGACGGTCAGCACACCGTGTTCAGTCGGCTTTTCCTGAACGGAATCCTCGCGAGCACCGCCAGCACGCCGTTCAGCGTCCAGCGCCCGCGGGTCATCACCAGCAGCATCGCCATCGACTCCCCGACGGAAGGCACCACGGTCAACCGCGGTGTCGTCACCGTCAGCGGCACGGCGGCGTCCGACGCACCCGACACCCAGGTGCGCTCGGTTCAGCTGCAGGTCAGCGGTCAGGACTACTCGCCCGCGCCGGTGACTGCCAACGGCACAGCCGCTTGGTCGACGCCGGTGGACTTCAGCACGCTCAAGGGCGGCACCTACCTGCTCACCGCAACGCTGCTGCTCGACGGTGCGGCGGTCTCCACGGCCAGCCGCACCGTGGTGCTGCCGGAGGCGACTCCGCCGGCAGTGCTGGTGTCGTGCGCCCCGCAGGCGCTGAAGTTCTGGCAGAACGAGTTCTCCGGCGGCAGCAAGCCGGCCTTCACTGCCACCGAGCGCAACGCGATCGCGACCAAGGCTGCTCAGCTGTCCCAGGGTTACTTCGCCGATGCCCGCACGGTGACCACGACCCTGTACGTCGAGGGCAAGATCACCGCGGAACTCACCGCCGCAAGGCAGTACGCCCCCCTGCTGCTGGACCTGGCCGCGGGCCAGCTGTCCTCGAACTACAGCCGCCAGGTTGGCCTCTCCGGTGCCGAGCCGCTCAAGGCGGGTAGCTATGACGCCCGGGTCGGCAGCACGGTTGGCTCGGCCGCCTCGTGGGTCCGCGCGCAGCTCGGGTCGGGTGACCTCACGACCGCCGAGAGCGTCGCCAGGCGGATCACCCTGGGCGAGGGTCTCGCCTGCACGGCCCCGGCCGCCACAGGTGCGAGCAACGAGCACGAGAAGGCCTGACCCACAGCACGAACGCAGGCCCCGACCCTCTGGTCGGGGCCTGCGTCATGCCAGGGGGTCTGCGTCGGCGTCGTGCGCGGCGAGCAGGTCGTGCAGCGCGTCGAAGACCCCCGGCGCCGCGGCGACAACGAGGTCGAACGACGCCGGGCGTCCCCGCAACCCCTCGACCCTCGCCCCCGCCTCGCGCGCGATGAGGCCACCCGCGCTCAGGTCCCACGGCGAGAGCCCCTGCTCGAAGTAGGCGTCCAGCCGACCCGCGGCGACCGAGCAGAGGTCGAGCGCCCCGGCGCCTTCACGACGTACATCCCGTACGGCGGGTAGCAGCGCCGGCAGCACCTTCGCCTGCGCAGCGCGCCGGCGTGCGTCGTACCCGAAGCCCGTGCCCACCAGCGCCCGAAACAGCTCGTTCGCCGCCGAGCACCGCACCGGCTTGCCGTTCAGCCGCGAGCCGCCGCCGAGGACGCCTTGCCACAGCTCGCCCCTGACCGGGGCGAACACTGCCCCGGCGACCGCCTCGTCGTCGATCTCCACTCCGACCGACACTGCCCAGCCGGTCAGCCCATAGAGGTAGTTGACGGTCCCGTCGATGGGGTCGATCACCCACCGAACGCCCGAGGTGCCGTCGTCGGCCGCGCCCTCCTCGCCGAGGATCCCGTCGGCCGGACGAGCGGCGCGGATCCCCTCAACGAGCAATCGCTCGACGGCCCGGTCAGCCGCGGTGACCGCGTCGGTCGGGCTGGACTTCGACGCCAGCTCCTCGACCCCGTCTCGCATCGAGACCGCCAGCGCCCCGGCTTCGCGCGCCAGTCGGGTGGCCAGCTCGAGCAGCGCATCGCGGTCCATTCGGGCAGTCTTGCCCCACCCGCTGTGCCGACGGCCACCGCCTCTGGGGTAGAACGGCGTTCGGTTTCGTCGTACAACGCTCCCCTACCTCGGAGGACCCGTGGACCTCAGCTACAGCGAGCAGGACGAGGAGTTCCGCCGCGAGCTCCGCTCCTGGCTCGACGCCAACCTGCCGACCGAGATGCGCAGCACCGCGTTCTGGGCGGACAAGAGCGACGACGAGCAGTTCGCGATCCGGCGCGAGTGGGAGGCGAGCAAGGCGACCGCGGGCTTCGCCGGCATCTCCTGGCCGACCGAGTACGGCGGTCGCGGCGGCACCCCAGGGATGAAAGCGATCTACGACCAGGAGATGGCGCTCGCCAACGCGCCGGCGACTGTCAACCCGCTCGGGCTGGCTTTCCTCGCCCCCACGGTGATGCACCTGGGCACCGAGGAGCAGAAGAAGACGATCATCCCGGAGCTGCTGCACAACAAGACGATCTGGTGCCAGGGCTTCTCCGAGCCGGGCGCCGGATCCGACCTCGCCGCACTGCAGATGAAGGGCGAGAAGCAGGGCGAGGAGTACATCCTCAACGGCCAGAAGATCTGGACCACCAACGCCATGCACGGCGACAAGATCTTCACGATGGTGCGCACCGGACCGTCCGAGGGCAGCCGGCACGCCGGCATCTCGATGCTGCTCGTCGACATGAAGCAGCCCGGTGTCGAGGCCCGTCCGCTCAAGCAGATGAGCGGCGCCAGCGAGTTCGGCGAGGTGTTCTTCACCGACGCAACCTGCCCGGTGACCGAGGTGCTCGGCGGGGAGGGCAACGGATGGCAGGTCGCCATGCTGCTGCTGTCGTTCGAGCGCGGGTCGTCTGCGATGGGGCAGTACACCGAGTTCCGCAAGATGTGGGACGAGGTGGCCCGCGCGGCCCAGAGCACCGACCGCGATGGCGTTCCGGCCGCGACCGATCCTGTGCTCCGCCAGAAGATGGCCGAGCAGCTGGTCGAGCTCGAGTGCCTGAAGTACCACTCCTGGCACATCCTCACCCAGACGTCCAAGGGCAAGGACCTCGGCTTCGAGGCGTCGATGACCAAGCTGCAGTGGTCCGAGACCTTCCGCAACCTGTCCGACGTCTACAGCGACGTGGTCGGCCCGGCGTTCCAGGTCGCCGGTCGTCCCGGCGTCTCCCGCGGTGAGCTCACGACCATGGCCCTGTGGTCGCGCTCCTGCACCATCTGGGGCGGCTCGTCCCAGGTCCAGCGCACGATCGTCGCCGAGCGCGTGCTCGGCCTCCCGAGGTAGGAGTCGGCATGGAGTTCTCCCTCAACGACGAGCAGCGTGCGCTGCAGGACGCCGTCCGCTCCTACCTGCGCGACCGCTTCGGCCCGACGCAGGTGCGCGCGGTGTACGAGGACCCAGAGGGCGACGGCATCCCCGCCGACCTGTGGAAGGCGATCGGCGAGCAGGGCTGGCTGGCCGTGCTCGTGCCCGAGGAGTACGACGGGATCGGGCTCGGCCTGCTCGACGCCGCCGTCATCGCGCGAGCCTTTGGCGCGGGCACGGTGCCCGGTCCGTGGTTGTCGACTGTCGTCGCCGCTGAGGCGATCCGGCTGGCCGGCTCGGCCGACCAGCAGAAGTCGTGGCTCCCCCGGCTCGCCGGTGGCGAGCTCAAAGCCGCCGTCGCGATCCACCGACCCGGCTCCTCCCCCGTGCCGACGAACGCGCCTGCCACTGCGTCGGGCGGCGCTCTGTCCGGCCAGCTGCAGCTGGTCGAGTACGGCGGCGTCGCGGACCTGCTCGTCGTCGCCGCTCAGGACGGGCTCTACCTGGTCGACCCGTCCGCGGACGGCATCACCCTCACCCGCTGCGAGGCGCTCGACCGCACCACCCGCATCTGGACCGTCGACCTGGCCGACACCCCCGGCGAGAAGCTGGAGAACAGCTCGCCCGACGTACTGCAGGAGCTGCTCGACCGCGCCGCCGTACTCGTCGCCAACGACCTGGTCGGCATCGCCCGCAAGGCCCTCACCGACACGGTCGAGTACGACAAGACACGGGTGCAGTTCGGCAAGCCGGTCGGCTCGTTCCAGGCCATCAAGCACGACCTGGCCGACCTCCACGTGGCGGTGACCATGGCCGAGCATGCGGCGACGTACGCCGCCTTTGCGATCGACAGCGACCGTGATGACAAGACGCTGGCTGTCAGCATCGCGAAGTCCAAGGCGGCCGACACGGCCCGCAAGGCGACCAGCGACATGATCCAGTACCACGGTGGCATCGGCTACACCTGGGAACACGACGCGCACTTCTACTTCAAGCGGGCCAAGCGCCTGGAGTACGCGTACGGCGACGCCGC
>Ga0136633_1001285_pt1 | contig 18677 bp, 11 predicted proteins | sample AntDrymeUQ832206_2_FD_105494 | JGI IMG/M metagenome (GOLD analysis project Ga0136633, IMG submission 105494) | Polar desert sand microbial communities from Dry Valleys, Antarctica - metaG UQ83 (22.06) | ecosystem: Environmental > Terrestrial > Soil > Desert | place: Antarctica: Dry Valley...
GCTTGCACGGAACAACGGCGACGGGTCGTTCACCCTGGTGCCGCTGCCGCACGAGGCCCAGTTCGCGCCCGTGTACGGGATTCTCAGCGACGATTTCGACCGTGATGGCAAGCCCGACCTGCTGCTGGCCGGAAACTTCGATGGCGTGAAGCCGGAGATAGGGCGGATGAGCGCGGGCTACGGGATGTTGCTCCGCGGCGAGGGAAAAGGGGCGTTCGCTTCGGTGCTGAATCGCGACAGCGGGTTCTTCGTGCCGGGGCAGGCCCGGGATATCCAGCGGCTGCGGACGGGGAAGGGGGATCTTTACGTCGTGACGCGGAACAACGATCGACCCCTGGTTTTCTCTGCTGCTCGAGGGAAAAGCAAATGAGAACGACACAGATCCGAGGGAACAGAAGCATAGATTCGAGTTGCGAGACCCTCGCAACCAAACCCTATGCTTCTGTTCCCTCGGATCTGTGTCGTTCTAAGTTGACTTTTCTCGCTGCGTCGAGCGCCGGTGACGAATCGTCAGCCGACCATTCGGCTCACTGAACCGGTTTCTTGGTCCTGATGACGATGACTCCGTTCACCCCACGCACGCCGTACATCGCGGTGCCGGTGGCATCCTTCACTACCTGGATTGACGCGATGTCGTACGGCGAGATTCCGGAGAGCGCCCCCTGGGGTCCCGGCTGAATGGCGATGCCATCGACCACATACAGCGGCGTGGTGCTGCCGTTAACGCTGCTGCTGCCGCGCATGCGGATGGCGATTCCACCGTCCGGGGACCGGGAAACCCACACTCCGGGATACTTTGCCGCCAGCTGGTCCTCGATCGAGACGGTGGGGGAGCGGGCGATGTCTTCGGCGGTGACTCCGGCGGGTGGAGGCGGATTAGGCGACATTGGATCCACGTCTCCGACCGGAGCGGTTCGCGGCGGCGCACATGCCAGCAGCAGTCCGATCAGCAGGCTGAAGGGAACTTGCACGCGCGCCATCGACTCAATCATTGGAGAACTGATGCACACCGGTATCCGCTGCATAAATCGCTCCCTCGTGTTAGGCACCGTGTGCGTGGCGCTTGCCGGTTCGGCGGCTCCCGCTGAGTCCCAGAGCAGCCAGCCGCAGACGGGACTTCGGCTCGCTTCTCCCGATGGGCGCAACGTCGTGATGGTCGATGTCCGCGAGGGCTTCCTCTATTATATGCTTCAGCGCGACGGCCGTGCCATAATGCTGCCCTCACGGCTCGGCTTCGAGTTTCGCGGCGCGCGGACGCTCCGGGACAGCCTCAGGCTGGTGACGAGCAGCAGAAACACTGTGGACAACACCTGGACCCAGCCGTGGGGTGAGGTGGCGCGCGTACGCGACCACCACAACGAGCTGAAAGTCTCGGTTCTGGAAACGGCAGCGCCCGGGCGGAGGTTCGACGTCGTTTTCCGCGCGTTCAACGACGGCATCGCGTTTCGCTACGAGCTGCCGGCCCAACCCTCCCTCGGCGAATTCACGATCAGGGACGAGCTGACGGAGTTCAGCTTCGCTGACGACGCGCGCGCGTGGTGGATTCCGTCCGACGTCCCGCGCCTCGACCGGTCGGAAATGCTCTACGCATCGTCTCCGGTCAGCGTGATCGACAGCATCCAGACCCCTCTCACCGCCGAAACGCGCGATGGCAGGACATTCATCGTCATTCACGAGGCGAATCTGGTGGATTACGCGCGCATGAATCTCGCCGGCGGACGCGAGCAGAACCGCACGCTGCGCTCGGCGCTGGCGCCGCACGCCGGCGGAGACAAGGTGCGGGCGCGGACTCCCTTCAATACGCCGTGGCGGACGATACAGCTCGCCGACAGGGCGATCGATCTGGCGCCGTCGGTGCTGGGCCTGAACCTGAACCCGCCGAACGTTCTTCCGGATGTGAGCTGGATCAAGCCGATGAAGTACGTCGGGATCTGGTGGGGAATGCACATCAACACGATGACGTGGCACTCGGGACCAAAGCATGGGGCGACGACGGCGAACACCAAACGGTACATCGATTTCGCGGCGGCCAACGGAATCGGCGGGGTTCTCGTCGAAGGCTGGAATACAGGCTGGGATGGGGACTGGATCCAGAACCGGAATGCGTTCTCGTTCACCCAGGCGTATCCCGACTATGACATCAGGGGTCTCGCGGCGTACGCGAAGGAGAAAGGCGTCAAGCTAATCGCGCACAACGAGACCTCGGGCGGCGTCCAGAACTACGAGCGCCAGATGGAGGAGGCGTTCTCCTTCTATCAGTCGCTGGGAATCGATGCGATCAAGTCGGGCTACGTCACCGACATGACGACGGAAGGCCACTCGCACCACTCGCAGTTCATGGTCAACCATTATCGGAAAGTCATCGAGACGGCAGCGAGGCACAAAATCATGCTCGACGTCCACGAGCCGATTCATGATACGGGCGAGCGCCGCACCTACCCGAACATGATGAGCAGGGAAGGGGCACGCGGGCAGGAATACAACGCCTGGGGCGGCGAAGGCGGGAATCCCCCGGAGCACGAGACGATTCTCTTTTTCACGCGAATGCTCGCCGGCCCGATGGATTTCACCCCGGGCGTATTCGACATACTGATCGAGCGCGGGACGGGCAGGCCGCGCCGGGCCGACGAGTCACGCATCAGGACGACGCTCGCCAAGCAGCTCGCGCTCTACATTGTGCTGTATTCGCCTTTGCAAATGGCGGCGGATCTACCCGAGAACTACGAGCGCCAGCCGGCATTCCAGTTCATCCGCGATGTCGCGGTCGACTGGGACACCACGCGAGTGCTGGAGGGAAAGATCGGCGACTATGTCGTCGTCGCCCGCAAGGCGAAGAACAGCCCGGAATGGTTCCTTGGAGCCATCACCGATGAGGAAGGGAGGAGCTTCGATATTCCGCTTTCTTTTCTGCCGAAAGGGAGAAGCTACATCGCCGAGATCTATGCGGACGGCCCGGGGGCGCATTGGCTGACGAATCCGCTGCCGGTTGCGATCTCGAGACGGACGGTGACTTCCGGCTCACGCCTGCGCGTATTGCTGGCGCCGGGTGGCGGGCAGGCGGTGCGCATCCGGCCGGCAAGGTAGGTATCTGGCTCCTGGCGGCACTAACGCTGGACTTTCCAGATCGACGCGCCCCGCCCTTGCTGAAGTTCAGTAGTAACTCAGTATTCAAAACTCGTCGTTGCAAACTCGCCAACCTCGTTGCCGCGAGTCTCTTCGCCCTCAGCGCGTGCACGCGCGACGAGGAGAAACCGAATTCCCCTCCGCTCTTCGAGCTCCTGTCCCCGCAGGCCACCGGCGTGATGTTCGTCAACGAGCTCCCGGAAAGGGCGGACGTCAACATCCTCAATTACCTCTCCTACTATAACGGCGGCGGGGTCGCGGCGGGCGACATCGACGGCGACGGCCTGCCCGATCTGTATTTCACGTCGAACCTTGGCTCCGACAAGCTCTACCTCAACAGGGGCAACTACAGATTCGAGGATATCACCGATCGCGCGGGCGTAACCGGCCCGCCCGGCTGGACCAGCGGAGTCACGATGGCCGATGTGAACGGCGACGGCCGGCTCGACATCTATGTTTCCGCGGTGAGCTACCTCACCATGAACGGCCGCAACATCCTCTACGTCAACAACGGTGACCGCACCTTCACCGACAGAACGACCGAGTTCGGTCTCGATCACGAGGGGTACTCGACGCAGGCGGCCTTTTTCGACTACGACCTCGATGGCGACCTGGACATGTACCTGCTCAATTATTCCGCGCACACCGAGCGCGGGATCAGCTCGAAGCCGCAACGCGAGGTCAGGCATCCGCGCGCGGGTGACCGCCTGTTCCGGAATGATGGAAACCGGTTCGTCGATGTCAGCGCGAAGGCCGGGATCTACGGTGGAGTGGAGGGCTATGGCCTCGGCGTCGTCGCCAGCGACCTGAATCTCGACGGCTGTCCCGACATCTTCGTCGCCAACGATTTTCAGGAAAACGATTTCCTCTACATCAACAACTGCAACGGCACCTTCACCGAATCGATTGCCGAATCGATGGGACACACCAGCCGTTTTTCGATGGGGGTGGATGCCGCCGACTTCAACAACGACGGGAAGCCCGATCTGATGGTGGTCGACATGCTTCCCGAGCGGGAGGAGATCCTCAAGACCTCCGCCAACGCCGAGTCATTCAGCGTCTTCAACCTGAAGGTGAAGGCGGGTTACTGGCCTCAGTACGCCCGCAATACGCTGCAATTGAATCGCGGCAACGGGCGCTTCAGCGACATCGGTTATCTCTCCGGGGTCTACGCCACCGACTGGAGCTGGTCGCCGCTTTTCGCCGACCTGGACAACGATGGGGACAAGGACCTCTTCATCACCAACGGGATCTATCGGCGCCCCAATGACCTTGACTACATCAACTTCGTAGGCAACGAAGCGATACAGGCATCACTGGCAAGAGGCATCAGCGCGGAGAACCTGAAGCTGCTGGAGAAGATGCCCCAGGTTCCTCTCGCCAAGTACGTCTACAGCAACCACGGCGATCTGACTTTCACGAACATGGCGGAAGCGTGGGGCCTGGCACAACCGGGCTTCTCCAACGGCGCCGTGTATGCCGATCTCAACAACACCGGCTCGCTCGACCTGATCGTGAATAACGTGAACGCACCCGCTTCCATCTACCGGAGCCGTGCCCGTGCCGATACCAGCCGTCATTTCCTGACTGTCGTTCTGCGCGGCGCCGGCGCGAACACTGCCGGCATCGGCGCCAAAATCGTGATTCACCACGGCGGCAAGACACAAATGGTAGAGCAGATGCCGACGCGCGGGTTTCAGTCGTCCGTCGATCCGAGGCCGCACTTCGGGCTCGGCGCATCGACCCGCATAGATTCGCTAACGGTCGTCTGGCCTGACCGGCGATTCCAAATAATGAGGAACGTCGGCGTGGACCGGATTCTCACGCTGTCGCAGCAGGAAGCCGCCGGCAGGTACGACTACGCGAATGCCGGCCGCCGAACGGGGATATTCGCGGATGTAACGGCGGAGCACCCGATCGACTTCAGGCACGACGAGAACGATTTCCTCGATTACCATCGCGAGCCATTCATGCCGCACCTGCTTTCGGCGGAGGGTCCCGCGCTCGCCATAGGTGATGTCAACGGCGACAGGCTCGATGACCTTTACGTGGGCGGCGCGAAGTGGCAGGCGGGACGATTGCTTCTTCAGACCGCGCCCGGGCAGTTCCGCTCCTCGAGCGAGCCTGTGTTCCGCGCCGACAGCCTGTCCGAAGACGTCGACGCTCTGTTCTTCGACGCCGATGGAGACGGTGACCAGGACCTCTACGTCGTCAGCGGCGGCAATGAATTTTCCGGAACCGACCAGGCCCTGCGTGACCGGCTCTACATCAACGACGGTCGCGGGAATTTCCAGCGCTCGCCGGCCGCGCTTCCCGATTTCTTCGAGAACGGCTCGTGCGTGGCGGCGGGCGATTTCGACGGCGACGGCGACCTCGACTTATTCGTCGGATCCCGCGTCGTCTCCCAGAGCTACGGCGCTACGCCCAAAAGCCATCTGCTCGAAAACGATGGCACCGGCACCTTCAGCGATGTCACGTCCCAGCGGAGCGATGTCCTGGCTGAGGCGGGCATGGTTTCTTCCGCCGTGTGGCTGGATTACGATGGCGACCGCCAGCTCGACCTCATCGTCGCCGGGGAGTGGATGCCGGTGCGTGTGTTCCGGCAGCAGAACGGGCGCTTCGTGGACAGGACGGCGGAGGCGGGGCTCTCGGGTACGAGCGGCTGGTGGAACACGGTTACGGCGGCGGATCTGAACAGGGATGGACGCCAGGACCTCGTCCTCGGCAATCTCGGACTCAACTCGTATATCCGCGCCAACGCGAAGGAGCCAGCGCGGCTCTATGTCCGCGATTTCTACGAGAACGGGTCGGTGGAGCAGCTGCTCACCTTTTACAAGCACGGGGTCAGCTATCCGCTCGCGGGAAAGGACGAGATAGTACGGCAGATGCCGCAGCTGCGGAGCAAGTACGTCGCTTACTCGAGCTTTGGCGCCGCGCGGATGGAGGACATTTTCCCGGCCAGTGAGCTGAGCAAGGCGAACGTTCTGGAAGCGCGAGAGCTGGCGAGCTCGGTGGCGCTGAACAGCGGCAACGGAAAGTTCGCTCTCCACCGTCTCCCGGTGGAAGCGCAGTTCGCACCCATCTATGCGGCGCTCGCGGATGATTTCGATGGGGATGGGCAGGTGGATCTGCTCCTCGGGGGCAACTTCTACGGTGTCACGCCCGTGCGCGGACGGTACGACGCCAGCCACGGCCTCTTGCTTCGCGGGGCCGGGAATGGTCGTTTTGTGCCGGTCGGAATGGAGGAAAGCAACCTCGTAATCGAGGGTCAGGTGCGTGGCATGGGAGTGCTGCGCCGAGCAGGGGGCGACCGACTGATCGTGGTCGCCCGAAACGATGACAAGCTCGTGTTTTTTCGCCCACTTCTCACCAACCGAACGCCATGACGAATCTCGATCCGCTCGATTTTCTGGTGATTGCCGCGTACTTCATCGTGGTGCTGGTAATCGCGTGGTGGGCGGCGCGGCACGAGAAGAACGTAAGCTCGGACTACTTTCTCGCGGGTCGGAGCGTAGGCTGGCTGGCAGTGGGGGCGAGCTTGTTCGCCTCGAACATCGGCAGCGAACACCTCGTCGGGCTCGCCGGCACTGGAGCGGCGAGCGGTCTTCCCGTTGGTCACTTCGAGCTGCTGGCGAGCCTTATCCTGCTGCTCCTCGGGTGGCTGTTCGTGCCGTTTTATCTGCGCAGCGGCGTGTACACGATGCCTGAGTTTCTCGAGCGGAGGTACAACTCGGCCTCACGCGCGTACTTCACGTGGGTTTCGATCGTGGCGTACGTGCTGACGAAGATCAGCGTGACGCTCTTCGCGGGCGGCATCGTGATGCGCGCGGTGACGGGGCTCGACTTCTGGACCAGCGCTGTCATCCTGATCGTCGTGACGGGACTGTACACGGTGTTCGGTGGGTTGCGTGCCGTGATCTACACCGAGGTCATGCAGACTCTCGTCCTCATCCTGGGCTCGGCGATGCTGATGTTCGTGGGTCTGGCCGCGGTAGGCGGCTGGTCGGGCCTGCAGGCGCGGCTTCCTGCGGACTACTTCTCGATGTGGCGGCCGTCGAGCCATCCGGATTTCCCCTGGACGGGAGTGATCTTCGGTGCTCCTATCCTCGGCATCTGGTACTGGTGTACCGACCAGTACATCGTCCAGCGGGTGCTCGCTGCCCGGAACATCAAGGAAGCCAGGCGCGGAACGATCTTCGCGGGTTTTCTGAAGATTCTACCGCTGTTCATCTTTGTGCTGCCGGGAATGGTCGCCGCCGCGCTCTACGCGGATGTCCGGTCGGGGAGCGCTGACTCGGCGTACCCGGTGCTGGTCACCCGGCTACTCCCCGTCGGAGTGAAAGGACTGGTACTGGCGGGAATGCTCGCGGCGCTCATGAGCTCTCTCGCTTCCGCGTTCAACTCGTGCTCGACGCTTCTCACGTGGGACGTCTACCGCAAGTGGCGGCCGAACGCGACTGAGCAGCGCCTGGTGACCGTCGGGCGGATGACGACGGTGGTGCTGGTGGTGCTCGGACTCGCCTGGATCCCCTTCATGAAGTACGTCTCGCCGCAGCTCTACATCTATCTGCAGAGCGTCCAGGCTTACATCGCGCCGCCGATCGCGGCGTGTTTCCTGCTCGGCATTTTGAGCCCGCGTCTGAACGGGACGGGCGCGCTCGCGGCGCTGTGGACCGGTTTCGTCATCGGATTTGCGCGGCTCATTCTGGAGCTCCAGAAAGCGAGCCTGCCGGCCGATACGTTCTTCCTGTGGCTGGCCGAGATCAACTTCCTGCATTTCGCGGCGCTGCTGTTTGCGTTGTGCAGCGCGATCCTGATAGTGGTGAGCGTCCTGACTCCTCCGCCCGAGCCGGTGCGGGTGAACGATCTCACACTCCAGACGGCGACGAAGGTGCTCGACGTCGAAGACACGCCGGCGGAGCGGCGGTTGACGATCTGGCTGTCGCTGCTGCTGGCGGCGACGATCGGGGCGCTGTGGATCATCTTCCGGTAGCGGGATCACCGTAGTGAAGGATTAACTCGGACGGCGAATGACGAGCCGCGTGCTGGCAGCTTGAAAGCTGCCAGCCGCGTGCCGGCCTTGTGCTCCGCAGGCCCCTCCTCCATATAATCAAAAGACCCTAACGAGGAGGAGTCCGCATGAAACGATCTCTTGTGAGTGCAGGGGACGCGATCGCGGGAGTGTTGAACCCCATTGTTTTCGTGGCGATCTGCTGCGGGGTGCTGGCGGTGCCCATCGAGAGCCCGGCACAGGTAGTGACGCCCAAAACCTTGCCTGTGCTCCAGGCGGGTCAGTTCGACATGTTTCCGTCGGCGCTTGCCGGCATGGGCGGGGCGACCATCGCGATGGACGACAGCCTGCTCGATCCGTTCGTCAACCCGGCCAAGGCAACGCGTATTCGTGCCGGTCATCTCTTCAGTGCCCCTTACTTCCATGATATCTCCGGGGGCAGGGGAGGTGGACGGAGTCTTCCCATGGGTGGCGGCGGATCGTGGGGAGATTGGTCGGCGACTGGGCTGTTCACGTTCCAGCAGCTGGATCGCGCGGGGCCGACCTGGAACCTTTCGACGAGCGATTTGTCGGCATTCAATCAGTATGTCGCCGGAACCATCGCTCGGCGACTAACCCCGTCAGTGAGCGTCGGACTTGGGGTTCAGCTCGCCGCCCTCGACGCAATCGACGGCGTCGATCTGCTGTACGGTGGCAGCGATCGAATCGAGCAGTCCGGGGAGCTGGCCGACTTTCGGCTTGGACTTACGAAGGAAACGGGGCCGGACCGTCATCTCGAGGTCATGCTTGTGCATTCACGTACAGACATGCGCCACGACGTCCGGTTTACCACGTGGCTCTGGGATCCGGTGGCGCGCACGAGCATCCAGGAACAGCGCATGGAGTACAACCAGGATAGAACTCATATCTGGGGCGTACATAGCGAGTTCTCCCGACCGGTCGGATCGGAAGGCTGGCGTCTGGGCTGGCTGGGAACCGTGAATCGCCTGTCGCACCCGAAGATTCCCAACTACGTCATCCAGAACATCCCGCGCGATCCGGGCACTACCTACAGCTTCAACGCCGGCGTCGGGGTCAGCCGCACAGTGGCCCGAACTTCCTTCGCTGCCGATCTCATCTTTGAGCCCATGTTTGCGGATACCTGGGCAGACGCGGCTAACGACACCGCCATTGTCGGCGGCGGAACCATTCCCGCCGGCGAGAAGACGGTTGAAAACACGTTCCGCTTCAACAACGTCAAGCTGCGTTTTGGCGCGGGGCGGGATTTCGTGGTCCGCTATGACAGCAGTGCGATCTTCGGCTATCAGCTTGGACTCGGCGCGCACGCGATCAACTACCGGCTGCAGCAAGCCAATCACGTGCAGCGGACCTTCCGCACCCAGCGTGAAAAGTGGATCGAGTGGTCGCCGACGCTTGGTCTGCGACTCCGGTCGCCAGGGCTGGACATGCTGTACAATTTCTCGCTCATCTGCGGCCCAGGTTGTGGTGACGGCGGTCAGCCCGTTTTCGTAAATACGCCGGGCGCTTTCGACCTCGCCGCCGCCGGAATCATCGTCGCGCCGAGCGGTGAGCTGTTCATGCAAAGTGGGACGCTCAAGATCCACAAGCTCACCATCGTGGTGCCGATCCGTTAGGCACTCGGTGGTTTTACGGTAGATGCTTAGCGGACGGGAAAGGGTCGCGTGTGGTTCCCGTCCGCCGTCTTCTCAACCCGGCCCCAACGGCAACTGAAGCTGTCAGCCGCCAGCTTAAGGCTGACAGCTGACAGCTTTTTTTAGAGCAGCTGTCAGCTGAGAGCGTGTTCAGTCACAGTCGTGGTTACCGACCCTGACGCTCGAGCTCGAACACGTAGGCCGACATCGGCCGCAGTACGGACAGCACCACCTGGCTTCTGATCCGACCGTCGCGTCCCACTCGCATCGGGACGGCGGCGCGTCTGGTCAACAGGTCTTTCGGTACGTACCGTCCCGGGCGCAGCACCCATTCCGCGGACGAAACGCGAACCCCGTGCAGAGGAGCAGATCCAAGGTTGGAGGCGACAAGGACGGCTCGGTCTCCTTCGCGGCGCAGGAAGGCTGCTACAGCACCGCTCGTCGCCTCGAGCTCGATCATCTTTCCACTCGCCAGCGCCGGATTCCCGGCGCGCAGGTGGATCAGCCGCCGGTAGAAGTTCAGCAGCGAGCGCGGATCGCGGTCCTGCGCCGCGACGTTGGCGGTCAGCGAGTCGGGCTGAAGCGCCTGCCACGCGCGACCGGTGGTAAAACCGCCCGCGCGCTCTCGCCGCCAGTGCATTGGAGTGCGCAGACGCTCGTCCGGCTTGTCGCCGGTCATGCCGAGCTCCTCGCCGTAATAGACGAACGGAAGTCCGGGTAGAGTGAGAAGCAGCGTTGCCGCGACTCTGGCACGCGCGGTGTCGCCTCCGAGAGCGGTGAGGGTCCGCGTCTGATCGTGGTTCCGAAGAAAGGTCCCCCAACGCTCGGCGGGTAGAGCTCGTTGCAGGCGCAGCACCGGAGGGAGGAGCGTTTTCGCCGAACCCGTGCGTACGGCCGCGACGATGGAGTCGGAGACTTCGAAGGCGAAATAGGCGTCGAGCTGGTCAGGGTAGTACGCGAGCATTGCTCCGGTGCTGTCCCAGACCTCGCCGATGGTGAAGGCCTGCGGCGCGATTCGACGGATATATGACGCGTAGTCGCGCAAAACCGGATGAATGCCGGGCGCGTGCTTGATCGTCTGCCCTTCTTCCACGAGGTGGGCGATGGCGTCGAGACGAAAGCCATCGGCCCCCATCTCGGTGAGCCAGAAGCGGGAAATCTTCTTCGCCTCTTCACGCACTGCCGGCGTCTCGTAATTCAGATCCGGCATCCCGCTCCAGAAGAAGCCGTAGTAATAGTCGCCGCGCACCGAAGAGCGATGCCAGTTGTCGCCGCCCCACTGGTTTTTCACTCCGGGATGCGCGGGTAGCCATCTGAACCACCGCCGAAAGGGTGACGCGGGGTCGCGCTGTGCTTCCTCGAACGCGGGGTGCTCACTGGAGGCGTGATTGAGAACCAGGTCCACGAGCACCCGAATCCCGCGGCGGTGCGCTTCGGCGATGAGCCGCCTGAAGTCTTCATTCGTTCCGTACTCGCGATCGACGCGGTAATAGTCGGTAACGTCGTAGCCGTGATAGCTCGGCGACTCCGCTATCGGCATCAGCCAAATGCACCGGGCGCCAAGATCACGGCGCGAGTCCGGCGTGCCGTCGTTGATGTAGTCGAGCTTCTGAATGAGGCCGTTCAGATCACCGACGCCGTCGCCGTTGCTGTCGTAGAAGGAGCGAACGAACACCTCGTAGCAGACCGCTCCACGCCTCCAATCCTGTGCGGCGGCAGCGCTGGCCGCGACGGGATTAGAGGGTTGTGCAGCGACAGGAAGGACCCCGGAGAGGCCCGGGATAAGTGCGCCAAAAAGCGTCGCGACGGCCGCCCGATGCATTGTAAAAAGGTAAGACTTGCGGCTCAGCATTGCCTCCGGTATCGTCAGTTCCGTCCTACAAACAACGGGCTGAAATGAAGCCAATGTTCCTGACCGAGGTCGAGCAGGCCGTGCCACAGGGCCCTTACGCCGGTCCCATCCACGGAATGAAGGCGGCGGGTGTGCCGGTGCCGCAGATCATGCATCTCTTCGCCTTCAAGCCGGACCGGACCAGTCACCTGGCCTCGTTCACCCAGGGTGTGATGCGTGGCCCTTCGCCCCTTCCGCCCGGTCTGCGCGAGCTCATCGCGGCGTTCACCTCTCGCCGCAACGATTGTCTCTTCTGAATCGGCTCACACGCCGCGGTCGCGGCGAAGCTGCTGGGAGATCGGGCAATGGTCGACTCGGTGCTGGAGGATTACCGGACGGCACCGATCAGCGCCCGTGAGAAAGCGCTGTTCGCTTTCATCGAGCGCATGAATCGCGAGTCCTTCACGCTCCAGCGGGAGGACGTGCAGGCGGTCATCGACGCAGGGTGGACACAGGAAGCGGTCTACGACGCGATCACGGTTTGCGCGCTCTTCAACTTCTACAACAAGTGGATCGACGCGACCGGCGTCGGAGATATGCCGCCGGAAGCCTATGCCATGTCGGGGGAGAGACTCGCTAGTGCCGGGTACGTTCCTCAGGCTCCAAAGTAGAATGACAACTCCCCTTTGAGTAGCACAGTTGCCAGCTCGTCAGCTGTACCGAACCTTCGCCACCGCCAGCGCCCCGTTCAGCGCCACCATCGCAGCGTTGGTGAGGATCACCGGCCAGTCGGAGGTCATCGCTCCGTATACGATCCATAGAGCGCTGGCCGTAGTGAGAAGCGCGAACATGCCAAGCGACAGGTCACGCGTCTGGCGGGTGCGCCACGACCGGATGACCTGCGGAAGAAACGAGCTCACCGTGAGAATCCCGGCAACGAATCCCAGGTACCGGATCATGCCGCCCCCACGATGGCGGAGCCATCCCGGATGGTGAGCCAGTCAGTGCGGACACGGTCCCACTCCTGAATCAGCAGTCCCTGCTCCTCGAACACCAGCCGGATCTGGCTGGGATCGTAGCCTCCGATCTCCTCCAGCACCGGAATCAGGACGCTGAGGGCGTCATCGCTGATCACGGTGCGGCGCGCGATCTGGGCGATGTGCCGCGCCTCGGATGCCGCGATGGTAAGGCCATCTCCACGGTTCACGTGCAGCATGACGTGGATATCGGAGCTTCCATCACCGACGTAGACCACTCTATCCGTCGGGACTCCCAGCCGAAGCCTGAGGTAGTCGACCGCGGCGACCTTGCCGTACCCGGCCGGCACCTGCTCGATCGTCTCGATCTCGCCGGTGTCTTCGTTAAACCCGAAATGCGCACCGATGATGTGATCCGGCGGAACGATGCCGTCCAGCGCTGAATTCACGACCAGCCACGGCGCGGCCGACACGACGTAGAAGTCGAAGCGGAAACCCTCGATCCCTTCCTTGAGAAAGTCAGCGAGCAGCGCGATGTTCCGCTTGAGGCGGATGCGCTTGCCGACCTCGATGAGGTCGTTTCGACGCACGCAGCGGAACTCGGGATCGTGCCTGAGCAGGTACGTGAGCTCTGCTCCTGCCTGCACCAGGTTCAGGCGCGACAGCGCCTTCACTTTTTCGTGAAAGCCGGTGATGCCGATCATCTCGCTCAGGGCAACTCCCGAGTCGTTGAAGCTCAGCGTCTGGTCGAAGTCGCTCACCAACAGGTAATGCTTCCTCATCAATCCTCCAGTTGGCCGCTGGCGCGCGCGACGATCTGTCGCGCGCGACGCCCGCGGTGTTGTAAAAGACAACGCCCCCGCATCCAGTGAGAGGCGGGGGCGAGTGTTGACAGCAATGGAATACACCTTAACCTCGTCGCCTCCGCGCGCTACGCACCGAGCATCCGCCATTGAGGCGAATCCCGGACATTGCGTTCGTCGGGCGGTGAGTCGAAAGTGTCATTAGTCGTGTTGATTACAGTCCAGGGCGCGATCGAAGCGCGCACGGTGTTGTCATTCAACCTATGCCCGTGCGAAGGGTGTGTCAACATTCGTGAATCACTCCGCCGCGTCTCGTGAGTCACACTATCGTCACGGGAACCGGGAAGGGAGTTGACCCCCGCCTGGGAGGGTTGCGCTGTATACGGAAATGGTAACGGCCGGCGCCGGCACTGGTCCCTCCAGCCAGCGGCTGTCATGTTTTTCTGATGAATCACTCAGCCTTGCTTCTGGCGGCCGCAGTGCTCTCCGGTGCCTGCACATCTCCTTCGCCACAGTCTGGATCGGGAATTGGAGCCGATGATCTCTCGGACGGCGGACGCCTGTCGACCGGCGCGCGACTCGATCCGGCCGGGACATCCCACGATCTCGGAACGTTCCCGCTGGCGATGGTGCTGTCACCGGAGAAGGATCGTATCGTCGTTCTGCTCAACGGCTGGGGAGCTCAGGGCATACAGGTTGTCGAAAGAAGCACCGGGCGGGTGACCCAGACTCTTCAGCTCCCCGCCGTGTTTCTCGGGCTCGCCTTCGCCCCCGACGGCAAGGCGCTTTACGTGTCGGGCGGCAATCAGGACGTCGTATACCGCTACGAATGGGCGGGACGAGCCGCGACTCTCGCCGATTCGATCGTTCTCGCCGTGAAGGCGAAAGGGAGCAGTGGGCAGCGATATCCCGCCGGAATCGCGTTGTCACCGGATGGACGAGTCCTTTACGCCGCGGAAAATCTGGGTGACTCGCTCGCGGTTATCGACCTCGCGTCGAAGCGCGTGGTCCAGAGACTGGCGACGGATCGTTACCCGTACGGGATAGCCGTCGCCGCCGACGGGACGGTGTACGTATCGGCATGGGGCGACTGGACCGTTTCAGTGTTCCCGCCTCGGCCGGAGGGCAGTGGGAGGCTCAGTGAAGGGTTGAAAGTACGCGTTGGCCGGCATCCATCGGCGCTGGCGCTGAACTCCAGCGGCACGCGGCTGTTCATGGCATCGGCCAGCACCGATCGCATCCACGTCATGGACACCCGTAGCCGCGCGGTGATCGCCACGCTCAGCGATGCGAATCCTGCGGGCACGGCGGAAGGGAGCACGCCGAACGCACTGACGCTGTCGAGCGACGGCTCACGTTTGTTCGTGGCTGAAGCAGACAACAACGCGGTCGCCATCTTCGATCTTTCCGCTGCCACGTCGGGCTCCCGGGCCGCGACGGGAAGGGATGCGCTGGCGGGGAGAATTCCAGCGGGATGGTATCCGTCCGCGGTGATCGCCGACGGAGCAGATCTCTTCGTGTTGAACGCGAAGGGGAGGGGCACGCGTCCGAATCCCGGGCTGAGGCACCCGGGCCAGCCTGGCGTCCGGCAGCCGGGCCAGTACATCCTGGGCCAGATACACGGCACTCTCACGATGATTCCCGCGGCGGCGCAAAGCGCAGCCAGTCTATCCGCCTATTCCGAACGGGTCGCGACTGCAAATGGCTGGAACGCGGCGCGACGCGCGAGGCGATATCCGCCGTTCGAGCACGTGATCTATGTCATCAAGGAGAACCGGACCTACGATCAGATCCTCGGAGACCTGCAACAGGCCGATGGCGACACGTCGCTCGTGTTCTTCCCGCGTGCGGTCTCGCCCAACCACCACGCGCTGGCGGAGCGATTCGGGATATTCGATCGTTTCTTCGTGAATGCGGAGGTGAGCGCTGACGGCCATAACTGGTCGACGGCGGCGTACGTCACGGACTACACCGGCAAGACCGCGCCTTCCAACTACTCCTTACGGGGACGGAGCTACGACTACGAAGGAACCAATCGCGGCGTCATACCCGAAGACGATGTGGCGGAACCGGCGGCCGGATATCTGTGGAACCTCGCGGAAAGAGCGGGAATCACCTACAGGAATTATGGCGCGTACGTGGTCGGGGCTGCCTCCGGCCCGACAGGGACGCCGCGCAAATATGCGGGGACGAAGCGCGCTCTCGCCGCTCATACGAGCCCCATGTTTCCGGGCTACGACATGGACATTCCCGACCAGCGCCGGGTGGATGTATGGGCGGCGGAATTTCAGGAATTCGTGCGGGCGGGAAAAATGCCGGCACTCCAGATCGTGCGCTTACCCAACGACCACACCCAGGGTGCGAGCGCGGGGAAGCCCACGCCGCGCGCATACATGGCGGACAACGACCTCGCGCTCGGCAGAATGGTGGAGGCGGTATCGAAGAGTCCCTTCTGGAAGAACACCGTGTTTTTCGTGCTCGAGGACGACGCGCAGGATGGTCCCGACCATGTCGACTCGCACCGGTCGATCCTGCTGGTGATCTCTCCATACAACGGCGGTCGGGTTTTCCATCGGTTCGCCAATACCACCGATGTACTGGCGACGATCGAGGATATCCTCGGCCTCGGCAGGATGTCGCAGTTCGACCACTACGGACGCGCGCTCACGGATATCTGGGAGAGGACTCCTGACCTGAGGCCCTATGTGGCGCTCACGCCGGCGGTGTCGTTGGGCGAGCTGAATCCCAGGAGCGGCGCCCTGGCTGAAGCATCGAAGCGGCTGGCGCTGGACGCCGAGGACAAGGCGGACGAGGACCTGTTCAACCGGATCCTCTGGAAAGCCATCAAGGGAGACAGGCCGTACCCGGGTACGCGGCGGATGTCGATGCTCGAGGCGGAGATACTGCGGTAGCGCCGGGACCAGTGCGCTGCGGCTTAACTGAGAAAGACAGAGATCCGAGAAGCCAGAAGCATAGTTCAGAGTTGCGAGAATCTAGCAACTCGGATCTCCGCTTCTGTCCCCCCGGATCTCTGTCTTTCTCAGTTGACGTAACATCAGTGTTTGATCATCCGCGTCGACCAAATGCACTCGATCGGCAGGGACGTGGACCGTAGTGCGAATTGTCGGTTTGAGTACACTGTTGACATTTCCGGCTTTCGGGCGGATACTGACGCACCCACGACATCCCTCCCCCTCTGCGTCCGCAGTCAGTGAGGCCTGCCTGACTCCCGCCCTGGTGGAGGGCGCCTCTTATGACAGTGGCCCGTCGCCTCATTCTCCTTGCTGGCGCCATGTTGTGCGCCGCAGGAACCGTTACCCGCCTCGGTGCCCAGGAACCCACGGGCACCATCACCGGTCAGGTCATCGACAGTGCGACTCTGCAGCCCCTCCCCGGAGTCAATGTCCTGGTCGAAGGCACCAGGCTCGGGACTATCACCCGTGACGATGGCACCTTCACCATAGCTGGTGTCCCCGCGGGCACGCACACGGTTCGTGCGCGCCGCATTGGCTATGGAGCAGTGCCAATAGTCGTCAACGTCGCGTCCGGATCGACCGTGTCGGTGACGTTCGCGCTCGACAAGCGGGTAGCCGTTCTCGACCAGGTGGTAGTCGTCGGCTACACCACGCAAAGGAAAGCGAGCATAACCGGCGCGGTCGCCACCGTTGATCTCGCTGATCTCGAGTCCCGACGGGTGCCTGATGTAGCGCAGGCCTTACAAGGCCAGGTTGCCGGCGTACAGGTCACGCAAAGCACCGGCGCTCCCGGAGAAGAGATCAGTATTCGCATCCGGGGTGAGGGAACCATCGGCAACAACAGTCCGCTCTTCATCGTGGACGGAGTACCCAGCCGCGACATCTCGTTCCTGAATCCCGGTGACATACAGTCCATGACCGTGCTGAAGGACGCCGCTGCCGCCTCGATCTACGGCTCCCGCGCTTCGGCCGGCGTCATCGTGATCACCACGAAGAGCGGGGAAAAAGGCGAATCGCAGCTGAGTCTCAACTACTACACCGGCATTCAGCGGGCCACGAACCTGCCGATGATGCTGAACTCCACTCAGTACATGAGCAAGGTGGAGGAAGCCTGGAACAATTCCGGGTATACCGGCACCAACCCGTATACGGCGGACATGAGCCGTCCTGATCTGGCAAACACCAACTGGCTCGACGAGCTCTTCACGTCGGGACGCTCGCAGAACCTGCAGCTCACCGCCAGCGGTGGAAACGACAGGGTGCAGTACCTGATGTCGGGCGGACTGCACAAGCAGGACGGCATCGTCATTTACGCGAACGACAGGTATCAGCGTCTCAATTTCAGAACGAACATCAATGCCGGCCTGACGAGTCGCCTCAACGTCGGAACCAATCTCCTGCTTTCCTACGCCATGCAGGACAAGCTTTCCTCGAAGGGAGATGCACCCGGCATCATCCGCCATGCATTGATCCGGCCCCCCGTCATAGCGGTGATGAAGGATGCGAGCGATCCCACGTATTCCGCGAGCGACCCCTACACCGATCTGCCGTTTTACGCGACTCCCTGGGACAACAACAACAACCGATACGAGTTCGGCGCCAACCCCGTCGCCCTGGCTTACTACGCCAATGACAAGAGAGACAACTTCAAGACGTTCGGCAACGTTTACGCTGAATATGCGCTCTTCCCGGCGCTGAAATTCCGCACCAACCTCGGCATCGATCTCAATCTGAGACACAACAAAGCTCTCAACCAGAATTTTGGCGATGACAACGGAGGCGGAGGCTCACTGGATCGGGGGACCGGCCGTCAGAACCGTCCGACTGGGCTGAACGAAGACAGGGGACAGGAAACCACGGTCACCTGGAACAACACGCTGAATTACGCCCGGGAGATTCGCACCCACGATTTGAGCGCGCTGGTTGGGAGCGAATACATCACCAACTACTCCTCCTCGATCGGCGCATCGAGACAGCGCTTCGATTATGTGAGGGAGAACTTCCAGTATCTCAACTACGGCGGCACGGTTGATCAGAACAACGCCGGCTCCGCATCAGAGTGGGGACTTTTTTCACTCTTCGGGTCGGCGACCTACATGTTCGATACGAGGTACATGATCACCGGTAACTTCCGGGCAGACGCCTCCTCCCGGTTCTCGGAAAACAATCAGTGGGGCTATTTCCCATCAGTATCGGTGGGCTGGCGGGTCTCCAACGAAAGCTTCATGGAGAATGTCGGCTGGGTATCCGACCTCAAGCTGAGGGCAAGCACCGGGAAGCTGGGCAATCAGGAGATCGACAACTA
>Ga0136633_1001286_pt1 | contig 18674 bp, 21 predicted proteins | sample AntDrymeUQ832206_2_FD_105494 | JGI IMG/M metagenome (GOLD analysis project Ga0136633, IMG submission 105494) | Polar desert sand microbial communities from Dry Valleys, Antarctica - metaG UQ83 (22.06) | ecosystem: Environmental > Terrestrial > Soil > Desert | place: Antarctica: Dry Valley...
GCACACACGGCTACCCGTCGCGGTGAACGACGAGTTCGGCGCGTTGGCGGCGTCGTTCAACCACATGGCCGACGCCGTCAGCGACCTCGTCGCACGCCTCGAGCACGCCGCGGGGCGGGAGCGTCGGTTCACCGCGGACGTCGCACACGAGCTGCGTACGCCGCTCACGGGGATGATCGCGTCAGCGGCTGTCCTTCGCGAACTGCAGTCCGAACTACCCAGTTACGCTGCCCGGCCCGTCGCGGTACTCGTGTCAGATGTCGAACGTCTCCGAGACCTGGTGTTCGAGCTGCTGGAGCTCTCCCGCCTCGACGCTGGAACCGATCCCGTCGACGTGGAGCCCTTGCGCCTCGCCGACGCGGTGACTGCGGTGTGCACCGGGGGTGGCCGGCGCGACGCAAACGTCGATGTCCGCGTTGCCGGTGACATCGTCGTTCAGGCGGAGCCGCGTCGGCTTCGGCGCATCCTGGGCAACCTGCTCGACAACGCGGTCCACCACGGCGCCGGACGACCCGAGCTGACCGCGCGACGAGACGGCAAGTGGGTCGTGGTCGACATCGTCGACGACGGACCCGGCATCCGCGACGAGGACCTGCCGCGGGTGTTCGGTCGCTTCTTCAAGTCGGACGCCTCACGAGCGTCCGGTGGGTCGGGGCTCGGTCTTGCAATCGCGCGGGAGCATGCGCGAGCGCAGGGCGGAGACGTGACTGTGACGAACGCTCCCGGCCGCGGCGCGCGATTCTCGGTGCGACTGCTCGCCGAGAACGTCCCGGACGAGCCAGCGTCCGGAATGTACGCACGTACGCAGCGAGCCGCGTCCGCTGAGCCGTTGTTGCCAACCTGACACGCTGGCGTCGCCGCCCGGACTCACGCCTCGGGGACGCTGTGCGCATGCGAGTCCAGGCACTGGTCGTCGACGCCACGCCCGAGCTGCTACCAGTTACGGCCGCAGCCGGGTTTGACGTCGTGGCCGCCGCCACCGGAGAGGCTGCGCTCTATGAGTTCGGGCGCCATCACTTCGACGTCGCCGTCGTCGCGTTGCGACTCACCGGCCTCAGCGGCGTGGACGTGTGCCGGGAGCTGAGGAGCCGCTCGCGTATCCCGATTCTCGTCGCGTCAGGCCACGGCGACGACGGCTGGCTTGCGGCTCTCGATGCCGGCGCCGACGCACAACTGGATCTTCCCTGCGCCCCGGCTGAGTTGCGCGCGCGGGTTGCAGCGGTCGCGCGACGTCGGCACGGCGCGCTGGCGGCTGTGCGCGCAGTGCGTCTCGGCGATGCCGACGTCATCATCAGCGCACGGCAGGCCGAGGTCGCGGGCGCATGCCTGGACCGTGTGGCATCGACAGTCCTTGGGCTCCTATGCGAGCGTCCCGGAGCCCTCGTGTCGCGTGCCGCCATTGTCGAAACGCTGCGCGCCATGGACCTGGCGATCGTCGAAGCCGATCTCGATACGGTCGTCGACGCCCTCGACGCCGTACTCGTCCCGCTCGGGGCGGCTCCGGTGCAGCGCGCGTCTGGGGCGTACCGGGTTGCGCCGACGAGCACCTAGCACATCAGCCGTCGCCGGGGTTACTAGTGACCGCCTCGCCGCGGAGGACCGACGCCGGACAAGCCGGCACGCGCCTCCGCGCGACAGACTGCACTGGTGCACCCCCGCCCTGGCGAGCCGGCCACGTCCCGCGACGTACGCGGCTGGGCCCGGGTGGTCGGCCTGAGCATCGCCGGCGCGATCGCCGCGATCGCGATCGCCGGCCGAGTGCACGCCGAAGTCGGGCCGTTCGACACGACGCTGACCGCCCGTCCGTCGCTGTCAGGAGCGACGACGCTGCACCTCGCGCCCTTCGGCACCATCGAGCTCGATACGCACGACGCACCGTTCGACATCGCCCTGCGCGTCGACGAGCTGCAGATCGAGGAGGCGCAGCGCATCGCGCGCAACCCGGCCGTGCTCGACTCCCTCGAAGACGAACTCGTCGCCGATAGCCGCCGCGCCCTGCGGCGGCTCGCGGTCCGGATCCTGCTGGCGACGCTCGTCGGCGGCCTGGCCGGCGCGATGGTCGCCACCCTGCGCTGGCGGCGGGTGGCGGTAGGCGCCGTCGCCGCGACCCTCGTGCCCGCGCTGGCGGGTGGAGTGGCCTGGGCAACGTTCGACGAGCGGGCGGTGGCCGAGCCGCGGTACAGCGGGCTGCTGACGATTGCGCCTGCGGCCGTCGGCGACGTCGAGGGCATCGTGCGCCGTTTCGGTGACTACCGGGTGCAGCTGGCCGACCTGGTTGGCAATGTCGCGACGCTCTACCAGGCCGGTCAGGGCTTGCCGACGTTTTCGCCGTCCGACGGCACGATCCGGCTGCTGCACGTCGCGGACATCCACCTCAACCCGCAGGGCTTCGACCTCATCGACGAGCTGGTGAAGCAGTTCGACGTCGACGCCGTGGTCGACAGCGGCGACACGACCGACTGGGGCAGCGAGCCGGAGACTCGCCTACTCGACCGCATCGGCCAGGTCGGTGTGCCTTACGTCTGGGCGCGCGGCAACCACGACTCCCCGCGCACGCAGTCGGCTGTGGCGGCGCAGGCGAACGCGGTCGTTCTCGACGGTGGGCCGGCCGAGGTCGCGGGCGTGCGGTTCTGGGGCATCGGCGATCCCCGCTATACCCCGGACAAGGACCAGCGCACCGGCACCGGCGTAGAGCGAGAGACCGCGGAGATCTTCGCCGACGAGGCTGCGCGCCGACTGGGCGCCTCAGCGCCGGTCGACGTTGTCGTCGTACACGACGCGCGGATCGCTGCAGGGATGGGAGACCTCGCCCCGCTCGTCCTCGCCGGCCACACGCACAAGCCACGGGAGAAGACGATCGGGGCCGCCCGCGTGTTGATCGAGGGCTCCACCGGCGGCGCCGGCCTGCGCGGGCTGCAGGGCGAGCAACCGCACCCCCTCACCGCATCGGTGCTGTACCTCGACGCGTCGACCCGGAGACTAGTCGCGTACGACCGAGTCAGCGTCGCCGGCCTCGGCGGCACCGGCGCACGGATCGAGCGACACATCATCGCCGGCGACGACTGACGACACCACGGCTCTCACTTCAGCGGGTGTTGCCTGATGGCGTTGCTGATCGTGCAGACCGGGCGCTCCACCGGAGTGCAGTGGTTGTGGTTCGGCTGCGAGAGATGCCCGGTGGCTGCTGTTGTTAGTGACGCTGGTCATCGTCTGCACGCGCTGGGCGGCCGGGGTGTCAAGATGGGTCTCGTGCGACTGCGACTCAGCGCGTTGGCCGAGCGGCTCCGGGCCAGCCTGTTCTTCGTCCCGATGGTCGCGGTCGTCGTCGCCGTCCTCGCCGGGTTCGTCACCTTGGCCGTCGACCGGCACCTCGACGACCAGACCCAGCTGCCACTCGGGCTGACCTCGACGGTCGCTAGCGCCCGAACGGTGCTGAGCACCATCGCGGGCGCCACAATATCCTTCGCCGGCATCGCCTTCTCGGTCTCGCTGCTCATCATCCAGCTCGCGTCGAGCCAGTACTCACCCCGCGTGGTGCACACCTTGTTCCGCGACCCGTTCAACAAACGGGTGATGGCCCTCGTGGTGGGCACGTTCACCTACTGCGTCATCGTGCTCCGCTCGGTCCGGTCTCCCCTCGAAGACGACGGCCGGGCGGTCATCCCGAACCTGTCGGTCGCGGTCGCCGTGCTGCTCGGCATCGTCACGATCCTCGCCATCGTCGCGTTCATCAACCACAGCGCCCATGCCATGGACGTGAGCGAGATCCTCGAACGCGTGCGACGCGAAGCGATTGGTTCCGTGCGCCGCGAGTGGGCACCGGTCGACCCCGACCGCCGAGACACGGGGGCTGCACCGGCGTTGAGCGGGCCGCGCTGGGTGGCGCGTTTCGATCGCAGCGGTTGGGTGCAGCAGATCGACCGCGACGCGCTCCTTCACTGCACACCCGCTGGGTCAATGTTGCTGCTCGACACGTTCCCAGGCCGGTACGCGATCGAAGGAACACCGCTCTGCATCCTGTCGCCACCACCGGCCGATCCCGACGACATCGGGCGGCGCCTCCGCGCCGCGATCACGGTGGGCATCACCCGCACCACGCAACAAGACGTCTCCTACGGGCTCCGCCAACTCGCCGACGTCGCCCTCAAGGCGTTGTCGCCCGGCATCAACGACCCCACCACCGCGCAGGACGCCATCTTCCACACCACTGCGGTCCTCGCCGAGCTCCTCCAGCGAGACCCGCCACCGCGCCTGCAGCACGGACCCGAGGGCCAGCGGCTCGTCGTCGCCCAACAGCCGACCCATGCCGACCTCGTCGCCCTCGCCTTCAACGAGACCCGCCGGGCCGCAGCCGCACAACCCACCGTCTGCGTGTACCTGCTCGAAGCACTGCACTTGCTGAAGGAGTCGCTGGACAGGCGCCACCTCGACGACCGCACCCAACTGCTCGCCGGTCAGGCACGGCTCATCGTCGCGGGCTGCGAGGCCGCGAACCTCCTCCCTGCCGACTTGGAGCTGGTGCGACGAGCGTTCGCCAAGCGATTCGATTCGCCCGCACAAGGCTGACCCCACCTGCTGGCGCTCGATCGTCCAGGTTGGCCTCAGCGGGCCATACTGAACCTCGTGGAGACGATGCTCGAGGCCGTCGCCAGGCTGCAGCGGTCCGGCTACACCGTTGACCTCACCGCGATGCCCGCTGGGCGCCTCCAGTGCCGCGCTTGCAACAACACCAGCGACGCGCACGAAGCCACCGTCGACGAGACCGTGCGATTCGAAGGCGACTCCAACCCCGCCGACGCACAGATCCTCCTCGCCATCACCCTCCCCTGCACCCACCACGGCCTCTACCGCGCCGCGTTCGGCCCCGACACCCCCGCCGACGACGCCGCGGTGCTGCGAGCGATCGCCGATACGACTCGCTGAAGGTTCCAGCGGGGCCAGAACCTGCGGCTTTGCGTTAGAGCTGGGTGGGCGAGGGGGGAGTCAAGTTGAACCCATTCACGCCAGGCCTGTGACCTGCGGCGATACGCGTCTCGTGCTCCAACGGCGGTCGCCGAGCATCACTTACGCCGTGCGGTGCCCTGCTGGGAAGGCTCGGTGCTGACACCGCCAGCACGGATGCTTTCGATGACGCGATCACTGCACGCGGCTAGTCAGGTGACCGGCGAAGATCGACGTCGTACGCTCCGTGGTGTGACGTTCGAACGGATCACCCTCGAGGCCGGGAAAATGGGCGGCCAGCCCTGTATACGCGGCATGCGGATTCCGGTGACGACCGTGGTAGCCATGGTTGCCGACGGCATGACGCCCGAAGAGATCCGCGCTGATCTGCCCGACCTCGAACTCGAGGATATTGCTGAGGCTCTCCGGTACGCCGCCGAGGCCCTCCGCGAGCGACAGCTCCCCCTCCGTCAGCCGGCATGAGGTTCTTGGTCGACCAGAACCTCTCCTTACGTTTCGCGCACGAGCTTCGAACCGCCGGCCACGACGTCGTCCATACCGGAGATCTCGGCCTCGCCACAGCTGAGGATGACATCGTGCTGGGGCGTGCCGTGGTTGAGGACCGAGTGTTGGTGTCCGCTGACACTGACTTCGGGTTTCTGCTTGCCGAGAGTGGAGGGGATCGACCCTCCGTCATCCTCCTGCGGTTGCGTTCGCCGCGCTCGGCGGCCCGCCTAGCTTCGATACTGCTCGCCAACCTCGACGACGTCGCCGCTGATCTCGCAAACGGCGCCATCGTCGTTCTTGAGGACGAGCGGATCAGAGTGCGGCCCTTGCCGCTCCGGTAGTCGCACTCCGACCACGGCCAATCACTCCTGGCGCAGCACGGCCTCGCATTTTGACAGCAGCACACTTCTCCTTGGGAGAGCCGCACCGTCCGCAACGGCGAGACCTGTGCGGCCGCTGTTCGACGGGCAGCCCGAATGGCCGTGTGAGTGGCGTGCGCCTGCGCCAGGTACCGGTCGGCGTCGCGCTTCGAGTCGAACGTCATCGTCCGCTGCCGGCCCAACGGGTCCCGGTGCCGCGCCTGCCACCGTCCGTTCGGCACGAACTCCACCCACGCCGGATCACCGGCATGTGCAGCAGCCGCGGCCTTCGAGTCGAACGACGCCACGATGCCCGCGGCATCGCACCCCGACCAGTAGCCAAGCTTCCGGACGCTGCCCATCGGGCGCCGCTCAGCTCTCGCACGCGATGCCGTCGTTGTCGCGGTCCTTGCTCTTGTTCGCCTCGTACAGCTCGGCCGAGTAGTGCGGCTTGTTCTTCGTCGCGCCGCCCTGGTTGACCGCGCCGGGCCTGGCGACACCGCCGGGGTAGTCCTTGCGCAGCTCCGTGCAGTTGGCGTAGGTCCGTGCGGCCGGCGGCGGTGGGGCCGGCTTCGCCGAGGTTGGCCGTGGAGCGGGCCGCGCCGTCGTACGACGAGGTGTCGGCGCTGCCGCCGGGGTGGTCCGCGGGGGTGCCACCAAGGCCGGGGCGGCCAGCGAAGCCGCCGGCGTGGAAGGGGCCGCGGTCGGTCGGGCTGAGGAAGGCGACGGTGATGGAGACGGCCGTTCGCTGTCCGCCACGAGCGGGCTACGGTCGGCGCTCGGGCTGGAGGCGTCGCGGCCGCACGCGCTGCCGACCACGCCGATCGCGGCAAGCGCTGCGACCCCGGTGAGCATCTTGTGCAACGGCGTCGCCGAGCACCACGTTACGCCGTGCGGTGCCCTGCTCTGAAGGCTCGGTGCTGACACCGCCATCACGGATGCGCTTGCATCAGCGATGGTCAGGCGCTCTGTCTGCTGGCGGGCTGGAAGTCCCCGTGTAGGACGAGGGGGTCCAAGTCAGCGCCGTTGGGCCAGACGACGGTCCTGGCTTCGGGGTCAACAACGACAGTCGCGAAGAAGTCTGGGTCGCGGAGGGGCTCGAAGATCGGCCCGCCGTCTCGCAGGTAGCCAAGATCTACATCGCGAACGAGTCCATCGCTGAATGCCACCCGGAGCTGGTAGTGCGCGAGCACCTCGACACTGACCACACTGACCATCGCCAGCATGGCGCCAAGTTTAGCCGAGGGGCTCGATCGGGATGAGCGGCTTGCCGCTCCGGGCCAGCAGCCAGTCAGCGGTCAGTTCTTCTCGTGCTCTGCGGCCCACTCGTCCACGAGTCGTTTCGCCCGCGCGGGAAGACTGCCGCGAAGGACACGGCGACTCGCGATGTCGATGATCGCCTCATGCTCGGCATACGTCGCGTGGAAATGCGGCGGGTTGTGATCGTCGTAGTACATCCAGATAACGATGCCGTAGAAGGCGCTAATCCGGGGCACGGCGCCATTCTGTCGGGCTGCAGTGCGTGCTGACACCGCCCGCGAACAACGCAAGTTTGTTCCGTCGATCACCGCACACCGCGCCAATCACTCCTGGCGCAGCGCGTCACGCGGTTGGTTTCCACACGGCGGCAGGAGTTGTGGACCCAACATCTCTACGGGCGGATCATCGCGCTCCGCTGGCGGGACGTGCGACAATCGGCGCGTGCGCGGGAAGCTTGCGGGTGAGCAGCAGATTTGCCGCTGCCTGCTGGGCGTGACTCTCGCGATCGTCGACGACTGCCTCTGTTGAGCTTGAAGCGCTGAGCGCCTGCTCCGCTTCCGCTCCAGACGATTCTCGACCCTCAGCAGAACGGAACAGTCCTATGACGCTCGATCTCGGCGCAGGCAGCGATCCCTCCCAGGCCCCGCCTCAACAGCACGCCCTTTGGCGCGCCCGTTTCTGCGCCCGTTTCCAAGGTGTGTGCGGGCTGCTGCGCCTGGCGCACCACTCGCGCGTCCCGTTCTGATCTGGAGCGCGTCGAGCCCGGCGTCACATCGCCGGAATCGCTGATCAGGCCAGGCTGAGGAAAAGCTTCTCCATCTGGGCAACGTCCAGCTCGACATCGTCGCCGCCCTCGACGAGGCACTGCTTGAGCCCGCTGGCAACGATGGTGAAGCCGGCCTTGTCGAGGGCACGCGAGACCGCGGCGAGCTGCGTCACGACGTCCTTGCAGTCGCGTCCCTGCTCCAGCATCCGGATGACCCCGGCGATCTGACCCTCGGCGCGGCGCAACCGGTTGATGGTGGCCTTGACGGCGTCGCCTTCGAGCTGCATGTCGATCTCCTTGCTCCTGTCGCCGGCTCCCGGCGCCCTAATACAGCCATCACAATGCTGAAGGGTGTCCGCCTCCAGCGCTTCGACGCGGGGACCCGCTGCCGAACAACTGGGAACCCCGGGTTCCCGTCGAGTTCAGGGAGTGTCGGTCATCGGCGCGCCGGCTGCTTCCGCCTGGGTGAAGTCGTCGTCGATGGCGATGACGTCCTTGCCTGCGGCGTCCAGGATGGAGGCGGCGATGGCGGCCCGAAAACCGCTGGCGCAGTGGACCCAAACAGGTCCGCTCGGAACCTCGCCCAGGCGCTCGGGCAGGCAGTGCAGGGGGATGTGCTGCGCGCCGTCGAGATGGCCGTCCGCCCACTCGGTGTCGCGCCGGACGTCCAGAACGCGCACCTCGCCGTCCCCGCGGGCGTGCGCCAGCTCGGCAAAGGACGCCGTCCGATACCGGGCGAGCGGGCGGTCGGTAGCCAGCTTCTCGACCGGCTCGGTGGTCTGGGCCGCGGGCCGATCGATGCCGATGCGGACGAGCTCGCGCTGCACCTCGGCGACCTGCTCCGAGCTGGAGCCGATGAGGGTCAGGGGAGTGCCCCACGGGATGAGCCAGCCGAGGTAGGTCGCCAGGTCCCCGGTCGCGTCGAAGTTGTAGGTGCCCGGCAGGTGGCCACGAGCGAACGCGGTGCGCTCGCGCAGGTCCACCACCCACTCGCCGCCGTCGATGCGTCGGCGAAGCTCTACCGGATCGGCGTCGGCGACCGGGGACAGGTCAACCGGTGCGGGTCCGGCCAAGTTCGTCGGGCCCATATGGGCGTAGTACGCCGGGTAGGCGTCGAAGCCGGCGAGTAGCGTCGCGACGAATTGGTCCTCGTCCTGGGTCAGGGCCGGGTTCTCCCGCCGCTGCTGCTCGATCGTGGACGCCGTGCCCGAGGTCGGGGTGGCCGAGCAGAAGCTCCCGAAGCCGTGCGTGGGCAGGACCGCCGTGCCGTCGGGGAGCTCGTGGGCGAGCCGCCGGACCGAGAGGTGCTGCGCCCGGGACAGGGCCAGCGTCGAGTCCGGGCCGACGAGGTCGGTGCGACCCACGGCGCCGAACAGCATGGACCCACCCGTGAAGACGAACGCGGAGCTCTCGCCCCGCCCGACGGCGAACGCGACGTGGTGGTGCGTGTGCCCGGGGGTCCCGATGGTGCGGACCGTCATCGCCCCGACGGTTCGCACGTCCTCGTCGCAGACCTCCGTGCGTTCGTAGCCGACCTCGGCCTCACACGGCACGAGGTACGCCGCGCCGCTACGACGGGCGAGCTCCAGCCCTCCGCTGATGTAATCGTTGTGCGCATGGGTCTCCGCGACGGCGGCGAGTGTGACGCCTCGGCCGTCCAGCACTGCCAGCACCCGGTCGATGTCGCGCTGCGGGTCGATGACCAGGGCCTGGTGGCCGTCGTCGACGACGTAGCTGCGGTCCCCCAGGGTCGGGGTCTCGATGATGGTGACGGTCAGGCCGTCGCGCTCGAGTGTGTCGGGCATGTCAGCCCTCCTTCCCGTCGCGGGGCACGCCGGTCGCGACCGGCTGGCCGCTGCGGATCCACGCGGTCATGCCGCCGGCGACAGGACGCGCGTCCAACCCGGCGCCGGTCAGGATCTCGGCCGCTTTCGCGCTCCTGGCGCCGCAGCCGCAGATGACGTAGACCGGGCTGTCGTTGGACAGCTCGTGCAGTCGGGCCGGCAGGATCGCCAGCGGCATCAGCCGCGCCCCGGGCACGTGGGCCTCGGCGTACTCGTCGCTCTCGCGCACGTCCACCAGCTGTGCCCCCTGCGTGCGGGCCTGCTCCAGGTCGTCGATCGTCACTTCCGTCAGCACTACGTATCCTCCTGTCATCTATGTACCCCATGGGGTATCAACTACAACGTCGGCGCGAGATCCTTGTTCCGCCGGGCGAGCACCGCGAGTGCGGCGCCGGAGTGCGCCAGCTCAGCGCCAGAAGATCCCCCAACGCCGTCCACGCGACCGCCCGGTGGACGAGATGCCGCTTGGTGAGTCGTCGCAGGTGCAGCGCTGGGCAGCCGGCACCGCGGACAGCACCTGCGTGACGTGCCTACCGCAGCCGGACCAGGTCGTCTTGCCGCACTTCCTGCATTTGGCTGGACTGCACATGTTGGCGCTCCTCGTTTGCTCGGCTGCTGGCTGCTGCTAGCGCGGCGGACCTCTAGTGGCGAAGGTGATGGGTGGGCAGGACCTTGCGCATCCACCTCGGAGTTGCCTAGGCGGCCGGAGCAGGACCGGCAGCAGGAGCCGGGTCAGCGCGGCGTCGAGCAGAACGTTGCGCGCAGTCCACTATACCCCCACCCGTATATTGCATTCGTGTTGCTTGCTCGGTTCAGGCGCAGGTTGCCCTGTGAGACCACTTACCCACTGGGGTATAAGTTTCCCGGTGGCGACGGAGATGGGAAGCCCGTGCCGGTCGTCGCTACGGCCAGGACCCCTGCATCACGTGGCGGCCGACACGACGCACCCTGCGGTGTCTTGTCCGTCCCAGACATCCGCTGGCGTCTGCAAGGAGAACCTCGTGAGTTCACCCGCCCCCCCGGACATTGATCCAAAGTGGGCCGCCCTGCTAGTCGACGCCGGGCACGACGCACGCAACCTCACCGGCGGGATGCAGGCCTGGGCGGCGGCGGGCCTGCCGGTCGTTCGGGGCGACGGCGCCCCCGGTGAGGTCGCCTGATGCTCCTGGCCGCCGCCGGACTCGGTCTGCTCATTGGCCTGGTCATCGGAGCCCTCGGCGGCGGCGGCTCCATCCTCACGGTCCCCGCTCTGGTCTATGCCCTGGGCCTGGACGCACAGGAGGCCACCACGGGGAGCCTGGTCATCGTCGGGCTCACTGCGGCGGTCGCCGCCGTCGGCCACGCGCGAAGCGGCCACACGCGCTGGAGATCGGGTTTCCTGCTCGCCGCGGTAGGAGTGCCCGCCTCACTGCTGGGCACGTACCTAAACCGGCTGGTCGACGAGAACGTGCTGCTGCTCGCCTTCGCCGCGCTCATGCTCGTCGCGGCCGCCGGCATGCTGATCCGGTCCGGCGACGACGACGGTACGGATGCGCCGGACCGTGACGTCGACCGGGACGTCGACAGCACCCCTCCGCGCGGCGCTGGGAAGTGGGCACGCGTGCGATGCAGCGTAAAGACCACGTTGCCGACCATCGCGGCCGGTCTGGGAATCGGCGCGCTCACGGGCTTCTTCGGTGTCGGTGGCGGCTTCGTCATCGTGCCGGTGCTGGTCGTGGCGCTGCACGTCCCGATGACGGCGGCGGTGGGGACGTCTCTGCTCGTCGTTGCACTGAACTCCGCGGTCGCGCTGGCCGCTCGGGCCGGGCAGGGCAACGTCGACTGGGAGGTCATCGCTCCGTTCACCGCGGCGGCCATGATCGCCTCCCTCGCCGGGCAGCGTGTCGCGGACCGGCTGCCCGGCCGGTTGCTCACCCGCGCGTTCGCCGTCCTGCTCGTACTCGTCGCCTGCTATGTCGGCGTCCGCGCCGGGCTCGCCCTCACGTGATCCCAGCGGATGGTCTGACTGCGCCGTCACGGTCAGCCGGTCCTACCTGCGTCTCAGCACGACCCAGGTGAAGGGCTGCGTGACGCCGGCTGGCGTCTGATGCTCGTCGCGCTCGGTGTGAACCAGCTCGAAGCCGGCGCTGAACTGCGCGGCCAGCTCCTCGGCGTCGTAGCCCGCGGTCGGCAGGCCGGAACACTGCGTCGGGCCGTCATCGGCGAAGGTCCCCAGCACCAGGCACCCACCAGACCGCACTGCGCGCAGGGCGGTGGAGACGTAGCGATGGCGATCGCCCGGCTGGACCAGGAAGTGGAAGACGGCCCGGTCGTGCCACGCGTCGTACTGGCGCTCGGGCTGCCACGCGACCAGGTCAGCGATGACCACCGCGACGGTGGGCTGGCGCCCGGCCAAGCGGGCCCGGGTGCCCTCGAGCGCCGCTGCCGACACGTCCAGGACGGTGACGTCGGTGAAGCCCCGGTCCAGCAGCTCGTCCGCCAAGGTGGAGGCGCCGGCGCCGACGTCGATGATCGCCGCCGAAGGCTGCACCGCCTCGACCAGGAGCCGCAACGACGTATCCGGGCGACCCTGGTGCCAGGTGACCTGCTCGGGGCGGTTGCTCCTGTAGACGCCGTCCCAGTGCGCTCTCGCGTCCCAGCTCATGGCCCGCAACCTAGCTGGCTCACTCGGCGGGCGACAGGGCGGATCGCCACGTCGCCGCAGTCGGGACGACCCGGTCTCGCGCACGGAATCCACACCCGCTCCGTACCCCATGCCGACACATCCATCGCGCTGTCGGCGTGTAGGCGAGGCCCCCACAGGGGTAGATCGGGACCACACCCCTATACCGATGGAGGTATCCATGGACTGCGGGACCACGACCACGACCACCCTCGACTTCGATGAGGCAGTCAAGAAGACCAGAGCCTCCCTTGCCGACCAGGGTTTCGGTGTGCTGACCGAGATCGACGTGCAGGCGACGCTGAAGACCAAGCTTGACCAGGACATGGAGTCCTACCTGATCCTGGGGGCCTGCAACCCGCAGCTCGCGTCGCAGGCGCTCGCAGTCGAGCGCGACATCGGGCTGCTGCTGCCGTGCAACGTCGTCGTACGCCGGGACGGCGACCGCACCCTGGTGCAGGCGCTGGACCCGCAGGTCATGGTGACCCTGCCCGGTCGGCCGGAGCTGCAGGGCGTCGCGGACGAAGCCGCGAAGCGCCTGCACGCAGCGCTAGAAGCGGTCGCGGCCGGATGACGCCCATCGACCTCATCGGCAGCCAGCCAGGGCGCGTGGTGCGTGTCCTCGCGGGCGTGGGCCTCATCGCCGCGGGTTTGTGGTGGGGCGACGGCCGGGGCTGGGCGGTTGCCGCCGCCGGGCTGGTGCCGTTGACGGCGGGCGTGGCGGATGTCTGCCTGCTCGGTCCCCTTGTCCACGGCCCACTGCGGGGCAAGGCGTTCCGAGAGCACCGCGCCCGACAGCGGCCTGTCCGCTGATCTAGCACCGGCAGCGCCGACCGCGACCAGTCGCATTCCCAGGAGACCGATGAACGCGCCGGCCAGCCCGCCCGTCGTCATCGTCGGCGGCGGCCACAACGGCCTGGTCGCGGGCTGCTACCTCGCCCGCGCCGGTCAACCCGTCCTCGTGCTCGAAGCCGCCGACAAGCTCGGCGGCGGCTGCCGCACGGACGAGACCATCCCCGGCTACCGCTTCAACACCCACGCCGCCGCGCACAACATCATCAACATGACGTCGATCCCCGACGAGCTGGACCTGGCCGGCGTCGGCCTGGAGTACATCCCCATGGAGCCGTTCGCCACGGGGGTGTTCCGTGACGGCCGCATCGTGCGGTTCCACCGCGACATCGAGCAGACCGTCGCGTCGATCGCCGAACACGACCGGGCCGACGCCGAGGCCTACCGCGCCTTCATGCACAAGGCGGTCCCCCTGGTGAAGACCGCCGTGACCGGCCTGGAGAGCGGGTCCAGCGCAGGTGGCGTGATGAAAGCCGCCACCGCCAAGCTGTGGCCGCTGCTCCAAGGGGTCAAGCGCTCCGGCGGTCCCGTCGGGCTGGCGCACGACCTGGTCACGCCATACGGCTCGTTGCTGGAACGGGTCCTGCGCTCGGACCTGACCCGGGCACCGGTATCAGCGTTCGCCAGCCATTCCTCAGCGGGTCCGCACCAGCCCGGCGGCGCGTTCTTCGTCTACTGGCAGGCGGCCTACCACCTGTTCGGGCAGTGGCACCCGCGCGGTGGGTCCCAGGCGCTGACCGACGCGCTCGAGCGCCGGCTGACCGGCTGGGGCGGCCACACCCGCACCGACGCACCCGTGGCCCGCATCGACGCCGCGGGTGGCCGCGTCCGTGCGGTCGTCCTCGAGGGCGGCGAGCGCATCGCCGCCAGTGCGGTCATCAGCGCCGTCGACGTGCAGACCGCGCTGCTGGACCTGCTCGACCCACCGCTGTCCGGGAAGCCGGCGCAAGAGCTGTCCGCAGCGCACCGCGGCAACGCTGTCCAGCTCGTCGTCCATCTCGCGACCGACCGGCTGCCGCCCTACCCCGGTGCCCGCGACGGCGACTGGAACGGCCTGCAGTCCCATATCGACACCATGGACCAGCTCCGCCGGAGCTTCCTCTCCGCTGAGGCCCGCCGCCTGCCCGAGCCGCCCCCGACCTACTGCTTCACCCCCAGCGTGTACGACGACAGCCTCGCTCCTGTCGGCGGGCACACCGTGTACCTGGCCTGTCCGAGCGCCCCGTTCGACGTCGAGGGCGGATGGGACAACCAGGCCGAGGGCTTCGCCGACGCGATGGTCGAGCAGGTCGAGCAGCACGCGCCGGGATTCGCCGCGAGCATCCGGGCGCGCACCGTTCGCACTCCGGCGCTGATGGCCGAAGAGCTGCGCTGGCCCGGCGCGCACCCGATGCAGCTCGACATCACCCTCGACCAGCTCGCATTCCTGCGGCCCACCCGACGGCTGGCCGGACACACCGTGCCAGGCATCAAAGGGCTGTTCACGTGCGGTGCCTCAACCGCCCCGGTCGGCGGCATCGCCGGAAGCAGCGGCAAGGCGGCCGCCCTCCAGGCGCTGAAGGTGCTACCCGCGGCCACCTGACAAGGTCCCGCCCGCCGGGCTCATATGGGGTTGTAGAACGTGGGTATCGGGGCCGTAGACGCACTCAGCCATGTAGAGACCGTTGGTTGTCTCGGCCAGGGCGTTGTCGCGTCCTTGGGCGTAGTCACTGGACGGTGAGCCGGACCGAGGAGCGGAGTAGACCTGCTCGAGCTCCCTGAATGGACCGGCGGTCCCCTGGCACGAGCAACACCTCCGCAATCGGTCATGGTCGATTGCAGGAGTCCCTTGAGACCGCCCCCCCTTTGCATGGAAAAGTAGGGAAAATCGGGGCGCAGCGCATCAGGGGTAGCCCCCGTTCCGCATGATTGCGGTCGGTGTCCTGACGCGGGTGTTCCCGGCTGACTGGCTGATGAGGTGATCGCCGGGGCGGGTCGTACCGAGCGGCGGAGCGAGCCGCTGCCGGACGTGCTTACGCACCAAGCACCGCGTACAAAACGACATCGCCGGTTCGTGCATCCGCGTCCCACTTGAGGACACGGACGGAGTTGTCCTCCTTGCGGAACTCTGCCTCCCTCGACAGAACTCCCGAGAGCGCCTCATAGTGCCGCCGCAGCACGCCCTCCACAAACCGGATTACTGGGAGACCAAGAAGGCCTAGCGGGCTTACACGCTGGGCGCCCGACGCCTGCGATGCAATAACCAGGCTGCGAGGGCACCACCGGCGGCGAGGGGGAGCAACGGCGCCCAGGGCACCTCGGCGACGACGGGCGTCGGGCCCGCCGTGTAGTACGCCGAGAGCGTCCTGGTGGCCCGGTCATTGGTGTAGGTGCCGATGGCACGGCAGTCGGTTGCCGAAGCGCACGCGACGCTGCTGAGCACGTTGGTCTCAGTGGCGCTGGTGTTGGGTGAGGCGACGATGGACCAGGCGGTGCCGTCCCACCTCGCGATCAGGGTCTCGTAGCTGCTGGCACCAGAGGCGTTGCCGACGGCCCAGCAATCGGAGCTCGAGGTGCAGGTCACGCTCGAGAGCAGGTTGTAGGCGCTGGCACTGGTGTTGGGTGACGCGACGCGCACCCACGACGTCCCGTCCCATCTCTCGATCAGCGTGTGGTAGTACTGCTCGCCCGCCGCGAAGTCGAGGCCGACCGTCCAGCAGTCGGTACCCGAGACGCAGGTGACTCCCCGCAGCAGCTGGTTGTGGGTGGCGTCCGGGTTCGGCGACGTGTCGAGGGACCAGGACACGCCATCCCATCGTTCGATGATCGCGTAGTAGGTCTTGCCCATCGGCGGCGCGTTGAGATCTCGTGCGTAGCCGACCGCCCAGCACGCTGAGGCCGAGGCGCACGTGACGCTGCTGAGGTAGCTCCCATGCGCAGGACTGAGGTTGCTGGAGGGCACGATGGCCCAGGAGGTCCCGTCCCAGTGCATCACGAGCGTCTGGTCGGCGTTGGAGGCGCCATACGTGCCGACCGCCCAGCAGTCAGCGGCAGCGGTGCACGTGACCCCGAACAGGTAGTTGCCTTGCGTGGCGCTCGTGTTGGGTGACGGCACGATCGTCCAGCTGGTGCCGTCCCATCTTTCGACCAACGTCTGGCCGTAGAAGTTGCTGCCACTGCCTCCGCCGACGGCCCAGCACTCCGTCGTCGACACACAGGCAACAGCGGCCAGCGAGGCCTCCCGATCTGCAGACGGGTTCGGAGACGGGACGATCACCCACCTGCTGCCGTCCCAGCGCTGTATCAGCGTCTGGCGGCCGTGGACGGTGGAGGCGCTCCCGACGGCCCAGCACGCAGAGGCCGTGGCGCAGGCGAGACCCGAGAGCACGTTGTTGGTCATGGCGCCGACGTTCGGCGACGTCTCGAGGGACCAGCTGGCGCCGTCCCAGGCCCCGACGAGGGTCTGGTAGGTGCCGCTCCCGATGTAGGTGTTGCCCACGGCGAAGCAGCGCGCCGCCGTAGCGCAGGAGACACCGGTCAGGAAGCTCTGCTGCCCGGTGGTCGGGTCCGGCGACGCCACCTGGGTCCAGGCGCTCCCGTCCCAGCCCACGACGAGGGTCTTGGAAGCGCTGCCGCTGTAGTAGTTGCCGACCGCGAAGCAGCGCGCGCTGGATGCGCACGCGACGGACGTCAAAAAGCTGTTCTGAGTCGTGGTCGGACTCGGCGAGGAAACCTGCGCCCAGACCGTCCCGTTCCACCGCTCCACCAACGTCCGAGCGTTGCTGTTGCCGTTGTAGCTACCCACAGCCCAGCACTCTGACGCCGACACGCACGTGACAGCCAGCAGTCGGTTGCCGGCCGTGGCGTTGGGGTTGGGCGAGGTGTCGATCGTCCACGACGCCCCGTCCCACCGCTCGATCAGGGACATGTCGATGCCCCCGGCTACGTAGGAGCCCACCGCCCAGCACAGCGACGCCGACGAGCAGGTCACCCCCGCGAGCCGGTTGTTCTGGGTCGGGCTGATGTTGGGTGAGGTCACGATCGTCCACGACGTCCCGTCCCAGCGCTCGACGAGCGTCTGGTAGGTGCTGCCGGCGAGGTAGTACCCCACGGCCCAGCAGTCCGAGCCGGTGAGGCACGTGACAGCGTTGAGGTAGTTGCGCTGTGAGGCGCTCGTGTTGGGTGACGGCACGATCGTCCAGCTGGTGCCGTTCCAACGCTGAATCAGGGTGCGGGATGTCGCTCCGGACGACCCCACCGCCCAGCAGTCAGACGTCGAGGCGCAGGCCACGGCTTGTAGCAGGTTGTCCTGCGTGGCAGCGGTGTTGGCCGAGGGCACCGTGACCCACATCGACCCGTCCCAGTGCTGAGCGAGGCTCTGGTAGCGCGTGCTTCCACTGTCGTAGTAGCCCACGGCCCAGCAGTCCGTCGGAGTGAGGCACGCCGCTCCCGGCAGCAGGTTGGTGGTCTGGGTGTCGCCGGTGTTGGGCGAGCCCGCCAGTGCCCAGGAGCTCTGAGCCGCCGGGGCAACCGCTGTCGCTTGGTCGCGAACAGCGAAGGGGCAGGTCTCCACCGGCGCAGCGACGAACTGGCAGGGATCTCCAGGTGCTCCGACGGACGCTGCCGGTCCGGTCATCGACCTGGGCGCTGCGCTCGCTGGCTGCGCCATCACCGCCGAGAGGGCCAGGCACAGCGCGATCAGAGCCACAGTGCAGGAGCTCAGGGCGTGGCGGAACGAGCGCATGGTGCTGGGTCTCCGACCGGAGTGGTGCTTGCTGGGGGTGACGGAGTATCCCCCGTGAGGGGCAATACGGGCAATCGCCTGGACGGGTGTCACCTCCGGGCCCTCCCCAGCGAGCCGGCGGCGCACCGCCTCCGCCTCAGATCTGCCTCGCTCACAAGCCCTCCCGCCGCCTCGACGATCACGTCAAAGCAGTGGACCGGAACGATGTCCTGCTATCTCTCACCTAAGGTCCGGATCCGACGATCGGCGGCAGAACGACGCTTTCGAGGTGAAGAAAATCGACGTCGCTTGTACCTGTCCCGCCGGAGCCGTGCCACCGCCGCACAGCGCCGCAAGATGCGCCTGGGGCGGGAGTACCGAGATGGCCTCCGGGTTGGCGTCCTGGTCGGTCTAGTGGCGTTCGGCCTCGTCGGCGTGGCGGACTACGGCGCACCGTGGGCGGGCGTCTGAGGTTCGACGTCGGTAGTTGCGGATTTGGTTGGCAATCTGTTGGCAGCACCTCTCCGAGAGGCGAACTCGCGGCCCAAACATGTGCCCTGACCTGCACGTTCGCTCAGGGCTTTGTTTGTGGGCGAGGGGGGAGTTGAACCGTCGTCCGCGGCCCTGACGTCCTGACACTGAGGGCGTTCACATGGCACCTGACCTGCAGTTTTGCTTGTTGATCTTGACGGCTCGTACCGCCGAATCCGGCCCTGTTGCGCCACGTTGGTTGGCAATCCGTTGGCAGCGCCCCGACATCACGCACCCAACACTGCCGTCC
>Ga0136633_1001287_pt1 | contig 18659 bp, 18 predicted proteins | sample AntDrymeUQ832206_2_FD_105494 | JGI IMG/M metagenome (GOLD analysis project Ga0136633, IMG submission 105494) | Polar desert sand microbial communities from Dry Valleys, Antarctica - metaG UQ83 (22.06) | ecosystem: Environmental > Terrestrial > Soil > Desert | place: Antarctica: Dry Valley...
AGCGGGCACCTACGTGGCCAGGTGCCACATCCGCTGCCAAGCGACCTCAAAGCGGTGTTGAGGGCAGCCGCGCTCCGGTACGCACTCATGCTGCTGAAAGTGATGCGCACCGGCCCGCAAGACCCGGTGGAGGGCTACACGTTGGACCTGCCGTCCTTCGTCGGGTGGACCTTCCCGGAGTTGGTCACCTTGTCCCGCTACCGCAAGCGGACGGCCTAGGCCAGACACCACAACGCCCCCGTTCTGCGGTCCAGAACGGGGGCGCTGCTTGAGTGGTGGTTAGAACTTGATGCTGATGTCCGCACCGCCGGTGTCGGCTTCGATGCGATCCGGCTCAAAGTCCGCAGGAAGGCCCTCGAAGTTGATGTCCACGTTTTTGCTGCTACCCGGCTGTATATCGAGCGCCTCGAACACCGTGGAGTCGAAGGACCGCCCCTTCTTGTCGAACAACTTGAAGTCATCGGACGCCAGGAACTCGTCCTTGTTCTCGTTGCCCTTGTTTTCGTACTTTGCCTTGAAGGCACAGGCCGTCGCGCCCTTTGCGCAAGCCGACGACTGCGTCAGCGTCACCGTGAACTTGTCGCCACGGATGGGTGTGCCGAACGCATCCGCCGATGCGGGTGCGTCGTTGCTGGGTGCGTCGTTGCTGGACGACCCACCGTCGGTGGTGTTCACGGCGTCATCGCCACCACTGCTGCTTGAAGCCACGATGATCACGATCAACAAGATCAGCGCACCAAGACCCGTGAGGAACTTGTGACGGGCAAACCAGTTGCTCTGGGACTTGTGGTAAGCCTTCGCGGCCGCAGCCTGAGCCTTCATCTCCTTTTTGCCCGGCGGCGGTTGGAAGCCCTGCGGTGGGTCAGTCACGGTGTCACCCTTCTGACGGTTAGTGCCTACGGTGCGCACCTTGCCAGAAATGAGAACGCCATGCGGGCCTACTCGCCCATCTGCTCCGATGTGTCGTGTCGTTCGATGGCACATGGATGGCACACGCGGTGCCGATTTTTGGCACCCGGCCTGACCTGCGGTTTCTTGATCAACTCTTGCGACTGAGATGGAAAAGGCCAGGTCAAAGCACCTAGGGTAAGTATCTATTGCCGCAGGTCACAGCCTTGATCATCTCCGACGATCAGATGTCGTAATAGAGGTTGAACTCGTAAGGGTGCGGGCGCAGCCGCATCTGGTCGATCTCCTGGACCCGCTTGTAGTCGATCCAGGTGTCGATCAGGTCGGGGGTGAAGACGCCGCCCTCGAGCAGGAACTCGTGGTCGGCTTCGAGCGCGTCGAGCACCTTCTCGAGCGAGCCGGGCACCTGCTGCACCGACGCCATCTCGTCCGGCGGCAGCTCGTAGAGGTCCTTGTCGACCGGCTCCGGCGGCTCGATCTTATTCTTGATGCCGTCGAGTCCGGCCATCATCATCGCCGAGAAGGCAAGGTAGGGGTTGCTCGACGGGTCGGGGCAGCGGAACTCAAGTCGCTTCGCCTTCGGGTCCGCGCCGGTGATCGGGATGCGGATGCAGGCCGAGCGGTTGCGCTGGCTGTAGACCAGGTTGACGGGCGCCTCGAAGCCTGGCACCAGCCGGTGGTAGGAGTTGACTGTCGGGTTGGTGAAGGCCAGCAGCGACGGCGCGTGGTGCAGCAGGCCGCCGATGTAGTGACGGGCAGTGTCCGACAGCCCGGCGTACCCGATCTCGTCGTAGAACAGCGGCGCGCCGTCCTTCCAGAGGCTCTGGTGGCAGTGCATGCCGGAGCCGTTGTCACCGAAGATCGGCTTCGGCATGAAGGTCGCCGTCTTGCCGTGAGCGAGCGCGACGTTCTTCACGATGTACTTGAAGAGCATCAGGTTGTCGGCGGAAGCGAGCAGCGTGTCGAAGCGGTAGTTGATTTCCGCCTGGCCAGCAGTGCCGACCTCGTGGTGGCCGCGCTCGACGACCAGGCCGGCCCGCTCCAGCTCGAGTGACATCGCGTCCCGGATGTCGGCGAAGTGGTCGGTGGGGGACACCGGGAAGTAGCCGCCCTTGTAGCGCGGCTTGTAGCCCTTGTTGCCGCCCTCCTCCTCGCGACCGGAGTTCCACGCGGCGGCGACGGAGTCGATGAAGTGGTAGCTCGAGTGCTGGTTGGTGTCGAAGCGGATCGAGTCGAAGATGTAGAACTCCGCCTCGGCGCCGAAGTAGCAGGTGTCAGCGACACCGCTGCCAGCCAGGTAGGCCTCGGCCTTTTTCGCGATGTTGCGCGGGTCGCGGGAGTACTGCTCGCCCGTCAGCGGGTCGTGGATGAAGAAGTTCAGCATGAGCGTCTTGGCCTTGCGGAACGGATCGATCCGCGCGGTGGTGACGTCGGGCAGCAGCAGCATGTCCGACTCGTGGATCTGCTGGAAGCCGCGGATCGACGAGCCGTCGAAGGCGAGCCCCTCACTGAACACCTTCGGGCCGAAGGAGCCGACCGGGAGATTGAAGTGCTGCATGAGACCCGGGAGGTCGCAGAAGCGGACGTCGACGAACTGGACGCCTTCGTCCTTGATGTACTTCAGGACCTCGTCGGCGTTGGTGAACATCCATCCTCCTGTGCCGCGACTACGGCGGCGTACGAGACTTGGGGAAGCTCGACGTAGCCGACCCTAGTCGGGTCGGGTTACCCGGGCATGTCCCGGATGTTTCGCCGGTGTTACGAGCCGGCCGACTCGCCCACGGCGGAGTCGTCAGCGCTGCTTGCCTCGCGGCATCCGTCCCATACCGGGCACCGGGCCTTTGGGGAGCGGCATCGCCATGCCCCCGACTGCCTTGAGGCGCGCCTCGAGCTCGTTGACGGCGCGGGGCTTGAGGTTGCGCGGCATCTTCATCAGATGCGACTGGAGGCGGTCGATCGAGACCTGCCCCTGGCCGTCGCCGACGACGACGTCGTACAGCGGCGTGTCGCCGATGAGCCGGCGGGTCTTGCGCAACTCGGCGGTCAGCAGCTCACGGGGCCGCGATCCGGTGCCCTCGGCTACGAGCACGACACCGGGCCGGCCGACGACGCGGTGGACGAAGTCCTGCTGCCGGGTGATGCCGACGGCGGGCGTGACGTGCCACTGGCCTCGCATCGCTCCGAGCACGGCGGCGGCAGCTCCGGGCTGACCTTCGATGCCGGCGAATGCTGCGGCGCTTGCCCGGCGGCCGGTGATCACCAAGGCGGCCAGGAGGCCGAAGAGCACCGCGAGGATGCCGAAGAGGATCGGCCGGCCGAGCAGCAGTCCGATTCCGAAGATCACCGCGAAGGTCAGGATGAAGGCGGCGACGACAAGGGGCACGAACTTCTTGTCAGCGCGCGCAGTCGCCTTGATCGTCTGGCGGATCGCGGCCGTACGCCGCGGGCCCTTCGGGGCCTTGGGCGGCTTGCCGGACTTTGCGGGCTTGGCGGAGCTGGGTGGTGTGGCCTTCGGTGACATGGCGGACAGGATACGGGCGACCGGTCAGTCGGCACTCGGGCGGCGGCCGCGATGCTGCGCCTCGTCGAGGGTCGGAGCCGACCCGCCGAGATGCGCGGGCATCCACCAGGAGTCCTCCGGGCCCTCGGGCTTGTCCGGGTACGACGTCTGGGCTTGGTCCAGCAGTGCCCCTATCGCGGCCTTGAGCGCGGCGGTGACCGCGGCCGGGTCGTCGCCGGCAGCGGGATGCAGCGCCTCGCCATACAGCACCGTGATCGGCACATGCCGGGTGTTGGTGCGCTTGCGTCCCTTGGTCCACACCCGCTGGGAGCCCCAGACGACCGCGGGGATCAGGGGTACGCCAGCATCGACAGCCATCCGCGCCGCGCCGGCTTTGAAGTCCTTGAGGCAGAACGACACGCTGATCGTGGCCTCGGGGAACATGCCGACGAGCTCACCGCGGCGGAGCGCGGCAACGGCCTCGACGTACGACGCACCGCCCGCTCCTGCTGTTCGATCCACCGGGATGTGACGCATGCCGCGCATCAGCGGCCCGGAGATCTTGTGGTCGAAGACTTCCTTCTTGGCCAGAAAGCGCACCAGCCGCTTGCCGCGCATCCGCGCGCCGAAGCCGATGAAGGCGAAGTCCAGGTAGCCGACGTGGTTGCAGGCGATGACTGCGCCGCCGTCGAGGGGGATGTGCTGCTCACCGTCGACGGTGAACTGGAGGTCCAGCGCGCGGAAGAGCCCACGGGCGAAGGACACGACGGGGCGGTAGACGAGATCGGCCATGCCGGGCAGGTTACGCCACCGTAGGTTCGATAGCCTCATCGGCGCCAGCCCGCACGCCGTCCAATCGCATCGAGACCCGGGAGTCGCGCCGTGACCGCTGTCCTCATCGCGCTGAGCATCGGTCTGGTGGCCGGGGTGCTGTCCGGCCTGTTCGGCATCGGCGGCGGTGTCGTCATGGTCCCTGCGCTGGTGATCCTGCTCAGCTTCGGCCAGAAGACCGCCGTCGGCACGTCACTCGGCGCGCTGATCCTCCCGGTCGCGGCGCTGTCGGTGCTCCAGTACTACCGAGCTGGCCATGTCGACGTCCGCGTCTCGCTGTTGCTGGCCGGCGGCATCTTCGTGGGGTCAGTGCTCGGCGCGCGGGTGGCGCTCGGGACAAGCGACCAGCTGCTACGCCGGCTCTTCGCCGTGCTGCTGGTCGCTATGGCAGTGCGCTTGGTCGTGGCGAACTGACGAGTAGGTGCCCTCTCGCCGGGGAAGGAGTTCGCCATGATCGCCGCGCTGCTGTCGTCCCGGGTCCGCACGTGGGTGCTGCTGTCCGTCGCAGCCCCGATCGGGGCCTGGGCGCTCGAGCAGGCTGCTGACGAGGCCGAGCGTCGGCACGGGGACTCGCGGACGACTCGTACGCTACGGCGCGCCAGTGGTGCGGCCGATCAGATCAGCCGGAGACGGCGACGTAACGCCGATCGCGGGAAGTCATCGACCCCGCCGCGCTGAGAGCAGCGGCGGCCTCCTTGCAGGCCGTGTGGCATCACGAGCAAGGCCACCTGCTGAACGACTGCGCCGACGTGGCTAGTAGAACGGATCAGGGTGCTCATGGCTGCCTCCAGGGGAGAGGGACGCAGCACCAAGGCTGACGGACGGCCGTGTCGCGGTCGTGTCCGCTGTGTTACGACGCGGAAAACGTTGACGGTCTCGTCGCCCGTGCTGCCATCGCCTGCTGGTAGAGCCGGCCGGCGCGGTACGACGACCGCACCAGCGGACCGGACTGCACTCCGAGGAAGCCGATCCGTGTTGCCTCGTCGGCGAGGGCGTCGAACTCTGCCGGCTCGACGAAGCGCACTACGGGGTGGTGTCGCGGGGTCGGACGGAGGTACTGCGTGATGGTGATCAAGTCGCAGCCGGCGTTCCGCAGATCCTGCAGCGCGACGCGGATCTCCTCGATCTCCTCGCCGAGCCCGAGGATGAGGTTGCTCTTGGTCACCAGACCGGCATCTCGCGCCAGAGTGATGACCTGCAATGACGTCTCGTAGGTGAAGGCCGGACGGATCTCGCGGAACAGCCGGGGCACTGTTTCTACGTTGTGCGCCAGCACTTCTGGGCCGGAGTCGAAGACCTCGGCAAGCAGTGTCGGGTCACCGCGGAAGTCGGGGATGAGCAGCTCGACGCCGCATCCCGCCTGGTGTGCGTGGATCTGCCGGACGGTCTCGGCATAGAGCCATGCGCCACCGTCAGTGAGGTCGTCGCGAGCCACACCGGTGACCGTCGCGTAACGCAGGCCCATCGTGCGGACGGACTCGGCCACACGCCTCGGCTCGTCACGATCGAGTGCCGCAGGCTTGCCGGTGTCGATCTGGCAGAAGTCGCACCGCCGCGTGCACTGGTCACCGCCGATGAGGAAGGTCGCCTCCCTGTCCTCCCAGCACTCGTAGATGTTCGGGCAGCCAGCTTCCTGGCACACCGTGTGCAGCCCTTCCCGCTCGACCAGCGCGCGCATGGCGGCGTACTCGGGTCCGGTCTTGAGCTTGACCTTGAGCCACTCGGGCTTGCGCTCGATCGGCGTCGCCGCGTTGCGCACCTCGAGGCGCAGCATCTTCCGGCCCTCTGGTACGACGGGCTCAGGCACTGACGGTCACCAGCCCGAGCTCGGCGGGCTCTGCTGGTACGACGGCGCGTCCGAGCACGTCGGCCAGATGACGCTCGACGACCGGCAGCACATCCATCACGCCAACCGGCCGACCGAGCAGGACTGACAGCGAGGTGACGCCGGCGTCGCGGATGCCGCACGGCACGATCACGTCGTACGCCGTGAGGTCGGGGTCGCAGTTGAGGGCGAATCCATGCATGGTCACTCCGCGAGCGACCCGGATGCCGATGGCGGCGACTTTCGCGGCGCCGTCGCCGACCCAGACTCCGCTGCGGCCGTCGACGCGCGCCGCGTCGAGCACCCCGAGCTCGGCGCAGGTGCGGATCAGCACCTCCTCGACCCGGCGCACGTGCGCGACGACGTCCACGACCGGCTCGAGAGAGACGATCGGGTAGCCGACGAGCTGGCCCGGGCCGTGCCAGGTGAGTTTGCCGCCGCGGTCGACGTCGATGACCGGCACGCCACCGGAAGGTCGCTCGTCGTCCTCGGTGCGCTTGCCGGCGGTGTAGACCGACGGGTGCTCGAGCAGCAGGCAGGTGTCCCCGATCTCCTGCGCCACCCGCCGGGCGTGCAGCAGCTGCTGCCATCGCCACGCCTCGTCGTAGGGCACGAGGCCGGCCCGGACGCAGGTCAGATCCACCCCGCCAGGGTACGCGGGCGCACACGTGGTGACCCCGCGACCGTCGTACGACGGATCTGTGGACAACCACCGCACGGCCGGGAGCGCTTTCTCTAGCCTGGTCGGCAGCCCGCACTGATCGCTCACTTCGGCGTAACCGCAGGGCACCGGCGGCTACGATGCCTCATCGATGTCCGGATGATCCGCAGAGGTTCCCAGTTGACCCAGCCCCCCGCCCAGCGCCCCACTGTGGGCAGCGCAGCGCTCGCCAGCAGGGTGCGCCCGTCCCTCGTGCTGGACGAGCGGGTGGCTCGGGCACTGCTTCGCGAAGCTGAACGCCTCGATGTCACCGCCGGCGGGCGATTCTCGGCGGGTCCGGCCGGGATACAGGTGTGGACCGGGCCGTGGGACGCGGCGGGTGGCACCATGCGCGGCACGTCCGTCCACCTCGGCTCCGTGGACTGGACGTACGACACGCCGTCGAAGAACTACGCCACGGTGTACCGATCGATGGTCACCAACGCCGGCGTCGAGCGCGGTGAAACGACGGAGTCGATCCTGCGCGCTGTGTTGAGCCTGGCGCACCTCGACATCGAGGGCCCGCGCATCGAGCAGCCGCTGCCGCCCGCCCGGGACCCCTTCAAGGCAGGTCCGGGCGTCGGCGAGTAGACGAATGTCACTGCCAAGACACCCGGCAGAGCGCTCATTCAGTTCACCTCCGTCGCTGGGAATGCCGACACTCGGTGCGTCACGTCGTACCCCAGCAGCCCCAGAGGACCCCCGTGCACCGTCGCCACATCCTTCCCACCCTCGCGGCTGCTGCCGTCGCGGTGGTCGCCATGCCCGCGCCCGCCAAGGCCGCTGCACCACCCGGCTTCGCGCTGACTGGGCGTCAGGTCCTCGCGACGGGCGTCCAGCACCTCACCTACGTCCGGCCGAACCCTCGCGCGGTCGCCCACGTCGCGATGGTGAAGAAGGGCGCCGGAGTGCGCTTGGACTCCGTGGTCTCGTCCAACCGCGTGGCCGGGCCCGGCGGCACGCTCGAGACGACCAGCTCGATGTGCCGCCGCTTTCGCTGCATCATGGCCGTCAACGGCGACTTCGCCACTCCGGGTGCCGGTACGCCGATAGGCGGGGCGGTCGGTGGCGAGCAGCCGCTGCGCTCTATCGGAGGACCTCATCAGCAGATGACCGTCGAGACCAACGGGACGATGACCAGCACCCGCCCGCGGTGGTCCGGCTCCTTCGAAGGCAACGACCTGGTCGACCGCCGGATCCACGGGGTCAACGTGGTGCGCGGGGTCGACCAGACCGTGCTGTACACGAACGGCTTCGCCACCTCCACCCAGACTGACGGCTCCGGTGCCGAGCTCCTGCTGCGCATCGTGGAGCCGGTTGGGCCTATTCGCCTCGGCCAGTCGACGCTCGTGGAGATGACCGGCTTCCGGGCCGGGGGCAACATCGCGATTCCGTCTCGCGGGGCCGTGCTCTCGGCGCACGGTGCCGGCATCCCGGTGCTGCAACAACTGTGGGAGCGATCGCTCACGGGTGGTAGCCGACACCTCATGCTGCGGGTCGCCTCCGACGTCGACAGCCGGGCGAGCGTCGGCGCCAGCCACGTGCTCGTCCGCGCCGGTCGCCGCTGGTTCGCGAGTGACGGCAGCGCCTTCGCTGACCGCCGCCACCCACGCACGATGTCTGGCGTGACCAGGGACGGCACGACGCTGCTCGTCACGGTTGACGGCCGACAGGCCGGTCACAGCCTGGGGATGACTCTGCGCGAGGCCACCGACTTCATGCTCGGTCTTGGCGCGGTGGAGGCGGTCAACCACGACGGTGGCGGGTCGTCGACCTTCGTCATGCGCGGCCGGGTCGTCAATCGACCGAGCGACGGCCGGGAGCGCGCGGTGACCAATTCCTGGGTCATCGTCGCGGGCCGCGGTGGCTCGCGGCCGTATGCCGAGGCGCTGCGCGAGGGAACCCCGATGGCCGCGGAGGACGACAGTGCAGGCGACTACGTGCTCGGCGCGCCGACTCAGGTCGACCCCGTCGTACCGGTAGCACCCGTCGGACCGGATCCGGCTGTGCTCGGAGCCGGCCTGGCTACCGAGCAGGGTGGGCCATCGGCGCGGGTGGCCGCCGCGGCCCTGTGCTTGATGGCCGCAGCAGGCGTCGTCTACCGCGTGCGGCTGGAGTCGGTGGCGTAGCGGAATCGGCGCATGCCGGCGGCCAGGATCACCGCGACGACGGCGAAGCCGAGGAGCATGTAGTCGGTGCCGGTTGCCGGCAGGGGGGCCGGTGTGGGCGCCGGCCGTGGTGCTGGCCGGGGAGCCGGGGAGCCGGGTGCTGGCCGTGGACCAGGACCGGAGGTCGTGCCGGGTCGCAGACGCGGTCGTGCGTTGGGCGTGTGGTCACTGAGCGGGTTCGGCGCCAGCACGAGGCGTACGACGTCGACACCGCGGGTGACATCCGAGGTCATGATCCAGTACGTCCTGGTGCCGTCGGCGTTGTCTTCGGTCCGGAAGACCTCAGCAGTCCAGATGGCGTTGCCGGGCGTGTTGTAGATCGCGACCTCTTCGAACGACCAACTGCCGTCGTCGGCGACGTCCCAGTCGACGATGCGGATGCCCTGGCTGTACCAGGCCATCACCAGGCGCTGCTCGTCGGGGACCTGCTCGATCACGTGCACGGTGCAGAACGTCGGCGAGGGGACCGTCTGGCGGGTGATGAAGACCGCCTTGTTGCCGGCGGCGTCGAGGGCGTACTTCGGCTTCACGGGATCGCTGATGTCGATCGTGTGGATGCCGCCGTTGCCCATCGGGTTGTCGATGTTGGCCGGCGTGCAGGCCGCGCCGGGCGGCGCGATGCCACCGCCGCGCTCGTCGGTGACGAACATGAAGTCGTGGTCCGGCGTCGGGTCGGCTTCGTGCGAGATCGCCACGTCGACCTTGGGTGACGTGCTCGACGGACCATGGTTGTACGACGTGACGTAGCTCCAGCCGGTCGCCGCCGGTTTGCCGAGCTTCACGTAGTTCTCGACGTCGTCGGCCGCAACCGTGCCCTCGACGAAGTCACAGTTGGTGACCTTGGCGGTCGTGAGCGTGCCGTCGGCGAGGGTGCAGGGGAGCGGTGTACCTCGGACGTTGCCCTGCGCATCGGTCAGGTCGCGGACGTCGATGACGACGGTCGCCTTGATCGCGGCGCAGTAGAGCCGGGTGCCGCGGCTGGTGATGTCGTGGCAGCCGTTGCCGGTGTCCTCCGGGGCCGGCGCGCCGTCGGTCTCGGTGGCCCGCCCGGTCCAGTCGGCCTGCAGCGGAATGCGGAACACCTTGGGCCGACACTTGGTCCGCTTGACCTCGAGCGGGTCAGCGTCGTTGCCGAGGCAGGTGCGGATGTCGATGACGTCGATCCACGGCCGCCCGCCGTCAGTGGTCGAGTTGTAGATGATCCACGGCCGGTTCACGTCGACGGTGTTGGTGTGGGAGTAGCCCTCGTGTCGGGTCAAGTGGACCTCACGCAGGCTGTCGCCGTCGGGAACGCCGGCAATGCCCGTGACGTCGATGAGCTCGAGACCGGCGAAGCCGGGGTCGTGGCAGCGGAACTTGCCGTCAGTCGCGTCGATGACCAGCTCGGCCTGGTTGCGCGGCGTCGCCGTGGGGTCGTGCTGCAGGCTGGTGCTGCCCGTGCCCGAGTTCGGGCCGCCGCAGGCCGCCGAGCCGTGATCGCCGACGAACTGCGGGTCGACGGTGCCGTCCTTGTCGACGAGTCGGATGATGCGCTGGCCGGCGTGACCAGCAGGTCCCCCGCCGAGGGTGCCCGCCGACGCGTAGGTCACCCCGTCCCGATCGAAGAACTTGAGGTCGGTGCCCGGGTTGGCCACGAAGTGCGCCAGGTGCGTCCACGCCAGTGGGGGCAGGGACACCGCGGCGGCGGGCGGACCGTCCTGCAGCGGCGTCACCGAGTCGGGATCGGTGTGGTCGGCACCGGCGCCGCCGACCAGGGCCGTGCCGGACAGGGCGACAATCGCAGCGAAGAGCCTGATGCGCACCGGTTGGTCCTCTCGCGGGGGATATCCACCCTAACCCGCCGCCGACCGCGATCGGGCTACTCGACCTCGAGGCCGAGGGCGGACTCGAAGCGACCCTCTTCGAGCCGCTCCTTGACCGTGGTGAGGTACCGGGCGGCGTCGGCGCCGTCCACGATGCGGTGGTCGTAGGTCAGTGCGAGGTAGACCATCGAACGAATCGCCACGACCTCGCCGAGGTTGGGGTCAGCGACGACGACCGCGCGACGTACGACGGAGCCGGTGCCGAGGATGGCGACCTGCGGCTGGTTGATGATTGGGGTGTCGAAGAGGGCGCCGCGGCTGCCGGTGTTGGTCAGCGTGAAAGTGCCGCCGCCGAGCTCGTCCGGGGTCACCTTGTTCGAGCGGGTGCGCTGGGCCAGGTCTGCCACGTGGCGGGCGATGCCGCCGATGTTGAGATCACCGGCGTCCTTGATCACCGGGACGAGCAGCCCCCGATCGGTGTCCACGGCGATGCCGAGGTGCACGCTCTCGTGATAGCTGACTGTGCCGGCGTCGAGGTCGATCGACGAGTTGAGCACGGGGTGGTTCTTGAGCGCCTCCACCGCCGCGACGGCGAAGAACGGCATGAAGGACAGCTTGGTGCCCTCCCGCGACTCGAAGGCAGCCTTGGCGCGGTCGCGCAGCCGTGCGACCCGGGTCACGTCGACCTCGACGACGGTGGTCAGCTGAGCGCTCGTGTCGAGGGACTCGACCATCCTGGCGGCGATGACCTGACGCAGCCGGCTGAGCTTCTCCGTCTTGCCGCGCAGCGCGGTGCTGGTCGACGATGGCGCCGCACCGGGGGCCGGCGACTGCGTGGCGGGCTGACTGGAGGCGGCGGCGGACTTCGCGGGAGCCGGCGTCGCTCCAGCGGCGGGCGCTCCGGCGGCAGGCCCGCTCTTCGCCGCGTCGAGCACGTCCTGCTTGCGGATCCGCCCGCCGAGGCCGGTGCCGGTGACTGAGGCCAAGTCGACGCCGTGCTCGCCGGCGAGCTTGCGGACGAGCGGGGTGACGTACTTGCCCTCGGCGTCACCGTCGTCGCTGCTCCCATTCGTGGGTCCAGCCGCGGCTCCGGCCGTAGCCGGCGCCGGCGCGACATCAACGGTCGGCGCCGCCGGGGACGCCTCAGGCTTCTCGGCCGGCGGGGCAGGCTTGGCCGGCTCGGCCGGGGCGGCTTCGGCCGCGGCGACGCCATCGTCCGCAGGTGCTTCGTCAGCAGGTGCTTCGGCAGTCGGCTCCGCAGCAGCTGGTGCTGCTGCGCTCGCCGTACCGCCCTCGTCGATCACGGCCAGCTCGGTGCCGACGTCGACGGTCTCGTCCTCCTGCACCTTGATTGAGGTGACAATGCCGGCCGACGGCGAGGGGATCTCCGTGTCGACCTTGTCGGTGGAGACCTCGAGCAGCGGCTCGTCGGCCTCGACCCGGTCACCTTCCTTCTTCAGCCAACGGGTGACGGTGCCCTCCTGCACGCTCTCGCCGAGGCGGGGCATCGTGACCGAGACCGGCATGGGAAGACCTCTCGCGTGCGATGGGGCCGAATGGAATGCGGCTAGGAGTGGCTGTGCAGCGGCTTGCCCGCGAGCGCAAGGTGCGCCTCGCCGAGCGCCTCGGACATCGTCGGGTGTGGGTGGATGAGCTGCGCGACCTCGCTGGGCAGCGCCTCCCAGTTGGTGATCAGCTGGGCCTCGGCGATGAGCTCGCCGACCCGCGAGCCGACCATGTGCACGCCGAGAACCGGACCGTCTTTCTGCGCGACGAGGGTGACGGCTCCAGCGGTCTGCAGGATCTGACTCTTGCCGTTGCCGGCCAGGTCATAGCTGACGCTGACGACGTCGTACCCCCGCTCCTTGGCGATCGCGCTGGTCAGGCCAACTGAGGCGACCTCGGGCTCGGAGTAGGTGACCTTGGGCACGCCGTCGTAGTCGACCGGTGCGGGGTCTAGTCCAGCGATCTGCTCGGCGACCAAGATGCCTTCGGCGAAGCCGACGTGAGCGAGCTGCAGCGTCGGGATGAGGTCACCGACGGCAAAGATCCCGGGCACTCCGGTACGGCAGTACTCGTCGACGACGACGTAGCCGCGGTCGATCTTGACGCCGGCTTCCTCGTAGCCGAGGCCCTCACTCACGGGTCCACGCCCGACGGCAACCAGCAGCAGCTCGGCGTCGATCGTCTTGCCGCTTTCCAGCGAGACGGTGACGCCGGTGTCCGTCGTCTTCACGCCCTGGAAGCGGGCACCCAGCTCGAAAGCGATGCCGCGCTTGCGGAAGGCCCGCTCGAGTAGCTTGCTGGAGGACTCCTCCTCCAGCGGGACGAGGTGCGGGAGCGCCTCGACGATGGTCACCTCGGCGCCGAACGAACGCCACACCGACGCGAACTCGCAGCCGATAGCGCCCGCGCCGAGGATGACAACCGAGGCGGGCACTCGGTCCAGCTTGAGCGCGTCGTCACTGCTGATGACGCCCTTGCCGTCGAGGTCGAGACCGGGGAGCGACTTGGGACGCGAGCCGGTGGCCAGGACGACGTTCTTGGCTTTGATCGCCCGGCCGTCGACGGTGACGGTGTCCGGCGCAGTGAGCGTGCCCTCGCCCGCGACAACCTCGATCTTGCGACTCTTGATCAGTCCCTGCAGCCCCTTGTAGAGCTTCTCAACGACCTTGTCGCGGTACGTATTGACCGCGGGTACGTCGATGCCCTCGAAGGTCGCCTTGACGCCGAAGTGCGCGCTGTCCTTGGCGGAGTCGGCCACTTCGGCCGCGTGCAGCAGCGCTTTGGTGGGGATGCAACCGCGATGCAGGCAGGTGCCCCCGAGCTTGTCCTTCTCGACGAGCACGACCTGCAGGCCGAGCTCGGCCGCGCGCAGAGCGGCGGCGTACCCGCCGCTACCACCGCCGAGGATGACGACGTCGACGACCGTGCTGCCGGCCACTGGTGTGCTCCTTAAGGGTGCTGGCTGTCGTGCTCACCGTATCGTGGCTGCCCGGCGGGTCGGGCAGTGAGATCAGGAGGGACCGCTCCATGGCGTTGTTCCGTCGAAAGGCGCGTCCAGGCACGCTGCGCCGCGCGGACTCCGACGACGTCGCGCACCTGGAGGAGTGGGCGCGGTCCCGCCGCGGGGTGGAGGCCTACGTGGAGCCACGGACCACGGTGACTGGCACCACGGTCGCGCTGGTCGCGGAAACCGGCGAGTGGACCCGGCGCCGGGTCGATGATGAGAAGGCCGCGGCTGACCTCGGTCGGCGCCTGGCCATCCCGGTCTACGACGTGCACGCCACTGGCTACCCCTCGCGGATGCGCGAATGGACCCGCAAGCGCAAGGAAGCCGGCGACACCGGCGTACCCGGCCTCGACGGCCCATCGGTCTGATCGACCGACAGGTCAGCGGGTGGCTTCGTCCTCCACGAGCTGGATGAAGGTGCGTACGGCGGCGCCGGTGCCACCCTTGGGCGTGTAGCCGAAGGGCACGTCGTTGTTGTACGCCGGTCCGGCGATGTCGAGGTGCGCCCACTTCTGCCCCTCCGCGACAAACTCGCGCAGGAAGATGCCGGCGACGAGCATGCCGCCGTACCGGTCGCCGGTGTTGGTGATGTCAGCGATGTCGGAGTCGATGGACTTGCGCAGCTCTTCAGGCAGCGGCATCGGCCACATCGCCTCGCCGGCGGTGGCTGCAGAGGCGACGATACGGGCTCGAAGGTCGTCGTCGTTGCTCATGACACCGGCGGTGCGGGTGCCGAGCGCGACGAGCTGCGCGCCGGTGAGGGTGGCGGCGTCGATGAGCAGGTCGGGCTTCTCCTCGCCGGCCCGCCACAGCGCGTCGCCAAGGATGAGGCGACCCTCCGCGTCGGTGTTGAGCACCTCGACCTTCTTGCCGCTGTACATCGTCAGCACGTCTCCAGGGCGGATCGCCGCACCGGAGGGCATGTTCTCGGCAGTGGGGACCCAGCCGGTCACGTTGATGACCGGCTTGAGCTTGGCGATGGCAGCGAGCGAGGCGATGACCGCGGCGGCGCCGGCCATGTCGCTCTTCATCCACTCCATCGACGCGGCGGGCTTGAGCGAGAGGCCGCCGGAGTCGAACGTGATGCCTTTGCCGACCAGGGCGACAGTGCGCTTTGCCTTGGGGTGGGTGTAGCTGATGCGGACCAGCCGGGGCGGGTTGGCCGAGCCCTGGCCCACGCCCATGATGCCGCCGTACGCACCCTTGCGCAGCGCCTTCTCGTCCATCACCTCGACGGTGCAACCGGCCTTCGTGCACTCGGCGAGCGCCACATCCGCGAGGTCGCTGGGGTGCAGGTTGCCGGGCGGGGCGTTGGTCAGGTCGCGGGCCAACGCCACCGCGGCAGTGACCGCTTCAGCCCGCTTGACCGCGGCGATCGCGGACTTCGACTTCTTGTCCGGTACGCCGACGACGACGCTCTGCACGGGCTTCTTGCGGCCCTCCATGCTGGCGTGACGGTAGGACGTGTAGTCGTAGCTGCCGAGCAGCGATCCCTCGAGCGTCGCGCGCAGTGCCTCCTCGGGGTCGAGTCCGGCAGTGAAGGCGAGCGTGGTGCCGAGGGTGCGGCTGCCGGCGGCGGCGCGCACTGCGGCGCCCGCGGCCCGGCGTACCCGCTCGGCGTCGACCTCCTCAGCCGCCCCGAGCCCCACCGCGAGCACCGTCGCGGCCGCTGTGGCGCCGAACGTCGTCACCCGCGCGGTCTCGCCGTTGGCCCCGGTGAAGCCGAGGTCAGTAAGCACAGCGGCGAGCTTGCCCTTGAGTGCCTTGTTGGCGGCGGCTGCGCCCGCGCCGAGCACCGGTCCCTTGGGACCTTTCGTTGCACCGACGACGAGGACATCAAGCTTGGCGGTGGAGAGATCGGCGCTGTTCAGCGACACAGTGGTCACGGCTCAGTCGGTCCTCACGGTAGGGCGGGGGAAGTTGGCAGAGTCGCTCACTCTAGGCTCTTGGCGAATCCTCGCGAAAGGCGCTGAACCGTGTCCGACCTGCGTACGACGACGCTGCACGAACGGCATGTGGCGCGCGGCGCCAAGATGGCCGACTTCGGCGGGTGGGAGATGCCGATCGAGTACCCAGGCGGGGGAGTGCTCGCCGAGCACACCGCAGTACGTGAGCGGGTCGGTGTCTTCGACGTCGGTCACCTCGGCAAGGCGGTCGTGCGCGGTGCGGGGGCGCTCGAGTTCGTCAACGCGGCACTGACCAACGACCTGCGGAAGGTCGGACCGATGCAGGCGCAGTACAGCCTGTGCTGCGATGAGGCGACGGGCGGCGTCGTCGACGACCTCATCGCCTACGTCCGCGATGACGAGGAGATCTACCTCATCCCCAACGCGGCCAACACGACCGGTGTCGTTGCGCGCCTGGTCCAGGCGGCACCCGACGGCCTCGAGGTCGAGAACTTGCACACCGCGCTCGGCGTGATCGCCGTACAGGGCCCGCGCTCGGCAGACCTGCTGGAGGCAGTCGGCCTACCGGCGCCGGCGGCGTACATGACGTTCGCTGCAGCGCAGTGGGAGGGCCGCGACCTCGTCGTCGCGCGCAGTGGCTACACCGGCGAGCTCGGTTTCGAGGTGATCCCGCGCTCGCTGGACGCCGTCGACGTGTGGGACGCCCTGCTCGCCGCCGGAGCGTCGTACGACGCACTGCCCTGCGGCCTCGCTGCGCGCGACACCCTGCGGACGGAGATGGGCTACCCGCTGCACGGCCACGAGCTGTCGCTGGACATCACGCCGAACCAGGCCCGGGCCGGCTGGGCGGTCGGCTGGGACAAGCCGGAGTTCTGGGGTCGCGAGGCGCTGCTGCGGGAGAAGGAAGCCGGCGCGGCGCGGTTGCTCTGGGGCCTCGAGTCGACCGACCGCGGGATCCCGCGGCCGGGTATGCCGGTCTCGCGCGGCGGGGATCCGATCGGCGAGGTCACGAGCGGCACCTTCTCGCCGACGCGCAAGCTGGGAATCGGGCTGGCGCTGCTCGCTCGCGGCGTGGAGGTCGGCGACGAAGTCAGCGTCGACGTGCGGGGACGGCAGTCGACGATGACCGTCGTGCGCCCGCCGTTCGTGGAGTCGCACGTCAAGTAGCCGCGGGCGCTGCTGTCAGGACGCGCTGGGGGCCGGCTCCGCAGGCTGACTTGCCGGAGGGGGCGCCGACTGCTGCTGCGCGGGCGGCTGCTGGATGATGACCGGCGGCTGCTGCGCAGGTGGCTGTTGAATGATGACCGGCGCCTGGGGCGCAGGCTGCTGGATGAAGACCGACGCTACCGGCGACGGCGAGTTGACCGGCACGACGACGGCGTCGTCGTCCTCCTGAAGTGCGACGTACCCCACGACGAGCAGAAGCACTAGACCGAGACCGACGAGCCACGGCCACAGCTCGTTGGAGTCGTCGCTGACCTGGGTCACGGTCTCCTCGACCACCCTGGTCTCCCCGGGCACCACTTCGCCGTAGTACGGCTCGATCGTGCGGCTAGGACGCAGGCGGCGGGCCATCAGGTGCTCCTTGGGTTGTCGTGGTCACCTGCTCCCGATGTGCCCCGAGGCTCACGCGCAGAAACCGCGTCGTCGCATTCCGTTAACCAAACCCTGTGGCTGGGACTCCGTCGCGACCGGTCCCTGCCTGCGCCCCATCTCGACACGTGTACCGGTGCTGCTGCTCGGCCAGCCCTGCGCGTACACGTGTCGAGTTGGCGCGTCGATGGGCTTACAGCGCCATGGCGACCATGGACGCTGTTGTGGCGACCTCGACCAGCGCGCCGAGGACGTCACCGGTGATGCCGCCGAGTCGCCGTACGGCGTGCCGGCGAAGCACTGTCGCTACGGCCAGACCGGCGGCGACGGCGACCACGCCGCGCACCGCCCCCCGGCCGGCGTCGCCATCGCCATCGAGCGCACCCGCCGCTGCTGCGGCCCAGCCTATGAGGAGCACGAGGACGAGTGCCGTCGACCGGGCGACGGTGCCGCTGACCATCGCGCCCAGCCCGCTGCGCTCGGCTGCCGGCACCCGGGGCAGGCAGCCAAGGACTGCCGCCAGCCGCCCAGTCACGACCGCGACGACCAGTGTCTCGGTCCCTCGTCCGTCGATGATGCCGACCGTCAGGGCGGCTACCTGAAGGAGCAGCGCGAGCATGACGGCGACGACGCCCATCGGGCCGACATCGCCGCGCCGCATCACCGCGCGCGCTTGCTCGGCGGGCAGCATCGAGCCGAGGCCGTCGATGGTGTCGGCGAGCCCATCGAGGTGCAGTCCGCGGGTGAGCAACGCCATCGTGGTCACCCCGAGGACCGCCGGCAGCAGCAGGGTGCCGCTGCTGCCCTTGTCGAGTGGCAGCCGACTGAGGAACACGACGGCCGCTGCTGCCACCCCGAGCCCGAGGCCAATCGTGGGAGAGAGCAGCATCGCGACCCCTGCGATGCGTCGTGTCGGCGTGACGGGTCGCACGGGTACGACGGTGAACAGGCCGATCGACAAGCGAAGTGCGTCGATGAACCCGCCGATCACGAGGGCCGGTCCGTCACGCCGGCCTCGTCGAACGTCGCCATGTCGGTGACCACATCGATGGCAGCGTCGAGCAACGACACGGCGAGCAGCGCGCCGGTCCCCTCGCCGAGCCGGAGGTCGAGCTCGAGCAGCGGGCTCAGGCCGAGGTGCTTCAACGCTGCGGCGTGCGCCGGCTCGGTCGACCGGTGTCCCGCGGCGAAGAATGCGATGGCGGCGGGGCACAGGCGACTCACCACGACGGCGGCCGCGCCGGGCACCACACCGTCGAGCACGACCGGCGTACGCCGGGCCGCGGCGCCGACCAGGAAGCCGCACATGGCCGCGACATCTGCGCCACCGAGCTCACTGAGCAGATCCAGCGGAGGGAGGCCCCGGTGCTTGCTGCGCCGGAGGGCGTCGCGGACCACTGCGACCTTGCGG
>Ga0136633_1001288_pt1 | contig 18651 bp, 20 predicted proteins | sample AntDrymeUQ832206_2_FD_105494 | JGI IMG/M metagenome (GOLD analysis project Ga0136633, IMG submission 105494) | Polar desert sand microbial communities from Dry Valleys, Antarctica - metaG UQ83 (22.06) | ecosystem: Environmental > Terrestrial > Soil > Desert | place: Antarctica: Dry Valley...
CTAGCCGGGATGCAGCTCAAACAGCACGCCGGCGATCTCGACGTCGTCGCCGGGCTCGAAGCCGGCGGCCTCGAGTGCGCTGATGACGCCCATCCGCCGCAGGCGGCCTTCGACGTGCGCGAGCGCCTCGTCGTTGTCGAGATCGTGGCGCGCAAGCAGCCGGTGGATGCCCTCGCCTTCGACCCTGTAGACCCCGTCGTCCTGGCGCTGGACGCTGAAGCCGCGCCCGGCTGCGGGCCGAAAGACCTTGTGCTCGGCCAGCGGCGCCTCCAGCGGGGCCGGCTGCGATGCCGCGCCCGCCCCGGCCGTCAGCGGCACGCGATGCAGCAGCTCCGCCGCCAGCTCGTCGAGGCCCTGCCCCGTCGCGCTCGACGTCACGATCACCGCCACCTCGTCGCCGAGGTGCTCGCGCCACAACTCAGCGGCGGCGGCCGCGTCCTGAGCCGGGACGAGGTCGGCCTTCGACAGCGCCAGCACCCGTGGCAGCGACGCCAGGCGCGGGTCGTGCGCGCGCAGCTCCGCCTCGATCGTCGCGTGGTTCTCGAGAGGATCCGAGCCGTCCGCCGGATCGAGGTCGAGCACGTGCACGAGCAGGCTCGTGCGCTCGACGTGGGCCAGAAAGTCGTGGCCGAGGCCGGCGCCGGTGCTGGCGCCCTCGATCAGCCCCGGAATGTCGGCAATGACGAGCTGGCGCTCGGCGCCCTCGAGCGTTCCGAGCACCGGCTCGAGCGTCGTAAAGGGATACGCGCCGACCTTCGGCGCGGCGCGCGTCATCCGTGCCAGCAGCGACGACTTGCCGGCGTTCGGTACGCCCACGAGGCCGATGTCGGCGAGCAGCTTCAGGCGCAGGTCGACCCAGCCCTCCTCCCCCACGAGGCCCCGCTCGGCGAGGCGCGGCGCCTGCCGCGTCGAGGTCGTGAAGCGCTTGTTGCCGCGCCCGCCGGCGCCGCCGCGCGCGACGACGACGCGCTGGCCCGGCACGACGAGGTCGTGTGTCGAGCCGTCCCACGAGGCGACCTGCGTGCCGGGCGGCACGGGAATCTCGAGCACGGGCCCGTTCGCGCCGTGGCGCTGGTCGCCCTCGCCGTGCCCGGCGCGCGTGGCCCGGTAGTGCGCGCGGCGCTTGTAGGTCTGCAGGTCGCGGAAGGAGTCGTCGCAGACGAGCACGGCGTCGCCGCCGTGGCCGCCGTCGCCGCCGTCGGGTCCGCCATGGGGCACGTGCGCCTCGCGGCGAAAGCTCAGGCAGCCGTCGCCGCCGCCACCTGCCGAAACGAAGATGCGGGCCTTGTCGTAGAGCATGCGCTGTCACCGAAGATAGCCGCGAGAGGCGCGCGGAGCGGGTATAGAGACTCGTCCGACGCCCGCCGCACCGACGCAGAGGAGCCCTGTGCCAGATCCCGTCATGCCGCCCTCGGACGAGGGAGTCTTCGTGATCACCGGAGCATCGAGCGGCATCGGCGCCGCGACCGCCCGCCACGCGGCCGCCGCCGGCTACCGCCTCGTGCTCGCCGCCCGCTCGAAGGACAAGCTCGACGCGCTCGCCGAGGAGCTCGGCGGCGAGGAGCGCGCGATCGCCGTGGCCTGCGACGTCACCGACTTCGCCCAGCAGGAGGCGATGATCAACTCCGCACGCGTGCGCTTCGGCCGCGTCGACGTCGTCTTCGCCAACGCCGGCTTCGGCGCCGCGCGCGGCTTTTTGGAGGAGACGCCCGAGCTGTGGCGCGACATGGTGCTGACGAACGTGCTCGGCGCCGCGTACACGATCCGCGCCGCGATCGGAGCGTTGAAGGAGAGCCGCGGCCACCTGTTGCTGACGAGCTCCGTGGCGGGGCGCCGCGCCCTGCCTGGCTCGCTGTACAGCGCGACGAAGCACGCGGTCACGGCGATGGCCGAGTCCGCGCGCCAGGAGCTCGACGACACCGGCATCCGCGTCACCTCGATCGAGCCGGGCATGGTCGACACGCCGTTCTTCGACGATCGCCCAACCAACGCGCTCGAGCCCGACGACATCGCCCGCGCGGTGCTCTACGCGGTCTCCCAGCCGCCGCACGTCGACGTCAACCAGATCCTCATCCGGCCCACGAGCCAGCCGATCTGACCCAGCCCGCGTGGGCGGCGTCGTCCTGCCCCGGGGTCATCGCGCCACCCCAATCCAGGACGCCGCAGGCAGCAACGCGCGCGACGCGGACGGCTCAGGCCGGCGGACTACTCGTCGGCGTGCGGCGCGACCGAGACGAAGCGCTTGCCGCGCTTGGTCCCGAAGACCAGCGTGCCCGGAGCGATCGCGTACAGCGTGTCGTCCTTGCCGATCCCGACGCCGTCGCCGGGCCGGAAGCGCGTGCCGCGCTGGCGCACGATGATCTCGCCGCCGGTCACGGTCTCGCCGGCGAAGGTCTTGACGCCGAGGCGCTGGGCGTTGGAGTCGCGACCGTTGCGCGAGGAGCCGAGCCCCTTCTTATGAGCCATCGGACACCTCGGTGATCTCCAGGCGGGTGAGCTCCTGCCGGTGGCCGGCGGTGCGCTTGTACCCGCGCTTGGGCTTGAACTTGAAGACGCGCAGCTTCTCGCCGCGCTCGTGGCGGACGATCTTCGCGTTGACCGAGATCTTCGCCAGCCCGTCGGCATCGAAGATCGTGTCGCTCGAGCGGTACAGCAGAGGCTTGAGCGCGACCGTCGCGCCCTCCTCTTCGGGCAGGCGCTCGACGAGCAGGGTCTGCCCCTCCTCGACGCGGTACTGCTTGCCGCCCGTCTTGACGATTGCGTAGGCCATGTCGTGTACTCAGCTCTCCGAAGATGATGGTTCGGCCGCCCCGGACTCAGCCGTGGCACGCGAACGGCGCCGGCCACCTCTGCGGCCGCGGCGCCGAGGCGCCGATTCTACGTCATCGCCGGTCGCCGGGTCCGCCGGCGTCGCCTCGGCGTCCTGCTCGGAGTCCGCGGCCGTCGTCTGCGCCGCCTTGACCGCAGCGGGCCTCTTCGCGGGCGCCCGCGTCTTCGCCGGCGCCCGCGTGCGCGCCGGCGCCTCGCCGGCCGGGGGCTCGTCGAGCAGCGTCGCGGTTGCCGACGTGCGCCCCGGGCGCTCGATGCGCACGAGGCGCTTGTTGCCGACGTAGCGACCGCCGCCACTGACGGAGATGATGTAGCCGTCGATCTTCGCGACGGCGTCGTCGACGTCGTACATGTGCGGCTCGACGATGTGCACGAGCACCTCGTCGCCCTCGCGAAACGGCACCGCGCGCTCCTGCACCTCCGCGCGCGAGCCCTCCATGAGGATGTCGAAGTGGTTCAGCGGCAGGCCCTCGGAGCCCTGAAAGTGAAAGCGCCGGCCGGTCTGCTCCTCGAGCGCGTGCAGCACGCGCTTGGCGTTGCCGGTGAACTGCGCGCTGACGCGCGGGTTGCACTGCACGAGAAACGCCTCGTGCTTCTTGGGCGCCTTTTTTGCGATCACGCGCAGGCGGCGCTCGAACTCGATCGCGGTCGTCTCCTCGGACTTGATGACGCCGTCGCCGTCGCACGTCGGGCACGCCCGCGAGATGATCTCGCGCACGCCCTCCGTGACGTTCTGGCGCGTCATCTCGACGAGGCCGAGCTTGGAGATCTCGGCGGTGAAGGTCTTTGTGCGGTCCTCGTCGAGCGTCTTTCGCAGCGTCTTCAGGACGGCCTCGCGGTTGCGCGCGCGGGCCATGTCGATGAAGTCGATGACGATGATCCCGCCGATGTCGCGCAGGCGCAACTGGTTGACGACCTCCTCGGCGGCCTCGAGGTTCGTCGTCGTGATCGTGTCCTCCAGCCGCGCGCCCTTGCCGCGGCCGATGAACGAGCCCGAGTTGACGTCGATGACCGTCAGCGCCTCGGCGTAGTCGATGATCAGGTAGCCGCCGCTGGGCAGGTCGACGCGCCGCGTCATCAGGCCGTCGATGACCTTCTCGACGCCGTAGATCTCGAACAGCGGCTGCTTGTCCTCGTAGAGCTCGACGCGGTCGACGAGCTCGGGCGCCGTGCGCGTGAAGAACGAGACGAGGCGCTGGTGCTGCTTCGGATCGTCGACGATCGCGCGCTCGAAGTGCTCGGAGAAGATGTCGCGCACGACCCGCACGGAGAGGTCGGCCTCCTGAAAGACGAGGCCCGGCGCGGGCGTCTCGGCGACGCGCTTGTCGAGCACCTCGTTGAGCTTGAAGAGGTACTGCAGCTCGCGCTCGAAGTCCTCGCGCGTGGCGCCGCTCGCCGCGGTGCGGATGATCGCGCCGCCGCCGCGCAGGTCCAGGCCCTTGGTCTCGCGGCGCAGGCGCTCGCGCTCCTTGTCGTCGAGGCGGCGCGAGACGCCGACGCCCTCGCCGGTCGGCGCGTAGACCATGTAGCGCCCGGCGATCGTGAGCTCCATGCTCAGCCGCGCGCCCTTGCTCTTCAGCGGGTCCTTGACGACCTGCACGACGATCTCCTGGCCGGGCTTGATGAGCTCGGTGATCTTTGAGCCGCCCTCCTTGCCGCCGCGTCCGCGGCGCCCGACGTCGACGCCCGGGATGACGATCTCGTCGACGTGCAGAAAGCCGTTCTTGTCGAGGCCGATGTCGACGAACGCCGCCTCGAGGCCGGCGAGGACGTTGTCGATCTTGCCCTTGTAGATGTTGCCGACGATCGAGCGGTTGCCGCGGCGCTCGAAGTACAGCTCGGCGACGCGGTAGCCCGGGGCCGGGTCCTTCTTGCCACGGGCGGCGGGCGCCTTGTCCTTCTTGACGGCGGCGGGTGTTCCGCTTGCCTCGAGCAGCGCCACGCGGGTCTCTCCGCGATCGACGCTGACCAGCAATTGCTTCTTCATGAGTGGACGAGTCCTTTGTCTAGAACCGGCCCCGGCCCTTCGCAGCAGCGGAGACGCGCCCCTGCGCGTAGATCGACTGCAGGAGGCCGATGGCCAAGAGGGTGGTGATCACCGAGCTGCCGCCATACGACAGCAGCGGCAGCGGGATACCGGTGATGGGCATGATCCCCACGTTCATGCCGACGTTGATGAAGACCGCAAACAGGAGCATGGCCACGATGCCGCCGGCGATCAGCGCGCCGTACAGGTTCTTGGCCACGGTGAGAATCCGCAGACCGCGCCAGATGAGCAGCGCGTAGAGCGAGAGCACGAGTCCGGCCCCGGCGAAACCCCAGCGCTCCGCGATGGCGGCGAAGGGAAAGTCGGTGCGTTGCTCGGGAAGGAAGTTCAGTGGGCCCTGGGTGGACAGCTTGCCGCGTCCCGTCTTCTGGCCGGCTCCGATCGCGATGCGCGACTGGTTCTGCTGATACCCGGCCTTGTTGGGGTTGTCCGTAGGGTAGAAGAATGCCGTCAGGCGCTCCGTCTGGTACGGCTTGAGGACCGTGACGCCGACGGCCGGTGCGGCCACGAGGACGAACGAGATCGACACCGCGCCGAGCGCGATCAGGCCGGCGAAGTGCCGCCAGCTGACGCCCGCGACGAACAGCACGGCAAACAGGATCACGATGTAGACGAGGCCCGAGCCGAGGTCCGAGGCCATCACGAAGATCGCCGGCACCATCGCGACGAGCACGAGCCGCGCCGTCGTGTCGCGCTCACCCAGGCCGCGCGCGCGGTCGACCGCGAACGCCGACAGCGCGACGATCAGCAGGACCTTGCCCAGCTCAGAGGCCTGCACCTCGAAGAACGGCAGCTGGATCGCGCGGCGGGAGCCGCGCGTGACGCCGCCAAAGAGCGCGACGAGCGCGATGCCGGCCATCATCAGCCCGTAGACGCCGTACTTCAGCTCGCGCAGCCTGGAGTAGTCCAAGCGGCTGATGATGATCGCGAAGACGGTGCCGATGCCGAAGAACACGGCCTGGCGCACGGCGAAGGAGTGCCCGCCCCCAGACGCGTTCAGCGACACCAGCGAGACCGCCATCAACCCGATCGCCGCGAGCGCGAGCAGCGGGTCGAACGGCAGGCGCAGCATGGTCGCGGCGAACCGCGAAGGGGCCGGCTCGTTCATCGCGCGACCGCGCTTCCGGCGCTGCATCCGCCCTCTTGGCGATACCACTGCGAGAGCATCCGGCAGGCGATCGGCGCGGCGACGGCGGCGCCGAAGCCGCCCTCCTCGACGGTGACGGCGACGACGATCGGCCGCACGGGGTCGGGCACGTAGGCGAGGTACCAGGACTGATCGGCCTTCGGCTTGCGCTCGGCCGTGCCCGTCTTGCCGAAGAGCGGGTAGCGCGCGTGGTCCCAGCCGGCGAAGACGTCGCCCGAGGTGCCCTCCGGCGTGCTGGCGGCGAGGCGCAGGCCGTTGCGCACGGCGGCGAGGTCGCTCTCGTCGATCTTCACCCTCCGCGACGGGTCGCGCTCGATGCGCTGGATGAGCTCGCCGCCGGGGCTCTCGATCTCCAGGCCGAGGTGCGGCCGCACGACCTTGCCGCCGTTGGCGATCGCGGCGTAGGCGACGGCCATCTGCAGCGGCGTCGCCTGCACGTCGCCCTGGCCCGTGGCGAGGTTGACGTTGTCGCCCTGCGTGTAGTCGCGCAGGTCCGAGCGCCCGCAGCCGCCGGCGCCCGCGACGTAGACGTTGGCGCCGATCGGGATCTTCTTGCGCTTGCGGCAGTCGCGTTCGAACGCGTTGATCTCCCGGCGCCACTCCGGGTCGGGGATCAGGCCCTCGATCTCGCCCGGCAGGTCGATGCCGGTCGGCCGGTCGAGGCCGAGCTTGCGCGCCCAGGACTGGATGATCAGCCCGCCCTGGTTGAACGTCGACATCCCGAGCTTGTAGAAGTAGACGTCGGAGGAGACCTGCAGCGCCTTGTTGAGATCGACCGGGCCGTAGGCCTGGTCGCGCGCGTTGCAGCGCTCCTGCTCGCCGACCTGGATGCAGCCGGGATCGTCGATCGTCGTCGCGGGCTCGATCAGGTTCTTGTCCAGGCCCGCCAGCGCCGTGATGACCTTGAATGTCGACGCGGTCGGGTACGCGCCTGAGATCGCGCGGTTGAAGATCGGGCCGGGGCCGCTGCCGTCGCCGATCAGCGCCTTGTAGCCCTTCTCGGTCAGCGGCTTGGTGAAGATCGACGGGTCGAAGGTCGGGTTGGAGCCCATCGCCAGGACCGCGCCGGAACGAGGATCGAGCGCGACGAACGCGCCCGGGTTGTTGCCCGGGTTCAGCGGCCCGCCGATCGCGTCCTGGCCGGCCTTCTCCAGGGCGAGGTCCAGCGACAGCCGCACGCGCTGGCCCGAGACGGGCTTGGTGTCCTTGAGCCGGGGATTGAGGATCGGGCGCCCGTTGGCGTCCACCTGCACCCGGCGGATGCCGTTCGTCCCGCGCAGGTACTTGTCGTAGGCGCGCTCGATGCCGCCCTTGCCGACGATCGTGCCCTGCTTGACCCCGCGAAAGCGCGCCTCGCGCAGCTCGTCGGGGTTGATCTGGCCGACGCTGCCGAGCACCTGCGCCGCGAGCGTGCCGCGCGGATAGTCGCGCAGGTAGGTCTGCTCGACCTTGATGCCGGGAAATTGCTCGGGGCGCTCGCGGATGTACGCCAGCACCGACCGGGGCACGTCGGTCGTCACCCGCGCCGAGGAGTACGGCACCAGCACCAGCGAGCGCACAACCTGGCGGTGGATCGCGTTCGCCGACGAGTTGAGCACGCGCCCCAGGCGCGTGTAGCGCGCCCGCAGCGCAGCGGTCGGGATCGGCGGGATTCTGACGGGCTCGCCCTTGCGACCCGGCGGTTTCGCCTCGCGCCTGCCCGCCGCCTGCCCCCACTCGGCGGCCAGGTCGCGCTCCTTCTGGGGCAGCGAGGAGGGATCGATCTCGATCACGGCGGCGAAGTTGTTGCCGACGATGAGCTTGCCCTTGCGGTCGACGATCTTGCCGCGCGGCGCGGGCATCGGCAGCACGCGCACGCGGTTGGAGTTCGCCTGGGCGAGGTACTGATCGCCCGACAGCACCTGCAGGTACCAGAGGCGAAAGAAGACGATCGCGAACAGCCCGAACGCGACGGCGCCGAGGATCGCCACGCGCAGCGCAAGCTGCGGGGTGATGGGGGGACGGCGGTCTGAGACGGGTTCCATCATGAGCGTGACAGCGGCGACAGGCCGCCCGTGGTGTACGCGCGGCGGCGGCGGCGGCGCGGATCGTCGGGCAGCGCCGCCAGCAGGCTGCGGCGCACGAGCGCGTAGACGGGCAGCGCGATCAGCGCGTTGATGACGAGCGTCGTGAGGATCTGGCGCAGCAGCGCCCAGCTCAGGGGTGCGTCGATGCCGAGCAGAAACTGCATCAGCGCGAAGCCGATGCTGAAGGTCAGCGTCGCGATCGCGCCCGCGGCTAGCGGCACGAGCGAGCCCTCGGGATCGCGCGCCTCGCGCAGGCGCCCCGCGCCGTAGCCGACGGCGAGCAGCACGAGCGAGCTGACGCCGAGCGTCTGCATCGTCACGACGTCGAGGAACAGGCCGACCCCGAAGCCGAAGCTGCCGCCCGCGAGCGAGCCGCACAGCAGGCCGACGGCCATCACGAGCAGCGGCGCGAGATCGGCGTTGGCGCCGGCGATCGGCAGCTGCGAGACGGCGGTCGTCTGCACGACGACGCCGCCGATCGCGAGCGCGACGAGCCGCCCGGCGAGCTTTGCGCCGTCCGGCGTCATCCGGCGACCTCGCGTGTGCGCGTGAGGACCCGCACGAAGTCGAGGTTGCGCATGTTCGCGTAGGGGCGCAGGTGCACCTCTTCGGTGTCGGTGCCCTCGTTGTCGATGCGCGTGATGACGCCGATCGGCACGCCCGGCGGATACAGCGACGGGTAGCGGTCGGTGTCGGACACCGTGCCGCGCGTCACGACGCGGTCGCCGGGATTCAGGCGCGCGTTGGGCCCGGTGAACTTCAGCAGCAGGTCGTTGGGGTTGCCCGCGCCGACCGGCTCGACCATGCCGAAGACGTTGCGCGCTCCCGCGCGCGACGAGACGCTGGATTTCGTGTCGGTCAGCAGCGTGACCTGCGCCGCGCCCCGGAAGACCGCCGTCACGCGACCGATGAGCGCCTCCTCGTTGATCACCGGCTGACCGACGCGCACGCCGTCGCTGGAGCCCTTGTCGATCCGGATCGTCGCGTACCAGACGGTCGGAGACGCGGTGGTGACGCGCGCCGTCTTGGGTGCGTACGCGCCGAGCTCCAGCGCGCCCTGGGTCTCCAGCAGCTTCGCCAGGCGGGCGTTCTGGTAGGTGGCGTTCTCCTGACGCGCGAGCTCCGCGCGCAGGCGATCGCGCTCGGCCGTCAGATCCTCGACCTTGCCCTTCGCCGACAGCGTGTCGCCGAACCACCCGAAGAGGTCGCGGACGGGCTTCAGCGCGCGGCTCGCGCCCTCCTGGACGGGGTTGAGGACCTCGCTCGTGCCGCGCTGGACCCCGTGCAGGGCGCCGCCGCCGGACTCGCCGAAATAGGCCGTGAGCAGGATCAGGGAGCAGACGACGAGCAGTCCGAGAACTGCCCGGCGCCGCCGGACCGTCTTGTCGTACACGTAGGTACAGGCTCCAAGGCGTGGTTGATTTTAAGTGTCCGCGGCGCGCTTTTTTCAGCTAATAGCGACGGCGGCGGTTCTTTGAGTTGTTCTTGCTTGTGCGGTTGTAGACCTCGAACTCCTCCAGCGAGCGGCCCGACCCGACCGCCACACACGTCAGCGGCGACTCGGCCAGGTGACACGGCATCTGCGTCTCCTCGCGCAGGCGCTCGTCGAGCCCCTGCAACAGCGATCCTCCGCCGGCGAGCATGATCCCCCGGTCCATGATGTCCGAGGACAGCTCCGGCGGCGTGCGGTCGAGCGTCTCCTTGACGGCATCGATGATCTGCGCCAGCGGCTCCTCGAGCGCCTGACGGATCTCCTCGCTCGTCAGCACCACCGTCTTGGGCAGGCCCGACACCATGTCGCGCCCGCGGATCTCGGCCTGCACCTCCTCCTCCATCGGGTGCGCAGAGCCGATCTCGAGCTTCACCTCCTCGGCCGTCTGCTGGCCGATGAGCAGCTTGTACTCCCGTTTGGCGTAGTTGATGATCGCCTCGTCGAGCTCGTCGCCGCCGATGCGAATGGACTGGCTGACGACGATGCCGCCGAGCGAGATCACGGCGACCTCACTCGTGCCGCCGCCGATGTCGACGACCATCGAGCCCGTCGGCTCGCCTACGGGCAGGCCCGCGCCGATCGCCGCGGCCATCGGCTCCTCGATGAGGTATGCCTGGCGCGCGCCGGCCGACAGGCACGCCTCCTCGACGGCGCGCTTCTCCACGCCGGTGACGCCCGACGGCACGCAGACCACGACGCGCGGGTGCGCCCAGCGGTTCTGGTGAACCTTCTGGATGAAATGGCGCAGCATCTCCTCCGTGACGTCGAAGTCGGCGATCACGCCGTCCTTCAGCGGCCGGATCGCGGAGATCGTCCCCGGCGTGCGGCCGAGCATGCGCTTGGCCTCGATGCCGACCGCGTGCACCTCGCCACTGCGCGAGTCGATCGCGACGACGGAGGGCTCGGACAGCACGATGCCACGACCCCGTACGTAGACGAGGGTGTTCGCTGTGCCCAGATCGACGGCCATGTCGCGGCCACCGAACCCGGTGAGGTAGCTGAAGAAGCCCATCAGGAGAGACGGAGACCCCTGCCAAGGTCCGCAGTCGCAGGGTCAACTCGCCTTCGGAGTCTAGCGGCGGGAGGGGCGGGACCAAACCATCCCTCTAGTCTCGCCTGAGCATGAGCCTCGAGTCGAGGTCGAGCAAGGCTCCCACCGGCAGTCCGACGACATTCAGATAGTCGCCGTGGATCGACCGAACGAGCGCCGCACCCTGCTCTTGGATCGCATAACCCCCCGCTCTACCGGCCCATTCGCCGGTCCGGACGTAGCGCCGGACGAGGCCCTCGCCGAGCGGGCGGAACGTCACTTTCGTGACCTCATGCACAACCTGAGGGTTGCCGTCGCGGATCAGAACAAGCCCGCTGATGACCTCGTGGGTGCGTCCGGAGAGCTGTCCGAGCATGGTTTCGGCGACCCGCGCTGAAGGCGGCTTGCCAAGGATCTCGCCGTCGCAGACGACGATCGTGTCGACGCCGAGAACATCTTGTCCCGGCCGCGCCGCGGCGCCCGCGCGCGCCTTCGCGAGCGCGTTCGCGCGCGCCACCTCGACCGGGTCGCCGGCCGCGATCTCGTGCACGTCGACGGGCAGCACCTCGAACGCGATCCCGAGTTGCTCGAGGATGGCACGTCGCTGCGGGGACGAGCTGGCGAGCAGGAGCGGGCGCACGGCGCGCGCAGCCTAGCGGCCGCCGCAGACCGCCAGCGCGCAACATGAACCGATCGCCCCGGGCGACGTCGTGCAGCGGGAGCTGCTGCTGCGGATGCTCAGCCGCAAGGGCGAGCTCATCGCGCCCGGGGCGTTTCTGCCAACGGCCGAGCGCTGCGGCCTGATCGCGGACATCGACCGGTGGGTCATCCGCAAGGCCGTCGAGCTCGCCGCTCACAGCGGACCGTTCGCCGTCAACCTGTCGGCGACGTCCGCCGGCGATCGCGACGTGCTCGATCTCATCGAGCCTTCGGCACGGGCTTTGCGAGCTTCACGTACCTCAAGCACCTGCCGGTGCGCTACCCGAAGATCGACATGGAGTTCGTGCGCGAGCTGCCCAACAGCGCGAAGGACCGCTCGGTGGTCAGCGCGATCGTCGCCCTCGCCGGCGGCTTCGGTCAGAAGACGATCGCCGAGGGCGTCGAGAACGAGCTCACCGCCCTGCTGCTGGCCGACCTCGGCGTGGACTACGGGCAGGGCTACCTCTTTGGGCGGCCCGCTCGCCTCGAGGAGCGCGCTCAGCCCCCGAAGAACAGCGCGACCTCACGCTCGGCGGACTCCGCGGAGTCCGAGCCGTGGACGAGGTTGCGGCGCACCTCGAGGGCGTAGTCGCCGCGGATCGAGCCCGGTGCAGCCGCGATGCCGTCGGTCGCGCCGACAACCTGGCGGGCGGCCTGGACGGCGCGCGGGCCCTCGAGGACCATCGCAACGAGCGGGCCCGAGGTGATGAACGTCACGAGCGCGTCGAAGAAGTCGCGGCCCTCGTGCTCTGCGTAGTGCTCACGCGCGAGCTCCTCGTCGATCGTCATCATCTTCAGCGCCGCGAGCCGCAGCCCCTTGCGCTCGAAGCGGGCGATGATCTCGCCGGTCAGGTGGCGCGCGAACGCGTCGGGCTTGACCAGGATCAGGGTCCGGTCCATCGTCAGAATCTCCTCAACGTGGGGTCAGGGCTACTGCGGTCGCTGCTCGCCGACGGTGGCCCGCCTTCGCGCGCGGCCCTCGGCGGATGCTCCCGAGAGCTCGGCCTCGCAGTAGGGGCAGATCTTCCAGGCGGGGTCCAGCGGACGCCCGCAGCTGCCGCACGGGTCGCGCAGCTTGCGCAAGCACGTCGGGCAGCGCAGAAAGTCCTTCTCGACCTCGTAGTCGCAATGCGGGCACAGCATGTAGTTGAGATCCGCCAGGCGCGCCTCGGCGGCCTGCATCTCCAGCTCGCGCTCGCGGATGTCGTCGAGGTACTCCGGCGGGCGCACGATCACGTAGAGGATCGTCCCGACGAACGGAAACAGCGACGCGATCGCCGCGCACGCGACGAGCATCGGATCGGAGATCCGCCGCAGCGCATCCATGTACGTCCAGTACACGAGCGCCAGGTAGATGACCAACAGAAACAGGATGAGCAGGTTGACCGCGAGGTTCAGCCCATCGCTGTTGATGCCAAAGACGGCGACCACGATCGGGGGAGCTTATCCGGGCCGGTGGACAGCGACCGGGGACACGACCGCGGGGTGCCCGGCCCGGATCACAGAACCAGCCGGCCGAGGCCGTAGCCGACGGCGAAGAAGACCAGGATCACGAGCGCGACGATGATTGCCACCGCGCCGATCAGCGCGAGTGGCGATGGGCCCTTCTGGCTCACAGCGCCGACCCCGGCCCGGCGCCGGCGGGGCGCACGAGGTCGGCGACGAGATAGATCGATCCCGTCGCCAGCACGACGCCCTCGGGCCCGGCGAGCTCGCGCGCGAGCACCAGCGCGCGCCGCGGATCCTTCTCGACGCGGCTCACGACAGCGTCCGGCAACGGCCCCGCGAGCGTCGCCAGCTCGGTCGCGGGACGCGCGCGCGGGTTCGCGCTCGCCGTGTAGACGACCCCCGCGCACAGCGCGAGCAGGCTCGCGAGCATCACGGCGGCGTCCTTGTCGTCGAGCACGGACACGACCGCGACGAGCCGGCGCCCCGCCAGGTGGGCCGGCAGCGACTCGGTCAGCGCGGCGATCCCGGCGGCGTTGTGCGCGCCGTCGAGCACGAGCTCTGAGCCGGCGGCATCGGCGATGACCTCAAAACGTCCCGGCACCGCCGTCGAAGCCGCCGCGGCGTGCACCGGCGCCTGCTCGAGCGCGCCGAGGTAGGCCCGCGCGGCGCTGCACGCGAGCGCGAAGTTGCCGCGCTGAAACTCACCGCGCGCCAGCAGCCGCACGCCGGGGGCGAGCTCCTCGGGCTGCGCGGGCGCGCGCACGATCGTCGCGTTCTGGCGCTTTGCGGCGAGCACGGCCTGCTCGTCGGCGGCGGGGTGCAGGCCGGCGCCCAGCACGAGCGTCGCGCCCGGCGCGAGCACGGCGAGCTTCTCGCGGGCGATCTGCTCGACGGTGTCGCCCAGCCAGCGCGTGTGCTCGAGGCCGATGTTCGTCAGCACCACGATCTCGGCGTCGATGACGTTCGTGGCGTCCCAGCGCCCTCCGAGGCCCGCCTCGACGACCGCGACCTCGACGGCCTCCTCGGCGAGCTGCGAGTAGGCCGCGGCGGTCAGCGCCTCGAACTGCGTCACGCCATCGTCGGGGGCGAGCGTGGCGTCGACGACCTGCGCGGCAGCCCACGCGCGGCCCGCCGCGGCGGCGAACGCCTGCGGCGAGCTGTCCTCGCCGTCGATGCGAATGCGCTCGGCGAACGTCACGAGGTGCGGCGACAGGTAGGCGCCGGCTCGCACGCCGTGGGCGGCGAGCAGCGCGGCGATCATCCGCACGGTCGAGGACTTGCCGTTCGTGCCGACGACGTGGATCGCACGAAAGGCCTCGTTGGGCGTGTTGAGCGCCGCCATCAGCGCGCGCATGCGATCCAGGCCGAAGCGCATGCCGAACAGCTCCAGCGACAGCAGCCAGTGCTCCGCGTCGCGAGCGGTCCAGCTCGCGGGCGGCGCTTGGCAGCTCGTCGTCACCGCGGCCTCCGGTGCCGGGCGCTCGTCATGCGGCCGACTCGCGCAGCGCCGCGAACTCCTCGCGCAGGCGCGCGAGCTTGTCGCGCTCGGCGGCGACGACGGCCTCCGGCGCCCGGGCGACGAAGCGCTCGTTGGCGAGCTTGGACTCCGCGCGTGCGATCTCCGAGGCCAGCGCCTCGCAGGCCTTCGCCAGGCGCTCCTCGGCCGCCTCGAGGTCGACGGCGTCGGACGCGAGCACGTCGACCGCGCCGCCGGGGATCGCGATCGTCGCGACGGGCTGTTCGCCGTCGCGCCCGGCCTCGGGCTCGGTGAACGCGAAGCGGGCCAGGCCCGCGATCCGCGCGGCCGTCTGCTCGTAGCCCGTCGCGCGCAGGACGCCGGGCACGATCGCGCCCGCCTTCACGCCGACCGAGTCGCGCCACGTGCGCAGCGCCTTGATCGCCTCGATCGCACGCTTCATCGCGGCCTCGGCGTCAGGGTCGCGCAGCGCGTCGTCGGGCTCGGGGAGCCGCCCGGCGCCGAGCAGCCCCTCCGCCTCGGTGTAGCCCAAGAGCTCCCACAGCTCCTCGGTGACGAACGGGATGATCGGATGCGCCGTCGCGATCGTCTCGCGCAGGACGAGCAGCAGCGTCGCGCCGAGCGCGGCGCGCTCGTCGGGATCGGCGTCGTCGCCGAGGCGCGGCTTGACGAGCTCGAGATACCAGTCGCACAGCTCGCCGTAGACGAAGTCATAGAGGCCGAGCGCGGCCTTGGCGAAGTCGAAGCCGTCGATGCGCTCCTGCGTCTCGGCCTCGATCGCCTGCAGGCGCGAGAGGATCCAGCGGTCCTCGACGGTCCGCGGCCGCGGCGCCGGCGCGCTGGCGCCGGAGGGATCGGCCTCGACCCGCAGGGCGACGAAGCGCGTGGCGTTGTAGAGCTTGTTGGCGAGCGCCTGGCCCTGCTGGATCTTCTCCTCGCTGAAGCGCACGTCCTGCGTCGAGGACATCGCCAGCAGCCCGAAGCGCACGGCGTCGGCGCCGTAGGCGGGGAAGTCGCCGCCGCCGCTGAAGACGGGCGGGCGCGGGCCGCCCTCGATGAGGTCCAGCGGGTCGATCCCGGTGCCCAGCGACTTGCTCATCCGGCGGCCGTCGGGCGCCTGGATGATCGAGTGGACGTAGACGTCGGAGAACGGGATCTCGCCGGTGAAGCGCAGGCCCATCATCACCATCCGCGTCACCCATAGAAACAGGATGTCGCGAGCGGTCGACAGCGCGTCGGTCGGGTGAAACGCTCGCAGCTCGGGGGTCTGCTCGGGCCAGCCGAGCGTCGCGAATGGCCACAGCGCCGACGAGAACCAGGTGTCGAGCACGTCGGGGTCCTGGGTCCAGCCATCGCCCTCGGGCGGCTCGATGCCACAGTAGGTGTCAGCGCCTCGATACCAGACGGGGATCTGGTGGCCCCACCACAGCTGGCGCGAGATGCACCACGGGCGGATCTCCGACAGCCAGTCGACGTAGCGCTTGGCCTGCGACTCGGGATGGATCCGCACGCGCCCGTCGCGCACGACCTCGATCGCGGGCGCGGCGAGCTCGTCCATGCGCATGAACCACTGCAGCGAGATCAGCGGCTCGATCCGCTCGCCCGAGCGCTGGCTGTAGGGGACGGTGTGAACGACCTCCTCGCGCCCGCGCAGCAGCCCCTGCCCCTCGAGCTCGGCGACGATCCGCTCGCGCGCCTGCATGACCGTCAGCCCCTCGTAGCCTTCGCCGGCGTCGGCGGTCATCAGCCCGTCCTCGCCGATCACGCTGATGCGCTCGAGGTTGTGCTGGTTGCCGATCTCGAAGTCGTTGGGGTCGTGGCCGGGCGTGATCTTCAGGGCGCCGGTGCCGAAGTCGGTCTTGACGTACTCGTCGGCGATGATCGTCAGGTGGCGGCCGACGATCGGCAGCACGACCTGCTGGCCGACGAGGTCCGCGTAGCGCTCGTCGCCGGGATGCACGGCGACGGCGGTGTCGGCGAGCAGCGTCTCGGGCCGCACGGTCGAGATCACGACCTCGCCCTCGCCGGAGGCGAGCGGGTAGGCGATCGAGTACATCGTGTCGACGATGCCCTCGCGCTCCTCGACCTCGAGATCGGAGATCGCCGAGCGCAGGCCCGGATCCCAGTTGACCAGGTAGTTGTCGCGGTAGATCAGGCCCTGCTCGTAGAGGTCGACGAAGACCTTCAGGACCGCGGCGGCGTAGCGCTCGTCCATCGTGAAGCGCTCGTCGGCGTAGTCCAGCGTCGCGCCGAGGCGCTTGAACTGGTCGATGATCTGGCCGCCGTGCTCGTCGCGCCACTCCCACACGCGTTCGACGAACGCCTCGCGGCCGAGCTCCATGCGGGTCGTCCCCTCGGCGATCAGGCGCTTCTCGACCTGGCGCTGCGTCGCGATGCCGGCATGGTCCGTGCCGAGGATCCACTTCGTCCGCCGCCCGCGCATGCGGTTGAGCCGGATCAGCGCGTCCTGGATCGAGCCGTTGAGCGCATGGCCCATGTGCAGCACGCCGGTGACGTTCGGCGGCGGCACCGCGATCGAGTAGTTCTCGTCGGCCGCGCCCTCGGGGTCGGGGTGCACGAGCCCGCTGTCGAGCCAGCGCCGGACGATCCGCGGCTCGGCCTCGGCCGGATCAAAGCGCGTGCGTTCCTGGAAGGCACCCATTGCGTCTCAGTCTATGGACGCAAACACGGGACCAGCCGGCCGCGTTTGGCGCCACCCTGCGCCCGTGGCTGCTAGCGACGCCTGCGGCCGGCGGCGTGACGCCCGATCGGGACCACGCTGCGCGCGATCACGATCGGCTCGAGCTTGCGCACGAGCAGGCGCACCTCGGCGCGCTCCTGGGGCGTGAGCCTGTTTGGCACGCCCTGGGACTTGCGCAGCAGCGACGCCAGCTTCGCGCGCTCGCCGGGGGACAGGTACTTCCAGTGGCGGCGCAGGGTCATCGCGAGCTGGGCGACCATCACCCACGGCATCGCGCGGACACGAGTGATCGGGAGAGCCATGCGGGCATCGTACCCGGGCCGCGTTCTCGTCAGCCTTACAACCTTGAGGTTATACTCGTGGCATGCGCCCTGACCTGCTCATCCGTGATGCCCGCCGCGCCGCGGGCCTGACGCAGGCTGAGCTCGCCACCCGCCTCGGGGTCAGCCAGTCGGCGGTCGCGAAGCTCGAACGCGAGGGCGCCAACCCGAAGGTCGAGACGCTCGACCGCGCCCTGCGTGCGGCCGGATTTCGCCTGCAGCTGATCGCCCCGGCGTGGAGCGACGGCGTCGACGAGAGCCTCATCCGCCAGGCACTGAAACGTACTCCCGCCGAGCGGATCAAGAGCGTCGAGCGCATGCACGCGGACATGCGCCGCCTGCAGACCGCCGCGGGGCGCTCGCGCGAACGTGCCGCCTGAGCTGCATGTCTCGGCCGCTCAAGGCGCGCGCCGAGCGCATAGACTTCGACGGCCTCGAGATCCTCGTCGCCTCCATCGAGGACCTGCTGGCGATGAAGCGGGCCGCGAACCGCCCGCAGGATCAGACCGACATCCAAGCGCTCGAAGCGATCGTGCGCCTGCGCCGTCGCCCGCCGGACGTGTGAGGGCTACGCCGACTCGGCGCGGCGCTCGTCCGGCGCGGCCTCGGTGACGAGCGTCGGCGACAGGCCCTTCTCGATCGTCTCCTTCGTCACGACGCACTTCTTGACGTCGCGGCGTGATGGCAGCTCGAACTGCACTTCGAGCAGCGTCTCCTCGATGATCGAGCGCAGGCCGCGGGCGCCGGTCTCGCGCGCCAGCGCCTTGTCGGCGATCGAGACGAGCGCCTCGTCGGAGAAGACGAGCTCGATGCCGTCGAACGAGAAGAAGCGCTGAAACTGCTTGACGAGCGCGTTGCGCGGCTCGGTGAGGATCGTGATGAGGTCGTCGCGCGTGAGCTGGTGCACCGCGCTGACGACCGGCAGGCGGCCGATGAACTCGGGGATCAGGCCGTAATTGACCAGGTCCTCGGGCAGCGTCTGCTCGAAGACCTCGCCCTTGTCGTGCTTGGAGCGCGACGTGATCTTCGCGCCGAAGCCGATCCCGTTGGATCCGATGCGCCGCTCGATGACCTTGTCGAGGTTGGCGAACGCGCCGCCGCAGATGAACAGCACGTTCGTCGTGTCGATCGACAGAAACTCCTGATGGGGGTGCTTGCGTCCGCCCTGCGGCGGCACCGATGCGGTCGTGCCCTCGAGGATCTTCAGCAGCGCCTGCTGGACGCCCTCGCCCGAGACGTCGCGCGTGATCGACGGGTTGTCGGCCTTGCGGGCGATCTTGTCGACCTCGTCGATGTAGATGATCCCGGTCTCGGCCTTCTTGACGTCGTAGTCGGCCGCCTGGATGAGCTTGAGCAGGATGTTCTCGACGTCCTCGCCGACGTAGCCGGCCTCC
>Ga0136633_1001289_pt1 | contig 18650 bp, 20 predicted proteins | sample AntDrymeUQ832206_2_FD_105494 | JGI IMG/M metagenome (GOLD analysis project Ga0136633, IMG submission 105494) | Polar desert sand microbial communities from Dry Valleys, Antarctica - metaG UQ83 (22.06) | ecosystem: Environmental > Terrestrial > Soil > Desert | place: Antarctica: Dry Valley...
GACGCCGCGAACGGCTCGGCCGCGAACGCGTTGCGCCGTTCGGCTTCCACCGCGGCGAGCACCAGTCGGGCCTGAACCCGGTCGACAGCGACACCCAGCCTGGTCGTCAAAGCGGCCAGCTCCTCCAAGCTCAGCTCGGACACGTCCACGCCCATGACCTCGTCCAGGGTGGAGAAGCACGCCACATCGAACATGCCCTCACTCTACCGACGGCTGTGACATCACCCGAACAGATGTTCGACTCGTTTGGCATCGAGGCGACCGAAGCGCGAGCCGTCGGCAAGAGGGACGGCGAGAGTGACAAAGTTGGACATGCCCGCCGTGAACGTCGATGACTCCCGAGGTCGACGGCTCATGTCGCTTGCACTCGTGCCGAAGGTAAGGCACCTCGAACAGCACGACCCAGCTGCGCGGCACCCTCACTGTCCGCAAGGGAGGTCTCGCCCAGAACAGCAGCATCAGGGCTTAGCCTGCGGACATGCAGACCGCCTTCGTGCTCATCGATGCCCAGCCGGACCGCATCCGCGAGCTGGCTGACGAGCTTGCCGGCGTTGAAGGCGTCGCCGAGGCCTACTCCGTCGCGGGTGAGGCCGACCTCGTAGCCGTCGTGCGCGTGCGTCGCATGGAGGATCTCGCCGACGTCGTCACCGGTCGCATCGCGGGGCTCGCCGGCATCCTGCACACCCGCACCATGGTGGCGTTCCAGTCCTACAGCCAGGCCGATGTCGCCGCCATGTGGGACCTCGGCACCGATTGACCGCCGGCAGAGGTGGCCGGGTCAGACGCAGAGCACGTTCTGGGTGGTGACGCTCACCTGTGCCGTCTGGGAGCTGGTCCAACCACCCACAGTTGCGACGACCACCGCGTAGTAGGTCGTTGAAAAGGCGAGTAATGCGATGTTCGTGGACGTCGTGGTACCGCCCGCCACTGTGACGCTCGTGCCGTACGGGCCGCCGTTGGTGGGGCCGTACATGACCGTGTAGCCGGTGGCCAGCGCAGACGTGACCCATGACAACGTGATTGAGGTCGAGACCGCGATCACGCAGTCTCCCCGGGCCGCGGCGGGCGCGGTCGCAGGTCCGAGAGTCCCCGTGCTGATCGTGTGCGAGGCCGCGGTCAAGACCCCGAAGCCCGCCCGGGCCGACAGGGGTAAGAGCACCTCGATGAGCACGACAGCCAGGACGAACGCCACCGCCCCGCGTCTGAGGGGACGGAGGCAGCTCACCGGCGGAAGAGGCCGAGCACGGTGCCTGGCGGGGAGAGGGAGAACTCACGGGGCGGTCGACGCGATGACAGGGCCAGGAGCGATGGATCACGGAGCGGCAGCGTGTCCTCGCCACCGAGCAGGGAGATCATCCACACGACGAAGAAGGCGGCCGGCATGCCGAGGGTGACGATGCGGTGCCCGACCGGGGTCTGCATGGCGTGGATGGCGTGGCCGGCGATGGGAACGGTTGTGACGAGCTTCCATCCGGGGCCCGGCCCCAGCTGGACCACCCATGGGTCAACCGAGCTGTTGGCGTCTCCCTTGGAGCGGACGAGCGGGGTGTCGCCGGCTCGCACGACCTCGCTGATCCGGTGCGTCACAGTCGGTCGGTCGGCGGTGGGAGCCTGGAAGGCCATCACGTTGCCGACCTTGATGTCCCGGAGGTCGATGCGCCGCACCACCACCACGGACCCGGGCTGTATGCCCGGCCGCATGCTCCCCGACAGGACCGTCATGGTGCGGTAGGTGCCGGTGCGGGGCAGGACCCCGAGCGCGAGGAAGAGGCCAACACCGGCTACGGCGATGACCACGGTCACGGCGGTGCCGGCCGCCCGCAACAGGCGCCCGGCCCACCTGAGGAGAGTCCGACGAGGAGCCATCGACTGGGCCATAGAAGAGGAGCCGGCCCGGGAGGTCCCGGGCCGGCGGTCCCTCAACCGGCTACTTGTCCGTCGCCGCCCGCTGCGTGGCGTCGAACGTGTAGGTGATGGAGTTGGACAGGTTCTGGAAGGTGTTGCCGGCTGCCGAGGGCAGGCTGATCGTGACCACCATGTCGTCGGTGGCGCCGGCCGCAAGCGCAGCCATGCTCGCCATCGAGAGGTTGCTCCCGATCACAGCCCGGGACGACACCACGTCGGTGCGGGTGGCACAGGTGTAGGTGTACGGACCGGTGCCAACCTCGACCCAAGTGAGGGCACAGCGCTCGATCTTCATCTGCAGACCGTTCGTGGCGTCGGAGGTCAGGACGTTCGTCGAGCCCGCTGTCGTGGTGAGCACGATGCTGGCCAGGCTCTCCGAACCGGTGTTGGTGAGCTTGACCCGGCGCTGGACGGTGTCGCCGGGCACGAGGCCGGTGGCTCCGATGGTCAGGCGGTTGTCCGCGCTGCCGGCTGTGCCGAGCCCGATGATGACGGTGCCGGTGGCCAGGCTCTGCGATGCGCTGGTAGTTCCGGTGAAGGTGGCGAAGGTCCCAAGACCGGCCATGCCACCGGCGGCGCCGAGGCCCGCTAGTCCGAGTGCGAGGGTGCGGGTGCGGGAGATCATTGCCATGGTTTCGTCCCTCCTGAGAACTGATGGGTTGCTGACATCGAGACTCTCGGACGGTCCAACCCGGAGTGAAGCCTGCACCACATAGATGGGGCCAAAAGACCTACGCACTGTGGTCGAATCCCTCATATGGATCGGCTCTGCGTGGTCTAGATCGGACAAATACGGCTGATCGGTGCTCCATGCCACCCGGAGTGCCCGCTGACCGCGCTCTGTGGTGGCTCTACGCCCGGGATAGGCTCCCTTGATGGGAACGCTCGCGATGGCCCTGCTCATCATCGCCATCCTCTTGCTCGTCGCAGCAGGTGTCTGCCTGGTGATCCTTCAGCTCGCGGCCCGGTCCATCCAGCGCACCAACAGGGTGAGCCCGAGCGTCCCGACCCAAGCACCTCTGCTCTGGCGCTGGTCGATCGGCATCTCGGCCCGGCACCATCGTCGCCTCCAGCGGGTCGCGGCCCTGGCCCGCGCTTGCGCCGCGGCGGCGGGTCCGGGCGGCATCGGGATCGCCGACCTCGCAACCGACCTTGAGCTCCAGGCCTGCGGGCTCGACGACCAGCTAGCGCTGTGCCGGCACCTCCCCACCAGCCAGCGTGTCCGCAAGCTCTTCGAGCTCAACCAGGCCATCGCCGAGGTGGAGCGGCTGGCCTTCCGAGTCACCCTTCTGGCGGGCCAGATGACGACCCGACCCGGGGAGACCACGGCGCCGATCGCCGAGCGCATCGGCCACCTCGAGCAGGCTATGGCCGAGGTCCGGCGCATCGAGGCGGAGGCGCTGGGCGAGACCAGGGCGCTGGGCCAGGCCACCGGCCTCCCTCTGCCTGTCACCCGGGTCACCGATCCCGCTCCCCTCCGCCGCCCCCGCCGCTGAGCCGCTCGGCACGACGGGGCTTAGGCGTTGGAGGCCGCGACCAGGCGCTCCAGTGCAGTGGAAGCCGACCCGGAGTCGACCGAGGCCGCGGCGACCTCGAGCCCGTCGGCTAGGTCCGAGGCCACGCCGGCAGCCAACAGGCCCGCAGCGGCGTTCAGCAGCACTATGTCGCGGTGGGGACCGCTCACCCCGGCTATGACAGCTCGAAGAGAGGCTGCGTTCTCCGACGCGTCGCCGCCCACCAGGTCAGCGGCCACGGCGGGCGCCAGGCCGAGCGCTGCCGGGTCGACCTCCTGCTCCGACACGAGACCGTCGTCGTGGATCAGAAGGCTCGAGGTGCCCGTGGTCGTTATCTCGTCGAGGCCGTCGCTGCCGTGGGCGATTATCACCTTCTCAGCACCGTTCGTGGCCAGCACGGCCGCCATACGGCTCGCCATGCGGAAGTCCGACACACCGACGAGCTGCCGCCGTGGTCGGGCCGGGTTGGCCAGCGGGGCCACGAAGTTGAAGACGGTGGCCACACCCAGCTCGCGGCGCACGGGGCCCGCAAAGCGCATGCCGGGGTGGAACCGCTGGGCGAAGAAGAAGGCGAAGCCAGCCTCGCGGAGACAGTGGGCCGCGCCCTCGGGCCCCACGTCGAGGCGCACGCCCAGTGCCTCGAGCACATCGGCGGACCCGGCCTTTGACGACGCGGCCCTGTTGCCGTGCTTGGCCACGGGCACGCCGGCTCCGGCCACCACGAGCGCTGCGATGGTGGACACGTTGATGCTGCCGCTGCGATCGCCGCCGGTGCCGCACACGTCGACGATCCGACCGCGCATGGCGTCGTCTATGGGAACTTCTTCGCTGGCGTCGAGGAGGGCGCGCAAGAGCCCACTCATCTCCACCACTGTCTCGCCCTTCATGCGCAGGGCCACTATGAACGCAGCCGTCTGAGCAGGTGTGGCCCCTCCATCCAGCACGTCGCCCAGGGCGGCTGCGGCCTCGTCTCCGGAGAGGTCGTTCCCGCTCGTGAGCGCGGCGAGGAGGGGCGTCCAACCCCCCAGCTCCTCCAGGGTCGCTCCCATCTACCGGGCGATCGTCAGGCGGAGCGGCGGCGCTGGCGCAGGATGCGACGACGCTCTCGCTCGTTGCATCCGCCCCACACGCCTTCCTTCTCCCGGTTCGAGAGGGCCCACTCCAGGCAAGGTTGCCGGACGGGACAACGGTCGCACACCGCCTTCGCCTCGGTGCCGTCCTCCTCCGGGTCAGGGTAGAAGACGAAGGTCGAAAGGCCCCGGCACGCGGCTTTGCTCTGCCATGACATGTGGTCCATAGGAAGCCCTACGGTCTAGCCGGGAGGACTACCTCCCGTCCAAACCGTTACGCACGCTCAGGACTGGCCCGACCCCGGTCTCTGATCAGGTCAGGACAGCTTCGCAAGGGCCTGCGACAAGCGATCGGCGTGGCTCTTCTCCGCCCTGGCCAGGGTCTCGAACCACTCGGCGACGGCCTCGAAACCCTCCTCGCGGGCGGTCTTGGAGAAGCCCGGGTACATCTCGGCGTACTCGTAGGTCTCGCTGGCGACTGCAGAACGTAGGTTGTCAGCGGTGGGGCCAACAGGCTCGCCGGTGGCGGGGTCACCCACCTCGGCGAGGTAGTCCAAGTGACCGAAGGCGTGGCCGGTCTCGCCCCCCGAAGTCGTGCGGAACACTGCGGAGACGTCCGGGTAACCCTCGACGTCGGCCATCTGGGCGAAGTAGAGGTAGCGAAGGTTGGCCTGGGCCTCGCTGGCGAATGCCTCCTTCAGGTTCTCATGGGTCTGGGTTCCCTTGAGGTCGGGCACTGCATCCTCCATGTTTGCTTGCTACCACCGTGGGCTGGAATTGGACAATCGTCACCGGAAGTAGGTTCGCTCCTCGTGCTGCGGGCTACGGGCTACGGGCGCAGCTCGGTCAGATCTGGCCGCGCTGCTTCAGGAACGACTCCTTGGCCGCGTAGAACGCCACGGTGGCGGCGGCGATCGCTACTCCGACGGTGGCCACAAAGTTGCCGAAGCGCAGGATCACCGAACCCGACTCGGAGATGATCACCAGCGCCCGTATGAGGCCGTAGAAGCTGATGACGGCGCTCAGCCCCGCGGCGATGCGCAGGAGGATGGGGCGCGAGATGCCGCCGGGCGGATCGGGTGTGAGGAGCATGAGCGCCACGGCGATGCCGAGGAGCGCCACATCGCCGACGTCGACGGTGTTGGTGAGCTGCAGCAGGCGCAACCGGAAGCCGGCCGGGGACGGGTCGGCCAGGAAGTTGATGAACCCGGCCACGATGGCAAAGACGACCGCGCCGAGGAGGCCGGTGGCTGCGAGGGTGGACGGGTCCGCAGTCATCCCCGGCGCGTTGCCGAGCAGGCCGCCGGCTGCGGGAGGCGTGGGCTGCTGGGGAGGGATGGGCTGGCCCGGGAAGGGCGGCGGCGGGTTGCTCATGGGCCACAGGATCGCGCCGAACCGACCGAGGGCGTCGGATCCGCGCTGAGCGGGGCCCACTAGGTTGAGTCGGGTGACCAGCTTCGATCGGTCGACCTCGCTCTGCCGGCTGGCCGAAGAGCGCTTCGACGTGCTCGTGGTCGGCGGTGGGATCACCGGCTGCGGGGTGGCTCTGGATGCCGCCGCTCGCGGGCTCTCGGTGGCACTCGTGGAGCGCCACGACTTCGCCTCGGGCACGTCGTCCAAGTCGTCGAAGCTGATCCACGGAGGCCTGCGCTACCTCCAGCAGAAGGAGTACGTCCTCGTCTATGAGAACCTCAGGGAGCGCCAGAGGCTCCTGCGCAACGCCCCCCACCTGGTGGAGGTGCTTCCGTTCCTCATCCCCGTCTTCGGCAAGGACGGAGTCGCCAACAAGGCGTTCGCCAAGGCCATCTCCACTGCCCTCTGGCTCTACGACATCACGGGCGGCATACGGATCGGCAAGCGCCACGACCGCATCTCGAGAGCGCAGGCGCTTGCCCACATGCCGACGCTGCGGGCCGACCGCCTAGTCGACGCCTTCTTGTACTACGACGCCCGGGCCGACGACGCCAGGCTCACGCTCACGCTGGCCCGCACCGCGGCCCTCGACCACGGGGCGGTGTGCGTCAACCACGCGGCCGTGGTGCGCTTCACGCGTGGGGCCGAGGACCGGGTGGACGGCGCCGTCCTCTCGGGACCCGGTTGCGAGGGGCTCGTAGTCCGAGCGTCGGTGGTGGTCAACGCAACAGGCGTGTGGGCGGACGACGTCAGAGCCCTCGACGAGCCCGCCCATCCGAACTCGATCCGACCGGCAAAGGGGATCCACCTCACTGTTCCTGCGGCCCGCCTCCCATGCGACATCGCCGCCGTGGTGACGGCGCCGGACCGACGGTCGATCTTCGTGGTGCCGTGGGGTGATCTCACCTACATCGGCACGACCGACACCGACTACGACGGGCCCGTCGATGACCCCCAGTGCACCGCCGCCGACGTGGCCTACCTCCTCGACACCATCAACCGCTGGGTCACCGCTCCCGTCGGCGTCGACGACGTCGTGGGCACGTGGGCCGGCCTGCGGCCGCTTGTCAAAGGACGCGAGCTCAAGGAGAAGACCAAGGACCTGTCGCGCCGCCACACCGTGGTCACCTCGGCGGGGGGCGTCGTCTCGGTCACGGGCGGAAAGCTCACGACGTACCGGAAGATGGCCGCCGACGGCGTCGATGCCGCGGTCAAGCTCATCGGCCGCGGGGCCAGACGCTCACCCACTGCAAAGCTGCGCCTCCGCGGTGCCCCGGGGCTGGCCCAACCCGCCACCGAACTGGGCCTGGCCGATCCACTGGCCACGCATCTCGCCCACCGCTACGGGAGCGAGGCCGTAGTCGTGGCCGCTCTCATCGCAGCTGACCCGATGCTCGCCACGCCGCTCGTGCCGGGTCTGCCCGACGTGCGGGCCGAGGTGGTGCACGCGGCTCGGGCCGAGATGGCCCTCGGCGTCGACGACGTGCTCTCGCGGCGCACCCGTCTCCGGCTCCAGTCTCGGGATGCCACCCTCGACGCCGCCCCCGTGGTCGCCGGGCTGCTCGCCGCCGAGCTCGGATGGGACGACACGGAGGTGACCAGGGAGGTCGCTGCCTACGCGGCCTCGGTCGAGCACGAGCGCTCTGCGGCCGAGCTTCCGCTCACGTCCCTGCCCGGGGTCACGACCTGATGACCGAAGCCTCGGCGGGTCACGACTGGCCACCCCTGCCGCTGCCCGTTGCGCCTTTGGCCGCGGGCTCTCCGAGAGCCCATCTTGCCGGCGGAGCGCCAGCCCCCCTCTCCGTAGGGCTCCACGAGCGGCTGGCGGCGGTCCTCGCCGTGGACACCGACGAGGGCTCGCTCACCGAGGCGGGCAGGGACTGGTGGCCGATGGCTCTGCACTGGGCCCGTTCGGGCCAGGTCCCCGCTCTGCCTGCGGGTGTCGTACGCCCGACCACCACGGCGGAGGTGGCCGATGTGCTGCGCATCTGCGACGAGGCTGGCGTCCCGGTCACAGCCGCGGCAGGGCGCAGCGGAGTGTGCGGGGGCAGCATCCCGAAGGCGGGTGGTGTGGCGCTCGACCTGCGCGGCTTGGCGGGTATCGTGTGGGCCGACGCCACCGACGGCCTCGTTGCCGTGCGGGCTGGCACGAACGGCAGCGCCCTCGAGGCCGAGCTGCGAGCCGACCACGCCATGACCTGTGGCCACTGGCCCCAGTCCATGGCGCTGGCTTCGGTGGGCGGCTGGGTGGCCTGCCGGGGAGCGGGCCAGCTCTCCACCCGCTACGGGAAGATCGAGGACATGGTCGCCGGTCTGGAGGTCGTCCTGCCCGACGGCCGCACCATCCGCACCGGAGGGCGCGCACCGAGGAGTGCGGTCGGACCCGACCTCAACCAGCTCTTCGTCGGCTCGGAGGGCACTCTCGGTGTGATCACCGAGGTCACCCTGCGGTGCTGGCCGGTGCCCCGCCATGAGGCTCGCGCCGCCTACCGCTTCCTCGGCGAAGCTGCCTTCGACAACGGCCTCGAGGCGTGCCGTCGGATCCTGCGCCGCGGCGCAACCCCGGCGGTGCTCCGCCTGTACGACGGACGAGAAGCGAAACGTTTCGGGGGCGACGGCGAAGCGGCGCTCCTCCTCGTTCTCGACGAGGGCGACCCCTGGCTCGTGGACGCCGGGATGGCGGTGGTGGCCGAGGAGGCCCTCGCCGCGGGAGAGACCGCTGACGTCGTCGCGGTGGGATCCTGGCTCGAGCACCGCAACGACGTCTCGGGCCTCGGCACGGCGGTCGAGCGTGGCATCGTGGTCGACACGTGCGAGATCGCGGCGCGGTGGTCGGCGCTGCCCACCATCCGCGCCGAGGCCACACGCCGGTTCAAGGCTCTACCCGGCGCCGCCGTCATCTCGTGCCACCAGAGCCACGCCTATCCGGACGGCGCTTGCCTCTACTTCACCTTCGCCGGCTTCCCCGAGGCAGACCAGGCGGACGCCTTCTACGCTGCGGCATGGGATGCGGTCACGTCGGCCACCCTCGACGCCGGAGGGGCCCTGTCCCATCACCATGGCGTCGGGCTCCTCCGGGCCCGGCACGTGGCTGACGCCCTCGGCTCCTCAGCCGCCGTGCTCTCGGCCGTGAAAGAGGCTCTCGATCCCCGCGGCACCTGCAACCCCGGCGGCCTCGGGCTGGCCTCCCCGCACGCGGTGGTGAAGTGGCCTTAGGCCGCTTAGACGCTCGGACGGTCGTGACCTGCGCGGCCCTGCAGGTCGGCCTGACGCTCCCACCGGTGCTGGCCATCCGCTCGCTCACGAACGACGACCTGGCCACGGAGTCCTACCTTCCCGTCGTGGCCGCGGTGATCGCCCTACTCGTGGCACCCGCAATTGCCGCCGCCGCGGCCGCGCTCCACCGGCCCGACGCCCCGGTGCTGCACGGCGCCGTGGTGACGACCATCGGCTGGGCCGCCCTGACCGCGGTCACCGTCGCCCGGCTCTCGCGCCGGGCCGGCGGCGCGCTCGACGCACTTGCCGTCCTTCCGCTCTTTGCCCTGATAGAGGTGGGTGTAGGAGTCAGTGCTGCACACGTGACCAGTAGATGGAGAGGGGAGCGAAAGCCATGAGCATCCTGGTGGTCGACGTCGGCACGAGCGGGGTCCGGGCCGCCGTCGTAGACCCCGGAGGGGCCGTGGGCGCGCTCACGTACCGGGAGGTGCTTCCGAGCACGCCGGGGACCGGCATGGTCGAGCTCGACGCCCGGGCGCTGGCGGCGGCTGCGCTCGACGTGGCCACGGAGGCTCTGGCCGGGGCCGGTCCCGTCGAGGCCGTGGGCATCGCCAACCAGCGCGCCACCACCGTCGTGTGGGACCGGGCCACGGGCGAGCCCGTCGCTCCCGGCATCGGCTGGCAGGACCTGCGGACCGTCGGGGCGTGCCTGATGCTGCAGGCCCAGGGGCTGCGCATCGCCCCGAACGCCTCGGGCACCAAGGTCAGCGCCATCCTCGACATGGTCGACTGGGGGCGCGAGCGCGACCTGTGCTTCGGCACGATCGACACGTGGATCGCCTGGGCGCTGTCGGGTGGCAGCCTGCACGTCACCGACGCCACGAACGCCGGGGTCACCGGGATGACCATGGTGGATCGGGCCGCGTGGGATCCCCACGCTCTGGAGCTGCTCCGCGTGCCAGAGTCGTGCCTCCCACAGATCGTCGACTCCAGCGGCGCCATCGGCGAGCTCTCGGCGCTGCCCGGAGCCCCCGTCCTGGCCGGTATCGCAGGTGACCAGCAAGCCAGCCTCATCGGCCAGGCCTGCGTGCATCCGGGCCAGGCGAAGGCGACGTTCGGCACGGGCGGCATGCTCGATTGCATCACGGGTCCTCGCGTGGGGTTCCATCAACGTGGGGGCGGTGGCTGCTTCCCGATCATCGCCCGTCAGCGAGCCGGCGAACCGGTGTGGGGCGTGGAGGCCATCACGCTGTCCGCCGGGACGTGCATCGAGTGGTTGCGCGACGACCTCGGCCTAATCGCAACGTCGGCTGAGTCGGAGTCCGTGGCCGCATCGTGTGAGAGCTCGGCCGGCGTGTGGTTCGTGCCCGCTCTGCTCGGGCTGGGGACACCCCGCTGGGACTACGGCGCCCGGGGCACGCTCCTCGGGCTCACGCGGGGCAGCGGTCGGCCCGAGATCGTGCGGGCCGTCCTCGAGGGGATCGCCCACCGGGGCGCCGACATGCTCGAGGCGGCCGAGGCCGACGCCGGCGTGACCATCGAGGCGCTGCGCGTCGACGGAGGGATGTCGGCGAACAGCGTCTTCACCCAGGCCCTAGCCGACGCGTGCGGCGTGCCCATCGAGGTCAGCCCCGAGCGTGAGGCGACGACGCTCGGCGCCGCCTACCTGGCTGGCCTCGCCACCGGTACCTGGGCCTCCGAGGCAGACCTGGCCAGCATGTGGAAGCCGGCCCGCGTCGTGGAACCACGCCGGGGGGGCACCGACCGGGAGCGCTGGAAGAGCGCAGTGGATCGCGCCGCGGGCTGGATACCTGAGCTCTCCTCCCTCGACTTCTAAGCCCGCTCGAGCACCGAAAGTTCCTGGACATCGCCACACGCTTCTCATAGTGTCTCGTTCACGGCTCGCCTGGCGGGCCATCGGGACGGCCAGCCGCCCCCTCGTGCCCAAGAGCCCGAGGAGACACCATGCCCGAACCCGCCGACCCGTGTCCGGCGACGCTCCCGCCGGAGGCGAGCGAGCTCGCCGACATCGCAGCCGAGCTCGTGGGGGCGAGCTGCCCCGACTGCCCGCCCACCCCGTTCCTGCTCGCGCTCCCCGCCGGACGCGGGTCCGAGCCCTGCCTCGGGCCGGACGCCGACGGGGCGGACGTCGAGGTTCTGCCCATAGCCGGCGTTGATCCCGTGGAGCTTCTCTGCCATCAGCGCCCTTCGCCGGGCTGGGCGGCCGCAGGGGTCATGGTCGACGGATGGACCGTGCCGCCGTCGGCCGAACCGGAGGTGGACTGGCGAACGTTGAGGCCGACGGTGCCCATCTCGCGCCATCCGGCACGGCGGGCCGTCCGCACGTTGCACCTCGTCAGCCGGGGCGGTGCCGTCGCGCTGGCGCTGCTTGGCCACGGCGACGACAGGCCCGAGGTCCACGTCACCGACGATGGCGCCGAAGCGGGTGGGCCGTGCGGGCCCCTGCCCGACGCTCTACGTCGCCTATTCGGGCTGGCCACGCCGCCTTGTCCTGTTGGCGCAGTAGAGCTGTGGGCCAGCATCTGGCTTCAGGTCGTAGTGGCCTCCGGCGGGTCGCGGTCCTCGTGGGCGGCGGTCGCCCGGGCCCACCCAGCAGCCGCGCTCCTCGGCGGCGAGGGGATCCGAGCCACCCCCGAGAACCTGGTCGTGGCCGGCCGGGCCCTGGCCCGGGGAAAGGGCTGGGGTGAGCTGCAGCTCGATGCGGTCACCGGCGGGGAAGACGCATGGCCCTTCATGCCGCCCTCAGCAGTTGCCGCGTGGGCGGACTCGGGGATGTTCGCCCGGCTGGTGCTGCGCCACCTCAGCCCCCTGTGGCTGTCACGGCGCGAGCTCGCCCCGGTGCTGGCAGCCGGCGTGCTCAGCCTCGTCGACGACGTGCTCGCGGCATGGGGTCTCAACGCTGAACCGCCCGCGCCGCGCTAGACCGGGCCCGTGGCCACCATCGTCCTCGAGGTCCTCGAGGGGGTGGCACCGTTCACGGCGGCCGAGGTGAGGGAGCTCATGCCTGGCGCCACCATCGTCCGCACCGCGCCCACCGAGCTCGAGCTCTCCGTCGACGACGACGACATGGCCCTGGCGCTCCGCTTCCGGACGGCGGTCGCCGCCTACCGCTCGCTGGTCTTCGACGTGGCCCGGCCCAGGGCCCTGCGGACGCCGGAGAGCTTGAAGGTCATCGCCGCGGCCACAGTGGATCTGCAGCAGCGGGCCCGGCCGAGACGTTTCCGCTCCTTCCGGCTCTCGGCCGCGGGTCGGGACTCCGAGGACCTTGTGATGTGGTGCTCCGCCTTCGCCTCGGCCAGCGGGCTCGCCCATGACGACACCGACGGGGAGCTGCTGGTGCGCATCCGGCGGCCCTCGGCAGGCTCGGGCTGGGAGGTGCTGCTGCGCCTGACGCCCCGGCCCCTGGCCACCCGGGAGTGGCGCGTCGTCGACCGGCCGGGCGCGCTGAACGCCACCGTGGCCGCGGCGCTGGTGCGCACCACGCACCCCGCGCCGGAGGACGTCTTCGTCGACGTGACCTGCGGGACCGGCACGATCGTGCTCGAGCGCCTGGCCGTGGGCATGCCTGCGGCGCTCACAGGTGTCGACATCGATGCTGAGGCATTGGACGCGGCCCGGGCCAACCAGCGCGCCTCTCGTCTGCGCGGCCGCATCAGCTGGGTGCATGCCGACGCCATCTCGGCCGACCTGGAGGGGCTGAAGCCGACCCGCCTCGTGGCCAACCTCCCGTGGGGCACGCTCGTCGGATCACACGAGGGCAACGAGTCCCTCTACCCCGCCATCCTCGACGCCGCGGCCCGCATCGCCGCACCCGACGCCACCTTCTGCGTCCTCACCCACGACCTGCGCCGCTTTGAAAGAGCACTGGACTCCTCAGGCGCGTGGACCGTGGACGCCGAGTGGCGCTTCTTCCAGAAGGGTCACCGTCCCCGGCTGCAGCGACTCGTTCTAGCCCGCTAGCCCCGCTAGGCCGAGGCCGCGGTGTCGTCCTCGTCGGCGTCCTCCGCGTCCAGCTCCGCTTCGGCTTCGTCAGCCTTCTTGGCCTTGTTGGCTCTCTTGGCCTTGTCCGGCTTGTCCTCGACCTTGGCGCCCTTGGCCTTCTTCGCCGCGGCCAGGCTGGCCTCGAGCGCAGCCATGAGGTCGACCACCTTGGTGGGCTCCTCGCCGGGCTCGGACTGCACGATCTCCTGGCCTTCGGCCTTGGCCTCGATGAGCTCGAGGACCTTGTCGCGGTAGGTGTCGCGGTACTTGCCCGGCTCGAACTCGGTGGTGAGGCTCTCGATCAGCTGCTCGGCCATGGCCACCTCCTTGGCGGAAGGCGCCACTGACTCGGCGTCGGGAAGACCCTCCACCTGGTCGGGTACTACGACCTCGTCCTCATAGAGCATGGTCGAGAGCACAAGCGCACCCGACTTGGCCCGGACCGAAGCCAGGTACTGCTTGGTGCGCATCACGAAGCGGGCTATGGCGACCTTGCCCGAAGCTTCCATGGCCCGGGCGAGGAGGGCATAGGGCTTCTCCGCCCCCTTGTCGGGAAGGAGGATGTAGCCCTTCTCGTAGTACAGCGGGTCGATCTCGTCGAGCGACACGAACTCCTCGATGTCGATCGTGCGACTCGCCTTCGGGTCGAGCGACTCGAGCTCCCGGGGGTCGATCACGACGTAGCGGCCCGGGGCGATCTCATAGCCCTTGACGATGCGCTCGTACGGCACCTCCTCACCATCGTCGACGCGCACGCGCTTGGTGGAGATGCGGGCGTTGTCGTTGCCGTCGAGCTGGTTGAAGCGCACGTCCTTCTGGGACTGGGCCGACGTCAGCTTCACGGGCACGTTGACGAGCCCGAAGCTGATGGCACCGGACCAGATGGGTCGAGGCATGCCGAAAGCCTAGGACTCGCGCGTGACTGCGGGGGGCAGCGTGGCATCGCCACGGGACCAGGGGCATGCTGGTGGCATGACGGACGCCGGGCCCATCGTTGGGATCTGCGTCGACCGTGCCGTCGAGGTGGAGCGGCTGCACCTGGACGATGCGTCCTGGATTGACGTCGCCCGCGGTTGGCTGCACGGCGCCGATGAGCTCCACGAAGAGCTTCTCCGTGATGTGGCATGGCAGACCAGCCGCTTGTTTCGCTACGACCACCATGTCGAGGAGAAGCGCCTCGGATCCTTCTGGGCGCGCGGCCGGCCGCTCCCCCACCCGGGCCTCGCCGACGCCACCAGGGCGCTGCAGGCCCGCTACAAGGTGACGTTCGACGGGTTCGGTTTGCTCCAGTACCGGGACGGCAGCGACGGACAGGGGTTCCACCGCGACACCGACATGCGCTGGCTCGACGACACCGTCGTCGCCGTTCTCACGACGGGGGCGATGCGGCCGTGGCTCCTGCGCCCGCGGGCTGGTCGCCGGACGATGTCCGGGGTCGGCGGCGCGACCCATGACCTGTCGCCCGGCTCGGGCGACCTCATAGTGATGGGCGGTCGGTGCCAGGCCGACTGGCTTCACTCCGTCGCCTACCTGGCCCGGGGGGCCGTCGGGCCCCGCATCTCCGTGCAGTGGCGTCACGCCCGCAAGGTCGGCCGCCCCTACCAAGGCGCCAGCTACCGGGCGCCGCTCACCTACTCCAAGCGCAGTCGGTAGCGCCGCCGGCTCCGCTTCCCGCACTCGATGAGCCGAAATCAACGTCTTATGGCCAGATCCTGCCTTGATACGTGCATTTCGGCTCGAGAAGTACACCGCCCACCGGGCTCGGGGCCTCGGGACGCCGGTCCCGTCCTGACGACTAGGGCTGCTCGGGCGGGGCATCCGCGGACGCTGTCACAGCCATCCGTAGCGTTGTGCCCGTGCTGTTCATCGCCATCGCCGCCACTTCCGCCACGCTGGTGTGTGCCGTGCTGGCCGCTGTCGTCCTCGCTCAGCGCTCCCGTCTGGCCAGCACGGCGAGCCCCGAGGTCGTGGCCGAGCTTCGGGCCCGGCTCGCCCTGGCACCCGACCCTGCCGCAGTAGGTGTCCTGGAGGTCCGCCTGGCCCGGGCCGAGGCCGCACTGGGGGCCGCCGCCGACCCTGCGGCGCTGGCCGAGGCCCGCTCGGCCCTGGCCACGTCCCGGGCCGAGGCGGCGAGCGCGGCCGAGCGCGCCCAGGTCCTGGCCGCCGACGTCACCGCCCTCCGGGCCGAGCTCCTCGCCGCACAGGAGAAGACCGCTGAAGCCCGGGCCGCGCATGCCTCGCTGGCCTCGGCTCTGGAGGCCGAGCGCGAGAAGGTGGCCGCGCTCGACGGTGCCGAGGGTCGGCTGGCCGACACGTTCGCGGCCCTCTCTGCGCAGGCGCTTGAGCGCTCGGGCACCTCTTTCCTCCAGCTCGCCGAGCAGCACCTCACCCGTTCGAGGGCTGCGGGCGTTGCCGAGCTCGACGCCCGCACGACTGCCGTCGCAGGGCTTGTCGGGCCAGTCGCCGAGGCCCTCTCTCAGGTCCAGGAGAAGATGCAGCGCCTCGAAGTGAGCCGGGCCGAGGCTGACGCGACGGTCGTAGCCCAGGTCAAGGCCCTCCAGCAGGCCCAACAAGAGCTGCGGGCCGAGACAGCCAACCTGGTCACTGCTCTGCGCGCCCCTCAGGTGCGGGGCCGGTGGGGCGAGCTCCAGCTGCGTCGCGTGGTCGAGGTGGCGGGCATGGTGCGCCATTGCGACTTCGACGAGCAGGTCAGCATCGCTGGCCCCGACGGCGGACTTCGTCCCGACCTGGTGGTGCGCCTGCCCGGCGGCAAGACCGTCGTGGTCGACGCCAAGGTTCCCCTCCAGGGATTCCTCCAGGCCGTCGACGCCACCGACGAGCCCACCCGGCAACGAAGGCTCGCGGACCACGCCCGGCAGGTCCGCGCCCACATCGACGCGCTTGCGGCAAAGCGCTACCAGGACGCCTTCGAGCTCGCTCCCGACGTGGTCGTGCTCTTCGTGCCGGGTGACGCCATCCTTTCGGCCGCAGCCGAAGCCGATGCCTCACTGTGGGAGCACGCAGCCCAGAAGCGGGTCCTCCTCGCCGGCCCCACGAGCCTCATCGGACTGCTGCACGTCATCAGCCACGGTTGGAAGCAGGAGGCCGTCGCCGAGCACGCCCGCCAGATCGCCACGCTCGGCCGCGAGCTCTACAAGCGGCTCGGCCTCCTCGGCGAGCACCTCGACCGCACCGGGCGCGCCCTCGACAAGGCGGTGGAGGGCTACAACGGCGCCATCGGCTCCCTCGAGGCCCGGGTGTTCGTCACGGCCCGCAAGCTCGCCGACCTCGAGATCGCCGAGGGCGACCTGCCCACCCCTGCGATGGTCGACCGCACGACGCGCCCCTTGGCCGCCCCCGAGCTCACCCCGGCCCCCGGCCTCCATCGCCCCGACGCGGTGGCTTGACCCCTGGTCCCGTGCCCGATCCCACCGCACGACTCAGTGCTCGACCGCGCGGCCAGCTAGTTCAGCCGGCGGGGGCTGCCTTCGCGCGACCTGGGATGATCCCGCCCTCGTGCACCCAGTGGGCCAGATCGGGCGGGACGAACGCGGCCACGGCGGCGTCGTAGCCGACGAGTCCCTCCGCATCGATCAGGTCACGCCACTGGCCCGATGTGCCGCGGTGGAAGAAGCCGGTGGTGTCGCGCCAGAACGCGGTGTCGGTGTTAGGTGCGACTGTGCTGGCGTCGGCTCGCATGCGACCGAAGGCTGCGGCCTCGGCGATCCTGGCGACCTCCGACTCGTCGACCTCGACCCCGAGCGCGGAGGCGAGTCGACGGACGTTGGCGGGAAGATCGGCCTGCATGTCGCCGTAGTGGAACAGGTGGACGTTCGGGCGGTCGCGCACGTCCCAGAAGGACTGCAGGTGGCGAAGCGTCTTCTCGAGGTTCCCACCCATGGCGGCGCCGTCGACCCACTCCCAGAACCGTTCGGCCGGGTCGGACGGTGGCGGTGGAGGCGGCCCGTCGGGCATGACCTCGGCGAGGTCGTCGGCGCCGACCGCCTCGAGGCGCAGCGTCAGGAAGCGGTCGAAGTCGATGTTGTCGAAGTGGTGGGCCCACGAGAGGGCGACATCCCTCGGGTCACGGGCGACGGCGATGTACGTGATGCGGTCGTCCCACGGGAGGCCGTCGAGCGGCGTGTGGCTCTTGATGAAGCGACGGTGCTGCTGGGCTTCGAGGTCAGCCACGACGGACTCCCGCGGGCGCACCAGCATCTCGAGCCACGGCGAGATGGCCGCAAGCGGACGATCGGGTGTCGGCTCGACGCCGAGCAGGAGCGAGCAGAGACGCTGCGTCCAGGTCGTTCCGCACTTGGCCGGCGTCGAGATGATGATGTCACCGTCTCGGATTGCGAAGCCATCCCATCGGGAGCTGTCCATCACGAAGTCGTGGTAGCGCACCGTGCCCCTTTCGTCCGGGTGAGCGTACGCCGGAAGGACGGAACGTGCGGCCGACCACACGCCGGGGCGGCCTTCCTTGTTGTTCCGCCGGGCTAGGGTTCCCGTGCGACGGCGCACCCGGGCGGGTGGTCGCGACACGGCGGGCCGGAGCTTCCGGCGATGACCGTGTCGAGGAAGGTCGGGACTCCACAGGGCAGGGTGCTGGCGAGAGCCAGTCGGGGCGACCCGCAGGAAAGTGCAACAGAGAGCAGACCGCCGATGGCCGCCCGGGAGACCGGGAGGCACAGGTGAGGGTGAAACGGTGCGGTAAGAGCGCACCAGCGTCCCAGGCGACCGGGGCGGCTCGGCAAACCCCACCCGGAGCAAGGTTGAGCAGGGGGAGGGCGGCCCGTCCGATACCCCCGGGTAGACCGCAAAGATGGATGGCCACACATCCGGTACCGGGAGACCGGCCGGAGGACAGAATCCCGCCTACAGCCCGGGTGCCCCGTCGCACACCCTGTGACCTGCATGTTCTCCCCTCACGCGCCCGCCGTGGTCACAGGATGGTCACACTTTCCGCGCCCGCGGTGAGGTCGATGAGCCCTGCTTCAGTCGGTCGGAAGCCACAGGCGCGCTCGTAGAACCCGTCCAGGTGCGGCTCGTAGTCGACGTGCAGCCACTGGCAGCCGGCACGCCGCGCGTGGTCGACAGCAACGGCCACGAGGTCCGTCGCTATCCCGTGCCGTTGCCATGACGGCAACAGGGCCGTGTCGAGCAGGAACGCATGCACGTCCCCGTCCCACGGCACGTTGACGAAGCCAACCAGGCCCGCTGATGGATGCGTCGCGCACACCCAGCCAAGGCTGTGAGAGCACAACTGCGAGCGCCAGTCCTTCAGCGACGGGCGACCACCGAACGCGGCGGCCATCAGAGCGCAAAGAGCCGCGTTGTCGATGTCGCCGCGCCATTCGAAGGTCGGGATCATGCGCCCCTCACGGCACCTTCAGCGCAGAGGATCGGGCCGAGGAACCCCTCGACAGCGGTGCGCGTGTCGTCCTCGGAGTCGGGCCACAGGTGCCCTCAGGTGTCCAGCGTCTCGACCGCGCTCTTGTGGCCTAGGCGCTTCTGCACGACCTTCACCGAC